>Ga0299906_10003857_pt1 | contig 12334 bp, 5 predicted proteins | sample RVTome_14_FD_200259 | JGI IMG/M metagenome (GOLD analysis project Ga0299906, IMG submission 200259) | Soil microbial communities from uranium-contaminated site in the Upper Colorado River Basin, Wyoming, United States - RVT145D125 (version 2) ...
TCATCCGGTAGGTGATGGGGCAGACGAACGGTCGTCAGTGCCTCCTGAAGGGGCCGAACGTGCCGCTGGTCAGCCGGGACGTGGACCCGGCCACGTCGCGACTCCGAGGTTCAAGCCCCTTTCGGAGCTGGCCGCCGTGGAAACGGGCCTTCCGACGGTTACGGTCGCCGGCACCGCGGCCGCCCCCTTCGTGTCGATCCCTCGCGCAACCGAGCCGATGCCGATCCACGGCCGGCCGGAGCTCGACGATCCGCGCCTGTACTTCAACCGCGAACTGAGCTGGCTTGACTTCAATTGGCGGGTTCTGGCCCTCGCCATCGACGAACGAACACCACTCCTGGAGCGTGTGTTTTTCCTCGGGATTACCGCGAGTAACCTGGACGAGTTCGTCAGGAAGCGCGTCGACGGCGTCAAGCGTCAGGCTGCCGCAAACGTCAGGCAGCTTTCGCCGGACGGCCGCACCCCCGACGAGCAATTGCGATTACTCCGGGTCAAGATCAAGATCCTTCAGGAGCGGATGACCGATACCTGGGAGCATCTTGTCAAACCGCTTCTGCGGGAACGCGCGAACATCCGCATCCTCGACCACCAGGACCTCGACGCCGAAGAGCACCGGTGGTTGCGCGACCACTTCATGTCGCACATCTTCCCGGTCCTGACGCCACTCGCGGTCGACCCGAGCCACCCATTCCCTTTTATCTCGAACCAGAGTCTTTCGCTCGCGGTCGAACTTCGGCATCCCAGGTTCGGAACAGAACACTTCGCGAGGCTGAAGGTGCCGACCGGTCGCGGACGATGGATCGCACTACCGGGCGTACTCCGCTTTGTGCCCGTTGAGCAGGTCATCGCGAACAACATCGCCGAGCTCTTCCGCGGTATGCAGATTGTAGGTGTACATCCCTTCCGGGTTACGCGGAACGCAGACCTCAAACGTGACGAGGAAGAGGCCGACGACCTGCTGGAACTCATCTCCGACGAACTCCGCGAACGGCGATTTGCGTCCGCGGTCAGGTTGGAAATAGATGCCGCCACTCCCGAACGCGTACGGCGCCTCTTGCTTCGCGAACTGGATCTCGAAACCTCGGATGTCTACGATATCGACGGATTGATCGACCTGACGGCGTGCCACGAAATTGCGGCCCTTGATTTTCCGGAACATCGTTACGCGCCGTGGGAACCCGTAAAGCCTCGACGATTCGACCCCGAAACAGATGAAGACGAAGCGGATGTCTTCCGGGTTATCCGGGAAAAGGACGTCGTTGTCCATCATCCGTATGAGTCCTTTGTTTCGAGCGTGCAGCGGTTTGTCGAGGCGGCAGCCATTGACCCGCAGGTTCTGGCCATCAAGCAGACGCTTTACCGAACGTCGTCTGACTCCGGTGTTGTCCGTGCACTGATCCGCGCCGCCGATCTTGGGAAGCAAGTCGCGGTACTCGTCGAAGTGAGGGCGCGTTTTGACGAGGAGAGCAACATGGAGTGGGGGCAGCAGCTCGAGACGGCCGGCGTCCATGTGACCTACGGCCTGGTAGGATTGAAGACACATTGCAAGACTACAGTCGTTGTCCGGGAAGAAGCCGACGGGTTGCGCGTGTACTGTCACATCGGGACGGGCAACTACAACACGACTACGGCTCGCCTGTACACCGACCTCGGCCTGTTCACCTGTGACCCGGTGATCGGGATGGACGTCACGAATCTCTTCCATTTTCTGACCGGATACGCGCCCGACCAGCAGTATCGCGAACTCGTAATAGCGCCAGGCTACATGCGAGAAATGTTCATCGCGAAGATCCGCATGGAAGTCGAGCATCAGGGGCTTCACGGCAACGGGCGGATCATGGCAAAGATGAACGCGCTCGACGACGTCGCAATAATACAGGAACTGTACCGCGCGTCGAGTGCCGGCGTCCAGATCGATCTTGTCGTCCGCGGCCATTGCAGGCTGCGGCCCGGGCTGAAGGAAATCAGCGAAAACATCCGCATCGTGAGCATCCTCGGTCGTTTTCTGGAGCACACACGGATATACTATTTCCACAACAACGGTGTCCCCGACGTGTACATCGGGAGTGCCGACTGGCAACGTCGGAACCTCGACGATCGGGTTGAGGCGATCGTGCCCGTAAAGGATGCCGAAGCGAGGGTGCGGCTGATCGATGTACTTGTTCGAGCCGTCACCGAGCAGAGGCAAGGGTGGGATTTGCGGTCCGACGGCACGTACGTTCAGCGGAGACCGTCGTCGCCCGAGGAGGCTGTCGGGTTCCAGGAGCGGCTCATGGCAGAATATAGCCGATGAGCCTCGGTGGGTCGCGCCTCAGTTCGGCGCTAGGATCCGGGGCGGCTTGCCGTCGATCAACTCCGGCAACGGGGCCGGCGGCATCGCGGGAATGGTAGCGCGCCCGCGCGCGGCCTCGACCTGCGCCGCCAACTCATCGAAATTGCGCGACCGCCACACCCATTGATGGAGTTCGGCAACCTGGAGAATGAGCCACCTGTAGTAGGTTGGATTCGCTTCGTACTCCAGATTCAGCGCGTCGACGATGTGGTCGAGCTTCTCACGGTTCTCCAAGGTGAATCCGAACGAGCCGATGTCGTCAACGAGAATCTGATAGACGACATCTGTCGCGGTGAGCTCTTCAGAACGGAGGTTCAGGCTCGTATGATCATAGGCCTGTGTGGCCGAGCTGTCGAAAGGAGCATACCCCGCCCGGGCGAGAGCAGCCACTGACCCACGAGGTAGAAAGAAGCGGACCGGCACGCGCCCCGAATTTGAGACGAGCCAAATGTTTGCTTCTACGGGGACGCCGATACGGTCAAACTGAGGCAGGTTGATGTGGGGGTTAATTCGGCGGAATCGCGTGTAGCTCGACGAATCGACTTCCGGCGTGCGCCAATCCAGGTCAGGCGCGCGGAGTTCAAGCGAGTCGAGCAGTGCGCTAAGCAGAACCTCCTCGCCTTGACGAAGCTGAACGCGTTCAACGAGCAGTGTCAGCGTAGTATCAATCGGCACGGATTCTGTGGCCCTCAGGGCGCCATACAGTGAAGGCAAGTAGCCTCGCGACTGGACGCCAAACGAGGTCCTGTCGGCAACCCGGTCGAACCCGGCAGTCAGTCCCCACTGGTAGGCCCGCACCACGTGGGAATTCCCCGTAAACAGGCTCGAGTCGGCGTTGAGATATTGGCGATACAAGCGGAATACATTGTAGGGTCCGGTGTGGTAGGACGATAGTCCCGGGATTTCATGGCCGGCGGAGTTTGAGAATGCACGCGCCACGATGAATGCTGCCTCCATCGCGATGAGCGGATGCCATTCTTCGCGTACTTGCACACGCTCACCCGTGGCGGCGCGGAGGGTATAGTGTTCGACGCCAAGATTCTTTAGCGTCGAAGGCATCATCTGATAGCGGCTCCGTGCTCCGACGCTGGAAACAACCCGGTCCATGTTGAAGGTCTCGACCGTCCCGATTTCGGTTGTAAGAAGAGAAAGATTGAGGAGGCGGGCAAAATTGATTTCATGCTCGATAAACGGTGTTTCAAGCGCCCTCGCTTCGAGCACCTGGTTGCGCCGGCCCCACTTGACACTGATGTCCCGCCGAGGGACGCCGGCGGCTTCGTGCGCGTCGACCAGGTCCCCGGTTACCTTCCGGCGTATCCGATCCACTTCGGGCCAGTCAATGCGGTCTTCGTCCGGTGCATCCCGCAGGCTGTCGAGAGTGTACAACTCAAGCAATCCGCCGCTACGCGTGTCGATCACACGCATCGTGTAGTTGTCGTCGGTGCTCTGGCGTAGCGAGTAGAGGGATAGCAGGTCCTGGAATTGGCGGACGAACCCCAGCGTTCGCATATCCGGCACGACGGAGCGCGTGGAGAGCAGGCTCCTGTAGACGTGATCGGGATGGATTTCCAGGTCCTTCGGGAAGATCAGATCGCTCGCGTTTGTGGTCGCGGCTTCCTCAAGCGTTTCGTCGAACACGACCGGCTTGGCGCCTTTCCAAGTGAACGACAGCTCGGTGAAGTGGGCGGCGCCGCTGGCGAGCACGACGACAAGGGCGAGTCCGACTCCGGCCAATCGGCTCCAGAGAGGACGTCTGTTGGCGGCCTTGCTGCCTGTCGGGTACGTGTTTCGTCGATTGCCCATGATTCAAGAGAGCGTAGGAAGGGTCGGGATCGCGCCACCAGGATGGTATCGGCGGCGGGCATCAAATCTAATAAGCCGTAATCAGCCCAGTCGCGCACTCAGGCGCGCCACGGAGTTGCATTTGGGCCCGCGAGGGACCGTTTTCGTGCCGATTTGGATGTCGGCGTGATGCCGCTATGTCTTTTGTCGGGCGGATTCAACAAGGGTCTCGAACAATGCTTGCGTTTCCTGGCCCATCCGCTCCGGATGGAATTGTACACCAAGAATCAGGCCGCTGTCGTCTTCGATTCCCTCGATGCACCCGTCCTCGGCGTACAGCGTTGCCTTGAGCCCGGCCCCCACGGCGGCGACCGCCTGGATGTGACGCGTGTTGACAACGAATCGAGACGAACCAAGTATCTCCGCGAGACGGGATCCCGGTTCGGCTTGTACTATGTGCTCTGTGCCGCCGCGGTTGCTGCTATGGACAACGGCGGCATGCGTCGTATGGCCGTCACCCAATGTACGGCCTGCGGAGGGACTCGCGTCGACAGGTGCCGGCCGGTCGCTGAAATCGGCGAAGATTGTACCCCCTCGGACGGCGTTCAGCAGTTGCATCCCGTAGCAGATCCCCAGAACCGGGCGTCTCGTCTCGAGAAACGCCCCCAGGATTGTTTTGTCGGCCTCTATCCGCACGGGATCGGTTAGCGAAATGTCGGATGGCAGCTCGCCGATAAGTCCGTCGACGATCGCCGGACCTCCGGTGACGACGAGGCCATCGAGCAGTTTTGCGAACTCGAGCAGGGTTTCACGGTCGGTGGTCATCGGGACGATGAGCGGAAGGCCGCCGGCGAGCCGGACCGACTCGACGTAGCGGCGATCAAGACGCTGTTCGCCTTCGTTGAGAGATGTCGTGATTCCGATACGGGGGCGCTGGTTCACGTTTCGCCTTCGAGGACAACGTTGTCCCGCCCGAACAGCCGCGTGATCCCGTGAAGGAGTTCGGCATTGGCGTCCACCACGTATCGCCTGCTGTGGACGCGTTGGCTGCGTGGGGCGTCGGGCAAATCCAGGTCGAAGTACAGTTTGCACTGGCCCCGGTTCGAGTCGCACAGCTGCTGGAGCTCGGCGATGACATCAGATCGCATTTCGTCGGTGGTGACGCGCAGTACGATGGACTTGACGAGCTGCTCGCGGACCTTCCACATCGGCATGACGTCCTGTACGATAACCTTCAGGTTCCCGCCCCGGAATTCCGGGATGCCGCGTACGAGCACGATTTCGTCTGCGACCAGATACTGTTGTACCCGGTCGAGTACCGCTGAGAAGCAAACCAGCTCAGCGCTTCCGGTGAAGTCCTCGAGTGCTGCAAAGCCGATCGGTCGCCCGGTCCTTGTGGTGCGCCGCTGAACGTCGGTGAGGATGCCGCAGAAGCTGGACGTCGGGCGCGGATCGGGTCCGCTTGGGCGGTTCTCCGGAACAGGGGGTACGTCTTCTTCGCGTACACTGCCGAGGTCCATCGACGCGAACGCACGAGCCTCGGCCTTGAATGCTTCGAGCGGATGCCCCGACACGTAGACCCCGATCAGCTCACGCTCTTCTTTCAGAATCTGTGCCTTCGACCATGGCTCAATGTTCGGCAAGGCGGGTTGGACCAGTGCCGCGTCGGCAGCGGCTGCGCCGAAGAGGGAGTTCTGCCCCGCGGCGAGGTCGGCCTGTGACCGCTGGCCGTGCTGGATCGCGAGGTCGACCGCCTCGACAATCTGTCGTCGGTGGCCGCCAAGTTCGTCGAGTGCGCCAACACGAGCGAGGCATTCGAGCGCCTTTTTGTTGACGGTGCGCAGTTCGACGTTCTCGGCGAGATGGAACAGTGATTTGAATCCGCCAACCCTACGCCGGGCGCGGCAGATCTCCTCGATCGCGCCGAGTCCAACGCCTTTGATGCCGCCAAGGCCGAAGCGTACGTTGTCGCCCTCCACCGAAAAGTGAGCCTCCGATTCATTGATCGAGGGCGGCAGGATCGGGATTCCAAGTTTGTGGGCTTCGTCGAGCACGACCGACAACTTCTTCGTATCGCCCATTTCGTTCGTCATCGCCGCGGCCAGGAAGATGGCCGGGTAGTGGGCTTTCAGGTAAGCGGTCTGGTAGGCGACGACGCTGTATGCGGCGGAGTGCGACTTGTTGAAGCCGTACCCGGCGAACTTGGCCATCATGTCGAACACCGCGTTCGCGGTCCTCGCATCGATGCCGTTGTTCGCAGCGCCGGCGACGAAGACGGCACGCTGCGTATCCATCTCGCTTTGCTTCTTCTTGCCCATGGCCCGCCGAAGTATATCGGCAGCCCCGAGCGTGTAGCCTGCCATGACCTGGGCAATTTCCATCACCTGCTCCTGATAGACCGGGATGCCATAGGTGGATTCGAGGATCACTTTCAGCGACTCGTGGGGATAGCTGACCAGTTCACGGCCATGCTTGCGATCGACGTAATTCGGGATCAGGTCCATCGGACCCGGGCGATACAGCGCGTTCATAGCGATGAGGTCGTCGATCGAAGTAGGCTTGAGTTTGCGTAGCCACTCACGCATCCCTTCAGATTCGAACTGGAAGATGGCGACCGTCTCGCCGCGCTGGAACAGACCAAACGTCTTCGCGCAGTCAAGCGGGATGTTGTCTATGTCGAGTTCGATGCCGTGCACATCTTTGACCAGGGCGAGCGCGTCGTTGAGCACGGTCAGCGTCTTTAGCCCGAGGAAGTCCATCTTCAGCAGCCCGAACTCCTCCACCCAGCGTCCGTCGTACTGCGTGGTAATGACGTCTTCAGCGCCGGATTTCGACTTTGCAAGCGAAACAGGTACATAGTCGCTTACGCGTCCGGGTGCGATGATGACGCCGGCCGCGTGTACACCCGTGTGTCGCGCTGAACCTTCGAGGACCTGGGCGTAGTGCATGAGGTTGCGGATCCGCTCGTCTGGCGACTTCTTCAGTTGCCGTAACTCAGGCACTTCGCGCATCGCCTGCTCAAGAGAAACCTTGACGCCGTCGGGTACCAGCTTGGCGATCCGGTCTGCCTCGTCCAGTGGGACCCCAAGTACACGCGATACATCGCGGATCACCGACTTGGAGCCCATCGTCCCGAACGTGATGATTTGACAAACGCTTTCGCGACCGTACCGCTGTACGACGTAGTCGATGACCTTGCCACGCCCGCGATCGTCGAAGTCGATGTCGATATCCGGCATCGAAACGCGTTCCGGGTTCAAAAAGCGTTCGAACAGCAGGTTGTAGCGGAGCGGGTCGATGTTGGTAACGCCGAGTGCGTAGGCGACCAGGCTCCCGGCTGCCGATCCCCGGCCCGGTCCAACCCTGACTCCGAGGTCACGAGCGGCCGTGGTCAGATCCTGGACGATCAGGAAGTACCCCGCATAACCCATTTCGCGGATGATCGATAATTCGGTATCCAGGCGATCAACGACGTCGGTGCTGAGTTCGCCGAAGCGGGTCCTGGCTCCGGCAAACGAAAGCTCGCGGAGAAAGGCATCCATGTCGCCGCCGAATGCTTCGGGAATCGGGAAATGCGGCATCAGCAGGTCGCCGGTTGCGATCTTCATCACGCATTTGTCGGCTACCTCTCGCGTGGTCGCTAGCGCGGTCTCGACCTGGCGCTTGTCGAGGCCTGCCGTCAGCGCAGCGGTCATTTCGGCCGGCGATTTGAGGTAGAACTGGTTCCCTTCGAATCGCATCCGGTTCGGGTCAGCCAGGTCCTTTCCGGTCTGCAGGCAGAGGAGGACATCCTGCGCGGCAGCGTCGCCCTGCGCAACATAGTGGACATCGTTCGTTGCGATCGCCTTTACGCCGTACTCGGCCGACCATGCGGAAAGGACCGCGTTGCACTTGCGCTGGTCGGCGATTCCGTGGTCCTGGAACTCGATGTAGTAGTCGTCCCCAAAAATATCGAGGTATAGTTCGAAGACCTTCCGCGCTTCATCCGGGCCCCGTCGAAGGATGGTTTGGAGGACCTCGCCCTGCAAACAGCAGGTCGTAGCAATTAGCCCTTCGCTATGGTCGCGCAGTGATTCGTGATCGATCCGCGGTTTGTAGTAGTACCCTTCGGTGTACGACAGGGATGAGAGGCGGATCAGGTTCTTGTAGCCGACCTCGTTCTTCGCAAGCAAGACCTGGTGGTAACGCGTGCGATCTGCTCGGTCGTGCCGACCCGCGGGCGCTACGTAAAACTCACAGCCGACAATCGGTTGGACGCCGACGCGCTCAGCCTGCGCACAGAACTCGGGTACACCGAACAGATTGCCGTGGTCGGTAATCGCAATCGCCGGCATGCCCATCTCCTGTGCCGATCCGAGCAGATTGGAGATCCGGGCGGCGCCGTCGAGCAGGGAATACTGTGTGTGACAATGCAGGTGGACAAATTCTGACATCGAGTTGACTTCGTGTGCGGGCCCCAGATGTGCGGGATTGTCTTTGCCGTTGTTCGGTTACCCGATCGCGGATGACGTGTTGACTGGCGGTTGTTACGTGGTCGACGCGCGCCTCTGCGTACGTCAGCACGCCGCGTGATGTTCTTCGGAGATCCGCCCGCAACGCTCACGAAACACCGCCGCGGAGCCCCGCCATCCGACGCTACCCGGTCGGTGGTCTCCGGGAACGGCGCCCGACGTGGTCGCGAAGCGAGAGGAATCGGGAGGTGACCGTCTCTAATGTGGGCCCAATTTCATCAAAACGAGACTTCGAATTGCGCAATTGCCCGATTCCAGGGCACAATTCGTCCGAAATCGCTGTGAGGAAGTCAAGAAACCGCCGATATTGCGCAAGAAACCCGTTTTCGCGCTTGACAGCCGCAGCGGCTGGTAGTAAGTTTTTCGCGTCTGGAAGCGGCTCAGTTGAGTTTTTCCACCTTCAAGCCACCTAGAGGTATTCGAATGAGCAGACAGTATGACCGTCTGAAGAGCTTTGTTGCTGATCTTGAGGACGACTTCGAGAAGTTCTACGTCAAGAAGAACAAGGCGGCGGGGACTCGCGTCAGGAAGTCGATGCAGGATCTGAAATCGCTCGCCCAGGAGATCCGGATCGAAGTCCAGACGATGAAGAACGATTCGTAGGCGTCCCACCACAGCAGGTTTTCGCAGGGCTGCGCTCGCTGAGCGCAGCCCTGTTTTTTTCTCGCCGTTTGTACCGATTCGAAGCAGAACTACGAACGCAGTGATCACTACGTCATTTGGAAGCATGGGTCCCGCTTTATTTGACCGACCTCGATTTCGGTGTATTCTTCGGCTCGGATCGCCGTCGCGGCGGCCCCCGCGCGCCTGGACCGCGCGACCCACCACAGCCGCTGTTCTTGAGATGAAGAACCTGCTCGCCGTTCGCGTCGCCGCGGTGGTTCTGACGCTGGCTATACTAGGCGTCGCGGTCGCCGACGCCCAACCGCAAGGAGCGGTTGAACCGCCCCTGAGCGTCCGGTATGCGAAGAAGGCGAAACAGGCTGACGATGAGATGGTCGTCGGGCAGTGGTATAACGCGCTCGCCCTCAGGATAGCCGGTTCTCAGGCCGGCTTCAGGAATTGGCAGGGCGGTGGCGTGAACTCACTTTCGATGTCCGGTGGAGTCGACGGCAGCGCTGCGATGAAGTCCACCAAGGTCAAACAGACCTACGAAGCGAAGCTTGGCATAGGCGGGGTATCCCAGGACAACAATCAATTGCGCAAGTCCGAGGATGTGATTCTGGTGTCAACCGTGTATCAGTACCTCGCCCCTCAGGGCTTCTTCAAGTTGTGGCAGCCGACCATCGCCGCATCGATTTTGACCCAGTTCATCGCCGGTTACGATTACAAGACCGAAGGCGAGCCAAAGGTGTCGGATTTCTTTTCGCCGGCCTACGTGACGCAATCGATCGGGCTCACGCGCGAAATCCGGCCATGGCTTAGCCAGCGCTTCGGTGTGGCGGGAAAAGAGACCATCGTGAACATCGCAGACCTCCGAACCCTGTATGGGAACACGGCCGACCAGACCGTGCGCGCCGAGGGTGGGCTCGAGTCTTGGACGGACTTCGAGAAAGCCGTCGTCGAGAACGTGTTCATCAAGTCGTCGCTTGGCATCTTCGGCGCCTTCAGCGATATCGGATCACCCGACATCAACTGGAGCAATCTTGTCACCATGAAGGTGAACAACTGGCTGAACGTGAACTTCGAACTGGTCACTGTGTACGACCGGGACGTTACGTCAGACCTGCAGGTGCGCGAAGTGTTGTCGGTTGGTGTGCTGCTGGTCATCATCTAGGCGATCCGCCAACCAGGCGTCGGTTTGGCCAGCCTCCCCTCAACGCGCAGCGTCGGTCGACCGGTCGTCCTGATCGCATCGGCCTGGTACCTGGCCACGGTGTCGGCGCTCTGGATCAGCCCGTTGACGCGAACCCTCCATGCGGAGTCCGGCGCGGCGGTGGCATGCGTAGCGTTTCTTGTTACCGGCTTGTTGTGCATCGGGCGCGCCGGTCGCGTTGACGGCGAATTCCCCAACCCGGCGCCGCTGGTAGGCGCGACGTTGCTCCCGTACGGCCTGCTTGCCGCTTCGACAATTGCTTCACCGGGCTGTTGGTCCGTTGCCGGCTCGGTCCTGTTTGCTGCTGTAGTCCCGACGGCTGCTGCGTTTGGGGCCGCGTTGGCATACGCCATCACCGGGTTCTTCTCCCGGTTCAGGAGGACCATCTTCCTGGCGGTGGGCGTTGCCGTTTCCGTTGCCTCGGTGATCCTGGACCTGAAGCTCCATCCGCAGTTCTACACGTATAGCCACGTCTTCGGCGGCCTCCTTGGGCCGGTCTACGACGCCGACCTTTCGCTCCGCCCCGGCGTCTTTACGTTCAGAATCGTGACCCTGCTGTGGATCGGAGTGCTGTGGGCGGTGGGCGGGGTCGTGCGGGGGCGCACAACGCAAACCGCGCGCCTGGTCGGAAGCCTGTCGGCCGTGGCCCTGGTAGCGGCCTATGCGTTACGTGGCGCGCTTGGGTTCAACACTACCTACGGGATGCTTCGCGCCGAGCTTTCGGCCAGCGTGCTTACCGAGCACTTCGAGATCCGCTACGACCCCGTCGCTCCGCTACGAACTCCGGTGCATCAGCTGGCGGAAGAACAGGAGTACGTATACCATCGTCTTGAAGGGATCCTGGGTTCTGCCCCCGAAGAACGCACCGTTGTCTATCTGTACGGCGATCCGAACTCAAAGGCCCGACTTACGGGTTCCCGGTCGACGAGCGTCACACCCGTCTGGCTCGGAAAGCCGCAGATCCACATCCTGGCGGACCAACATGGCGCGAGCTTCGGGCACGAACTGGTCCATGTCTTCGGCCGAGAATTTGGAGCACCTTTTCTGAATGCTTCGTATTCCGTCGGGCTTGTTGAAGGGTTGGCCGTTTCCCTGGAACCGCCTTCGCTCTGGATAGGGGCGGATGATCAAGTCAGGACCGCCGCTCGCTTCTTCGGGTGGAGCGCCGACGAGATCGCCGCTCGCGTCAGCCGTGCGATAACGCCGACCGGATTCTGGAGCGATCGAGGAGCCGTCGTATACGCAATGTCGGGTTCGTTCACGGGCTTCTTGCTGGATCGCTTCGGGGTCGAAGCGTTCAAGCAACTCTATCGATCGGGCGGCTTCGAGGCGACCTACCAGGCCGGGCTCGACAGCCTTTCGGCGTCGTGGGCGAGCTGGCTGATGTCGGATACCACGGCGATCGACTTCGGGAAACAGACGCGCGTGTCTGAGGCGTTTTCGGTCGCGTCCCTGTTTGAGCGGCCGTGTCCGCATGTGATGCCGAGCGCGATGCGACACGTTGTCCGCGGCGACGAAAGCTGGTATCGCGGTGACACTTCCCTGGCGGAGGTTCGATGGAGGGATGCCGCAGAGGATGAGCGCCTTGCGGCACCAATGTCGGAGCGGCTCGCCCTCGCGGCATTGTATCGCGGCGAACCGGAACGCGCAAGTGCACTGTTGACCGAGCGCGACTCGACCTGGAGTTGGCTAGCCCTGGTGGTCCGCGCAGACGCCCGGGCGATCACGGGCAGCCTGGAAGAAGCGACAGCCGTGTACGACTCGGCATTCGCGATGGTCGAAGGCGGATTGATCGAAGAAGCATCTGTTGTTGCGCTGCACCGCGCGCTCGCCGTCAACGGCACCGCCTTGCGGGCTCTCTACCGGGCACCGTCGGGCGACCTCGACGCGCAA
>Ga0299906_10003858_pt1 | contig 12333 bp, 10 predicted proteins | sample RVTome_14_FD_200259 | JGI IMG/M metagenome (GOLD analysis project Ga0299906, IMG submission 200259) | Soil microbial communities from uranium-contaminated site in the Upper Colorado River Basin, Wyoming, United States - RVT145D125 (version 2) ...
AGCGCGGGCACCAGGCTCGTCTTCGAGGAGTTCCTGAAAGGCGACGAGGTTTCCTTTTTCGCCCTCTCCGACGGCCACAACGTCCTTCCGCTGGTCGCGGCCCAGGACCACAAGCGCGCCCTCGACAACGACGAGGGGCCGAACACCGGCGGCATGGGCTCGATCTGTCCCGCGACCATTCTCAACGCCGACACGTTGAAGCACATCGTGAAGGACGTCGTTCACCCGACCATCTCCGGGCTCGCCGCCGAGGGCCGAAAGTACCAGGGCATCCTCTACAGCGGTCTGATGCTGACCGCGGAGGGCCCCAAGGTGCTGGAGTTCAACGTGAGACTCGGCGACCCCGAAGCGCAGGCGATCCTCCCCCGTCTCAAGTCCGATCTGTTTCCGCTGCTGATGGAGGTGAGCCAGGGACACCTGGGGCAGCATCGGCTCGAGTGGGTGAGAGAGCCGGCGGTGAGCGTGGTCCTCGCCTCTTCGGGCTATCCCGGAAAATACGAGACCGGAAAGGCCATCGAAGGGCTCGATTCGGGACAGGTGGAGATGGGCGAGGGCCTCTACGTTTTCCATTCGGGGACAAAGATGGAGAGCGGAAAGATCGTCACCGCCGGGGGGCGCGTTTGCGCCGTGACCGGCATCAGCAACAACCTGAAGGGATCGATCGAGCGCGCCTACGAGGGCGTCGAACGGATCCAGTTCGAGGGCCGCCAGTTCCGGAAGGACATCGGCCAGAAGGCCCTCGCGCGACTCGCGGGGAGCTAGAGCTTTGGCGTCACCGAAGGTTTTGATCGTGATGGGGAGCGCCTCTGACAAGGACGTCATGGCCGAGGCGGCGGAGGTCCTGCGCGAGCTCGGAATCCCCTACGAGATGGGCGTGTACTCCGCGCATCGCACGCCCGAGCGCGCGGCCAAGCTCGCGTCCGAAGCCCCAGGCCGCGGGGTGCGGGTGATGATCGCGGGAGCCGGCGCCGCCGCGCATCTCGCGGGGGCCCTTGCTTCCCGCACGAACCTCCCCGTCATCGGAGTCCCTCTCGCGGCGACTCCCCTCGCCGGGCTCGATGCCCTGCTCGCAACGGTTCAGATGCCCGCGGGATTTCCCGTGGCGACGATGGCGATCGGAAAGCCCGGAGCCCGAAACGCCGCATTCCTCGCGGCCCAGATCCTGGCGACGTCCGACGATTCCCTCGCTAGAAAGCTCACCGCCTGGCGTGAAGAGAAAGCGCGGGAGGTGGAGACCGCCTCCGAAAAGATGCAGCAAGAAGGCTAGACTCGGCGCCTTCGGAATCGCCCGCTATCGATCCGCCAAGGGCTCCTCCTCGTAAATTGAAAGACTATCTTTCAATTTAGGAGGATTGTCCGACCGGCGACTGGTTTGCGAGCTGGCCGCAGGCCGCGAGGACGTCGTCTCCGCGACTGCGGCGCAAGCTCGCCGTGAGGCCGGAATCCGCGAGGATCTCGAGAAACCTCGAAGCCGCCCGAGGCGACGAGCGCTCGTGGGGAGCTCCGGGCCAGGGGTTGTATGTAATAAGGTTCACCTTGGCTTTGATCCCGTGGAGGAGCGACGCGAGCCTCTTCGCGTCCTCGGGGCCGTCGTTCTCGCCTCCGAGGAGAACGTACTCGAAAGTGATGCGCCTTCTTTTCGGGATCGGAAGCGCCCGGGCCGCGGCGAGAAGCTCTTCGAGAGGATGCTTCCGGTTGATGGGCATCACTCGGTCGCGGATCTCATCCGTCGTCGCGTGAAGGCTGATGGCGAGTCCGACGGGAGGCGCTTCGGCGGCGAAGCGAGCTAGCTCCTCGACCATCCCCGCGGTCGATACGGTGATGCGCCGGGGTGAGACGGAAAACGCCTCGTCGTCTGTCAGGATCCGGATCGCCTTCAGCACCGCATCGGAGTTCAGGAGCGGCTCCCCCATTCCCATGAAGACGATGTTGCTCCGCGCTTTCGCCTCGGCGAGAGCTCCGCGCGCGAGGAGGAACTGCGCGAGGATCTCCCCCGCCGTCAGGTTCCGCTCGAAGCGGATCGTCCCCGAGAAGCAGAAGCTGCATTTGAGAGGACAGCCGACCTGGGTCGAAAGACAGAACGTGTGCCGGCTCGGCCGCCTACGCGAAGCTTCGGCGAGCCTGGCCGAAGCCCCCGGGGCGAAGGCTGGCTCCGGGATATAGACGCACTCGACGTTTCGCCCATCCGCGAGCTCGATCAGGTGCTTGGTGGTTCCGTCCTTCGAGACGTGCCGCGAGGCGGCCTTCGGCCTTTCGATCTCGTAGTCGCGCCCAAGCTCCTCCCGGAGTTTCTTCGGGAGGTCGGTCATGTTCTCGAAGGAATCGACCCCCCGGGCATAGAGCGCGCGGTAGACCTGCCGCCCGCGAAAGGGGGGGAGCCCCCGGTCGAGCATCGCCTGCTCGATCTCCTTCCGCTCCAACCCGAAGAGGTTCATACGTTTGGATCCTAGCACGGCGCTGTGTTACGCTTTCGGGTCCTTCCATGTTTCGTAAGGAAGTTCTCGCGAACGGGCTCACCGTTCTGACGGAGAAGATGCCTCACGTGCGCTCGGTCGCCGTCGGCGTCTGGATCCGCAGGGGGAGTCGCCACGAGCAAAAACCCGAGAGCGGGCTCGCGCACTTCCTCGAGCACATGCTCTTCAAGGGCACCGAGCGGAGGACACAGGCCGAAATCGCCCAGGAGATGGACGAGATCGGGGGTCAGACCGACGCCTTCACCTCCCAGGAGTACGCGGGATTCCACGCCAAGGTGCTCGATGAGCACGTGGTCCGGGCCGTCGACCTGCTGTCGGACATCGTGTCCCAGCCCCGCTTCGACGCGGAGGAGATCGAGCGCGAGCGCAAGGTGATTCTCGACGAGATGAAGAGCGTCGAGGACACCCCCGACGACGTGGTCCACGACCTCTTCACTGAGTCGTTCTGGCCCGACCACGCTCTCGGCCGGCCGGTTCTCGGCCGGGTCGAGACGGTCTCGAGCTTCACCCGGAAGGATCTGCTCCAGTTCTTCAAGAAGATCTATACCCCGAGCAACTTGATCGTGGCCGCGGCCGGAAACGTCGAGGGAGAGAAAATCCTCGACCTGGTCCGGGAGCGCTTCTCCTCGCTCGCGGCTCCTCCCGATGGAATCGCGAACGTCCTCCCGAAGGTCTCGCCCACGATTCAGCTCGAAGAGAAGGACCTCGAGCTCGCCCATCTGGTCGTCGGCTCCGAGGCGCCTCCTCAAGCCTCTCCCCGTCGCCACGCAGCCTACGTGCTCAACGCCGTCCTCGGAGGCAACCTCAGCTCGCGCCTGTTCCAGGTGATCCGGGAAGAGCACGCGCTCGCCTACTCGGTGTTCTCGGGCCTCGCCGCCTATCACGACACCGGGCAGTTCTCGATCTACGCCGGCACCGAGCCCCAGAATGTTCCCCTGGTCCTCGACCTGGTTCTGGCCGAGCTCCGGCGGATCAAATCGCAGGCGGTCGAAGAGGCCGAGCTGAAGCGGGCGAAGAGCCACCTCCGGGGGAGCATCCTCATGGGGCTCGAGTCGACGAGCGCCCGCATGTCGCAGCTCGCGCGCCAGGAGATGTACTTCGGGCGACAGGTGAGCCCCGATGAGGTAATCTCGGGCATCGATGCGGTGTCTTCCTCGGAGGTCCTCGAGCTCGCTGCCGAAATGTTCGGGCGGGGACCGCTGGCGATGACCGTGCTCGGAAGGCTCGAGCACTTGCGGCCGATTCCGGAGAGCCTGGTTGCCTGAGTTTCATATCTCCGTACTGGGAAGTGGAAGCACAGGGAACGTCACTTTCGTCTCCGACGGCTCGGTAAGGGTCCTCCTCGACGCCGGGCTCGCCTGCAAGGAAATCGAGAAACGGCTGCGGCTCTTCGGAGTCTCCCCGCGCCACGTCGACGCCGTCCTCGTCTCCCACGAGCACGGGGATCACGCCCGCGGGGCCTGGCGGTTCTGCTCGAAGCACCGGATCCCGCTCTACGCGACCGAAGGGACGTTCCGCTTCATGCCGCGAGTCCCGGGCAAAGAAGTCGAGTGGGTCCGCGTGCGCTCGGGCGCGAGCGTCAAGCTCGGCCGCCTCACGGTGGATTTCTTCCCGACGCCCCACGATGCCGCGGACCCCGTCGGGTTCCGCCTCCGGCGGGGGAAGCTCGCGTTCGGCCACGTCACCGATATCGGCCACGTGTCGGAGGAAGTGGCGACCGGCCTTCGAGGCTGCGACGCCATTCTCATCGAGTCGAACCACGACATCGAGATGCTGCGGTCGGGAGACTACCCGGAGTCGCTCAAGCACCGGGTGGCAAGTCGCTGGGGGCACCTCTCGAACGAGGCCCTGGCACGCTACCTCGAAGAGCGCCTTCCCGGCGCGGTGCGACACCTGTTCCTCGCCCACCTGTCCCAACAGAACAACCACGAGAGTCTCGTCCTCGACTGCTGCCTCGAGGCGCTCAAACGGCGCGGGGGAAGGATGCCGAAGGTGCATCTGACCTACTCCGATCGGCCGACGCCGATGTTGAGGGTGAGCGAGGCGAAGCCCGTCCTGGTCGAGGAGAGAGCGCAGGGAGTTCTGGTGTTCGAGCCATGCTGACCGACCGGTACGTGCACCCGGAGATGGGCGGTATCTGGAGCGAGGAGTCGAAGTTCGACGCCTGGCGCGAGGTCGAAGTCGTAGCCTGCGAGGTGATGGCGGAAGAGGGCATCATCCCGGCCGAAGCCGCGCGGGAGATCCGCGCCAAAGCTTCGTATACCATCGAGCGCATCGACGAGATCGAACGCGAGGTCAAGCACGACGTCCTCGCTTTCACCCAGGCGCTGGCGGAGAGCGTCGGCGAGGCGGGGCGATGGATTCATTTCGGACTCACGAGCTACGACATCGTGGACACCGCCCTCGGCATGCGGATGCGCGACGCGATGGACCTGATCCTGAAGGACGTCGCCGCTCTTTCCTCGGTGCTGAAGTCCCGCGCTTTCGATCACAAGAAGACGGTGATGGTTGGCCGCACCCACGGGGTCCACGCCGAGCCGATGACCTTCGGGATGAAGCTCGCCCTCTGGTACGCGGAGATGGAGCGGAACCGCGCGCGGCTCGAGCGCGCTCGCGAAGTCGTCGCCGTGGGAAAGCTCTCGGGCGCCGTCGGTACCTTCGCCCATCTCCCGCCGATCATCGAAGAGAAGATTTGCCGGAGGCTCGGCCTGACGCCCGCCCCGATCGCGACCCAGGTGCTGCAGCGGGACCGCCACGCGGAAGCGCTCTCGGCGCTCGCGATCGTCGCCTCGACTCTGGACAAGATCGCGGTCGAGGTCCGGAGCCTCCAGCGGACGGAGATTCGCGAGGTCGAGGAGTTCTTCTCCGAGAAGCAGAAGGGCTCCTCCGCCATGCCCCACAAGAGGAACCCGGTCATCTCCGAGCAGGTTTCGGGGCTCGCGCGAGTCATCCGCGGGAACCTCCAGGCGGGGCTCGAGAACATCGCTCTCTGGAACGAGCGCGACATCTCGCACTCCTCCGCCGAGCGGATGATCCTGCCGCAGAGCTTCCTCCTCACCGACCACATCCTGAGGCGCACGGCTTCGGTCCTCGACAATCTGATCGTCTACCCCGAGAAGATGCGCGAGAACCTGGAGTCGATGAAAGGTCTGGTATTCAGCGGACAGGTGCTGCTGCAGCTCGCGAGGAAGGGACTCGCACGCGAGGAGGCCTATCGCCTGGTGCAGAAAAACGCCATGGCCGTCTGGCAGAAGAAGGGAACCCTCCGGGAGCTACTCGGGAACGACCCCGAGGTCCGGAAATGGCTCGACGAGGCGGAGCTCGATCGGGCCTTCGATCTCGAAAAGCAGATGGAGCACGTCGACACCATCTACCGCCGGGTGTTCGGAACGGCATCATGAAGGCAAACGTCATCGTCCGGCTCAAGGAAGCGGTCCACGACCCCCAGGGGGAGACCATCGGAAACGTGTTGAAACAGGTCGGCTACGGAAGCGTCGCCGCGGTTCGCCAGGGGAAATTCTTCGAGCTCACCCTCGAGGTGGGCTCCAAAGAAGAAGCCCTTCGCCTGGCCCGGGAGATCGCCGCGCGCGTGCTCTCGAACCCGGTGCTCGAGGTGTACGAAGTGGAGGTGAAGGAGTAACGTGCCGCGCTTCGCCGTTTGCGTCTTTCCCGGCTCCAACTGCGAAGAGGACGTGAAGTACGCTCTCGAGAACGTTCTGGGAGAGCCTACGGATCTCGTCTGGCACAAGGAGACTTCTCTCGAGGGATACGACGCCGTCATCCTTCCCGGAGGTTTCGCCCACGGCGACTACCTGAGGCCCGGAGCTCTCGCCCGCTTCTCCCCCATCATGGAACCGATCCGCGAGATGGCGGAGCAGGGAAAGCCGGTCATCGGGATTTGCAACGGATTTCAGATGCTCCAGGAGGCCGGGCTTCTCGAAGGCGCCATGCTCCGGAATCGAACCCTCACCTACATCTGCCGGTACGTGGACCTCCGGGTCGAGCACCGCGACTCGCCTCTCACCACGACCCTCGAGCAAGGCGAAGTCCTGCGCATCCCGATCGGGCACGCCGACGGGAACTACTACGCCGACAAAGAGACGCTCGACGCCCTCGAGAAGAAAGACCAGGTGCTTTTTCGCTACGTAGAGGACGTAAACGGCGCCCAGAGGAAGATCGCGGGAATCCGGAACGAACGAGGAAACGTGGTGGGGCTGATGCCTCACCCCGACCGCTGCTACGAGCCCGATCTCGGGACCGACGACGGGCGCAAGGTTTTCGAGAGCCTGGTGGCCTGGACGAAGGAACATGGCTGAGCTCGAAGAAGCCCTATTGGCTCACAACCTGACGCGGGAGGAGTACGACCGCATCGTCGAAAAGCTCGAGCGCGAGCCGAACGAGAACGAGCTCGGCATGTTCTCGGTGATGTGGTCCGAGCATTGCAGCTACAAGAGCTCGCGCGTCCACCTGAGAAGGCTTCCGACCCGCGGGCCCCGAGTGCTCCAGGGCCCGGGAGAGAACGCGGGGGTGGTCGACATCGGTCACGGGCTCGCGGCGGTCTTCAAGATCGAGTCCCACAACCACCCCTCCTTCATCGAGCCGTTCCAGGGGGCGGCAACCGGCGTCGGCGGCATCATCCGCGACATCTTCACCATGGGTGCCCGTCCGATTGCGCTCATGAACTCGCTTCGCTTCGGGCCGCTGTCCATCCAGAAGAACCGCTCGATCCTCACGGGAGTCGCCGCCGGCATCGCGAGCTATGGCAACAGCATGGGAATCCCGACCGTAGGAGGTGAGGTCAGCTTCGAGGACGGCTACAGCCTGAACCCTCTGGTGAACGCGTTCTGCCTCGGCATCGCCCCCAAGGATCGCATCTTCCTCGCGCGCGCCGAGGGCGAAGGCAACCCCGTGTTCTACGTGGGGGCGAAGACGGGGAAGGATGGAATCCACGGAGCCACCATGGCCTCCTCCGAGTTCGACGAGGCGGCGGAGGAGAAGCGTCCCACGGTTCAGGTCGGCGATCCATTTCTGGAGAAACTTCTCCTCGAAGCCTGCCTCGAGCTCATGGCGACCGACGCCCTGGTCGCGATCCAGGACATGGGAGCCGCGGGGCTCACCTGCGCCGCTTCGGAGATGGGCTCACGCGGAGGAACCGGCATCGCGATCGATCTCGACAAAGTGCCCCAGCGCGAGCGCGGGATGACTGCCTACGAGATCCTGCTGTCGGAGTCCCAGGAGCGCATGCTTCTCGTCGCTCGCGCCGGGCGGGAGGCTGAGGTCGAGAGGATCTTCCAGAAATGGGATCTCGACGCGAGCGCCATCGGCTCGGTCACGACCGACGGCCTGCTGCGCGTCTTCTCGCGGGGACGGGTGGTCGCCGAAGTTCCCGCCCGGGCCCTCGCCGACGAGGGGCCGGTGTACGAGCGGCCCCTGGCGCGGCCCTCCTATCTCGATCGCCTCGAGGACGTGCGCCTCGACGACCTCGAAGAGCCCCGGGATCTCGAGGCGACGCTCGCAGCGATGCTCGAAAGCCACGGAGTCGCGAGCAAGCACTGGATCTTCGAGCAGTACGACCACATGGTGCGGAGCAACACCATCGTTCTTCCCGGAGGAGATGCCGGTTGCGTGCGCATCAAGATCAAGGGCGGCACTCCCATGGCGCTCGCCATGTGCCTCGACGGAAACGGACGCTATTCGTACCTCGACCCGTATCTCGGCGGTGCGCTCGCGGTCGCCGAAGGGTGCCGGAATCTCGCCGCCGTCGGCGCCACGCCCATCGGCGCAACGAACTGCCTCAACTTCGGAAACCCGGAAAAACCCGAGACGATGTGGCAGTTCTCGAACGTGATCGACGGGATGAAGGATGCCTGCGAGCATTTCCAGGTCCCGGTGACCGGCGGGAACGTGAGCTTCTACAACGAGACCGAAGGCGAGGGCATCTTCCCCACCCCGGTCGTAGGGCTCGTCGGAGTTCTCGAGGATCACAGGCTACGGGTGACGCACAATTTCAAGGAACCAGGCGACCTCATCTTTCTTCTGGGCGCGACCTCCGAGGAGATCGGAGGGAGCGAGTACCTGAAGGTGGTCCACGGGCGGGTCGACGGAAAGCCTCCAAGGCTCGATCTCGAGGTGGAGAGTTCGGTCCAGGATTTGCTTCGGCGGGCGGCCGCGCGCGGTCTCCTGCGCTCGGCCCACGATCTCTCCGACGGGGGACTCGGGGTCGCTCTCGCCGAGAGTCTCTTCGGCCCCCTGGGGGAAACGATGGGAGCTTCGGTCGCCCTCGAGACTCGAAGGCGCGCGGAGGCGGTCTTGTTCTCCGAGGGCCAGAGCCGGATACTGGTGAGCGTCGCGCCGCGGGAGGCGGGTGAGCTCGAGCAGCTCGCCGACGATACCGGCGTCGCCCTTTCGCGCCTCGGGGTCACCGGAGGCGACCGTCTCGAAATCCGGGTGAACGGCGAGAGGACGATCTCGAAGACGGTAGCTTCCCTCCGGGAGGCGTGGTGGACGGCGATCGAAAGAGGGCTCGATTCATGAGTGGCTTCAAGGACGAGTGCGGGGTCTTCGGGATCTTCGGCCATCCCGAAGCCGCAGCGGTCACCTACCTCGGCCTTTACGCTCTGCAGCATCGGGGCCAGGAGGCCGCGGGCATTGTGACCTCGGGACGAGGGAAGGGTTTCCGGACCCGAAAGGCCCGGGGCTACGTCGCCGACGTGTTCGATGCCGATTCCCTCGAAAAACTCGGAGGGCCGCACGCCATCGGACACACCCGCTACTCGACCGCGGGCGACAACACCGAGGACAACATCCAGCCGCTCGCCATCGAGTGCAAGTTCGGCGAGATCGCCGTCTGCCACAACGGGAACCTGGTGAACGCTCACCTCCTCCGGCGCGAGCTGGTCGACGCGGGCTCGATCTTCCGCACCACCAGCGATACCGAGGTCGTCCTCCACCTCTACGCGCGCTCGACGCAGAAGGATCCAATCGACGCCATCTTCGACGCGGTGCGGCGGATCGAAGGCGCGTTCTCGCTCCTGTTCCTGACGGAGGACGCGCTCTTCGGGGTCCGCGATCCCCGGGGTTTCCGCCCGCTCATCGTGGGAAAGCTCGGAGAGAACTACGTGCTCTGCTCGGAAAGCTGCGCCCTCGACCTCATCGACGCCGAGTACGTGCGCGAGGTCGAGCCGGGGGAGATGGTCGCCATCGACGGGAATGGCCTGCGGTCGATGCGTCCCTTCGCCGAGGCCGCGCCGGCGCAGTGCATCTTCGAGCACGTGTACTTCGCCCGGCCCGACAGCCGGATTTTCGGGAGGGACGTGCACCAGACCCGCCTCGCCCTCGGACGGCAGCTCGCCCGCGAGGCCCCGGCCGACGCCGACGTGGTGGTTCCCGTCCCGGACTCGGGAACGGTCGCCGCGGTCGGCTACTCGCAGGAGTCCGGGCTTCCCATCGAGTTCGGGCTGATTCGGAATCATTATGTAGGACGGACGTTCATCGAGCCGCGGCAGTCGATTCGGCATTTTGGGGTCAAGGTGAAGCTCAATCCCGTGCGCTCGGTCATCGAAGGACGCCGCATCGTGCTCATCGACGACTCCATCGTCCGCGGGACCACGAGCCGCAAGATCGTGGGCATGGTGCGCCACGCGGGAGCGAAGGAGATCCACCTCCGCATCTCTTCCCCTCCGACCACCGGGCCGTGCCACTACGGCATCGACACCCCGAAGCGCGAGGAGCTCATCGCCGCCACCCACAGCATCGCCGAGATCACCCGCTTCGTCGGCGCCGACTCTCTCGGCTATCTCTCTCAAGAAGGACTTCTCTCCGCGGTGGCGGAGGATCGAGACCGCTACTGCTCCGCGTGTTTCTCCGGCAACTACCCCGTGCCCCTCCCCGAGGAGGGACGGGATCAGCTCAAGCTCTTCGAGAAGGTCAGGGAATAGATCTAGGACAGGAATCTATGAGTCAGGTCACATGGGGAACCGCCGGATTGTCCGGAGCGGGCTCGGTGTGAAGGATCACTCGTTCGATTCGCCCGATGCCCTCGGACACGACACGCGCTCTTGTTTCGTCGGCGATTCTCTCGAGCTCGGACGCGCCCACCAGCGCGCCGCCCGCGACCTCGTACCTCACCACCCCGACGCCGCGAAGAGGTGAAGCAGAAGCGTTGCAGGCGGTGATTGCGGCGTCAACGCCCGTTGAAACCTGCTGCGAGTCCTTTCCATATTTGAGCAACGCGACGACGCCTGGAGCGTAGCTCGCTATAACCAAACCCGAATGCTCGATTGACTGATTGATGGTGTCCGCACAGGTGCGTGCCGTGCGGCTGTCATCGTTCGCCAACTGTATCAGTGCCAACTCGATTGCGCCGCCATCGCGGGTCGCTCGCCGCAGGGCGGTACTCAGGACCAATTGAAGCGTATCTCGTCTGAAAAGACCCGGCTGATCAAAGAAAACCGGAACGGGGTTGCCGGTCGCCAGCGCTTCGGTATGGCGGGCGATTCCGAGAGCGATATGCTGGAGAATCGTCATGTCGTCGCCGTGAAAGATGTGCGGGTCGTGATCCCCTAGACTCAAGGCTCCAATCACACCCTTGCTCGTCCTCAGCGGGACTCCAGCATAGAAGCGATAGCCTTGACGCGCCGCGGGATGCTCGGCAAAGCTCGTCTGAAGCGTGGTGTCGCCGAGGAGAAGCGATGAACCGGCCGCGATCACGTCGGTGGAAAAGGACAAGTCCTTCGCGACGACGGTGCCGGTCCCGGGAAATTGCCCGCCGTGAGCACAAACGACGTGAACCTTCCCCGCCTTGATCACATCGACCGACGCCATGCCGTACCCGTAGAAACCGGTGATCCAGACGACCAGGGCCTCGAGTCGGTCATGGAAGTCCGGATTGGAGAAATCCACGGCGGCGAGGAGCGTTTCGCGCGCCGCATTCGTCTCCTGACGCGCCTTGACGAGCGACTCGGCATGACGGGCGAGGAGATCTGCTGTCAGAGCGGCTCCGCCCAGCACCACCTCGATGGCGGCGATGAGGTTTCGCGCCTCGACCGGCTTCTTGAGGAACGTCACCGCTCCGAGCTCGAGGGCGCGAGCCTCGAACTCATCGAGGCCGGAATTGACGATGACTGGCGGCAAGGGCGTCGAGACTTCCCGGGGCAAGCGCTCCAGGAACTGAAGCCCGGAAACCTTTGGCATCTTCATGTCCAGGATGATGATGGACGGACGGAGCTCCTCAGCGAGCAGGAGACCGATGTCGCCATCCGGCGCCGTGGCGACTCGGTAGCCCGCCTCGACGAGCACGAAATGGTATACGTCCATGAGCGCCGCGCTGTCATCGACGACAAGGACCAGCGGACCGCTCTCTGCCGGCTGAGTTTTCTCGTCTTTTTCTTGGATCACGAATCGTTCCTACTGCTTATCCGGTTGACTCCGGAGCATACAGCCAGTCGTGGGGCGAGAACCGTCGAGCATCGTGAGACCCGGGATCATTCGGAGCAAATTTGGATCAAGCGGTTCGTTCCTTGCGTGCCGGGGGCCATGGGCGCGTAGCTTCCCTGACCCACCCGATAGGAAGCTGGAAACGGAGCGTGGGAGACTGTAGGCGCTCAACAAGCACAATCAGGGGCGACGCAAGGCAGCCACGCGAGCGAACGCAACCCAAACACGCCGCGGCACGGCACCATGCAGGGACGCTACCATCGGGCCGAGGGTCCCGTCAACCGGGATTCGTCCGCGTCGTGAGACGGCGCCGCGTCACCGCTCAACCGAAGATCTTCTTGATGACGGAGCCGAGGGCGTCGTCCGACTTCCCGCTCGCGCCGAGCTGCTGCCGGGCTCCCTCGTGTCTGGGGTTGATGCGGAG
>Ga0299906_10003859_pt1 | contig 12332 bp, 10 predicted proteins | sample RVTome_14_FD_200259 | JGI IMG/M metagenome (GOLD analysis project Ga0299906, IMG submission 200259) | Soil microbial communities from uranium-contaminated site in the Upper Colorado River Basin, Wyoming, United States - RVT145D125 (version 2) ...
CGCGGCGCGAGTACCGCCTGACGCCCCGGGGACGGCGGGTCCTCGATCTCGTCCGCGAGTACGTGACGGAGCTGCGGGCCGAAGTGGGCCGTCCGGCGCCGGCCCCGCGCGCTCGACACACCGCCATCGGCGCCGCGCGATCGAGGTCCGTGCGCCGCCCGGCACGCGCGTGAGGCGACCACCGATGGCGAACACGAAAGGGAGGAGCGAGCAGCTGTGACGAGACCGAGTCATCCGTGCCGTCGAGCGACATGGTGGGTGAGCCTGTGTGGCGTCCTGGTGGCGACGGGTCATGCCGTCGCACAGGGGCAGGTTCCCTCGACGCTGGACCTGCGTGGCGCCGTGGAGCTGGCGCTGGCCCGGCATCCGTCCGTTCGAGAGAGCCAGGCCAGAGAGGAGGCAGCCGGCGAGGGACGCGCCGCCGCGCGCCTCGCCTACATGCCGCGTGTGGATCTGTTGTGGCAGCAGAATCGCGCCACACGGGCGAACACCTTCGGGATGATGCTGCCGCAGGGGGCTGTGCCCGGGATCTCCGGCCCTGTGCTCGACGATGAGACGTTGTTCCCATCGAGCGCGTGGGGCAGCGCGGGCGGCCTCCTGGCGACGTGGGAGATTGCCGACTTCGGGCAGCGCAAGGCCGGCATCGATCTCGCCTCGGCGGGCGTCGCGGCCGCGCTTGCGCGCGGCGAGCTCACGCAGCTCGATATCGCCGCCGGCGCCGCCGACGCCGAGCTGGCCGCGGCGCGCATCCAGTTGATTCAGGCAGAACAGGCGGCCGAGCTCGGGCGAATCGCCCTGGCGGAAGCCCTGGGGATCGACGGCACCGTCCCGCCGCTCGACCCCGGCCGCCTGCTCGATCCGGAGCCGCCGCCGGCCGGCACGGCGCTTCCACTGGAAGCGCATCCCTCGGCCCGCGCACAGGAGGCGGCGATCGACGTGGTCCGCGCGCGCGAGACACTGGCCGCCAGGAGCTTCCTGCCGCGCGTCGGCCTCCAGTCCGCCGTCTTCGCGCGTGGATCCGGAGCCGCCGTGGACGGCGTCAACCGGGACGGCAACGGGCTGCTGCCGCAGGTCTCGAACTGGGCGGTCGGAGTGTCGGTGACGTTTCCGGTGCTGGACATCTTCTCGTCGAACACGCGCCAGCGCCTCGAGGCGGCGAACGCCCGGGCCGAAGAGGCCCGTTATCAGGACACGATCCAGCGGCTGAGGGCCGAGGAGGCCAGCGCGCGGGACGTGCGCCGTGGCGCGCCGATGGGCAACCTGATCGAGGTGTTCGGAGGGCTGGCATCCGGCGATCGCGTCGCGGTCCGGGGCTCGGACGAGCTGCGCCCCGACAGCCAGGTGGAGGCCGTTGAGGCCGATGCCGGCCTCTAACCACAGGGCCGAGGAAAGCCGTATGACACGAACGGCCAGACGACGCGTCGTTCCGTGCCTGGCCGTGGCGCTGGGCGTGTCCCTGGCCCTGACCGCCTGCAGTGACGGCGACGGTCAGCCGGCCGAGACGGCGCGGGACACGTCGCCCGCGGCCGAGGCCGAGGCCGAGGGGGTGCCCGAGACGATCGCCATGGGCGGGGCGCAGTCGGTGACGCGGTTCTTCGTGACCAGCCGGACGGCGGGTCGCGGTGGCGATCTCGGCGGGCTTGCCGGCGCCGACGCGCACTGCCAGGCGCTCGCGCAGGCCGAGGGGGCCGGTGATCACACCTGGCGGGCGTATCTGAGCACGATGGCCACCGACACCGAGCCGGCGGTGCACGCGCGCGACCGCATCGGGACCGGCCCGTGGTACAACGCCGAGGGCGTGCTCGTCGCGGCGAACCTCGACGAGCTGCACGGCGAGGGGAACCGCATCACGAAGGAAACGGCCGTGACCGAGCAGCTCGGCATGGTGAACGGCGTCGGTGACACGCCGAACATGCACGACATCCTGACGGGCTCACAGCCCGATGGGATCGCATACACCGGCGCGGACGACCTGACGTGCGGCAACTGGACGTCGAGCGACGCCGGAAGCGCGCAGGTCGGGCATCACGACCGGGCCGGCCGCGATGCGGGGGTGAACTCGTGGAACTCGGTCCACGCGTCGGCCGGCTGCAGCCAGGAGGCCCTCGAACGGACTGGCGGCGCGGGCCTCTTCTACTGCTTCGCGATCGACTGAGGAACCGACCGGGACGACGTCGTCCCCCAGGTTCAACTGCGAACGCGCGCCTCCCGTTTCCAGGTCGAGATGGAATTCCTCGTCATTTGCGGCACGGCGTTCGGCGCCTCCCTCCTGACCTTCTTCACCGGGTTCGGCCTCGGCACGTTGCTCCTTCCGGCGTTCGCCGCATTCTTCCCTGCCGAGGTCGCCGTCGCACTGACGGCCCTCGTGCACCTGCTGAACAGCCTGTTCAAGCTCGTCCTCGTCGGCCGCCGCGCGAACCTCCTTGTGGCGATTCGCTTCGGTGCTCCAGCGATGGTCGCGGCGTTCGGCGGAGCGCTCGTACTGGGGTGGCTGGCGGGCGAGGGGCCGCTCTGGACCTACGCGATCGCCGGCCGAACGCGAGAGGTCATGCCGGTCGCCTTCGTCATCGCGGTCCTGATGGTGCTGTTCGCCGTCCTGGAGCTCTCGCCTCGATTCAAGGCCGTGTCGCTCCCGGTCCGATACCTGCCCCTCGGAGGGTTGCTCACGGGATTTTTCGGTGGCCTCTCGGGCCATCAAGGCGCACTGCGAAGCGCGTTCCTGATTCGTGTCGGGCTGGACAAGGAGGCGTTCGTGGCGACGGGCGTCGTGATCGCGGCGGTCGTCGATCTCACCCGCCTCGCGGTCTACACCCCACTGTTCTTCGGAGCCGACCTGGCACGCCATGCGCCGCTGCTCGCGGCGGCGGTCCTTGCAGCGGGTACGGGTGCGCTCGCCGGCAACCGGCTGCTCCACACGATCGGCCTCCGCTCCATCGAAGTCGGTGTCGCGGCGCTCCTCGTGATAGTCGCCCTGGGCCTCGGCGCAGGGATCCTCTGAGCCCCTTCCGGGACCGGCACCGTGTTGCAGCCTCGGGGACCATCGCCTCCCGTGGTTCTGGTCTGATTCGGGCGCTGCCCGCTCAGGGTTCGGTCGGCGCGGCGGTGATCGCGAATCTCCCCTCAGGCGCCGTCGGGAGCCATCGCCCGGAACAGGTCGACTCGCCCGAGCGCCTCGGCGACCGGGCGGCACCGGATGAAGCCGCCGTGCACGTTCACACCCTTGAGGAACCCCGCCTCTGCCGCCACAGCCGCGACGCCTCCGGCGGCGAGTCGCTGGACGTACGGGAGCGTGGCGGTCGTCAACGCGAAGGTCGACGTCCGCGGGTACGCACCCGGCATATTGGTGACGCAGTAGTGAATCACGCCGTGCATGGTGAAGACCGGGTCGGCGTGCGAGGTCGGACGGGAGGTCTCCACGCACCCGCCCTGATCGATGCTGACGTCGACGATGACACTCCCTGCGGGCATCGTGCGCACCATGGCCTCGGTCACCAGATGCGCCGCACGCGCGCCCCGGACCAGCGTGGCACCCACGAGCAGGTCCGTGTCGGTGACGTGCGTCGCGATCGTCTCCGGCGTCGACTCGACGTACTGGACGCCGGGAGCGAACCGATCGATCTGGACCGCGCGTTCCGGGCGGCGGCCGAAGATCAGCACCGGCGTCCCCGTGGCACGAGCCACCCGCGCCGCGTGCCGCCCGACGACGCCGTCGCCGATCACCATGACCTTGCCGTAGCTGCGGCCGAGAATGTCGCTCAGCAGTACGCCGCGACCCTGGTTGAAGCGCGCCAGGTGGTAGCTTCCCATCAGCGGCGCCATGCTGCCGGCCACGGCGCTCATCGGCGCCAGCAGCGGCAGCCCCCCGCCGTCGTCCTCCACCGTCTCGTAGGCGATCGCGGTGGTGCCGCCGTGCACGAGCGTCTCGGTCAGCGCGGGATCGGCCGCCGCCAGGTGGAAGTACGTGAAGACGACCTGCTTCCCCAGGCGCGGATATTCCGGCTCGATTGGCTCCTTGACCTTGACGACCAGGTCCGAGCGCCAGACCTCGTCGACCCCCGCGACAGACGCGCCCGCCTCGCGGTACTCCTCGTTCTGGAAGCCGCTGCCCGATCCGGCATCGGTCTCGACGACGACCTCGTGACCGTCGCCGACCAACGCAGCCACACCAGCCGGAGTCGCACCGACACGGTTCTCGTTGTTCTTGATCTCTCTGGGGATACCGATTCTCATCGAGGCCGGATTCGTCTCAGGAGCGGCAGGGGCGCGGAGTCCAGCCCGAGTCGTCCGGCTCGCGCCGGAAGTGCGAGCTGGTCACGAAGCGGTTGCGCAGGTAGGTGGGATCCTCCACCACGGTCGTGACCACGAACCACTCCCGGTCGTCTGGCGCCGGGAAGCGATCGAAGTACTCGGTCACGGTGGCGGCTGCGCTGTAGGGCACGCCGTTGCGACGCAGCCAGCCGCCCGACAGATTCGTGGTCACCACCTGCAGCGTCCCGCCGGCCGGCGGTCCGCCGCCGCGCGGACCACGGCCGCCCCGGCCGCGGCCGCCCGGCCGCAGCCATTCGGCCCTCGAACGCCCCTGGAGTGATGCGGTACCGGGAGCCTGGCTGTCTCCGAAGCGCAGGAGCCGTGTCTGCCTGCCGTTGTCGGTCTCGATCTGCAGCGTATTCTCGTCGGCCCACGTGACACGCAGGCGCGTCGGCATCCGCAGCAGCGCGGCGGCTCCGAAGGCCTGGCACGAGCCGTCGGTCGCCGGATCCCACGACTGCGCCAGCGTCTGCCCCGCCGGGTTGAGCGGGATGCCGGGGAAGTCTCCCGGGGGCGGCGTCACCATGCGCCACCGCCAGTCCTCGTTGACGACGGCCACCCAGTAGCCGGTGAGGTCGATCGGTGCCGCGGCCTGCGCCGTGGCCGGAGCGCCGCGCCCGCCCGGCGGCGCCCCTCGGCCTCGTCCATCCTGCGCGGCCACCGCTGTGCCGGACGCGAGCACGGCCAGCAGCACGACGGCCTGACGCAGGGCCGGCATACCGAAGGTCACGGCTGTCCTCCGGGCTGCAGCGTGGCGAAGACCGCCTCGACGAACTGGTCCGTCGTCCAGAACCCTTCAGTTGATCCGTACCGCCCGTCGTAGTCCGAGGTCGGCCTGGCCGCCTGCACCTGCTCGAGCGTCATCTTCCGGTCGATCATCTCCTGCACGCGATCCCGGATGATGGTGAGCATGTCGCGGTACTCGACCACGTCGGCCTCGTCCGAGATGCGCCCGTGGCCCGGGACGACCATCGTGCCGCCTTCCTGCTTGTCGCGCGGCACCGTGATCGCGATGATGCGGTTCAGGCCGTCGAGCACGCCCCCGATCGTGCCGCCCCGGGCCCGATCGATGAACGGGTAGCCGGTGGTGACGTACACGTCGCCGGCGCTGATGACGTCCGATTTGCGGAAGAACGCCAGGATGTCGCCGTCGGTGTGGGCGGCCGGCAGGTGGACGAGCCGGATCGCCTCACCGTTGAAGAACAACTGATCCTCGTCGCCGAAGAAGGTCTCGGAGGGGAGCGCCCCGGCCGGCATCGGCGCCTGCCCCTCGGGCGTCACCGACATCCGCAGCAGGACGTTCTCGTGCGCGATGACGGCCGCGCCGCTGTCGGAGACCTCGCGCGCGAAGTTGCCGGCCACGATGGCGCGGCCGGCCTCGTGAAACGCTTCGTTGCCGCCGGTGTGGTCCCCGTGCACGTGCGTGTTGACGACGTACCGGATGGGCCGGTCACCGGCAAGGCGCCGGATCGCGTCGAGCAGCTTCGGCACCATCTGGGCGTACTGGGTGTCGACCACCAGCACGCCGTCGTCGCCGAACTGCACCGTGACGTTGCCGCCCGCGCCCACCAGCATGTGGACCGAGCCCTGTACGTGGAACGAGCGGACGTCGACCGCGTCGAAGTCGATCGGCGCCTGCGCCGATCCAACGTGGGTCGCCGTCAGGCCGGCGGCCACGACGGCCATGAGCACCAGCACCCGGCCCGCGGCGGGGAATCGCCGCATCGCGGTGCGATTCATCGTCCGAATCCGCCCCCGCCGCCCTCGACCGGCTCGGTCTTCGGCATCGACGGCAGCTCGGACATGTACTCGGGCAGCGCCGTGCGGGCACCGCCCTGCGCCGCCTCGACGGGAAGCCCGTGCCGCTCCGGGTACTCCCGGATGTGGCCGAGCTCGTCGATGCCATGGTGCGGCACCTCGCCGGGCGCCCGGGGCACCTCCACCGCCGGCCGGCACGGATAGGTGTTGATCGAGCCGCCCTCCATCAGGGCGAACCCGTTGGTCTTGACGAGCGGCTCGCTCAGATAGACCGGGTCCGAGATCATCATCACGTGCGTCATCAGGTCGCCGTGGCGGATGAAGCGCTCGGTCATCGTCGCCTGGTCCGACAGTGGCAGCCCGTTCCGCCGCATCCACCCCGCCTTCAGGTGCGTCGTCCGCACGACGAGCACGTCCCCCTCGAAGCGGCCGGTCGAGAAGCCCTGCCACGTGTGCGGCTCCCACTCCGACGGGTGCTCACGCCCGTCCATCCAGATCTCGCGCAACTGCGTCATCCACTCGATGTGCGTGTTGATCGTGAGGAGCTCCTGCGTCTGCGGATCGCGGTCCTCCCAGATGCGGAGCGTACCGACGCCGCGGAACCCGTAGGTGGACGGGTGCGGCTTGCAGGTGTGCTCCGGCAGCGTCAGGAGCGACGCCTCCCAGGTGTTCGCGCGCCGCCGCGCGGCGTCGGTGATGGGCAGGCCCGCGTAGTCGCCGATGTCGGGGCCGGGAATGCGCTCGACCTGATCCTCGTCGAAGATCGGGCTCCAGTACCCGATTACGTTCGACTGCGGAAAGGCAGGACTGGCCAGCATCAGCAGGGGGACGAGTGCAAGGACCGCCGCCCTCGGAGCGACCACGGGTGTCGGAAATGTCATCGCCGCACAACGATACATCAACCCGCGAGGCCGGGCGATCCATCATGGAGACATGGGCGGCGATCCCCACAAACCCCTCCGGGACGACGTCCGGCTGCTCGGGGAGCTGCTCGGCGAGACGGTGCGCGAGCAGGAAGGCCAGGCGCTGTTCGAGGCGGTGGAGCACGTCCGGGCGCTGGCCAAGCGCGCGCGGGCGGGGGACGACGACAGCTTCACCACGCTGGCCGAGCGGCTGTCGGCGCTGTCAATCGACGCGGCCCAGCCGCTCGCCCGGGCCTTCGCGCACTTCCTGAGCCTGGCCAACATCGCCGAGCAGTGGCACCGCATCCGCCGGCGCCGGGCCTACCTGCGGGAACCGGATGCCCCGCCGCAGCGCGGGTCCTGCGACGACGTGTTCGCGCACCTGCTCGCCGGTGGCCTGTCGCCGGACCGCCTGCACGAGGCGACCTGCGCGCTGCGCATCGAGCTCGTGCTCACGGCGCATCCCACCGAGGTGGTGCGCCGCACGCTCGTGCAGACGCACAACCGGATCGCCGCCACCCTCGCCCTGCGGGACCGGCCCGATCTGACCGCCCCCGAGCGGGACGAGACCGTGTCCGCGCTGCGGCGCGACATCCTGACGGCCTGGGGCACGAGCGAGGTGCGGCACGAGCGGCCCACGCCGACCGACGAGGTGCGCAGCGGCCTGATCGTCTTCGAGCAGAGCCTGTGGCAGGCGCTCCCCCGGCACCTCCGCAACCTCGATCGCGCGCTGCGCGCCCACACGGGCCGCGCCCTGCCGATCGAGGCCGCGCCCATCCGCTTCGGCTCGTGGATCGGCGGCGACCGCGACGGCAATCCCCACGTCACGCCCGAGGTCACGCGCCGCGCCTGCCTGCTGCTCCGCTGGCTGGCCGCGGAGTTGTACACCACGGAAGTGGACGCGCTGCGCGTGGAGCTCTCGCTCGAGCGTGGCACGAAGGAGCTGCACGAGCGCGCCGGAACCGCGCACGAGCCGTATCGCGCGGTGCTCAGGGACGTGCGGACGCGGCTGCGGGCCACGCGCGCATGGGCCGAGGCCTCGCTCGACGCCGACGAGGACGTCGAGGCCAGGCCGGAGGTCTATCTCGACGCCCAGCTGGCCGACGTCCTGCACCTCTGCCACCGGTCGCTCGAGGCGACGGGGCACGCGCGTATCGGCGCCGGCAGGCTCACGGACCTGCTGCGGCGCGTGGCCGCCTTCGGCCTCACGCTGGGGCGCCTCGACATCCGGCAGCACTCGGCTCGCCACACCGAGGCGCTCGACGTCGTCACCACGGCGCTCGGGCTCGGGTCGTACGCCGACTGGGACGAGGCGACGCGCATCGACTTCCTGCTGCGCGAGCTGAGCGGCCGCCGGCCGCTCGTGCCGGCCGATCTGGAGCTGCCGCCCGAGGCGCGCGACACAATCGAGACGTTCGGCATGCTCGCGCGCCTTCCGCCGGGATCGCTGGGTGCCTACGTGATCTCGATGGCCAGTCGGGCGTCGGACGTCCTCGCCGTCGAGCTGCTGCAGAAGGAGGCCGGCGTCGGGGAGCCGCTCCGCGTCGTGCCGCTCTTCGAGACGGGCAGCGACCTGCAGCAGGCCGGCACGACGCTGGACGCGCTGCTGGACCTGCCGTGGTACCGGGCCCGCACCTGCGGCCGGCAGGAAGTGATGATCGGCTACTCGGATTCGGCCAAGGACGTGGGGCGGCTGGCCGCGGGCTGGGAGTTGTACAAGGCGCAGGAGGCCATCGTCGCCGCCTGCGCGCGGCACGGCGTGCGGGTCACCCTGTTTCACGGCCGCGGGGGCAGCGTCGGGCGCGGGGGCGGGCCGACCTACGCGGCGATCCGATCGCAGCCCCCCGGATCGATCGACGGCACGCTGCGCGTGACCGAGCAGGGCGAGATGATCCAGGCGCTCTTCGGCCTGCCGGACATCGCCGTGCGGACCATGGAGGTGTACACCACCGGCACGCTCGAAGCGTGGCTCGCCCCGCCCCAGGCGCCGCGCGAGCAGTGGCGTGCGTGCATGGAACGGCTGGCTGCCGACGCGCGCGGCGCCTATCGCGCCATCGTGTACGACGACCCGCGCTTCATCGACTACTTCCGGGCCGCGACGCCCGAGGCGCAGATCGGCCTGATGAACATCGGGAGCCGCCCGGCCCGGCGCCGCGACGGCGCCGGCGTCGACGACCTGCGGGCCATTCCCTGGCAGTTCGCCTGGACGCAGACGCGCCTCATGCTGGGGGCGTGGCTCGGGCTCGGCGAGGCGCTCGACCGTGCCCTCGCGCGGGGGGAGGCCGACCTGCTGCGCGAGATGTACCGGTCGTGGCCGTACTTCGAGTCGTTCGTGGCGCTCATCGAGATGGTGTTGGCCAAGGCCGACGCGCGGATCGCCGCGGAGTACGACCGGCGGCTCGTCGCCGAGCCGCTGCAGGCGCTCGGCGCGGACCTCCGCGCGCGCCTCGCGCACGCCACCACGGGACTCCTCACCGTGTCCGGACAGGCGGCGCTCCTCGAGTCGAATCCGGTGATCCGCCGCTCGATCGACGTCCGCAACCCGTACGTCGACCCGCTCAACCTCATCCAGATCGAGCTGCTGCGACGCCTGCGCCACCAGCCCGACCCTCGCGTCCAGACGGCGCTGATGATCACCGTCAACGGCGTGGCCGCGGGCATGCGGAACGCTGGATAGCATTCCGTTGGGATGACGGATCCGTAAGGGGGTCGGGCGTCGTCAGACGACGCCCGACCCCGTTACGGATCCGTCATCCCCGGCACGGGACTACAATGCCGACTCCGCCTCCGGCGAACCAGAGGAGCCCACGATGCGCATGCCCACCGCCCGCCTCTTCTCCACGACCGCGGCCGCCATCATGGCGGCGCTCGCGCTCGTCCTCGCGTTCACCGGCACGGGCACCGCACAGCAGCAGGGTGGGGTGCCGACCTTCGAGGTCGACCCGGACTGGCCGCAGGTGCCCGACAACTGGGTGCTCGGCGAGGTGACCTCGATTGCCGTCGATTCCGAGGACGACATCTGGGTGCTGCATCGGCCCCGCTCGATCCCCGAGGCGCAGCGCGCGCAGGCGGCGCCGCCCGTGCTCGAGTTCGACGCCGAGGGGCGTCTGCTCCGGAGCTGGGGCGGCCCCGGCGACGGGTTCGACTGGCCGGAACGTGAGCACGGCATCCAGATCGACGCCGCGGGCCACGTCTGGATCACCGGCAACGGGGGCTGGCCGAAGCCGTCCCCGGACGGCAGCACCGACGACATGGTCCTCGAGTTCACCGCCGACGGGACGCTCGTGAAGCAGATCGGCCGGCGGGGCGCCAGCATCGGCAACGCCGACCGGGGGAACGTCCACCAGCCCGGCGACGCGTTCGTCCATGCGAAGACCGGCGAGCTGTTCGTCGCCGACGGCTACGGCAACAACCGCGTGATCGTCTTCGACGCCGCGACCGGGGCCTTCAAGCGCATGTGGGGCGCGTTCGGCAACACGCCGGAGGCGCCGGCCGGCCGCGGCGCCGCCCCCGCGGGCCCGGACGGCCCTCCACAGTTCGGCCTCGTGCACGCGGTGAAGGTGTCGAACGACGACGTCGTCTACGTCGCCGATCGCAGCAACAACCGGATCCAGACCTTCACGGTCGAGGGCACCTACCTGCGTCAGGTGAGCATCGCGACCGGCGAGGGCGAGCCGGCCGGCGTGCCCGCGGGCTTCGCGTTCTCCCCCGATCCCGGGCAGCGCCTGCTCTACGTCGTGGACTCGGGCCCGATGCGGATCGTCGTCTTCGATCGGCAGTCGCTCGCGCAGATCGGCGCCATCGGCATGCGGGGCGCGGGGCCCGGCGAGTTCGACATCGTGCACCACATGGCGGCCGACTCGAAGGGCAACCTGTACACCGCCGAGATCGTCAACAACCGGCGGGCCCAGCGGCTCGTGCTGCAGCCGGCGCGCTGAGGCTCCCGAGCCAGGCCGAAGGGCCGCTCCCGGCGATGACCCCGACATGAGGCACTGGGCGTTGCCGCTGCTCCGGTGCCAGGCGTGCGGCGCGACCGCGCTGCACACCGGCAGCGACGCGGTGATCTGCGACGCGTGCGGCCTGTCGTACCCGACGCGCGACGACGTCTCCGACTTCCTGCACGAGCTCCACCCGGTGGCGAGCCGCGAGCGGACGGCCGTGCACCAGATCGACCGCAGGCAGGGAGCCCCCGCCGAGTGGACGGCCGACGTGCTCGGCCGCCTCCACGAGGGGCGCCTGACGGCGGAGGAGGTGGCCGGCACGCCACATCTGCGCGTCATCGAGGAGTCGCGCGAGCAGGTGCTCGACCTGCTCGCACGCGAGCCGCTGCCACCCGACGCGGTCGTCCTCGAGCTCGGCGCCGACGTCGGCTGGGTCAGCTCCATCCTCGTCGACGCCGGCTGCCGGGTCATCGGCACCGACATCACCGACCATCTCTTCCTGGCGCCGTATCGGGACTCGCCACGGCTCTGCCGGATCCTGGCCGACATGAATCGGGTGCCGTTCGGCGACGCCACGATGGATGCGGTGTGGGCCACCGCCTGCGTGCACCACTCGTGGGATCTGCGACGGACGTTTCGGGAGATCGCGCGGGTGCTCCGGCCGGGCGGACAGGCCTGGCTGTGCTGCGAGCCGATCCCGCCGCGCCTGCGCTACGTGTTGGCGCGCGGCGTCGGCGACGAGGAACGCGCGCTCGGGATCAACGAGACCTGGATCGCGCGCGGGACGTGGCTGGACGCCTGCCGCGCCGCCGGGCTGCATCCTCGACTGATACGACCCCGGCTGGATCCGAACCGGTTGCGCGAGCGCCTGGCCCGACACCGGTTGCCTCGCGCGGCGGCGGCGCTGATGCGTCCTGTCCTGCCGTGGCTGCAGGTGTCGGTCCACCTGCTCGCGGCCAAGCCGGCTGCCTGAGGATCGGCGCGGGGCGAGGGGAACCGCCTCAGCGGAGCTGCAGCTCCGGCATCGGGCGGCCGGCGAAGAGCCTTCGGCACGGGAGCGCCATCCACCGCGCCCACCGGACCGAGCGGCTCACCCTTGCGCTGTCGGTGGCGATCCCCGTATTGGCGTACATCTGACGGTAGATCTTCGAGATCAGGACGAAGGCCAGGCGCGCCTTCAGGCTGCGCACGGCACGCGATCGCTTCCAGATGCTCCGCAGCGAGTAGAACCGGTCCCAGACGCCCTGCGTGAGATTGCGAATCTGCTCCGCGCTCATGACCGGGTGTTCCACGTACACCTTGGGCCGGATCGCCTGCGGGATCAGCCAGTGGCGCGAGACGGGCACGCCGCCGACCTCCTGCGGGGCAGGCCCCAGCGACTTCTCCCACGCCGCGAAATCCAGCGTGCCGGGAAAGGGCGTGA
>Ga0299906_10003860_pt1 | contig 12332 bp, 8 predicted proteins | sample RVTome_14_FD_200259 | JGI IMG/M metagenome (GOLD analysis project Ga0299906, IMG submission 200259) | Soil microbial communities from uranium-contaminated site in the Upper Colorado River Basin, Wyoming, United States - RVT145D125 (version 2) ...
CTCCTTTCCGGCCCATTCCCTGGGCCGGCGCACAACGTAGATGCACGCCGCAAAAAGCGCAACCCCTAACAAGCGCCGAACGCGCTACGAAATAACAGAACCCGCTCTAGAAGCACCTTCGGCGATCGCGACAGCGCGATCAACCTCGCCATCTCCATCGCTCGGACGCGCTGTGACCCCCCCATGGCGCTTGCTCTATCGAATGACTCGCCACCAACCGCGCGTCAGTGCGGAGCCCGATCGGCGGCTCGAGCGTCGCCGAAGGCCCCTGCCGACGCCCCTGGCCGCCCTGATGCGCCGGGGGCGTTTCGTTGTTGTGGCGCCGGTGTGAAGGCCCTTTTCGTTTCGTATTGAGCGGCCATGGGTTGTTGGGTATCCTTGTGGGTTCCCACCGGCTGCCGCGCCCGGCCGGGTCGGCAGGACACTCGCCATGAGCACTCGGAAACGGGCCGCGTTCGCCACTCAACTCGCGCTGGGGGCGCTGTCGTCAGGACTCCTCTTTCTCAGCGCCTGTTCCTCGGTCGAGCCCGCCAAGCCCCGGCCCACCTCGGCCCGCGCCGCCGCCATGATGGACACCCCGCAGATCATGCGGGGCACGATCTCCTCGGAGGCGTTCATCGTGGGCTACGCCGAGGCCGGGACGCCCGGCTACCAGCCCCTCGTTGTCCAGGGCTACGGCCTCGTCATCGAGCTCAACGGCACCGGCTCGCGCGACATCGGCCCGGACCTCCGCGCCCACATGCTCGCCGAGATGAGAAAGGGCGGCATCGGTGTGGAGACCACCGGCTTCGGCTGGCTCAGTCCCGATGACATGCTCAACTCCGAAGACACCGCCGTTGTCGTGGTGCAGGGCATCGTGCCTCAGGCCGCCACCAAGGGCACGCGGTTCGACATTCGCGTGATGCCCGTGCCGGGCTCCTCGACGACGAGTCTGGAGGGCGGACTGCTGTACACGACCGATCTCCACCCGGACCTCAATATCGGCCGGCGCACCGGCGACACCTTTTCCATCGCCCAGGCCAAGGGCGACATCTTCATCAACCCCTTCTCCGAGCCCGGCGCGGCGGGCGTCACCTCGGTCAACCGCACCGTCGGGCGCATTCTGAACGGCGGCATCGTCACGCGCGACATGCCGATGAAGATGCGTCTGTTCAACCCCAATCACACTCGCGCCGGCATGCTCGTCGGCGCCATCAACACCCGCTACCCGCGGGAGCGCGGCATGCGCGGGCCCACCGCCCGGGGCGAGTCGGATGAGTCGATCGAGATCACCATTCCCCCCTCCTTCGCCGATCGCATCGACGAGTTCGTCGACCTGCTGCTGCACACCACCATCCGCCAGGCCAATCCCGAGAGCGTGGCGATGTCAGTGCGGCGGATCCTCGAGAACAACCCCAGCGCCGAGATGGCCCGCGATGCGATGCTGCGCTGGGTCGCGCTGGGCACGAAGTCGCTGTCGATCATCCGCGACCTGTACGACCACGCCGAGGATCGCCCCCGGAACGCGGCGATCATTGCCGGCGCGAAGCTGGGCGACGCCCTGGCGGTGCCCAAGCTCGCCGCCTCCGCCCGCGACGGCCCCACCGCCGACCGGATCGTGGCCATACAGCTCCTGCGCGACATGGGCCTGAACCCGCTGGTGACCAAGACGCTGCGCGAGCTGGTCAGCGACCCGGAGATCGGCATCCGCCTGGAGGCGTACGAGGCGCTGGCGCTGCGGCGGGATCCGGTCATCCGCCAGATGCTGGTGGATGAGAAGTTCCTGGTGGACATCGTCGACTCCACCGGCGCGCCGATCATCTACGTCACGCAGATCGGCTCGCCGCGCATCGCCCTGTTCGGCATCGAGCAGACGATCAGCACGCCGGTGACGATGCAGGCGTGGTCGAACCGGTTCATGCTGAAGGCCGATGCGGACGCCGACCAGATCGAGGTCTACTACCGGCCGCTGGAGTCGCAGCAGGGATTCATCACCCAGGTAAACCCCGACCTGCCGGAGTTCATCCGCTTCCTGGGGCACACATCGACGGTGGACAACCCGGAGCCGGGGCTGGGACTGTCGTACGGCGAGACGGTGGGCTTGCTGTACCAAATTTGCAGCACGGACTACGTGAAGGCCGATTTCAAGGCCCAGCAGGATCGCATTCAGGCGATCATCGCCGCCCAGCGGGAGGGACAGACCCTTGTCGAACGGCCCGAGTTCGCCGACGAGACGGAGATGGATCGCTTCCTGCCCACCCCGGAGCTGCCCGCGACGACGCCCGGGACTCCCCCCGCCGCTCCTGCGGCAGGCCAGAACGGGCGGCCCGGCCCGGCCGGCGACGCCGCCACGGGACGGTCCGGGTCGTGAAATCGCCGTGAGGCGCCTGCTCCGCCCGCCGCGCCGTCAATATGATGAACCCTGAGGATTCTCCGTCCCGCGTCGAAAGGACCGATCGCATCAGGGTACATCGGGACCATCAGCATTCACTTCGCACGGCCCACGGACCGGGCCGACAAATGACAGGAGGTCAGCGCCGCATGCGGCTTGCGAAGATCACGATCGCCGGCTTCAAGTCGTTCGCCGACGCCACCGAGTTCCGCTTCGATCAGCCCATCACCGGCATCGTCGGCCCCAACGGCTGCGGCAAGTCCAACGTCGTCGATGCCGTCAAGTGGGTGCTCGGCGAGCGCTCGGCCAAGAGCCTGCGCGGCGATGCGATGCTCGATGTCATCTTCGCCGGCTCGGCCGCCCGCAAGCCCATGGGCGCCGCGACGGTCACGCTCACCTTCGACAACCCGGTGATCCACCCGGACGCGGCCGACGCCGCCGACCGCCGGCTGCTGCGGATCGACGCCGAGCAGGTGGATGTGGCCCGCCGGCTCTACCGCGACGGGCGCAGCGAGTACCTCATCAACCAGTCCAAGTGCCGGCTCCGTGACATCAAGGAGCTGTTCATGGACACGGGCATCGGCACCCAGGCCTACTCGATCATCGAGCAGGGCCGGGTGGATGCGATGCTCCTGGCCAACCCGGTGGAGCGGCGGGCGATCTTCGAGGAGGCCGCGGGCGTGGCCAAGTTCAAGGCCCGCAAGATCGAGGCCCAGCGCAAGCTGGAGCGGACCGAGGTGAACCTGGTGCGGGTGCGCGAGCAGCTCGCCAACACCGAGCGCCGCCTGCGGATCGTCAAGGGGCAGGCGAGCAAGGCCCGCCGCTTCCAGGAGCTCGATCGCCGCTGCCGCACGCTGCGCGTCGACCTGGCCCTGGATCAATATCATGAGCTGCGCGACCGCCTGCACGGGCTGACCAGCCAGATCACCGAGCTGGAGGCGCGCCGCCGCGAGCTGCACGCGACCATCGCCGCCGCCGAGGATGAGAAGCAGGCCGCCGAGATCGCCCGCCACGACCTGCTCACCGAGCAGCGCGAGCTGGAGCAGCGCCGGCTGGAGTTCGTCGCCGCCCGCAAGCACGCCCAGCAGCGCCGGGAGATGACCGAACGCAACATCGCCGAGGCCCGCGAGCACATCGCCGAAGACCGGCAGCGGCTGGCGGAATTCGAGCAGCGCCGCGCCGAGCTTCAGGCCGCACTCGACCGGGCGGCCGCGGTCATCGGCGACGCCCAGGCCCGGGTGGCCGGCGCCGAGCAGCGCGTCGAAGCGCTCAACGACGAGCGCGCCCGGGCCCAGCAGGACGTGCTGGGCGTGCAGGCCCGCGCCGCGCAGCTTCGCGAGTCGTTGCAGCGCGCCGTCCACGATCGCACCCAGGCCGCCGCGCGCCTCGATGCCGTGACCGAGCGCTTCGCCGGGCTCGATGACCAGGACCGTCGCCTGCACGCCCGATCGGGCGAACTCGCCGACGAGCGCCGGCGGCACGCCGGCGACCATCAGCGCATCGAGCGCGATCTGGCCGCGGCCCGCGATGACATCGCGCGTCTGGAATCGATCATCGACGAGCACGATCGCGCTGCCGCGACCCTGGGCGAGCGACAGGCCGCCCTCGCCGCCCGCCTGGCCGATGCGCGGCACGAGCGGGCCGGCGTCGAATCGCGGCTGCACCTGCTCCAGGAAATGCAGCAGGCGCGCGAGGGGCTCGGCGAGGCCGTCAAGGCCGTGCTGGACGGCCCCGATCGCTTCCCGGGCGTGCGCGGCATGCTGGGCGATGTCATCGACACCGACCGCCGCCATGCCGCGCTCGTCGAGGCGGCGCTGGGCCGGAACCTCGAGCTGCTGCTGGTCGAAAGCGACGGCGCGGTGATGGCGATGGAAGCGACCCTGCGCGAGCTGCCCGGGCGCGTGGAACTGATCGCCCTCGAATCGCGCGGCGGTGAAGCGGCGCTTCCGCCGACCGTCGCCTCGGGCTGGGTCACCCCCGTGCTCGACTACATCGATGTGCAGAGCAGCGCGGCGGCGGTCATCCGGCGCCTGCTCGGACGCACCGTCGTCGTCTGGGATCTGGCCACGGCGATGCGCCTGGCCGCGGGCCCGATGGCCGGGTGGCGATTCGTCACGCAGCGCGGCGAGGTGCTGGAGACGAACGGGCGCATCGCGATCGGCCGGGGTGCTTCATCCGGGGGCGGCGGCGAGAGCGGGCGCGGTGATGGCTGGCTGGCGCGGCGGATCGAGCTGGTCGAGCTGCGGCAGCGGCTGCACACGCTCGACGGACGCATCGAGACGCTCGCCGGCGCGCTCGGCCGCCTCGACACCGAATCCGAGCAGACCCGCGAGCAGCAGGATCGCGCTGAGACCGAACTTCATGCGGCGCGGCAGAAGCGCGTGGAAGCGCAGTACCAACTCCAGCGGCTGGCCAATGAGCTCGATCGCCTCGATCGCGAGATGTCCGCCACCGTCGCGGAGCAGCGTGAGGTCGTGGCCCGGCGCGAGGCGATTCAGGCCGAGCAGGCCTCGCTGTCGGAGGCCCTTGCCGCCCACGATGCGTCGATCGCAGCGCTGCGCGATGAGAGCGATGCGGCGGAGTCGGACCTGGCCCGCCGGCGCGCGGCGATCGAGCAGTTCCAGGAGCATTTGACCGCCGTGCGCGTCGATCTCGGCCAGGCGGGCGAGAAGCTCGAGGCCGCGCGCCGCGAGAAGCGCCATCTGGAGATGTCGCTGGAGGAGACCGCTCGCCAGCACGACATCGCGCGGCAGCAGGTCAATCGCCGCCTCTCGCAGATCGAGCAGTACGAGGCCGCCGTCGAGCACGCGATTCAGGAAATGCTGGCGGCCGATGAGAAGCTGACCGAGCTGGCGGCGCGGGGCCGGGAGCTCGATGTGCACCTGGCCGACGCATCGCAGCGCGTCAACACCGCCGCCGAGACGCTCAGCGCCCATCGCGACAAGGGCCAGCGCATCGACCGCGACTACCACGCCGTCGAGCTCAGCCGCCGCGAGCTGGAGGTGAAGCGCGAGAACCTGGAGGAGCGCACGCTCGAAGAGCTGGAGCTCGACCTGCACCAGGCCTATCCCGCGCACCGACAGCAGCGCGAGGAGCCGGGCTTCGCGCCGATCGACCGCGGCGCCGTGGAGACCGAGATCGACGAGCTGAAGGCCGAGATCCGCAAGCTCGGCAATGTCAACCTCGACGCGATCGAGGAGGAGCAGGCGCTGGAGGAGCGCAACGTCGATCTCATCCGGCAGGTCGAGGACATCGACAACGCCATCAGGCAGCTCACCGACCTGATCGAGACGCTCCAGAACACCAGCCGCACGCGCTTCGAGGAGACCTTCACCGCCATTCGCGATCACTTCGCCGGTCCGCAGGGCATGTTCCGACGGCTCTTCGGCGGCGGCGCGGCCGATGTGGTGCTGCTGCCGGATGAGCACGGCCAGGTGGACTGGCTGGAGAGCGGCGTGGAGATCCGGGCCAAGCCGCCGGGCAAGGAGCCGCGCGTCATCAGCCAGCTCTCCGGCGGCGAGAAGACCATGACCGCGGTGGCCCTGCTCATGAGCATCTTCAAGAGCAAGCCGTCGCCGTTCTGCATCCTCGACGAGGTGGATGCGGCGCTGGATGACGCCAACGTCGAGCGATTCTGCCACATCCTCGAGCCGTTCCTGGAGGGCAGCCACTTCATCATCATCACCCACCACAAGCGCACCATGCAGGCGTGCGACCAGCTCTACGGCGTGACGATGCAGGAGCGCGGCGTGTCGAAGCGAGTCTCGGTCCGCGTCGAGGAAGTCGGCCAGGATGGCGAGATCGGCGAGGCGGCCGCGGCGGGGCGCAACGGCGATGCCGAGGACGCGAAGGAGACCACGCCGACGCAGCGCGGCAAGGTCAATGGCGCGGGCGATCGGCGCGCCGACCCGCCGACGATCGAGACCATCGAACCCAAGCCCTCGCGCCTGCGCGAGCAGCTCGAGAAGGCGTGGAGCGAGACGAACGGCGATTGAGCGCGCCGGGCGCCACTGACTCGCCGGCTTTGGGGCGAGTCAGTGTGATGGACGGACGAATGGAATGAGTGCATGACTGCTTGTGCGTGACCAACCGCACTGATTCCCTCGCTCAAAGCCGCGAGTGAATCAGTGGCACCGCGCTTCATTCACTCACGGCTCACCCGCAGCACTTCGCCGCAAACGCCGCCATCGCATCCAGCATCCGCGCGAGCTGCGGGCTGCCGGGGGCGTCGTCCGGCAGCGGGTTCGGCACATTGAAGACGTGGTCGGCGCCGTCGATCACCAGCGTGTGGCCGTCCTGTGCCGCGCCGGCGATCTCGTGGGCGCACCCGACCGGCACGGTCGGGTCGGTCTCACCGTGCACGATCAGAATCGGGCAGCGAATCTTCGCCACCAGCGACGGCAGGTCGTGCCCCGCCGGGTCCTCGCGCTGCTCGGCGATGAACGCCCGCCCGATGCGCAATTGCTGGCCCGTGCGGCTGGAGGGCGAAATGACGAAGCCCTCGCGCATCACCTGCTCGGCCTGATCGCCCGACATGCCCAGGCACGAGCTCGGCGCGGCTGCGGTGATGAGGCCCGCCGGCTGCACCATCGTCTCATCGTCGGCGAACCGCCCCGCCGTCAGCAGCGCGGCCACCCCGCCGCGCGAATGGCCGAACATGACATACGGCAGCCCGCGCCCGTCGATCACACCATCGCCCACGGCATCGATGACGGCCAGAAAGTCGTGCACCTGCCGGCTCCACGTGTCCTGCTCGAAGAGGTCCGGCCGCGCGAAGGTCGCGATCTCGTTCGTCATGCCCGAGTGGCTGAAGTTGAAGCGGTGGGCGATGAAGCCGGCCTCGGCCATGGCACGGGCGATGCGCGGGAACATGCCGTAGTCCTTATAGCCCTTGAAGCCGTGGGCGATGAGCACGACGCCCTTCGGCCGGCCGTGCGGCAGATGGCAGTCGCCGATGATCGGTTCGCCGCCGGCGCCGGGGATGGTCCATGAGGTGATGCTTGACATCACGCGTCCGCCTTCAACCGCCGGCTCACCGCTTCGGCGAACTGATCGGTGTGCAGCTCGCCGCCGAGGTCGCGCGTCTTCTCGCCATCCATCAGGCAGGCGTTGTAGGCGTCGCGAATGCGGTCGGCGATGGCGCTGCACGCCGCATCATCGCGCGTGGCCGCCAGGTGCCGCAGCATCATGACGGCGCTCATGAGCAGGGCCAGCGGGTTGGCCAGGTTCCTGCCGGCGATGTCCGGGGCCGAGCCGTGCACGGCCTCGAAGACCGCCTGCTTGTCGCCGAAGTTCGCACCCGGCGTCACGCCCAGCCCGCCCACCAGCCCGGCGCAGAGGTCCGAGATCAGGTCGCCGTAGAGGTTCTCGCACAGGATCACGTCGTACAGACCCGGGTCCTGCACGATCCGCATGCAGCCGGCGTCGATGATCTGCTCCTGGTACTCCACCGTGCCGTAATAGTCGCGCTCGTGCTCTTCGCGGGCGCACTTCAGCAGCAGTCCGTCGCTGAGCTTCATGATGTTGGCCTTGTGGAAGACCGTGACCTTCTTCCTGCCGCGCGTGACGGCGTAGTTCATCGCGAACTTCGCGATGCGGCGGCACGCCTCCTCCGTCGCCACCTTCAGCGAGGTGATCACGCCCTCGGTGATCTTGTTCTCGATCCCGGCGTAGAGCCCCTCGGTGTTCTCGCGCACCACCACGAGGTCCACGTTGTCGTAGCGCGTGGGCACGCCCTTGAGCGAGCGGATGGGGCGCACTGCGCCGTAGAGATTGAGCGTCTTGCGCAGGGCGACGTTGACGGAGGTGAATCCCCCGCCGATGGGCGTGGTGCACGGGCCCTTGAGGGCGATGCCGTGCTCGCGGATGGCGCGGGTGGTCTCGACGGGGAGGACGGTGTCCGCGCCCGTCTCCAGCGCTGCGACGCCGGCGTGCCGCACGATCCAGGTGAAGTCCGCGCCGGCCGCGGACAGGATGTGCTTGGTGGCCTCGGTGACCTCGGGTCCGATGCCATCGCCGGGAATCAGTACGACCGTATGCGTCATCGAGCGCTCCGGGAAAACGTGGGGAAGGGACCGATCGTATCCGATCGGATCGGCGCGTGCGCCACGCCGGACCTGAGGTCCCCCGAAGGTCCGGATCGTTGTGCGATCGGTCACGCAGTAGACCCGGACCTTCGTCAAAGACTCCTCAGGTCCGGCGTGGTTGTGCGATCGGCCACGCAACGGACCCGGACCGTCCCACCACCGGATAGCGTCAGGTCCGGCGAGCCAAGTGCCCAGTGCCCACTGCCAAGTGCCCAGTGCCTCGATCCCCTCCCCTTGACCCCTCCCCGGCCCTCGTCAACCATGCCCGCATGCCTGAGACCCGCCCCGGCCCGCTCGCCATCGATGTGGTCATCTTCGGCGGTGGCGCGGCCGGCCTGTGGCTGCTCGATGAGCTGCGCCGACTCGGCCACAACGCCCTGCTGCTGGAGGCCGGCGACCTCGGCCAGGGGCAGACGATCGCCTCCCAGGGCATCATCCACGGCGGCCTCAAGTACACGCTCGGCGGACTGCTGACGCGCTCCGCCAGCGCCATCCGCGACATGCCCGCCATCTGGCGAAACTGCCTGGCCGGCGAGGCGAAGCCCAACCTCAAGCGCACGCGATTGCGCGCCTTGTACTGCCATCTCTGGCGGACATCGTCGCTCTCCTCGCGCCTGGCCATGATCGGCGCCCGCGCGGGCCTGCGCATCGCTCCCCACCGCCTGACGGCCGACCAGCGCCCGGAGGCGCTTCGCCGCTGCCCGGGCGTGGTCGCGCGGCTCGATGAGCAGGTCATCGAGCCCGACAGTCTGCTCATGACATTCGCCGATCGCCTGCGGCCGTTGCTGCTCCAGATCGACGCGCGCGGCGGGCTGGAGATCGCGACGGACGGCCCCGGCCAGGTCCGCCTTATCCGACTCCTGAACCCCGCGACCGGCGACCCGCTCGATCTCGCCCCTCGGCATGTCGTGCTTGCCGCCGGCGAGGGTAATGCCACGCTCCGGACCAAAGCCGGACTCTCCGACGGCGCGATGCAGCGGCGGCCGCTGCACATGGTGCTCGCCCGCGGCGCGCTGCCGGCGCTGAATGGCCATTGCGTGGATGGCCGGGCCACGCGCGTCACCATCACCACCACCCAGGATCATGCCGGGCGCAATGTCTGGCAGGTCGGCGGGCAGATCGCCGAGGACGGCGTGGCCATGGAGGCGGCGGCGCTGATTGCCCGCGCGCGGCAGGAGCTGACGACGGTCCTGCCCGGCCTGCGGCTTGACGGCGTGCAGTGGGCAACGTATCGGGTCGATCGCGCGGAGCCCGTGACCGTCGGCCGCGCGCGCCCGGACGCCGCCCATGCCGCGCTCGACGGCAACACCATCACCGCCTGGCCGACCAAGCTCGCGCTCGTGCCCCGCCTGGTGCAGCAGGTGATCAGCCTCCTGGGCGCCCCCGCGCCGGCATCGGCGAGCCCCCCCCCACCGATTCCGGAGATCGGCTCGTGGCCTCGGCCCTCGGTGGCCCTCCCGCCCTGGGAAACGGAGTTGACATGGTTCGACGAGAACTCGGCACCACCGGCTTCGCCCTGACGCCCGTCGGCTTCGGCGCGTTCAAGATCGGACGCAACCAGGGCATCAAGTACGCCACCGGCTACGACCTGCCGGACGAGACGCTGTCCCATCGAATCCTCAACGCGATGCTCGACATCGGCATCAACTACATCGACACCGCCCCAGCTTACGACCTCAGCGAGCAGCGCATCGGCGACGCCCTGGCCGAGCGCAGGAGCGAGTTCGTCCTCTCCACCAAGGTCGGCGAGCGCTTCGAGCGCGGCATCTCGACCTACGACTTCTCCGAGTCCGGCGTCCTCGATTCCATCGGCCGCAGCCGCGAGCGCCTGCGCGTGGATGTGCTCGACCTCGTCTTCGTACACTCCGACGGCAACGACGTTCACATCCTCCGCGAGACCGAGGTGGTGCCGACGCTCCGATTCCTGCGCGATGAGGGCGTCGTGCGGGCGATCGGCTTCTCGGGCAAGACCGTTGACGGCGCGCGGGAGGCCCTGGCGTGGGCCGATGCGATCATGGTCGAGTACCACCTCGACGATCTCTCCCACGAGCCCGTCATCGAGGAAGCCGCCGCCCGCGACATCGGCGTGGTCGTCAAGAAGGGACTGGCCTCCGGCCGGCTGCCGCCGCACGAGGCGATCGAGTTCGTCCTGTCCAATCCCGGCGTGACGAGTCTGGTCATCGGCGGGCTCAACGTGGACCACATGCGGACCAATCTCGAGCAGGCCTGGCGCGTGATCGGCCGGTAGCGATCGGCTCTGCATGGCGGTGCGTGCGGCCTCGGTTGCACGGGCGTCCTCCGGTCCGCTATGCTCGCGCGCCTCATGGATGCACATGATCCGCCGCGCCTGCGCACCATCCGCCGCCTGCTGCTCGGCGTGCTGACCATCGGCATGCTCGGCGCGGCGGCGGAGCTGTACCTGCTCGGTCACTACGAGGATCCGTGGCAGTGGTCGCCCTTCGCGATGATGGGTGCGGGACTGATCGTCATCCTGTGGCGCGCCATCGCGCCCGGTCCGGTCGGCCTGCGTGCGTTCCGGATCGTCATGCTCCTGTTCATCATCAGCGGCGGCGTCGGATCGTGGCTGCACTACCGGGGCAACGCCGAGTTCGAGGTGGAGCTGTCGCCCGGCATGTCGGGTTTCGACCTCTTCCGGGAATCGATGAGCGGGGCCTTTCCCGTGCTCGCTCCGGGTACCATGTCCCTCCTCGGGCTGATCGGGCTGGTGCAGACCTTCGGCCAAGCCCCGCAGCGCCGCCAAACCTCTGATGGAGCATCGCGATGACTCGGTTCCCCACGCTCGTTCTCGCCGTTCTCGTGGTGTCGGCCGTTGCCGTCCCGGCCGCGGGGCAGGCCGGAAAGAACAAGGATGTCCTCAATCCCAACCTCGCCACCGACAAGGAACTGCTCCCCCTGCCGCACATGACCGAGGAGATCGTCAAACTCATCATGGAGCAGCGGCCGTTCCTGAAGATGGAGGACTTCGACAAGGCCCTGAACGACACGCTCACCCGCGAGCAGCGCACGGAGCTGTACGTCAAGCTCTTCGTGCCGATCAACCTCAACAAGGCGACGAACGAGGAGCTCCTGCTCGTGCCGGGCGCGGGCCGGCGCATGGCGCACGAGTTCGAGGAATACCGGCCCTACAAGGCGCTGGCACAGTTCCGCCGCGAGATCGGCAAATACGTGGATGACGCCGAGGTCGCGCGGCTGGAGCAGTACGTTTTCGTGCCCATCGACCTCAATTCGGCCAGTGATGAGGACATCCTCAGCATTCCGGGCGTGGGCCGGCGCATGCTGCGCGAGTTCAGGGAATACCGCCCGTACACGAACATCGAGCAGTTCCGCCGCGAGATCGGCAAGTATGTCGAGGAGAAGGAAGTCGCGCGGCTGGAGCGGTACGTCTTTATCGCCACGGAAGAGTAAGACCCACTCGCGCGCGCAAGGCCCAGGAAGAGCGCCCTGTCCCGCACAAAGTCGGGACAGTTTCTACTTTTCGACTCGATACGTGGTGCCTGTCCCTTCTTGATGTACGTGCCATCGCGCAGCGTTGCCGTCACGGCGGATGCGGATGTGCCGCGCTCGCCGCCGGGCTCGCGCGGGCGTGTCCGGCAGTAGTGGCACCGCAGCCCGCGGCACGGCAGTCCGCTGCACCGCAACCCGCGGCGGCGCACGGCGCTTCGAGTTCATCATTGCGCTTCCGCCGCGCTTCGGCGTTGATCGCCTGTTGCCTCCGCTTGTCGGCGATCACCTCCAATGCCGCATCCTTCCAGATCGGATTGTGCGCCTCGGCGTAGCGGATGACCTCGTCGTCGCGCTCATGCTCTTCGCGCTCATCTTCCTCCACCAGCGATTCCAGCAGCGCATACGCCTCC
>Ga0299906_10003861_pt1 | contig 12330 bp, 8 predicted proteins | sample RVTome_14_FD_200259 | JGI IMG/M metagenome (GOLD analysis project Ga0299906, IMG submission 200259) | Soil microbial communities from uranium-contaminated site in the Upper Colorado River Basin, Wyoming, United States - RVT145D125 (version 2) ...
CGAGGAAGCCCATGATCTAGGGCTCGTCACCTTCACTCCCGACGAGCTCGACTGGGACGACGAGGTCCGCATCGCCTGCGAGGAGCGAAGCGGATTCTCTCCCGACGCGATGACGGGCATGGAGGCTTCGCTTCGATTCGCCGGACCCGAGACCATGGAGACCAAGATCTTCGGACGGCTCACCGCTTGGCAGAACTGGATTTTTCAGCGGCCGAACGCCGTTGGCGAGACCGGCGCTCTCACGCTGTACGGTAAGCAGAGCCTGCCGGAATTCGATTGGAGGAGGACCTGAACATGGAGCTCGACGCCAAGATCCCCAACAACGTCAACCTCTCTTCCGACCCCAAGCTACAGCGGGCCCTCGAGAAATGGCAGCCGCTGTTCCTCGACTGGTGGATGGACATGGGCCCCGAGGGGTTCCAGAACGACGACGTATATCTCCGCACCGCGATCTCGGTCGACCCCGCGGGATGGGCGAATTACGACTACGTGAAAATGCCTGACTACCGCTGGGGGATCTTTCTCACCCCTCCACAGTCCGGGCGAGTCATCGGCTTCGGGGACAACCAGGGCGAGCCGGTATGGAACGAGATCCCCGGCGAGTTCCGGACCCAGCTCCGGCGCCTTATCGTTACCCAGGGTGACACCGAGCCCGCGAGCGTCGAGCAACAGCGACGCCTCGGGAAAACCGCGCCGTCGGTTTTCGACCTGAGAAACCTCTTTCAGGTGAACGTCGAGGAGGGCCGGCATCTCTGGGCGATGGTGTACCTGCTGCATTCGTACTTCGGCCGTGACGGGAGGGAGGAGGCGGAAGAGCTTCTCGACCGCCGAAGCGGCGATCACGACAAACCTCGTATCCTGGGAGCTTTCAACGAGCCCTGCGATGACTGGCTGAATTTCTACATGTTCACGATGTTCACCGACCGCGACGGGAAGTACCAGCTTCTCGCCCTCGCCGAGAGCGGCTTCGATCCGCTCGCGCGGACCACGAAGTTCATGCTCACGGAGGAAGCGTTCCACATGTCAGTCGGCGAGACGGGTGTCGGACGAATCGTCGACCGTACGGCTCAGCTCATGCGAGAGAAGAAAGACGACGACGTTCGCAAGTACGGAGCGGTCGACCTTCCCACCATCCAGAAGTACCTCAACTTCTGGGTCAGCGTTTCCTCCGATCTCTTCGGGGGGGAAATTTCGACCAACGCGGCGCAGTACTTCGCCGCAGGTCTCAAAGGCCGCAACCGCGAGGAGAGCTACGACGATCACAAGCTTCTCGATTCGTTCTACTCCATGGAGGTTCCGAAAGAGGGAAGGCTGGTGACGGAAGAGATTCCCCTCCGTAACGCGATGAATGATGTCCTGAGAGATGACTACGTCGAGGATTGCCAGCGCGGCGTCGATCGCTGGAACAAGACCCTGGAAGAGGCGGGGCTTTCGGATCGCCTGAAGCTTCCACACCGCCGGTTCCATCGTCAAATAGGGATCTACGCCGGACTCCACTTCACTCCGGAGGGCGCTCCCATGTCGGAGGCGGAGTGGAATCGAAAACGCGGCGAGTGGCTTCCGACCGACGACGACCAGGCGTTCGTGAGAAGTCTGATGCGCCCCGTGACCGAGCCCGGTAAGATGGCGAGCTGGATTGGCCCGCCGCGGCAGGGCATCAAAGGGAAGCCTCTGAACTTCGAGTACGTGAGGAAGGCCTGAGTCATGGCGCTCGTCAACTATTCCAAGCACCGGGGAATCGCGGTTTTCGAGCTTCACGCGCCGCCGGCCAATACTTACAGCTACGAGATGATGAAGGAGCTCGATGCCGCCATACTCGACGCGCGCATGGACGAGCACGTTCATGTGCTCGTGCTCACGGGAGCAGGAGAGAAGTTCTTCTGTTCGGGCGCCGACATCAACATGCTGAACCGCGCGACACCCGAGTTCAAGTACTCCTTTTGCCTTCACGCGAACGAGACCCTCAACCGACTGGAGCAAACCCCGAAGCTCGTCATCGCGGCGCTGAACGGTCATACCGTGGGCGGGGGGCTCGAGGTTGCCCTGGCTGCCGACTTGCGCGTGGCCAAGAAAGACGGTGGGAAGATCGGGCTTCCCGAGGTCAAGCTCGGCGTCCTGCCGGGAACCGGCGGAACGCAGCGCCTCGCGCGGCTTCTCGGCCGCTCGCGGGCGATCGAGCTCATGGTCACGGGCAAGCTCATGAGCTTCGAGGAGGCTCAATCGCTCGGCCTGGTGAACGCGGTCCTCGGGGCCGAGCGGTTCCGGGAAAGTGTCCTCGACTACGCCGCGGCGTTTGTTCCTCCTCAGAAGGCTTCCATGGCGGTGGGGCGGATCAAGCGCGCCGTCACTTCGGGACTCGAGGCTGGGTTTTCCGAGGGCCTCGCGCTCGAGCGAGAATTGCAGCAGCAGCTCTTCCTCTCGAACGACGCGAGAGAGGGTATTTCCGCGCACCTCGAAAAGCGCGAGCCGAAATTCCAGGGAAGCTGATCCCATGACGAAACGCATCGTGATCGCCGGCGCCGTGAGGACTCCGATCGGAAAGTTCGGGGGGGGGCTCAAGAGCCTCTCGGCGGCAGACCTCGGGGTCGCCGCCGCCAGAGGTGCTCTCGAAAGGAGCGGGGTACCCGCGAATGCCGTGGGAGAGGTCATTTTCGGAAACGCCCGCCAGGCGGGAGTCCGCCCCAACGTCGCCCGGCAGATTTCCTATCACGCGGGCCTCGGAGAGTCGGTTCCCGCGTACACCATCAACAAAGCCTGCGGGTCGAGCCTGAAGGCGATCCTGAACGCCTACGGCGCCGTTGCTCTGGGAGATGCGGAGGTGGTCCTTGCGGGAGGCACGGAGAGCATGAGCAATACCCCGTACCTTCTGCTGGATGCCCGCTGGGGTCAGAAGCTCGGGAGCTCCGAGGTGGTGGACGGGATGTACCGCGACGGATTTCTTTGTCCGCTCTGCGGGCAGTTGATGGGGGAGACCGCGGAGACGCTCGCCGACCGGCACCGCATCAGTCGTGAAGAGTCCGACCGATACGCTCTCGAGAGCCAGCATCGATGCGAGCGAGCGCGGAGAGAGGGGCGGTTCCTCGCGGAGATCGTCCCCGTCGAGGTAAAGGGTCGTAAGGGTGCAATCGAGAATGTCTCGACAGACGAGCATCCGCGCGACGGTGCGACCCTCGACAGTCTTCAGAAGCTCGCACCCGTCTTCCGGAAAGATGGAACGGTGCACGCGGGAAACTCGTCGGGCATCACCGACGGTGCCGCGGCAGTCGTAGTCCTGAGCGAGGAAAGTGCGATTGGCCTCGGCGTCGAGCCGATGGCGCGCATCGTCGGCTACGCCTCCGCGGGAGTGGACCCTGCGGTGATGGGGATCGGACCGGTTCCAGCGGTGCGGAAGCTTTTGGAGAAAACGGGGCTTCGACTCGAGGATATCGACCTGATCGAGCTCAACGAAGCTTTCGCCGCCCAGGTGATCGCCTGCCATCGCGAGCTCGGTTTCGATTCCGAGCGATTGAACGTGAACGGCGGGGCCATCGCCCTCGGGCACCCGATCGGGGCCACCGGCGCCCGAATCGTCGTCACGCTGGCTCACGAAATGCTCCGGCGCAGGGCAAAGCGCGGCATCGCGACCCTGTGTATCAGCGGGGGGATGGGCCTGGCCCTAATGCTGGAATCTCCGTAGGCCCGCCGCCCCATGTCCTGGGAGCACATCGATCTTGACGTAAACGACGCCATTGCCACGGTTACGCTGAATCGACCGGACTCCCTCAACGCTTTGTCCGGCACGATGCGGGAAGACCTCCTGGCGGCGATCCAGGAAGCATCCAAATGTTCGCGTGTCCTCATCCTCGCGGGGGCCGGCAAGGCCTTCTGCAGTGGGGGAGATGTGCGAGCAATGGAGAACCTGCGCGAAGAAGACCTGAAGTCCTCTATTCAGCACGGGAAGCGCGTCATAGCCACCCTGCGTTCGCTGCCCATCCCGACCGTCGCTTCCGTTCACGGGGTAGCCGCCGGCGCGGGCTTCAGCCTCGCACTCGCCTGCGACCTGAGGGTTGCTTCCCGGGATGCGCGCCTGGGGGCCACGTTCTCCCGTCTCGGCCTCCATCCCGACTGGGGTGGAACGTATTTCCTCACCCGGCTCACAAGCCCGGCCATAGCCCGCGACCTTGTGTTCAGCGGCAGGCTCGTCCATTCCGATGAGGCGCTTCGGCTCGGTCTCATCAATTGGGTGGTACGTGAAGAGGATCTCCCGAGATTCACCCGCGAGAAGGCGCAGGAGCTCCGCGATGCGGCGCCGGGTTCCGTTCGATGGGCCAAAGAGGCCATCGCGTTGGCAGAGGGCGGCTCGCTCCAGGAAGTTCTTGATTTCGAGGAAAGGGCTCAGCTGGCGTGCTTCGCGACCGACGACCGGCGTGAGGGAATCCGGGCGTTTCTCGAGAAGCGACCTCCGGTGTTCAAGGGGAAGTGACATGATTGATTTCCGCCTGAGCGACGATCAGAAACAGTTTCGAGACCTCGCGCGCGAGTTTGCCCGGAAGGAAATCGCGCCCAGAGCTCGCCACCACGACGAAACCGGTGAGTACCCCATGGAGATCTGTCGCAAGGCGTGGGAGCTCGGGCTCATGAACACCCACATCCCCGCGGAATACGGCGGGCTCGGGCTCGGGGTCCTGGAGGGGTGCCTCATCGCCGAAGAGATCGCCTGGGGTTGCACCGGAATCGGAACCGCCATGGAGGCAAACACCCTGGCGCAATGCCCGGTCATCGTCGCCGGGACGGAGGAGCAAAAGCGGAAGTGGCTGAGCCCACTCACCGAGGAGTTCCGCCTCACGGCCTACTGTGTTACCGAGCCTGGCGCCGGCAGTGACGTTCAGGGCATCCAGACTACGGCGACGCGGCACGGCAACGACTACGTCCTCAACGGGAACAAGATGTGGATCACGAACGGGGGCGTCGCCGACTGGTACTTCGTCCTCGCCTACACCGACCCTTCCCAGAGGTACCGGGGGATGAGCGCCTTCATAGTGCCGCGGGAGACCGAGGGTGTCATAGTCGGAAAAAAAGAGAACAACATGGGACAACGGGCGTCCGACACCCGGGCGGTGACGTTCCAGAACATTCGGGTGCCACTTGAGAACCGCCTCGGGGAGGAGGGCGACGGGTTTCGGGCGGCGATGACCGCGTTCGATCACTCGCGGCCCGTCGTCGCTTCCGCTGCCGTCGGGCTCGCCCAGTCGGCCTACGACCATGCCGTCGCCTACGCAAAGGAACGGAAGACCTTCGGCGTTCCCATCTACAAGCACCAGGCTATTGGGTTTCTCATCGCCGACATGGCATGCGCCATACAGGCGGCCCGGCTCCTCGTCTGGCAATCGGCATGGACCATCGACCAGGGCAAGCGCAACACCCGCGAGGCCGCCTTCGCGAAGCTCTTCGCCGCGGACACCGCCGTCCGGGTCGCCACCGACGCCGTCCAGGTCTTCGGGGGGAACGGATTCAGCAAAGAGTACCCCGTCGAGAAGCTCTACCGGGACGCCAAGATCTACCAGATCTACGAGGGCACCAGCCAGATCCAGCGGCTCATCATCGCGAAGGAGATCTTCGAACGTTAGCGCGGGCCGATCGTTTGTTGGGTCTCGACAAGATTATTTGTCGGTCGCTAGGATCGCGCCGTGCTGGAAACGGCGGATGAATCCAAGCTCGACGTCGTGCGGGAGCTCGACCGGGCTTCCGTCCTCCTGAACCCCCTGAGACTTCGAATCCTCCGAGAGCTTCGAGAGGCGGACTCCGCCTCGGGACTTTCCCGAAAGCTGGGGTTGCCCCGCCAGAAGCTCAACTATCACCTCCGCGAGCTCGAATCGTCGGGCTTCCTCGAGCTCGTGGCCGAGCGCCGAAAGGGGAATTGCACCGAGCGCGTCCTCCGAGCCACGGCGCGAAGCTATCTCGTCGCTCCCGCCGTGCTCGGCGAGGCGGGCCTCGATACCGACGCGCTCACGGATCGTTTCTCGTCGAGCTAGCTTCTCGCGCTCGCGGGCAAGACGATTCGTGACCTCGCGGTCCTTCGCGAGCGAGCCGACAAGACCGGAAAGAAGCTCTCGACGCTCTCGCTCGAGTCGGAAGTGCGGTTCGCATCCGCGGAGAAGCAGGCGGCGTTCGCGCAAGAGCTGGCACGAGACCTGGCACGCCTTCTCGCGAAATACCACGGCGAGAGCGCGCCCGGAGGCCGGCGCTTCCGGATTCTTCTCGCCTCTTACCCCAAGCCGCGTCCGGAGGGAGGCTCACGATGACGCGTAAGACTCGTTCCATCGAGACCGAGATGAAGATCGATGCACCCCTCGAGGCGGTCTGGCACGTCGCTAACCCGGACCGAAGAGCTCGTGCGATGGTTTCCGCTCGAGGCCGGGGAGAACCCCGACGGCTCGCTCTGGATGTCCTGGGGCGATGGCTTCCGATTCGAAGGTCGGGCGGCGGAGTCCGATCCGCCTCACCGGATCCGCTTCGTATACCACCCCTCCACCCGGCCGCATCCCGCGCGCCTCGAGCCCGAGGACTTCGCGGAGATCGCGATCGAGTACGTCCTCGAATCCGACGGCGGCACGACGCGTCTCCGCCTCGTGCACTCGGGTTTCGGCGCCGGCGCCGAGTGGGACGACCAGTTCGAGGGGACGCGGACCGGATGGGAGGTGGAGCTCCGCAGGTCGTCACTACTTCGAGAACCACCGCGGCAGCATGGAACCGTATTCTGAGCTCCGACGGACTGCTCGCCGCGGGCACGCTCGAGGGCGCTCGCGAAAGCTCGGGCTACCGCCCCCGCGCGGCCAACGGAGATCGTTTCGAAGGCACGGTCCTGCTCTACGACCCGCCGCGATATTTCGTCGCCACGGTCGAACCCCGGAATCGAGCTCTCCTTCGCCTGCGCCTCGAGGATCTCTACGGTCGTCGCGAGGCCCACCTCTGGTTCGACCTACGGCCTTCCGCGCGAGCCGGCGGCGGAGTTCCAGGAGAGATGGCAGGCCGAGCTCGAACGAATTCTCACCGCATGAGGGCGGAGCGATCGACACCGTCCACGTCATCCGGCGTTTCCACACCGAGGAGCGAGCCGATCGTCACCGCGAGGTCCACGGTCGCGATCGGCTCCTCGATGCGCCGCGGGGAAATGCCGGGCCACAAGAGGATCCCCGGTACGTGCGTATCGTACGCGTAGGGAGAGCCGTGCGTCGTGCCGTCGTTGTCCTCAATGAGCCCTTCCGCGAACTGTACGAACACGTCGGGGCTTCTTCCGGGGTAGAAGGACCGCGCGAACTGGAGAAGCGTCGGGTCGACGGCTCCCTCCGCTCTCTTCGCGCTCTCGATCGCGGTTCTCGTCCAGACGCGAGCGACCCCCGGGCAGGCCAGAAGCTCCTCCGCCACGAGCGTCTCCGCCGCTTCCCGTTTGACGTTCTCCTTCTCCAGGGCCTTTTCGTCGAAGTGGAGGGGCGCGAGAAACCAGCCCGGCTTTCCCGCACGCGCGAGGCAGGCGAGATCGGACGCGGATAGCCGACCGCCGGGGAGACCATGCCGGGCCTGGTACTCCGGCAGCGGCGCCACCCCGTGATCGGCCGATAGCGCCACCGCCACCCGCCCGAGGCCTATCGTTCGATCGAGGAAGCGGAAGAACGCGCCGAGCTCGCGATCGAGCCGCAGGACGGCATCGAGGAGCTCGCGGCTGTTGGGGCCGTAGTCGTGGCCGACGGAGTCGACGCTCGAGAACCCGAGCGCAAGGAGATCGGTCGCATCGTCCGCCCCGAGCCCTTCCTCTCGAACCAGGCTTTCTGCGAACGCCAGGAGATAGGACTCGAGGAAGGGAGTTTCGAAAAGCGCGTGATAGAAACCGGAATCCTCCGCGAGGCTCCCCCGGCCCAGGGTTCTGGGAATGCCCGAGCGCTCGGCCCCGGCGCCAGAAACTTCGATCCTCATCGAAGAGAGGAGCGCTTCCGGAACCGGAAACGCCTCCCAGGTCCGTCCGAAGTACCCATCGGCCAGCCGCCGTTCGTGAAATTGCCTGACCCAAGCCGGGTACTCGTCCATGTAGTACCGGCTCGTCACCCACTGGCCGGTCTCGCCGTGGAACCAGAAAGCGCCGTCGGCCTTCTGTCCGCCCATGAGCACCGCCGAACGATCCTTCCCGGAGGCGGAGTAAACTCTGGAATCGCCCGAACGGCGCTTCATCCAGTCCCCGAGGGCGGTCCCGCGAAGTCTTCGCGGCGAGCGCCCCAGAGACTCGGGCCGCCTCACCTTTTGATCCCCGACCGACAGAACCCGGGACTCCCGATCCTCGACGCAGTAGACACCCCGCTTCTCGCCGCGCTCGTACCAGTCGTTACCCACGATGCCCGAGTGCGAGGGGAAACGGCCCGTCGAAAGCGAAGCGTGCCCAGGTCCCGTGCTGGTATTCGCATGAGCGTGGTGGGTCTCCGTGAAGGTCACTCCGCGCTCCAGAAGGAGAAGCAAACCGCCTTCGAGCGCCGGCCGAAATCGTTCCAGGTATTCCGCGCGTCCCTGATCGATGCTCAGAAAGAGCACCAGCTTCGGAGGCGCCGGCTGGGCGAAGGCGGCGCCCGCCCCGAGAAGGGTCGCGAGCGAGAGAAGAAACCTCATGGGATGCGAGCTTACCTGATGCGCCGCCGTCCTTGCCAGAAGAACCCCCATCAGCTAACCTGATAGTACACGACCCAAATTACTCCTTGGTGAAAGGCGGCCGGGCATCCCGGCCCGGGAGCGGCACGGTCTCGATGCAGTACGGCGAGCTCATCGACTTTCTCCAGAACGTCGGTAAAGATCCCTCCCGACTCATCTTCGAGGACGAGCTCACCGGGCTGCACAACCGCCGGTTTCTTCTCAGCTACTTCGAGCACAAGGTCCACTGGGATCAGGACGAGCACTTTCCGCTGTCGCTCTTGATCCTGGACGTCGACCTGTTCAAGAGCATCAACGACACCTACGGTCACGACGCGGGCGACGAAGCCCTGGTGTTCATCGCCGGGCTCCTCAAGGAGATCGCCGGCCAGGATGCCTTCGCGGTTCGATTCGGCGGGGACGAGTTCATGGTGCTCCTCCCGAGGACCGAGCTCTCGAAGGCGGTGATGCAGGCTCATCACCTCCATCAGCTCACCAAGGAGCGCCCTCTCGTTCTTTCCGGGGGGAAGGGTCAGATCCAACTCTCTATCAGCATCGGGGTCGCCTCGGCGCGAACCGACGCCGCGAGCGGCAACGACCTCATTCGCAAGGCGGACACGGCTCTCTACGCGTCGAAAAAGCAGGGCCGCAATCGGGTGTCGGTGGCGAAAGAGATCGATCCCCAGAAGACCGCGCCCAAGGTCGCCCTCCATCGACTCGACGATGCCGAGATCGCCGGCCGGAGCGGGGAGCTTCAGGCGGTGTCCGAGGCGCTCGGGGCGCTGAGCCTGGGAGAGTCGCGGTTTCTCCTGATCGAGGGCGCGCCGGGCATGGGAAAGTCGACGGTCATCGAGACCGTTCGCCGGAGCCTCGCTCTCAATCAGGCGCTCGCGGTGGTGAAGCTCTGGGGAAAGCGGCAGGAGGGATTCCGGCCGTACTATCTCGCCGGACAGGCGATTGTATCGCTCATGACCCAGCGCGCCGACAAGGGGGTCCCCGCGCTCGACGCTCTCGACGCGCGCGAGCTCCACTACCTCGGCCACGTCCTTCCCAACCTCGACGATCGCTCCGCGGCGATCGAAGAGGACGAGCGTCGTCGCCGCGAGGGAATCTTCGTCACCCTGGTGAAGCTCACCACGAAGCTCCTCGACGGAAAGCCCCTGGTGGTCCTGGTGGACGACCTGCAGTTCGCCGACGAGGGGACCCTGCTGCTCCTCAAGGTGCTCCTCGGCCGCGCCGCCGCCCCGTTGTTCGTTTGCGGCACGGTGAACGACACTCTCGGCATGGGCCAGGATGAAGAGGCCCCGCCCTGGGAGAGGTTTTTCCAGAGCAATGGAACCACGCTCTCGCTGGTGAGACGGCAGCTCCAGCCGCTCGGCGCCGATGACATCCGGATCCACCTCTCGGGTGTCTTTCCCGGAATCGATCTGCCCCCGGGCTTCGAGACCGAGCTCGCCCGGACCACTTCGGGAAACCCTCTGTTTCTCGGCGAGATGCTCCGGAAGCTCGTTCTCGATCAGAAGCTTTCGCTCGTCGGCCAGCGCTGGACCGTCGAGCCCCCCGAGGAAGGCTACCTTCCGCGCTCGCTCGAGGAGATCGTGAGCCAGAAGATCGCCGCTCTCGACGAAGAGGGCAGGAAGCTCCTCGAGCAGGTCTCGACTCTGGGCGAAGACGTTCCTTTGAGCGTGGTCGCGGGCGCGTCCGACGTATCCGAGAACGAGGTGCTGGAGTTCCTCGACCGCGCCGAGAACCTCGGGCTCCTCCGCACCGACTTCCAGATCAACGACGAGACCATGCGTTTTCTCGGAAAGCGGGTTCTGGAGATCGTCTATGGCTCCATTCAGAAGGAGCGCCGGCAGGAGCTGCACGAGCGCGTGGGGGCCTACCAGGAGGAGCTCCACCAGAAGCGGCTGGGCCCCTCGGCCTCGATCCTCGCCTATCACTTCAAACGCTCCGCGAACCAGGAGAAGGCGTCACGCTACGATCAGATTCAGAGCGATCTGCGGAGGCGGACTTTCAATCGCGAGGAAGCGGAGCAATATACCGGAGAGTCCCTCGTCGAGGAGGACGAAGGACCCCGAGAGGAGAAGCTCGAGGCCGGGGCGCTGGCGCAGCTTCCGAACCTCTTCCGCACCCTGGTGACCACCATACGGAGCGTCCAGCTCTATCCTCCCGACAGCAAGCCCATCCAGAAGGCGTATCAGACCGCCTTCGACGCCGTGGCGGCGGTGCTCGCGTTCGAGGAGCACGTCGAGCTCTCGCGCTCGTCGGGAGTGCTTCTCGCCAACGGCCACAAGGTGGACGTGAACGACTTCCGTCTCCTCGCCAACTCCTATCTGGAGCTCCTCGATCGCGCCGAGCTCGAGAGCATCGACTTCCGGCGAGGACTCTCCCCCGACGAGCTCAAGGCGCTCTTGACGCAGCTCGGTCAGCTCAAGCCGGAGCTCGTCGACGGGAGCTTCTGGAAGGCGTTCGCCGCCGAGCGGCGCTTCGAGCACATCTCACTCCGGCAGCTGCGCTACTCCGAGGTCCGGCGGCGGAAAGGGGGCAGCCGCGCGGCGCCGGGGGCTGCTGCCGCGGCCGAGCTCGGCCCCGAGGAATGGAGCCTCGTGCCCCGGATCCTTCGAGCGCTTCTCGGGGCGGCGAAGAACGTGAAGCTCTATCCTCTCGGAAGCCGTCAGGTCTCTACCGCCATCGACCTGCTTCTGGAAGAGCTCTCGACGGCCCTCACCCGCCGGCCGGTCTTGACCCTGGCCCGCGCCCAGGGCTCGCTCCTGGTGAACGGAGCCAAAGCTCCCACCGGGGGGTTCGAGACCCTTTCGGACAGCGTGGTCGCTCTGTTCTCGACGTCGGAGCTCGAGAGCATCACGTTTCTCGAGTCGTTGACGCGCGAGGAGCTCGTGATCTTCGTCGGGGCGCTGAAGGAGCTTCCCGCGGTCGTGGAGCCCTCGTTCTGGCCGGCGCTCGCGCGCGAGCGCGAGATTCACGGTTTGGTCTTCAACGATCGCCGCTACGCCGCCTCGATCATCGACAGCGTCCTCGAGACCGTGGAGACCGATCTCGATCCTGGAGACCCGGAGGCTTCGGCCCTCGCGGGTCTCTCCGACGAGCCCACGGAAGCGCTCATCGACGCGCTCCCCACGATTGGAAAAGACCTCCTGGTGAAGGGCGAGCACCCGTTGGTGCGCAAGGTCATGCGGCGGGTCTTCGCCGACTACGCCGCCCAGGACGTGGCGGTGCGGGAAAAGATCGTTCGCTCCTGCCGCGCCCTTCTCGAAACCTTGATCCAGGCGCTGCAGCACCAGTTCACGGCTATCGTCGCCGACCACGTGCTGAAAGCCTTCCGCGAGGAAGAGGACGACCACGTTCTGGGAGAGCTCGCGAGCCTCCTCTACCAGATGACGGGAAGCATTCTCCAATTCGCGGACTTCACCCTCGCGGGCCGGATCTTCGCCGAGCTCCGGGACCGCCAGCGGGAGCTGATGAAGACCCCCCGGGCCACCGGGCGCGGCTTCGCCGTCTTGAACCGGAAGATGGACGCGTCGACGAAGGCCCTTTTGATGGAAGAGCTGCAGTCGAAGGATCCCGAGCGCCAGGAGCGGGCGGCGCTGGTGCTCGAGAGCCTGGGCAAACCCGCGATCTCGCTCCTCATCGAGGTCATCAAGCAGGAGAAGGACTTCC
>Ga0299906_10003862_pt1 | contig 12329 bp, 11 predicted proteins | sample RVTome_14_FD_200259 | JGI IMG/M metagenome (GOLD analysis project Ga0299906, IMG submission 200259) | Soil microbial communities from uranium-contaminated site in the Upper Colorado River Basin, Wyoming, United States - RVT145D125 (version 2) ...
TTGCTCCTCACTTCCGAATCTCAGCGCAGTGCTCGATGAGCTCCGCGTTGGTTGCGGTTCGTCGCATCTCGCCGAGCAGCTGGTTCATGGCATCGACGCCGCGCATGGAGGCAAAGCGTTTGCGAAGGAGCGACGAGGCGGCGAGCGCCTCCGGCGACAGGAGCAGCTCCTCACGCCGCGTGGCACTGGCCTGGATATCGATGGCCGGGAAGATCCGTCGCTCGGCGAGCTCGCGGCTCAGGACCAGCTCACTGTTGCCGGTCCCCTTGAACTCCTCGAAGATCACCTGATCCATGAGACTGCCGGTATCGACGAGTGCGGTGGCGATGATGGTGAGAGACCCTCCGCCCTGCGCGTCCGGTACCTGCCGCGCGCTCCCGAAGAAGCGTTTGGGCTTTTCGAGCGATTGGGCGTCGAGACCGCCCGAGAGCGTCCGCCCCGAGCCCTTTTCCACCGCGTTGTACGCGCGGGCGAGGCGGGTGAGCGAGTCCATCACGAGCACGACGTCTTCGTCCAACTCGACCCGCCGCCGGGCGCGCTCGAGCACCAGCTCGGCGAGGGCCACATGGCGGGACGGCGGGTTGTCGAAGCTCGACGCCAGCACCTCGCCGAACCCGGCCGCCTCGATCTCATACACCTCCTCGGGGCGCTCGTCCACCAGCAGGATGAACAGCGACGCCTCGGGGTGGTTCTTGCTCACACCTTCGGCGATCTGCTGCAACACCGTTGTCTTCCCGGCCTTGGCCGGCGCCACGATGAGCGCGCGCTGCCCCTTGCCGAACGGGCACAAGAGGTCGATGACCCGGTTGGTGTAGTTCCGCTCGCCGCCGCCGCTGGCCTCCATTTCGAGGCGGAGCGGCTCGAACGGCTGTGTTGCGCCCAGGCGCGTGAATTCGGGCCGATCCTGCAGCGCCTCGGCGGGCCGGCCGTTCACCGTGGTGACGCGCTCGAGCGTCGGACCCCGTCCCTTCCCGCTGGAGCGCGCCTGCCCATCGATCTCGTCACCCGGCCGGAGAAAGTATCGCCGGATGGCGCGCTCACTCACGTGCACGTCACCCGACGCCGGGAGATAGGCGTTTTCGCGACGCCGGAGGAATCCGGTACCGCGGTTCGTGCGTTCGAAGACCCCGAGCGTCACGCGACCGCCACGGCTCGAGGAGCGGTGCTATCGAGGACGAGCATTGTCAGTCTGAACCGGCTGCAATCGTGGGGAGTGAGAAGGCCCGCCGATCGGCGGGAGGGCACTCCCGGGCCCGGGCGCGGCAGGGCGCGAGTGAAAAAGTATGGGACCGTGTCCCCGACTGGGCAAGACCCCGCTCAGTGGCGGTGGTGCCCCTCGCGGCCGGGCTCCGGATTCCGCGCCAGCTCGCGGCGCACGGCCGCCCGCACGGCCTGGATCTGCCGGGGGCCAGCGAAACCCACCCACCGCTGGGCCACCCGGCCGTCCCGGTCGAGCAATACGGTGAACGGAAGGCCGACGTAGTGATAGCGCTCCCGCAGCCGGGCACGGCCGAGCAACACCGGGAAGTCGAACGCGAACTGCTTGACGAAGGCCTCCGCCGCCGCGGCATTGGCGTCCTCGTTCATGGTGACGAAGCGGAACCGCTCGTCGTCGATCGATCGTGCGAGGCTGTCCAGCGCGGGCATCTCGGCGCGGCACGGCTCGCACCAGCTCGCCCAGAAGTTCACCAGTGTCACGCCACCGTGGAGGTCGGCCGAGCGCATGCGTCCACGCCCCAACACCTCCAGGTCGAACGCCGCGAACGCTTCACGCTCGGCGGGATCGATGCCCGTGAGAAGCGCGAAGCCGTCGAGCAGGTGCAGCCGTCCGGTCTCGGCGACCGCAACGGTAGGGAGCGGCGTCATGAACCGGGCCGAGCGGCGCAGCCGGCCGGTGGCGCGGTCGAACACGTCCAGGCGGCTCTCCTCGGTGGTGAAGCCGGGCGTGCTCAGCACGTACAGCCGGCCGTTCGGCCCAACCGCGAGCCCGAGGTTCACCGGGTGGTAGTCGATCACCGGCACGCCATCCTCCACGGCGAGGTCCGGCGCCGGGGTGCTCTGCGGCAGATCCCGGCTCGCCACCCACAGCGTGTCGCCCGAGGGCGCGAACGCGACGACTTCGTCGCGAATGAACGGCGCGAAATAGACCGTGTCGCCGGACACCGCGATGGAGCCCGCGCTCGCCAGCTCCGCGAGGAGCATCGCGTGGGGCACGACGACCCGGCCCACGGTGGCGATGGTGGCTCCCCTCGAGTCGATCCGCTCGAGCAGGGGTGCGTCGCCGTCCTGTAGGCGGTACTCCCAGCGTTGCGGTCGGCGCACCAGCCAGACGCCATCACCCTGCGGGTCGGCCGCCAGGGCCGGGTAGTCGAGCGACACGGGGCCCACGGAGTCGAGCGTGCCGTCCGCGGCTTGCCGCCACACCCCGCCCTCGGCGTCCGCGAGCCAGGTGTGATGCCGGTCGGCCGCCGCGCTCACCAGCTCCACGTGACCCGCGTCCCTTATGGGCCGGCGCTGCGCCAGGGACGGTGCGAAGTGTACGACGCCGCCCGCGCCGTCGGTTGCGAGGGCGCCGCCGTCCGCGGTGGGTTGCGTCGCACGCCCCTCCAGGAACAACAGGTGCACGGGCTCCGAGGGGAACGTGGTGTCGGGGAGCAGCCGCTCGGGTGCGTCCGGCGACACCACGTGACGCACGCCGTCAATCACCGTCTCCCGCGCCTCCCGGGCCGCGGTGTTCGGTACCGCGATGGGTCCCCGCTCGCCGCCGTCGAGCGCCGCGGCCAGCACCCACGCACCCGCGCCCAGCGCGGCGAGCAGCGCCACGGGCCGGAGTCCTCCCCGGCCCGCGGCGGAGGAGCGAGAGCTCAGTCTTGCCCCATGGAGACCTCGGAGATCATGATCCCCTTGGCGTTGCCGCTCGAGAACACCTTGCCCGTCACGGTGACGTGATGATCCACGTGCGGCTTCAGGTCCACTGTCGCCGGCTTTCCGGCGTCCTGGCCGAGGGGGATGTAGATCGTGCCGTCGTCCGCGAGGATCGCGAGCGGCAGGCCGGCGTTCGCGCACACCTCGCCACACGCGCGGTGCGCGTCACCGGAGGCGCCCTTGGCGAACTTGCAGGTGATATCCACGACCGTGCCGGAGACGGTCATGTCCATGGCCTCGGCCGCTTGGGCGGCGGCGGACCGGGGGGCGAAAGCGGCGGCGACGACGGCGATGGCGCAGCCGGTCAGGAGTCTCTTGAGCATGCGACCTCCTTCTGCCTGTCTGAGGAAGGGAATGGGAGCGCATAGACGGCCACCGGCCCGGAGCGGACGACCGGTTCTATGTGTCTTTAGGCGCGCGCGAAGTGTCATACGAGTCGTGACATAGCCTGCGGCATACCGGGCGTGACGCGGTCCGGCGGGGAGGCCGCCGGTGGCGCCGTTTCTGAAGCTACGGGCGCGCCCCTCTGGAGGACAGGGTGTGCCTCAGACCGGTTCTACCGCGGATGTCGTTTCTCCCGCCGCCTGGCCACAGCCTCGGTCAGCGGCCGATCCCCCGCGCCAACTCCGCCTCCGCCGCCAGATACCCGAACGCCGGCCACTGGCTCCGGACGGCGACGATCCGGCGGAACACCGCTTCGGCCTGGGCCGGCCGGCCCTCGATCAAGTGCCACGCGCCGACGCCGTACGCGGTGGTGACGTCGTCGAGCGTCGTCGGGCCGCCAGGCGGCTGGAGCGAATCGACCGGCAGCCGCCCTTGGTACAGCATCATCAAGCGGTGGTAGCCGTGGTTCTCGATGATGTCGAAGTCCGGCCGGACGGCGGCGAGCGTCCGGGCGGCGGCGGTGCCGTCGCCCAGCCGGCGCTCGGTGAGATAGAGCCAGTAGCTCATCGCGGTGAGCATGTCGGGATTGGACGACACGGCCACCCCGCGCTCGTACGCCTCGCGCGCGGCCGCGAGATCTCCCTTCACGTAGCGCGCCAGACCGAGGTGGTACCAGATGTTCGACTGCAGCGTGCTGGTGGGGATGTTCCTGGCGTTGGGGAGGCCGTCGGGCTCGACTTCGTCCGGCAGGCCGCGTGTGAGGTTGGCGGCGCGCGCGAAGTCGGCGATGGCGTCGTCGATGCGGCGGACCGACAGAAGGCGATGGCCCCGGTGGCGCAGCAGCCGTGGATCGTCCGGGTGGGCCGCCAGGCCGCGCGTGTAGAGGTCGATGGCCTCGCCGTAGCGGCCCAGGTAGGCCGTGCGGCGGCCGAGCCAGACGATCGAATCGACGTCGTTCGGCGCACGCTCCCAGGCCGCGCGGGCAGCGGTGAGAAGGCCCTCGTACCGGCCCCGCAACACGGAGTCCACGGGTGGGCGCGCCAGGGAATCGCCGAGCAGCGACACCGCCTCGATCGTCGCCGACGCCTCGGCCGGCGGTTCGGAAACGTCGCACGCGGCCACCACGAACAGCGACATGGCGGCCGTCAGGCGGCCGCGGCACCAACGCTCACTCATCGGCTCTCCTTGGAAAACACGGCAGCGGCGATGGTCGCCCGAGGGCTCACACCCGTGCCGCCGCCGTCTCGCCGACGGCCACCACGAACTCTCCCGGAATGCGGTAGCCGTCCCGGGCGCGGTACGATGCGATCGACCGCAGGTACTCCGCGTGGACCGCGTCGCGCGTCGCCTCGTCGAAGCGGGAGTACGCCATCGCCACCGGGCCGCCCACGAACGCCGCGCCGAGGGCGTCCGCTGCGGAGGCGTACTCGAGCACGGTCGAGATCCGCTCCGTGCGGACGGCGGTGAAGCCCGCGAGATCGAGCACGATGGAAAGCGCGTCGCCCGTGCCGAGCTGGAAGAACAGCGGGCACACCTCGGACCGGACCTGCGCGTCGACGATGGGGAAGATCTCCGCCCAACCACAGCGTTCCCGCGCGCCCCACACCGCCATGACGGCGCGTCCTCCCGGGCGCAGCACGCGACGCGACTCCTCGAGGCAGCGCCGGGGGTCGGGCACGTACATGAGGCCCAGGCCGCACAGCACGGCGTCGAACGAGGCGTCGGGAAACGGCATATCCTCGGCATCTGCCCGCCGCGCGGCGACGTGCGCGAGCCCGCGCCGGGCGGCCTCGGCAGTCACGAACGACACCATGGCATCGGAGATATCGGTGGCGGTGACCGCTCCGCCGGCCCCCACGGCTGCGGCCGCCGGGAACGTCACGAGCCCGGTGCCGCACGCGAGGTCGAGCACGCGCTCCCCGGGACGCAGGGCGGCGAGCGCGAGCAGCCGCCCCCGCGCGGGCGCGAGCTGCCGCGCCCAGAAGCCTTCGTAGTACGGCGCCGCCTTGTCCCAGCCGTATCGCTGGACGCGGAGCTGGAGCCGGGGATCCAACGCTACTTCGCCGGCGCGGTGACGCGCAGCTCGCGCCGGACGTCGATAGCGCGCGCGAAGACGTCGCGATACGAGCTGTACCGGTCGGCCGTGTCGAGGGCGCGCCTGACATCGGCTTCGGCCGCGCTGCTCTCGACGTGGACCAGGTACCGCACCGCCCCGTACCCCGGGGGAACGTCGTCGTCCACGCCCAGCTCGCCGCGCACGTCGTAGTCCGCCTGCACCTCCACCTCGAGCGCGTCGATGGAAACGCCGAGCCGGGCGGCCCACATCGCATAGCCGAGCGCGACGCACGACGCGAGCGCGCCGCGGCCCAGGACGCCGGGGTTGGGGCCGGCGTTCGTTCCACCGTACTTGTCCGTCATCCCGACCGTCAGGGACCACGGGCCGTCGGTCACCTCGCACGCCAGCCCCGGTCTCAGACGAGCTACCGTCCTCGCGGTGCCCCGCCCGATGGCCGGGCGCAGCGTGACGGCCTTCGCGTTGCGCTCGAGCGCGTCCCGAATCTCGTGCGAATGGTCCATGACGGGATCCTCGAAGGAGGCGGGGTTCGACTCAGCGCCGCCGCAGCCGGGCGGTCACCGGGAAATGGTCGGATGGGTACCGCCCATCGCGTTCCGTTCGGTCGATCGATGCGGCGAGGACGTCGAACTCGGGCGACACCATGATGGCGTCGATCATGTCGCCGTCCGTGCCGCCCGCGAACGCGTGGAACGTTCCCACCTCGTTCGCCCCGGGATGCACCACGCGAAACGCGTCCTCCAGCGCGAGGCCCGGGGGCGCCGGATCGGCCTCATCCGGGGCGGCCCGCGGCGCGGCGCCCGCCAGGTAGCGGCGCACCGGGTTGTCCTCGCCGGCGTTGAAGTCTCCGATGAGGATCACGGGATCGCCGGAGGATCTCCCGGCGATGCGCCGTCCGATCAGCTCTGCGGCGAGCGCCCGGGCGCGCTGCGATTCGTGGTCGAGGTGCGCGTTGAACACGTAGACCGCGCTGCCGGAGGCGCGGTCCACGAGGCGCGCCCACGTGCAGATACGGGTGATCCGGTTGCCCCATCCCGTCGACCCCGGCACCTCGGGGGTGGGCGACAGCCAGAACGTGCCGTGGGCGGCGACGTCGAAGCGATCGTCGCGGTACAGGATGGCCGCAAACTCGCCCGCGGTGCGCCCATCCTCCCGTCCCACGCCAATCACGCGGTATTCAGGAAGCGCGGCGACGATCCCGTCGAGCTGGAAGCGGAGGGCTTCCTGGACGCCCACGACGTCCGCATCCTGGGCGCGCAACACGCCGAACAGCAGGTCGCGGCGCAGCTCCCAGCCGTTCTCGCCGTCGTCCGCCGTACCGTAGCGGACGTTGAACGTCGTCACGGTGAGGTCCTGGGGAAGGACCGACAGGATGACGAGGAGGAAGAGCACGGTATCGAATATATGAGCGGAGGGCGCAGGGTGCGCGAAACAGCGTGCAACGACTCGCTGCACACTGCGCGCTGTACTCGGTACTCTAGTCCGGCGGAGACAAAACGGCCAGCTTGCACCGAACCACCCGCGCGACGTCCAGATCGTCCCGCGTCACAGCCCACACCGCGGAGCCGCGGATCACCGGTGGATCGTCGAGGCGTGGTTACGCGGTTAGACCCCGACCACGCGCGGGAGGGTTTCGCCCCCACCCGGGCGCAACACGAAGCCGGGCCGCAGGTCTCTCCGGGCCCGGCTTCTCTGCTCGATGTTTCCGTGCTCGCCAAATCGCAGATCGCCGATCTGCCATCTGCGATCTGCAGTCGATCAGCCTTGCACCGCGTTGATCATATCGAAGATCGGCAGGTACATGGCGACGATCATGCCGCCGACCACCACGCCGAGCACGACGATCATGACGGGCTCCATGAGGGAGAGCAGCGCGCTCACGGCCGCATCGACCTCGTCGTCGTAGAAGTCGGCGATCTTGGACAGCATCTCGTCGAGGCCGCCGGTCGCCTCGCCCACGGCGATCATCGAGGTGACCATCGGCGGGAACACCTGGGACTCCTCCAGCGGGCCGGCGATGGTTTCGCCGCCCGCAATGGAGCCGCGGGATTCCATCACCGCGTCGTGAATCACGCGGTTGCCGGCGGTGCGGGCGGTGATCTCGAGTCCGTCGAGGATCGATACACCGGAGCTGAGCAGCGTGCCGAGCGTGCGCGTGAACCGGGAGATGGCCGACTTCCTCAGGAGGTCGCCGAGCACGGGGAACTTGAGGAGTGTTCGGTCGAGCACCAGGCGGCCGCGATCGGTCTGGTACCATTGCCGGATAGCGAACACGATGCCGACGCCCGCCAGGATCATGGCCCACCACCAGGCCTGGAGCAGATCGCTCATCGCGATCACGATCCGTGTGGGGAGCGGCAGCTCGAGGTTCACCGACGCGAACATCTGTTGGAACGTGGGGATCACAAAGACCAGCAGGACGAGGATCGCGATGGCCGCGACGCTCGTGATCACGGCCGGGTAGATCATGGCGCCCTTCACCTTCCGGATGATCGCGTCGTTCTTTTCCAGGAAGGTGGCCAGGCGGAGCAGGATGGTGTCGAGAATGCCGCCGGCCTCGCCCGCCGCCACCATGTTGACGTAGAGCTGGCTGAAGGCGTTGCGGTGCTTGTCCAGCGCGTCCGCGAGGGTGTTGCCGCTCTCCACGTCGTACACGACCTGGCGCGTCACCTCCGCCAACACCTTGTTCTCGGTCTGCTGTGCCAGAATGTCGAGCGCCTGTACCAACGGCAGCCCCGAGTTGATCATCGTGGCGAACTGGCGGGTGAAGACCACGATGTCGCGGGTGGGGATGCCCCGGGCCCGCTTCTTCTTCTGCTGCTCGCGCACCCGCACGATCCGCAGGTTGTTCCGCCGGAGGTGCTGCCGGACCTCGTCGAGGCTCGGGAGGTCCAGCGTACCCGTCGTAGTCTCGCCCGCCACGTTGCGGGCCGTGTACTCGAAGACTGGCATCCCGCTACTCCTTGTTCGTTACCGTCGGCCCGCTACGGCGCGGGCGCTGCTCGGAGTCTCGTCGGCGCCCGCTGCGGGCTCGCCGACCATTCGCAGAAACTCGTTCTGATCCGACACCACGCGAAGGCACTCTTCCATCGTCACCTCACGACCCATGTACAGGCGATACAGGTCGTCCGCGAGGGTCTGCATCCCGTGCTTCTTGCCCGCCTGCAGGGTCGAGTAGATCTGGTGCACCTTGTCGTCGCGGATCAACGCGCGAATGGCCGGCGTGGCAACCATGATCTCGCACGCCATCGAACGTCCCTTCCCCGCCGACCGCTGCAGCAGCGTTTGGGTCACCACCCCCTCGAGCACGAACGCCAGCTGCGCCCGCACCTGCGATTGCTGGTGCGAGGGAAACACGTCGATGATCCGGTTGATCGTCTCCGCCGCGGAATTGGTGTGCAGCGTCGCCAGCGCGAGGTGCCCGGTCTCCGCGATGGTCAGCGCCGCCTGAATGGTCTCCAGGTCGCGCATCTCGCCCACGAGCACGACGTCCGGATCCTGCCGCAGGGCGTATTTCAGCGCGGCCGCGAACGAGTGCGTATCCGTCCCCACCTCGCGCTGGTTGATGATGCAGCCCTGATGCCGGTGAATGAACTCGATCGGGTCCTCGACGGTGATGATATGCCCGCGGCGGTCCTTGTTGATCTTGTCGACCATGGCGGCGAGCGTCGTGGACTTCCCGGAGCCGGTGGGACCGGTCACCAGGACGAGCCCCCGGGGCCGCTCCGCCAGCTTTTTCAGGACGATCGGCAGGCCCAGCTCCTCGAACGTCTTCACGCTGAACGGGATCTGCCGGATCACCATCGAGACGCAGCCGCGCTGCTTGAAGCAGTTGCCGCGGAACCGCGCCAGGTTTTGGATGCCGAAGGAGAAGTCCAGCTCGTCCTCCGTCTCGAACCGCTTCTTCTGGTTCTCCGTCAGCACGGAGTACGCAAGCTGGAGCGTCTCCTTGGGCGTGAGCTGGTGCTCGACGCGGGAATCGACGATCTCGCCGTCGATCCGGATCTTCGGCCGTTCGCCTGCCGTGATGTGGAGGTCCGAAGCTTCGCGCTCGATCACTTCCTCGAGCAACGTGCGGAGATTGAGGGGACCGCTCCCCGATGTGCCGGTCATCGTCAGCCTGCCGTCTCCTTGACCACCTCTTCGAGAGTGGTCACGCCTTTCTTGATCTTCATCAACCCGTCCATTCGCAGTGTCAGCATCCCATCTTCAACCGCCTGCTCCATCAATTCGGGAGCCGAACTACCCTTCAGAATCATCCGGCGAATCTCCGGAGACAGCGTCATCACCTCGTAGAGACCTTGACGCCCGCGATACCCCGTGCCCCCGCACGCATCGCACCCCGCGCCTTTGTAGAACACGATCTCGCGGGCCTCCTGGTCCGTGAGGCCGAGCGCCGAGAGCTCCTCTTCACTGTACTGCCATTCCTGCTTGCAGTCGCTGCAGATGCGCCGCACCAACCGCTGCGCCACGATCAGGTTCACGGCGCTCGCCACGTTGAAGGGCTCGATCCCCATGTCCACCATGCGCGTGATCGTGGACGCCGCGTCGTTCGTGTGCAGCGTCGAGAGCACCAGGTGGCCGGTCAACGCCGCCTTGATCGCGATGCCGCCCGTCTCGAGATCCCGGATCTCCCCCACCATGATGATGTTGGGGTCCTGCCGCAGGAACGCCCTGAGCGCCGCGGCGAAGGTCATGCCGATCTCGGTCCGCACCAATACCTGATTGATCCCATGGATGTTGTACTCCACGGGATCCTCGGCGGTCATGATGTTGACCTCGAGGGTGTTGATCCGCGACAGCGCGGAGTACAGCGTCGTCGTCTTGCCCGACCCCGTGGGGCCCGTCACCAGGACCATCCCGTAGGGATTCAGAATCGCCCGCAGCAGGTCCTTCTCGGCCTTCGGCTCGAAGCCAAATTTCTGCAGATCGAGCGTCAGGTTGCCTTTGTCGAGGATCCGCAGCACGATCTTTTCGCCGAACAGCACCGGCAGCGTGGACACGCGGAAGTCGATCACCCGCCGGCCCATCTTTAGCTTGATGCGCCCGTCCTGCGGCACGCGGCGCTCCGCGATGTTCAGCGACGACATGATCTTCACACGGCTCGTGAGCGCGGCCTTCAGCTTCACCGGCGGCTTCATGATCTCGAGCAACGCCCCGTCCACCCGGTAGCGGACGCGGATCTCCTTCTCGAACGGCTCGATGTGGATGTCGCTCGCGCCCCGACGCACGGCGTCCGTGAGAATGCCGTTGATCAGCTTCACGACCGGGGCGTCGTCGGCCAGCTGCATCCCGCCGCCCGAACCTTCGTCGTCGTCCTTCTCCTCGATGAGCTCGAGATCCTCCTCTTCCTCCATGTCCTTGAGGAGGTTCTGGAGTTGCGCGTCGGTCTGCTCGTAGTGCCGCTCGATGGCGGTCCGGAGGGTGTACTCCCCGGCGATGACCGGGAAGATGTCGTACCGCGTGATGAACTTGAGGTCCTCGACGACACCCTGGGCCGTGGGGTCGGCCATGGCCACGGTGAGCGTGCGCCCCTCGCGCTTGAGCGGGAGCACGCTGTGCTTCACCGCCACTTCGGCGGGGATCAGCTTGGCGATCTTGGGGTCGACCTCGAACCGGGACAGATCGACGGCCGGCATCCGGTATTGCCGGGCCAGCATCTTCGTGATCTCGGTCTCCTGCACGAAGCCGAGCTTCACGAGCATGTAACCCAACCGCATGCCGCTGGTGCGCTGCTCCTGCAATGCCTGCTGGAGCTGCTCGCGCGTGATCAGGCCCTCACGGACAAGCAGCTCACCGAGCCGCTCCGCGCTGGCTGCCGCTGTGGCCATCACCACCTTGCCGATGGGGCGATGAAGTTGTCCAAGTCCTTGCCTATCAAGGCCATAAAGTACCAGGGGGGCCTGGAGTGTCAAGCGCGGGAACCGCACAATGGCGAGCCCTGAGCCCGACCTTCACGCCGGGCGCACGGCGTACGGCTCACGGGTTACGGCTCCGCGAGCCCGCGGAGCCGCTCGATGGTCTTGGGACCGATCCCAGGGACCCGGGTCAGATCCTCCAACCGTTGATACGGGCCGTGCGCCACCCGGTCCTCCACGATCGCCCGAGCGCGCCCCGGCCCGACGCCCGGAAGTTGCGCGAGTTCCTCGGGCGTTGCTGTGTTGATTCTCACAGTTTGGCGCGGGGCGCGGAGCACGGAGAGCGGGGTGCCACCATCCCCCGGGCTCCGAGCCACGTGCCCCGTGCCGGCGGGGCCGGGTGCGGTAACCGGGGTCCCCGAGAAGCTCACATAGGGCCTGACGGCCTCCAGCAGGCTCGGACCCACGCCCGACACCCGGTCCAGCCCTTCCAGGGAGCCGAACGGGCCGTTCGCTTCCCGATCGGTGACGATGCGCGCCGCCAGCCCCTGCCCGATTCGGGGAAGGCGGTCCAGCTCCTCGGCCGGGGCGGCGTCCACGTCGATCCGCTCCCCGGTGGCCAAGGGACGCGCCAGCCGCGTGGCGCGCGCGGCGAGCGAGTCACGACCCGGACGGTCGTCCGCCGCCGGGCGATACGCCACCGCTCCGGGCGCCGTGGCGCCACCGGCCACCGCGAACCGCACCGCGAGCCCCGCCGCCGCGAGCGCCAACAACACCGCCGCCGCGCGGCGTTCCTCCGAGCTAGCCATGGAGGCTAGGGTAGCTCCCGATCGCCGGCGAGCCCTAGGCCGTTTCGTGCGGACGGGAGCGAAAACCTGTGGGGCGGGCCGTCCTACGTCTTACTTCTCATCTAGAGCGTGTGAAGCAATTGGAGACGGGGTGCGACCGGCCGCGGCAGAGCCCTCCTCACTCCTCACTCCTCACTCTTTACTGTTTGCTCCCCACTTCTCACTGCCGTATAACGGCCACCGCGACATCCCCCACGATCTGCAGGCTCTCGGCACTGACCTTGTCGACGGTGTCATCGG
>Ga0299906_10003864_pt1 | contig 12326 bp, 12 predicted proteins | sample RVTome_14_FD_200259 | JGI IMG/M metagenome (GOLD analysis project Ga0299906, IMG submission 200259) | Soil microbial communities from uranium-contaminated site in the Upper Colorado River Basin, Wyoming, United States - RVT145D125 (version 2) ...
AGTGGCTGCCTGGCAGCAACGACGCAACACCGACCGTTGCGGCATCGCATGGAGCTTCACTCGCCAAGATGCGGATCTGAAACTGGGTCAGCATTATGTTTCTTAATTAACGTGTCATTATACTAGGAATCTCTGGGTTCTCCTGTACTAAAAGATTTTCAGGTTTAGAATAAAACTCAAAATATATCCTTCAAACGTGAAAAATCCAGGGGAGGGAGTTCTTATGATTATAAGCAGGACGCCGTTTCGGGTTTCCTTTTTTGGAGGAGGCACTGATTACCCTGCTTGGTATCTTGAGAAGGGTGGTATGGTTCTGGCTACTACCATTGATAAATATTGCTATATTAGTTGCCGGTATTTGCCGCCGTTTTTTCAACATAAATTTAGAATTGTTTATTCAAAGATTGAAACCGTCAAAGAATTCTCAGATATAGACCATCCCGCTGTAAAAGCGGTCTTAACGGAAATGAAATGCGATAAAGGTCTCGAAATTCATCATGATGGTGATTTACCGGCCCGTTCCGGTCTTGGATCGAGCTCATCCTTTACGGTAGGTTTAATTAACGCAATCATGGCCTTGAACGGGAAACACATTTCAAAGGAGGATGTTGCTAAACAGGCGATTCATATTGAGCAGGATGTGATTAAAGAGAACGTTGGATCTCAGGATCAGATTTCTGCGGCATTTGGAGGTTTTAATAGGATCGAATTTAAAAAGGATGGTTCCTTTGAAGTAAACCCCGTAATACTGGAACAAACAAGGAAAAAAGAACTTGAGAGCCATTTAATGCTTTTTTTTACAGGTTTTTCACGAATCGCATCGGAAGTGGCCAAATCAAAAATCGAGAACTTTAAAAATCGAAACTCGGAATTGTCTTTGTTGGGAGAAATGGTTAAGGAAGCAATTTCCATTCTTCAACAGAGAAATCAACCATTGGAGTTGATTGGAAAGCTCCTTGACCAATGCTGGTATTACAAACGAAGCCTTTCGGATAAAGTATCGACACCACAGATTGATCTTATTTACGATGAGGCTAAAAAAGCAGGTGCCATTGGGGGCAAGATTTTGGGGGCAGGAGGGGGAGGGTTTTTACTATTATTTGTTAACCCTGAGTTACAAGAAAGGGTTTTAGAGAAGTTAAAATATCTGATTCACGTTCCTTTCTGTTTTGAAGACTCCGGCACAAAAATTGTCCTTTACAGCCCAAGCGGCTTGGGGTAATGGAGAATGGTTCAGGGAAAGAGGAAAGAAAAAAAGTGTGGGTCCATGGGTTGGTTTGGAAGAGGGAATTTGCGGGAGCAATGAATGGTATTTAAGGAGTCGAAGAGGGTTTTATTATGATTCTATACAGGTATAAAGGTATAGGTTTCCAGAAACAGAAACAAGAAAATCTTTCCTATAAAAAAGATTTTCTTGTTTCTTTGTATCGATCAATGCTTCGCATTCGAATGGTTGAGTTGGAAATCGAACGTCGGTATCATGAGGATGAGATGAAGACCCCCATTCATCTTGCAATTGGGCAGGAAGCAACCTGCGTCGGAGGTGCCGCAGCCTTAAAAAGGGAAGACCTTGTATATTGTAGCCACCGCACCCACGGCGTTTATTTAGCAAAAGGGGGAGATCTGAAATCGATGCTTTCGGAGATGTATTGTAGGGTAAATGGTTGTGCCGGTTCTCGGGGTGGGTCTATGCATTTAATTGATAAGTCGGTAGGAATGGCGGGAACATCTTCCATTGTGGGAGGAGCTGTTCCTATTGCGACTGGCGCTGCTTTATCAGCTCAAATGAGACGAAAAAAATATGTTTCAATGGTCTTTTTAGGAGATGCAACAACAGAGGAAGGTGTTACCTCTGAGAGCTTAAATTTTGCTGTGCTAAAAAAACTTCCAGTTATCTTTTTTTGTGAGAATAATTTCTATTCCGTTTGCTCATCTCTGGAGACCCGTCAGCCTCATATTGAAATCTATAAAAGGGCTGCTGCTTTTGGTTTGCAGAGTGTTTGTATCGATGGAAACAATGTTCTGGATGTTTATGAAGCTACCCGGGAAGCTGTGGAGCGTGCACGGGGTGGTTTTGGGCCGACGTTTATTGAGGCCAAGACATATCGTTGGAGAGGGCATGGCGGCGCGGGTGATGACAGTTTTACAGGGTATCGTGATTCAGAGGAATTAAAGCATTGGCAGGCCCATTGCCCGATTAAAACATATTTTGACTTTCTCGCTGGTGCAGGATTAATGAATGATTCACAAAGTAAGAGGATGGAGAAGGAAATTGAGGAGGAGATTTCGGAGGGTTTTTCCTATGCCATCAATAGTCCCTTTCCGGAAGAGAAAGACCTTTACTCTTATGTTTATAGCAATTAAGTTTTTTAAAACTATTATGAATTATTTGATGTAGGTTTTTTAAATCATGCCTTGGGATGAAGGTTTAATTAATTCTTTACGTTATGATGCTCCCGACCCTTCAGAGGGGAGAATCCTCGGGTATCCTCAAGCCCTTAATGAGGCACTTCTGTTGGCATTGGATAGAGATCCCTCCGTTTTTGTGCTTGGGCAGGGTGTGGATGATCCGGGGGGAATGTTTGGGACTACCAAAGGGTTACCAGAAAAATTCGGTTACGATCGGGTATTTGATACCCCTCTTTCCGAAGAGGGAATGATGGGGGTATGCGTTGGGGCAGCTATGAATGAAATGCGGCCAATTTACATGCATAACCGGCCAGATTTCCTTTTGTTGGCATTCAATCAACTGGTGACTCATGCTGCAAAATTTACCTATATGGATAATGGGCAGACAAAAGTGCCAATGGTTGTTTGGTCTGCCATCGGCCGGGGCTGGGGTTCAGGGGCTCAACATTCTCAGGCGATTCAGGGTTTATTGTTAGGCGTACCCGGTTTGAAAATTGTTATGCCTGGTACGCCATATGATGCAAAGGGATTGATGTTGGCTTCAGTTTTAGATCCTAATCCGGTTCTTATTTTTGAACACCGCTGGTTAATGAGAATGGAGGGTGTTGTTCCTGAAGGTTTCTATACTGTTCCCTTGGGGAAAGGAGTCTATCGTCGGCAAGGCAGTGATCTTACGATTGTGGGGACCTCGCACATCCTTGATCTTGCTGTGAGAGCTGTGGATCGGGTGAAGAAAATGGGAATAACGGCAGATGTGATTGATCTCCGGACCATTAAACCATTGGATGAGGAAATTGTTTTGGAGTCACTCAATAAAACAGGGAAAATTTTAGTGGTTGATACGGGTTGGGTGATGGGTGGGGTTTGCGCTGAAATCTGCTGCCTGGCTGCTGAAAAGGGATTCCATGCCCTTAAGGGACCCGTTCGACGTATTGGAATGCCTGACATTCCCACACCCGCGGGTTATACTTTGGAACAATTTATCTATCCCAATGTTGATAAGATTGTTACTGTCATAAAAGAAATGTGTGAGAATTAAGAAGGAAAGGAAAAAATGGATTACGAATTAACTGCTTCAACCTGGGATAAAGAGGAAATTAAAGCAATTTATCGGGTCATTGAGAGTGGTAGGTTCACCATGGGAGATAATGTAAGACGATTTGAAATCGCCTTTTCAGAAAAGATTGGGAAACGTTTTTCTCTCATGGTGAGTTCTGGTTCGACTGCAAATTTAGTCGGTATTGCCGCTCTGTTCTATAAAAAAAATCGTCCTCTTCGGCGAGGGGATGAGGTGATCGTTCCCTCCATTTCCTGGGCAACAACTTACTATCCCCTCCAACAGTATGGTTTAAAACTTAAATTCTTGGATGTTGAACTGGACACTTTAAATATGGATACGACCCTTCTTGAAAAGGCACTTACCCCGAATACCAGAATGGTTGTGGCCGTTAGTGTGTTGGGGAACCCCTGTGCTTTAGATAAGATTCGAGACTTTTGTGATAGAAATGGACTTTATCTGTTTGAGGATAATTGTGAATCGATGGGAGCTGAGTTAAACGGTAGGCAATGCGGGTCTTTTGGGGATATAGGTACCTTCAGTACCTTTTATTCCCATCATATTTCTACAATGGAAGGTGGAATTCTCGTTACAGATGATGAAGAGATATATCATGTGGCCAAATCGATCCGAGCCCATGGATGGACGAGAGACCTACCTCCAGGGTCTCAGATTTTCGATGAGCGGGCTGACGATTTCTTCGAAGCATATCGCTTTATCCTTCCGGGTTACAATGCCCGCCCCCTGGAATTTTCAGGAGCAGTTGGATTGGAACAACTTAAGAAAGTGGATAACATGATTGAAATTAGAAGAAACAACGCGAAATTGTTTTGCCAACTATTTAATGGGGATGACCGTTTTATTATCCAACGGGAGAACGGAAAGAGTTCTTGGTTTTCTTTTACTGTAATTCTCAACCCTGATTTCCCTATAGATCGGGCTAAGGTAATGAAAGGGCTTAAAGAGGCCAAAATCAGTTTTCGTGTAATCACGGGAGGGAACTTTCTTCGCCACGATGTCATAAAATATTTCGATTACGAATGTGTTGGCGATATTAAAAATGCCAATTTCGCCCATGACAGGGGTTTCTTTGTAGGTAATTTTCCTCGCGACATTTCCACCGAAATTCAATACTTTCACAAGGTGATCACCGGTTTAGTCAATTAGGTGTCCGAATGGAGGCAATTATTCTCGCCGGAGGGCAGGGCACCCGCCTTAGATCGGTTGTTCCAGATCTCCCCAAACCGATGGCGCCTATTCATGAGGCTCCATTTCTAAAATACCAGCTGGATTATTGGATTAAGCAGGGGGTACATCGTTTTATTCTCTCCGTAGGATACAAGCGGGAGAAAATTCAAGGGTTTTTTGGTACAAAATACGATGGAGTAGAGATTGTTTATGCAGTGGAAGAAAAACCTCTGGGTACAGGAGGAGGAATGTTACACGCTACGAAGGACCTCAAATTTTCGGGTCCTTTTCTTGTTATTAATGGGGATACCTTGTTTGAAGTTGAGTTGGCTAAATTACTTAGTTTTCATAGGGAAAAGAAAGCAGAAATAACAATGGCATTATTAGAAGTTCCATTAAATAGTCGTTATGGTCGGGTCCAATTAGGTAAGGAAAACCAAATAGAGGCTTTTCAACCGATCTCTTTGGATAAGAAAGGAGGACTTGTTAATGGGGGAATTTACCTAATCGAAAGGCAGGTTGTGGATGAAATGGAAATAGAAAATCACTCGCTTTCCCTGGAGGATCAAGTTTTCCCGAAGTTACTCAAGAATGGACGCCAATTTTATGGGTTTATCTCTGCTTCTTTTTTTATTGATATAGGAGTTCCCGAGGATTACTCTGTTGCCACTTTATTACTTAGAAAAAAAAACACTCTGGATTCCCCCGAAAAGGAGGGAAAATAAAAGAGTGAAAGGAAAAAAACTTAGTCTTTGAAAGTTTATGTTTTCTATTCCATTAATTTGAAAGGGGAAAAATGGCTTACAATATCCTTGTGACGGGTGGTGCTGGTTATATAGGTTCCATATTGGTTCCGGAGTTATTAAACGCTGGGCATAATGTAACTGTGTTGGATAATTTCATGTTTGGACAGAACAGTCTTGCCCACGTTTGCTATAGGTCAGATTTCAAAGTTGTTAATGGAGACGTTCGAATAGAAGAAAACATTATCCCCCTGGTGAAAAGGGCGGATGTAATTATTCCTTTGGCTGCACTTGTTGGGGCTCCGTTATGTAATCGGGATCCGATTGGGTCTTCTACGACGAACCGAGATTCCATTTTGACATTGATTAAGCACCTTAGCCAAGAGCAAAGAGTATTGATGCCAACAACTAATAGCGCATATGGGACAGGGGATAAAGATAACTACTGTGATGAAAATTCACCATTGAATCCTATATCGCTTTATGCAAAGGACAAGGTAGAAGTAGAGAAAGCCCTTCTTCAGCATGATAATGCAATAAGTTTTCGTCTTGCGACCGTTTTCGGTATGTCTCCTCGAATGCGGATTGACCTTCTTGTTAATGATTTCACTTACAGAGCACTCAATGATCGATTTATAGTATTGTTTGAAAGCCATTTTAAGAGAAATTATATCCATGTACGTGATGTAGCCAGGGCATTCATGCACGGTATAGAGCATTTTGGAGAGATGAAGGGGGAACCCTTTAATATCGGCCTTTCAGAGGCTAACCTTTCAAAATTAGAACTTTGTGAACTAATTCGAAAGTACCTCCCAGATTTTGTGGTGATCGAAGCCCCTGTGGGGCAAGACCCCGATAAACGTAATTATATTGTATCCAATCAAAAAATTGAGCGGACTGGCTTTAAACCTGCTTATTCCTTGGATTTTGGGATTCAAGAGCTTATTAAGGGTTATAGCATGATAAAAAATACAAAATATGGAAATGTTTAAAAAAAGGGGAAGAAGGAAGTTTGAATGATTTTCAGGTTAAATCAGAGAAGAATTTTGATTTTATTATTATAGGGGCAGGTATCCTTGGTCTTACCACCGCAAATGAACTTAAAAACCGTTATCCCAAAGCAAGTATTGCCTTATTGGAAAAAGAACCTTTTGTCGGAATGCATGCGAGTGGTACAAACAGCGGTGTGCTTCATTGTGGTATTTTTTATGGGCCTGGTACGTTAAAGGCAAAGGTGTGTTCGAGTGGTGCTGCAAAGATGCGCACCTTTGCCGAGGAGGAGGGGATATCCTGTCGACGTTCAGGAAAGGTTATTATTGCCACGAGTGAGGAGGACCTTCCGGTTGTCCAAAAGCTTCTTGAAAATGCCAGGGAAAACAAAATTCGGGCTGAACTTCTAGGTGAACAGGAAATAAAAGAGATAGAACCTTACGCAAACCCGTATAAGATTGGTGTTCATTGTCCGGATACCTCAGTCATCGATAGCCTGGCAGTTGTTAGAAAACTTTCCGATTTGCTCTTGTTGCGAGATGTTAAGATCTTTTTTAAGGAAGCTGTTGAAGATATTAAAGCAAGTGATAGGTTTGTTTTTACCAGGAATAACAGATACAGCTATGGATTTTTATTTAATTGTGCGGGTTCCAATGCGGATCTTATTGCAAAGAAAATGGGTTTTGGGTTGGATTATACCCTTATACCTTTTAAAGGGATTTATTATAAGTTACGCCCCAAGGCAAATTACCTAGTAAAGAGCAATCTTTATCCAGTTCCCAATGATTGTTTACCCTTTCTCGGAGTCCACCTCACCCGGGTAGTCAATGGGGATGTTTATGTGGGTCCAACAGCCATCCCTGCATTTGGAAGAGAGAACTACGGTATTTTTAAGGGAATCCGTTTAAAAGAGGGCCTTAAAATTGGATATGAGGTTTTTAGGATGTACCTTAGTGACAATCAAAATTTTAGGGGCTTGGTGTCTTCAGAACTCAAAAAGTATTTCAAACCGTATTTTGTTAACACAGTGCGAAAGCTCGTGCCGGATTTGACAAAGGATGATTTAATTCCTTCCAATAAAGTGGGTATTCGACCCCAATTGATTAATATTCAAAAGAAAAAGCTCGAAATGGATTATATTATCGAACAGGACTCAGATTCTATGCATGTTTTGAACGCAATTTCACCAGCTTTTACAAGTTCTTTTTCTTTTGCACAGCTGCTTGTTAATCGATATGAGGCAAAAGCCAAAAGTGAGTTGTCCCATGGAGAATGAAAAAAAGTCTATTTTTGCTCTCCATCGCAGAAAATTTGTATGTGAAAATGGTAAATTTAAAGTTTTCTTCGATGATGTTAAGGGAAAAGATGGGGAACATGTAAAAGACTACCTGGTCGTCGTTCCAAAACTGAATACTGGTAATTTCATTACTGGAATTGCAATTCTCCCAGTAATGAAGGGAAAAATAGGTTTAATCAGGGTTTACCGGCATCCAATCCAGGACTATTCATGGGAGATACCCCGTGGTTTTTTAGATGAAAATGAAAGTCCAATTGCGGCGAGTTTACGTGAACTGGAAGAGGAAACTGGTTTGAGGTGTAAATTGGAAGAAATACATTCTCTAGGATATGCTACACCGGAACCAGGGGTCCTGAAAGCGCGTGTAGAATTATTTGTGGCTCCCAATTGTGTGGAGTTTAAACCTTATCAAGCTGAAGAATTTGGGCATGAAGAGTTAAATTTTTTTACACAAGACGAAATATTAAATATGGCCAATAGTTCTCTTATTCAAGACCCGTGTACCTTGATATCTTTTTATCGCTGGAAACATATTGATGAAATTAAATATTGAAAAGTTATAATATATAGTGGGGCCAGCAATTCCTGCATATTATAAATCCTCTTAAATGTATGATTAAGGCTTAAGGAAGGCCTAACTTAAAGCTTGAATTTTTTTGGAGGTTTCCTTGAAGACCTTAACCAAAAACGTATACCTGAATTAAACGTGCTATGGAACCCCTCAGAAATGGAGCTTGTATCGAGAGGGTGTTAACTTCATTCACTGGTGAAAAATGCCTCAAGTGATCGTTAACGGGATTCCTCTTTTAAGTACCAGAAGTGGAGTGGGGAATTATGTCTATCACAATTTTAAAAATGTTTTAGCTTTGGAAAATGATTGGAGATTTTTCTTTTATTATGGAGCGAAGTGGAATCGGGAAATCAAAGAAGTGGTCCAAGAACCTTATGTTAACGTAAGAAAAGTTTTGAGAAATGTAGGCAGTGTTTACCCTATCTATCGGTGGTCTATTGATAGATTCTTCCAAGTTTGTCAAAAATTCTGGAAATTTAATCTCTACCACGAAACGAACTATATACTAATGCCGTTTGATGGCCCCATTGTTGCGACGATTTATGATCTTTCCTTTCTTCTATATCCGGAAACACATCCCGTTGAAAGAGTTCGTCGTATGGAAAGATACTTTTATCCTAGATTGAATCAAGTTTCTCATTTTATCGCTATCTCAGAAGCAGCCAAACAGGATATTGTTCAGCACCTTGGTCTTTCCCCAGAAAATATTACCGTTACTCCATTGGCGGTTGAAGGGACTATGGCCCCGATGTCTAGTGAAAGTGCGGATTCCATCCTTTCAAAATATGGTCTCAAATACGGACATTATATTTTGTATGTTGGAACCTTAGAACCTCGAAAAAACATTTTCAACCTTATTCAGGCCTATGCAGGCCTTTCATCCTCGTTAAAAAACAAGTATCCATTGGTTTTGGGCGGCGATAGGGGATGGCTAATGGAAAACTTGGAAAGGCAGATGGACCGATTGGGTATCCGTTCTAATACCCTGGTTACAGGTTATTTACCCCAAGAAAATTTGCCGGCTTTTTATAGCGGGGCTTCAGTGTTTGTTTACCCGTCTCTTTATGAAGGTTTTGGCCTGCCCGTTCTTGAAGCGATGGCGTGTGGGACGCCTGTGGTTACCTCGAATGTCTCATCTATTGCAGAAATTGTTGGGGAAGGGGGTATCCAGGTTGATCCGAATGATGTTAAAAGCCTTAGGAATGCGATTGAACGAGTAATAGAAGACACACATTTAAAGGAAAATTTGAGAACTTTAGGATTTAAAAGAGCAAAGCTATTTTCGTGGGAAAATTGCGCTAGAGACACACTTGATGTCTATTCACGTGTGCTAAAAGGATAAAAAAAGTTGTTGGGAAAACGGCCTAAGAACTTTAAAATGGTTTTTTCCCATAAAAAGAAAAATGGATCTTTAGTTTGTAATACCTTTCTCTGGGTGAAACGGTTGAAGAATTAAAAAAATTTTGAATAGATATTGACAATTTTGGTCAGTTACATTATTCTTCTGGACGCTTCCTGATATCAACGAATAAAACCTAGCTATATTTTAATTCCCTTTTGGTTTCAACAAATACGGGTGAGGCCGCTTTTCCTTTTTTTGAGAAGTCCGCTGTTGGTATTATTGATAAAACGAAAAAAATAGGAGTTTTGTATTCATGGCCAAAAAGGCCCTAATTACAGGTATAACTGGACAAGATGGGTCATATCTTGCGAAGTTGCTTTTAGAAAAGGGGTATGAAGTTCATGGGATTATTAGAAGAGTTGCTATGGAGGATCCGGATCATAGGCTTTGGCGCATAAGAGATATTCAGAACGATTTGATTTTACACGCGGCTTCTTTGGAAAGTTATGCAAGTATATTTTGTGTGGTAGAGAAGGTAGAGCCCTGTGAATGTTACCACTTGGCGGCCCAGAGCTTTGTGAGTTATTCATTCGAGGATGCTTTTTCTACCCTCAACACAAATATTAATGGGACCCTTTATGTCCTATCTGCTCTCAAGGAAAAATCACCGGGGTGTAAATTTTATTTTGCTGGGTCCAGCGAAATGTTTGGAAAAGTGAGGGAAACTCCTCAGCAGGAAAATACTCCTTTTCATCCTCGTTCTCCTTATGGAATTTCTAAGGTTGCGGGATATGATTTAACACGTAATTATCGTGAAGCCTATGGAATGTTTGCATTGTCTGGAATTTTATTTAACCATGAGTCCCCTCATAGGGGTTTTGAGTTTGTAACCCGGAAAATTACTTCTAATGCTGCAAAGATAAAGCTGGGCTTAAGCAATAGTTTAAAGATAGGAAATTTAGAGGCGAAAAGAGATTGGGGCCATGCAAAAGATTATGTGGAAGCCATGTGGTTAATGCTTCAACAAGAAGTACCCGATGATTTTGTAATAGCAACTGGAACATGCTATTCGGTGCGTGATTTTCTAAAAACGGCTTTCGATTTTGTTGGCTTGGACTACCTGAAATATATTGAAGTGGATGAAAACTTATATCGCCCTTCTGAGGTAAATCTTCTAATAGGAGACTCCAGTAAAGCAAAATTAAGATTAGGGTGGGCTCCTAATATTTCTTTTGAGAAGCTTGTAAAAGAGATGGTTGAGCAGGATCTTCAATATTATAGCCAATTCAAGTAGGTTAAAAACCCACCCTTTTATTCCTTACATATGAGCAGTTTGGCTTTTTGATTAGTCAGTTTTTTAAGCGGTTGTTAGGTGGTGAAAAGATAAGTTTTGATAAGATTTATTAAATTTTTTGAGACATCATCAGAAACTTTAGTTATCCCCCTCCTTTTTCCCAAATATGATTAGTTTTATTCTCTCCTTTGGGTAGGTATAATCTCAATTCCTCGATCTCCAAGCTAGTTCATTAATTTTTCCCCCGGAATCGGTAAAAAAATTGGATTATTTTGGGAAGGCTTTTCGGGTTTGAAAAATAGTTGCAAAATATCTTGGTTTAATTGTTCATTTAACAGTTAATCTCTAAGTGGGTGGTAATTTTAAAGAGTGTTATGGTAGCCTCTTGCCTATTGAATGATGCGAGGAGAAGAATAATCAAATTTAGGGGTTTTTCAATTTTGGTAAAAAGCCTGAATTCAATTTGTAAGTGCAACTTTGAAGATTGGTATATGAGGCAAGCTGAGGTAGGATCAGCAGTGTTTCTTAGACCATCAAATCAAAGGAGCACTGATGAGAACCTACACACAGCTTACCCAGGAGCAACGATATCAAATTTGGGCCCTAATGAAAACAGGACAAAATCAGACTCAAATTTCACAACAACTTCAGGTTCACAAATGCACCATTAGCCGTGAGCTTGCCAGGAATCGCGGTTTACGGGACTATCGCCCCAAGCAGGCCCATCAGATGGCAGTATTTCGCCGACAAAATAAGGCCACCCATCCAATCGATTTGGCCACTTGGAGCCTCATCGAGCAGCAATTACGAAATGAATGGAGCCCTGAGCAGATCAGGGGTTGGCTCAAAGGGCTAAAAGCGCGCAGGGTCAGCCATGAATGCATCTATCAGCATATCCTTAAAGATAAACGTCAAGGGGGCAACCTGTATCGGTATCTACGTTGCCAAAAAAAGAGAAAAAAACGTTACGGCACCTACAGTCGTCAGGGCCAGATACCCAATCGGGTCAGTATTGACCAACGCCCAGCCATTGTTGATTCCAAAAGCCGCTTAGGAGACTGGGAGGTGGACACCATTATTGGCAAAGGGCACCGTCAAGCTCTGGTCAGTCTCACCGAACGGAAATCACGCCTGCTACGTTTAGCTAAAGTCACCTTCAAATCTGCTGAGTGTGTCACACAAGCGGTCATCGGTTTGTTAAAACCCCTTGCAGATCGAGTGCACACACTCACTTCGGATAATGGCAGAGAATTCGCTCAACATCAAAAAATCTCTACAGCCCTCAACACCCAATTCTACTTTGCGCATCCTTATGCTTCTTGGCAACGTGGACTCACCCTCTGTGTCAATATGAATGAGACACCTCCCCTATGTTAAATTAGAGTAGAGGGCGGGGAGGAGAAGGTAGTTATGATAGCTGAAAAGATCAAAGCAA
>Ga0299906_10003865_pt1 | contig 12326 bp, 11 predicted proteins | sample RVTome_14_FD_200259 | JGI IMG/M metagenome (GOLD analysis project Ga0299906, IMG submission 200259) | Soil microbial communities from uranium-contaminated site in the Upper Colorado River Basin, Wyoming, United States - RVT145D125 (version 2) ...
CATCGAGGACGAGGCGCCGATGCGGGCGCCGGCCACCGCGCCGGACGACCTGGCGCTCGATCCGGACTTCATCCAGATGGAGCTCCTCAAGTCGCCCGATGCCCCCGACGAGGACGAGGACGGCTAAGCGGGGCGCTCCGCCCCACGAGCGCAGCGTGCTCCCCAACGGACTCCGCGTGGTCAGCCAGGCGATGCCGCATGCCCGATCGGTGTCGGTGGCCCTGTTCGTGGGGGTCGGGTCGCGCCACGAAGCCGATGGCGAGGCCGGGTTGTCGCACATGGTGGAGCACCTGGCGTTCAAGGGCACCCGGGCCTACCCCGCCCCGGGGGCCCTGTCGGAGGCCATCGAAGCCTGCGGCGGGACGGTGAACGCGTCGACCGACCGCGAGCTGACCGTGTACTCGTCGCGGGTCCCGCGGACCCGGGCCGACCGCGCCTTCGACGTCGTTGCCGAGCTGGTCCTGCGCCCGCTCCTGCGGCCCGCGGACCTGGTGGCCGAGAAGCCGGTCGTGGTCGACGAGATCCGGGCCTACGTCGACTCCCCGTCGGACCATGTCTTCGCCCTGTTCGATGAGCTTCTGTTCGGCACCCACCCACTGGGTCGTGAGATCGCGGGCACGCCGCGCAGCGTGCGGCGCACGACACATGCCGACGTGGTGGGCCACTGGCGCCGCTGGTACACCCCCGAGCACATGGTGCTGGCAGTGGCCGGGGCGATTGACCACCGGACGGTACGTCGCACGGCCCGGAGCTGGTTCGACCGAGCAGGATCGGGGGACGGTCGGGCGTACGGCGTCGACTCCGGCCGACGCGCGCGGGGCCGGAAGGCGGCGGGCATTTCCCCGCCGCGACCAACCTCCGCGGGCAGCGTCCGAGTCGCCTTCCGACGCCTGGCCCAGGGCAACCTGTGCCTGGGCATGCCCGGCGTCTCGCGCACCCACCCGGACCGCTGGGCCCTGGATCTGCTGGGCGCGGTCCTGGGTGACGGGATGAGCAGCCGCCTGTTCGTGGAGCTCCGGGAGCGGCGCTCGCTGGCGTATGACATCGGGACCTTTGCGACCTCGTACGCCGATTGCGGCACGGTGGGCATTCACGCTGGATTCGATCCGACGCAATCGACGGCGATCATCCGCGCCGCGCTCGAGCAGCTGGAGCGTGTCGTCCAGGAACCGGTCCCGCTGTCCGAGCTCGAACGGGCGCGGGCCTACACCCGCGGGCGGATCGAGCTGCGCCTCGAGGAGTCGAGCGCGGTGGCCGCCTGGCTGGGTACCGGGGAGAGCCTCCTGCCGCGGATCCTGACCGTCGAAGAGGTCGTGGAGCGCCTCGAGGCGGTCACGTCGGACGACCTGCTCCGCGTCGCGCGGGCCTACTTCCGACCCAGCCTGGCGCGGATCGTGCTGCTCGGGCCGTTCCGGGGACGCCGCCGCGTTGAGGCGCTGCTGGCGGCATGACCATCGAAACCGGAATCGACCTCGTTCCGGACCAGCTGGCCCTGGCCCGGGCCCAGATGGACGCCGCCCAGTACGGTGTGGTGGAAGGCACCCTCCGGCGCCGGATCGCGACCCTGGAGGCGACCGGCCGCAACCCGGAGGAGCTGGACGCGGCGCGTGCCCTGCTGGCCGAGACCCTGTGGCGCTCCGGACGGCCAGTGGCCGCCTACGAGGCCGTCACCGCGGTTCGGCCGCGTGGGGTGGAGCGCCGGCGCTCGATCACGATGATGGTCGAAGCGGAGGGTCTGGCCGCCATCGGCGAGATGCGCCAGGCGGAGGGGCTGCTGGAGCGGGTCGTCACAGCGGTTGGCGCGGACGAGGCGTGGCGCCTGCGCCGCGGCGCCCCGAGCCGGCTGGAGTGGCCGAATCCTTCGTGGGCCGGACCCAGCCCCAGCGCGGGGTCAGAGGCGTCCCCGGCCGAGGATCGGCTGGGCGCGGCGGCCATCGCCTACGGGGAGAATGACCTGGCAACCGGGGATCGGGAGCTGACCCTCGCCCTCCGGCGTGACCTGCGGATCGCGGCGGCCGGGTTGGTCCTGCTGGAGCCCAATCTGGGGACTCAGCCCAGCGCCGAGCGTCTGGTACTGTACGGCGACCTTCTCCGCGCGGCGGGACGGGAGCGCGAGGCAGCCGCCGCCTACGACCGGGCCGCTCGGACCTAGCTCGCGCCTGAGGAGACCCCACCGTCATGGAGCGCACCCTGGTCCTGGTCAAGCCGGATGGGGTCCAGCGCGGGCTGGTGGGCGAGATCCTCGGTCGGCTGGAGCGCAAGGGGCTCAAGGTCGTCGGCCTGCGCCTGCTGTGGGTGCCCCGCGACATGGCCGAACGCCATTACGCCATCCACGCCGGCAAGCACTTCTACGTCGAGCTGGTGGAGTTCATCACCTCCGGGCCGGTGGCCGCCGTTGCGGTGGCCGGGCCGGACGCGGTGGCCATCGTGCGTCGCCTGGTCGGACCGACGATGCCCAACCAGGCGGAACCGGGAACCATCCGTGGTGACCTCGGCGTGAGCGGGCTGCGCAACCTCATCCACGCATCCGATGCGCCCGAAACCGCCGAGGCGGAGCTGGCCCTCTGGTTCGACGCCGGGTCGGTGGTCGACTACGAGCGGACGATCGACACCTGGGTCATGGCCGACGAGCCGCCGCGCGGCTGATACGCCCAAACTGATCCGTCGCCCAGCACAGCCTGCTCCAGGCCCGGGTAGGGCGGTGAGTCGAACAGCGTGATCCGATTCAGCGGGAAATAGCGCACGAAGGCGCGTCCCACGATCAGGTCGCGTTCGATCGGCCCGAAGAAGCGCGAATCCTGGCTGTCGGGGCGGTTGTCTCCCATCACGAAGTAGTGCCCGTCGGGAACGATCCACTCGGTCGTGCCCAGGGCGTCGCGGGGCAGGGTGGGAGCCGGAGTGCCGTCCACGCCGGTGACCAGATAGGGCTCGTCCAGGCGCACTGGTACCCCGCCAGGCGGCTTGATGAAAACGACCCCGTTCTCCAGCACAACCGTCTCGCCGGGCAGGCCGATGACGCGCTTGATGAACGGGACCCCACTCTGCTCGTAGCCATCCGGCGGGTTGAAGACCACCACGTCCCCTCGGGAGAAGTCGTCCCAGCGCGGCGTGAGCTTGTCGATCAGGACGTAGTCGCCCGGCTGGATGGTGGCCACCATCGAGTTCTGCTCGACCTCGAACGGCTGGGCCACGAAGTTGTGGATGACGAGGTAGATGACCGCAGTCAGGACGACCGTCTCCACGATCTCGAGCAGGCAGCCGCCGCCCCGACGAACCGCGGAACGGTCGTCGCCAGGAGGTCCCGCGGCAGGCTGCACGTAGGTCAAACGGGCGAAAGCATAACGCGGTTGACCCTGCGAACGAGGCCGCGCTACCATCCGGCGCCGTCGCCCGACCCCCCACGGAGGATCCATGCCGATTCAGCCCATCACCTGGGTGATTCCTGTCGCCGGCCTGGCCGCAATCGCCTTTGCGGTCTACCTCGCCCGCGATGTCCTGCGCCGGGATACGGGGACGGCGGCCATGGAGGATGTGGCCGGGACGATCCTGGAAGGGGCGGTCGCGTTCATCCGCCGCCAGTACCTGACCATCCTCGTGCTGGCGGTCGCGGGGGCGGCCATCATCGGCCTGGTCATCGGGGTGGTCGAAACAGCCGAGGTGGCGGATACCGACGTCTTCGGTGCCCAGCTGGGCCTCATGACGGGGGTCGCCTTCTTCGTCGGGGCCCTCTGCTCCATGGCCTCCGGGGTGATCGGCATGTACATCTCAGTGAAGTCCAACGTGCGCACCGCGGCCGCGGCCCGCCACAGCCTGGTTGAGGCGGTCCAGGTCGCCATGCGGGGCGGGGCGGTGTCCGGGTTCCTGGTGGTCGCCCTTTCCCTCCTCGGCGTGTGGGGCATCTTCGTGACCTACGGCGGCTTCACCAACCCCGACGTCGCTCCGTTCCTGATCGTGGGCTTCGGCTTCGGGGCCAGCTTCGTGGCCCTGTTCGCCCAGCTGGGCGGCGGGATCTACACCAAGGCCGCCGATGTCGGGTCGGACCTGGTCGGCAAGATCGAGGCCGGCATCCCCGAGGATGACCCGCGCAACGCGGCGGTCATCGCGGACCTGGTGGGCGACAACGTCGGCGACTGCGCCGGCCGTGGAGCGGACCTGTTCGAGTCCACCGCGGCCGAGAACATCGGCGCCATGATCCTGGGGGTCGGGGTGTACGTCATCGCCCGCGAAGCGGGCTGGCCCAACCCCGAAGCGTGGATCTTCTTCCCACTCGTGGTCCGCGCGTTCGGCCTCCTGGCCACCATCGTGGCCATCTTCTTCGTCCGTGGCCGCGAGACCGAAGAGCCCATGAACATGTTGAACCGCGGCTACTGGGTCACCACCATCCTGTCGGTCCTGGCCCTGGCGCTGGTCACGTTCGTGATGATGGACACCAGCGGCACCCCGGGCGCCAACGGCATCCCGGTTTGGGTCTGGTTCTTCTTCTGCGGAGTGGTCGGCCTGGCCACCAGCGTGGCGTTCGTGTACATCACCCAGTACTACACGTCGGGCGCCTGGCGGCCCGTGAAAGAGATCGCCGAGGCCAGCAAGACCGGCCCCGCAACGAACATCATCAGCGGAACGGCGGTCGGCTTCGAGACGACCGCCGTCACCGCCATCACCATCAGCCTGGCTCTGTTCGCCAGCCACTGGCTGGGTTCCCAGGCCGGCCTGGTGAACGTCGCCGGCCACGACGTGGGCGGCATCTTCGGCACCGCCGTGGCGACCATGGGCATGCTCATGACGACCGCCTACATCCTGGCCATGGACACCTTCGGACCGATCACCGACAACGCCGGCGGGATCGCGCAGTTCGCCAAGGCCGAGGGTGGCGCCCGCGAGATCACCGACCGGCTGGACGCGGTGGGCAACACGACCAAGGCCCTGACCAAGGGATACGCCATCGCCTCGGCGGCGCTGGCGGCCTTCCTCCTGTTCTCCGCCTACATCGATAAGGTGAACCTGATCTTCACCCGCCAGGGGCGGCCGCTCATGGAATCGGTCGACCTGGCCGACGTCAACGTGTTCATCGCGGCCCTGATCGGCGCCATGCTGGTGTACTTCTTCAGCTCGCTCGCCATTCGCGCGGTAGGCACCACGGCGCAGTCCATCATCGTCGAGGTCAGGCGCCAGTTCCGCGAGATGCCGGGGATCATGGACTACACCCAGCGCCCCGACTACGCTCGCGTGGTGGACATCACGACCCGCGCCGCGCTGCGCCAGATGATCCTGCCAGGCATGGTGGCGGTGGCCACCCCCATCCTGGTCGGCCTGCTCCTCGGCCACGAGGCGATGGCCGGCATGCTCATGGTCGGCACCATTGCCGGCGTCCTGCTGGCCACCGTCCTGAACAACGGCGGCGGAGCATGGGACAACGCCAAGAAGTACATCGAGTCCGGGCACCTGACCGATGACGAGGGCAACGTGATCGGCAAGAAGACGCCCGCCCATGCCGCCGCAGTGGTCGGCGACACCGTGGGTGATCCGTTCAAGGACACCGCCGGCCCGTCGCTCCACGTCCTCGTCAAGCTGCTGGCCACCATCACCCTCGTCCTGGCGCCGCTCTTCATCCGCTGACGGCGGAAGCGGTCGGGAGCTACCGGGAGCAGGCATGGACCTCATCATCCAGGCCGCGCTGATCGGCCTCATCCAGGGCCTGACCGAGTTCATCCCGGTCAGCTCCTCGGCCCACCTGGAGCTGACCCCCTGGCTCCTGGGCTGGGAGCAGGATGGGCTGATCGGGAGTCTGTCGTTCAACGTGTTCCTCCACCTGGGGACGCTGCTCGCGCTCCTCGTCCACGTCGGCCGCGACTGGCTGCGCCTGCTCGGCGCGCTGGGCCGGTCCATCGCGGAACGACGCATCGGCGACGACCCCGACCGACGGCTGGGCTGGCTCCTGGTCGTGGCCAGCATCCCGGCGGCGCTCATCGGCTTTGCGCTGGAAGATGCCATCGAGGCCGCCTTCCACGGCGACGCGGACCAGTCGCGGCTGGCCATCGCGGGCTTTCTGGTGATCGGCGCCGCGGTGCTGTTGGTGGCGGATCGGTTGGGGGCCCGCCAGCGCGATCTGGGCGCGATCGGAACCGGTCCGGCGCTGGCCATCGGCCTCTCGCAGGCCGCCGCCCTGCTGCCGGGCATCAGCCGGTCGGGCGCGACGATCGCCACCGGCCTGGCATTCGGCCTGACCCGCCAGACTGCCGCCCGCTTCAGCTTCCTGCTGGCCACGCCCATCACCCTCGGGGCGGGGATGTATGGCTCGCGTCACCTGCTCACCGCCAGCCACACCTCGACCGAGTGGTTCGCAATCGGCGTCGGGTTCGTGGCCGCCGCCGTCTCGGGAGCCCTCGCGATCGGCTTCCTGCTGCGGTGGTTGCGGACCCGTTCGGTGGCCATCTTCTGCCTGGAGCGGCTCGTGCTGGCGGCCCTGGTGGTGGTCCTATTGGCCGTCGGCCACTGACCCGCGCGGACTTTGACACTGGCCCACCCCACGCCTACAATCCGCCGACGCCAGCACACGCCAGCCTCCCCGAACCGCGGGAGCTGGGGCTTTTTTGTTATCGGGAGCGATACCCGCCTGAGGCGATGAACAACAAGCCCGTGTACCTGACCCCTGAGGGCGTCGAGCGACTGAGCGCCGAGCTGCGCCACCTCATCGTCGAGGAGCGGCCGCGGGTGGCCCAGCGCATCCACGACGCCAAGCTCGACGGCGACATCACCGAGAACGCCGAGTACGAGGACGCCAAGCAGGAGCAGTCGTTCCTGGAGGGACGGATCGCGACCATCGAGGCGCAGCTCAAGAACGCCGAGGTCATCGAGCATCCGAACGGGGACAAGGTCCGCATCGGTTCGACCGTCGTCATCCAGGGCCCGGATGGCAAGGAGACGTTCACCATCGTCGGCTCGGCCGAAGCCGCTCCGCGGGAGGGCCGGATCAGCAACGAGTCGCCGGTCGGCGTGGCGCTCATGGATCACAAGAAGGGGGATTCGATCACCGTCCAGGCCCCGGCCGGACCGGTGACCTACACGCTGGTCAGCGTCCGCTAGCCGCGCCGCCGTGTTCTGGGCCGACGAGATCGCGGCCAGCGCGGCTGAATCGGGGACTCCGCAGGTCGTCAACGACTCGAAGACCCCATCCGGCACCGTTCACGTCGGCAGCCTCCGCGGCCCGGTCATCCACGACGAGATCTGGCGCTCCCTCCGTCGGGCCGGGGTGGAGGCCACCTTCCGCTACGGCGTCGACGACCTCGACCCCATGGACAGCCAGGCACTTCTCACCCCGGACGCGGTGGACCGCTACATGGGCGTGCCGCTGGCTCGCGTCCCGGCCCCGCCCGGATCGGACGCCGCCAGTTACGCTCGGCACTTCGTTGGGGAGCTCTTCCTCGGCACCTTTGCGCCGCTCGGCCTCCGCCCGGAGGTGTACTGGATGAGCGACCTGTACGCGTCGGGCCAGATGGACCGATACATCCGCGTCGCCCTGGACGCGGCCGAGACGATTCGGACCATCTACCGCGAGGTCAGCCGCGTGGAGAAGGAACCGAGCTGGCTGCCGGTGTCGGTCATCTGCGAGAACTGCGGCCGGGTGGGGACCACGGTGGCCAGCGATTGGGACGGCCAGACCGTGGCCTACGCCTGCCGGCCGGACGCGGTGGAGTGGGCTGTCGGCTGCGGACACACGGGTCGCGCGTCCCCGTTCGGCGGCCACGCCAAGCTGTTCTTCAACGTGGACTGGCCCGCGAAATGGAGCCTGTTCGGGATCACCATCGAAGGCTGCGGGAAGGACCTCGCCACCGCGGGCGGGTCGCGCGACCGCTCCGATGCGATCGCGCGCCAGGTGTTCGAGCGGGAGCCACCGATCAACGTGGTGAATGAATTCATCAACATCGGCGGCCGCAAGATGAGCACCTCGCGCGGCCGGGGCGTGGCCGCCCACGAGATCGCGGCCGTCATGCCGCCCAACGAGCTGCGAATGCTCTTCGTCCGCCACCGTCCCAACGTGGCGTTCGAGTTCGACCCGGACCAGACGGATGCCATCCCGCGGCAGGTCGACGAGTTCGACCGCCTGGCGGCCGCGACTGCCGGTCGCCCCGTCCGGGGTGAGCTGCCCGCCGATGCCGATCGGATCTTCGCCGCTTCCCTGGTGGACCCCGAGGCGGATGTGGCGGCCGAGGCCGCTGCGCACCGACCCGCGTTCGCCCACCTGGCGCTGCTCGTCCAGCTGCCGGGGATCGACGTCGCGAAGCGCGTGGCGGCCGAGAAGGGCGGACCGCTCACCGAGCGTGAGCTCGTGATCCTCGAGGAGCGGACCCGCGCCGTCCGGGCCTGGCTCGACACCTACGCCCCGCCCGAGGCGCGGGTGGAGGTCCGCCGCGACGCGGTGCCTGACGCGGTGGCCGACCTGACCCCGGACCAGCGCGCGTTCCTGGTGTCGCTGGCCGACGCGCTGGTTGGGCTGCCAGCCCCCGAATGGGTGGGGGAGGGTCTCCAGTCGGCCATCTTCGCCGCCGCCCAGGAACGCGGCCTCGGGGCCGGGGCGGGCTTTGCCGCCCTGTACGCTGCGTTTCTCGGCCGGCGGTCCGGGCCGCGGGCCGGCTGGCTGCTCGCATCGCTGGACCGTCCGTTCGTGGTCGAGCGACTGCGGGCCGCAGGAGGGGTGGCGTGATCTCGATCCAGCTCATCCGGGACGACCCCGATGGCGTCAAGCGCGCCATCGCCCGCAAGGGCGAGGGGCCCGAAGTGATCGATCGGCTGCTGGAGGCCGACGGCCGGCGCCGCGCCCTGTTGGCCGAGGCGGATGCCGCCAAGCATGAGCGCAATGAGGGCAGTCGGGCGGTGGGGGAGCTGATGCGCTCGGGACAAGCCGCCGAAGCCGAGGCCCGCAAGGCGTCCCTCGGGCCGCTCGCGGAGCGGATCGACGCCCTGGACGCGGAGCTGGCGGAGGTGGAATCGGTCATCGAAGCGGACCTGCTGCTGGTGCCCAACCCGCCCCAGGACGCCGTGCCGGACGGCCGCGGCCCGGAGGACAACCCGGTGGTGCGCACGTGGGGAGAGCCCGTGCCACCCGGGGAGCGCCCTCCCCACTGGGAGATTGGCACCCGCCTCGGCCTGTTCGACCTCGAGCGCGGGGCTAAGATCGGCGGCTCCGGGTTCGTGCTGTACACAGGCCCCGGCGCGCGCCTGCAGCGCGCGCTCATCGGCCTGTTTCTCGACATGGCCGCATCCGCCGGCTACACCGAGGTCTGGCCCCCGCTCCTGGTCACCGCCGAATCGGCACGCGGCACGGGGCAGCTGCCGGACAAGGAGGGCCAGATGTACGCCGTCGAGCGCGATGGCCTGTACCTGGCCCCCACCGCGGAGGTGCCGGTGACGAACATCCACCGTGACGAGATCCTGCCCCCGCGCTCGCTGCCGGTCCGTTACGTCGCGTACACCCCGTGCTTCCGGCGCGAGGCCGGGGCCGCCGGCAAGGACACGCGGGGCCTGCTGCGCGTCCACCAGTTCGACAAGGTGGAGCTGGTGAAGTTCGTCACCCCGGAGAGCAGCGACGCGGAGCTGGAGTCCCTGACCCACGACGCCGAGGCCGTCCTGGAGGCGCTCGAGCTGCCGTACCGGACCGTCGAGCGCTGCACGGCCGACGTTGGGTTCTCGCAGGCCCGCGGCTACGACCTGGAAGCCTGGGCGCCGGGGGTGGTCCAGTGGCTCGAGGTCAGCTCGTGCTCGAACTACACCGATTTTCAGGCCCGGCGGCTGAATGTCCGGTACCGATCGTCCACCGATGCCAAGCCCGAGCTGGTTCACACCCTGAATGGCTCGGGCGTGGCCCTGGCCCGGACGGTCGCGGCCCTGCTCGAGACCCACCTCCAGCCGGACGGTTCCGTCCGCGTGCCGGAGGCGCTGCGCCCGTACCTCCCGGGAACTGACGCCATCTCGTGAGCGCCGTCCCTCCTGGTGCGCCGTCGCTGAATCGGCTGGCGGTTTCGGCCACCACCCACTGCCTGACCGGGTGCGCCATTGGGGAGGTCCTGGGCGCCGGTCTCCCCGTCGGCGGGCACTGCGGATCGCCTTCGCGGCTGACACCCTGTCGATCATCGTCATGGAGACGGTCGACAACGGCGTGATCCTCGCCATCCCGTCCGCCATGGAGGCCGGCCTGACCGACCCGCTGTTTTGGGGCAGCCTGGCGCTGGGTCTCGGCATGGCCTGGGTGGTGGCTTTCCCGGTCAACCGCAGGCTGCTGTCCCGCGCCAGAGCCAAGCGCTGGTCACCGCGTACCACGCCGGGCATCACTAGCCCGCAGCTGGCGCGCCGCCGATAATCCCGCCCGGAGGGGTGGCAGAGCGGACGAATGCGGCGGTCTTGAAAACCGTTGAGGCGCAAGCCTCCGTGGGTTCGAATCCCACCCCCTCCGCCAGTGATTGACCTTTTCTTGACCCCTGGACAGTCAGGCGCTCGTTACCGGGCGATTGGCACGGTTCGCGAATGAGCCACGAGGCTCTTGACACGAGTCATATATTCACCACATGACTCGTATCGCCAATGGCACGCAGCGTGCCTACCGGAGTGACCTTCGGGCCCAGCAGGCCGAGGAAACGCGGTCCCGGATCCTGGACGCGGCGGTGCGGGTCATCGCGGCCGGCGTGGCGAGCATCTCGATTCCCGGCGTGGCGCGCGAAGCAGGGGTTTCGATCCCCACGGTGTACCGCCACTTTGGGACCAAGCGGGACCTGCTGGCCGCGGTCTACCCACACCTGGTTCGCCAGTCGGGCCTCTCCGAGCTGATCGCTCCGCGCAACATGGAGGAGTTCGGCCAGATGGTTCGCCAGCTCTTCGGGCGCATGGGGTTGTTCGACGAGATGAGCCGGGCGGCGATATTCAGCCCCGCGGCCGACGAGGTCCGCCGGGTCAGCATGCCAGAGCGGATCGCGAAGAGCCGCGCCTTCGCCCGGCTGGTGGCGCCGGGGGCCAGCGCCGCGGACCTGGAACGCATCACCCGCATCTTCGTAGTCCTCACCAACTCGGCGGCGATGCGGATCTGGCGCGACCACCTCGGCTCCTCGGTCGACGAAACGGCCGATGACATCGTCTGGATCCTGCGCGCCGCGATCGCCACAGCCCAAGGGAAGAAGGCACGTTCATGAATCCGAGCGCACTCCGACAACTCCGAGATGTCCGCATGGCCGATGCCGCCCAGGTTGGCGGCAAGGCCGCCAGCCTGGGGGACTTGATGGCGGCGGGGGTCCGGGTCCCCGAGGGGCTGGTCCTCACCGCGGATGCCGCGGAGTTGAGTGCCAACGAGCGCGGCGCCCTCCTCCGAGCGGGCGCCGCGGACCTGGGGAGCGGACCGTTCGCGGTCCGCTCCAGCGGCGTCACCGAAGACGGAGCCGAGCATTCGTTCGCAGGGATTTATGAGACGGTGCTGGACGTGGCGCCCGACGACCTGCCGGAGGCCTCGGACCGGGTGCTGGCCAGCGCCCGCGCGGCCCGCGTCGCGCAGTACGAACCGTCCGGCAGCGGGAAGATCGCGGTCATCGTCCAGCGCATGGTCACGCCGGCAGCCGCCGGCGTGGCCCTGACCGCCGACCCGGTCAACGGGGATCGGTCCGCCTCGGTGATCACCGCGGTGCGAGGCGTTGGGGACCGCCTGGTGTCCGGGAACGCGCTCGGCGACGAGTGGGTGATCCGTGGCCGCGAGGCCACCGCCCGCCGGCAGCCGGAGCAGGCGCTCGACAAGCGCCAGGCCCTGGCCGTGGCCCGCGAGGCGCGGCGCATCGCGACCGCGCGCGGGACCCCGCAGGACATCGAGTGGGCGATCGACGCCGACGGCGCGCTGTGGATCCTCCAGGCGCGGCCGATGACCGCGCTGCCGCCCGACGTCTCCTGGGCGTCGCCAGCGCCCGGCGCCTACACCCGCACGTATCGGTTGGGGGAGTGGATCTCGGAGCCGGTGACCCCGCTCTTCGAGTCGTGGCTCTTGTCAGCCATGGAGGTCCGTCTCCACGGCCTCCACAAGCGCTGGTTGGGGCAGCGCGCCCCACTGCCCCACCACGTGGTGGTGAACGGCTGGTACTTCTACTCGCTGAACTGGTTGTCCCCCGGGTCAATGATCCGCAGCCTGCCGAGCATCCTGGCCCATATCGTGCGCGATCCGCACTTCGCGGCCGGTGTCCTGCCACAGACCGTCCGCTTCGCCGTCCCGATCATGGAGCGCGAGTGGCGCGAGGACGTTCAACCCCGCTACCGGGCGGCGGTCGCGGCCGCCGAGGAGCGGGTCGAGGAGCTGCCGGTGAGCG
>Ga0299906_10003866_pt1 | contig 12326 bp, 10 predicted proteins | sample RVTome_14_FD_200259 | JGI IMG/M metagenome (GOLD analysis project Ga0299906, IMG submission 200259) | Soil microbial communities from uranium-contaminated site in the Upper Colorado River Basin, Wyoming, United States - RVT145D125 (version 2) ...
GACCTTCTCGATGAGGACGTCACCCCACTCCAGGATGCCCAACTCCTTGACCCATCGCTTGAGGCGGCCTTCGATCTGAGCCGAACACTCCGCCGTGTTGAGGCAAACCAAATACTCCCCATCCCAATCGAGGGGGTAGGAACACTCGGGGCACTCAGTAGGAGCGGGGTCAGGTTCCCCAGCAGACTCGGTCACCGACAGGACCCTCGGGATCACGTCGTTGGAACGAGTGACCATCACCTTGGAACCGACCTTGAAGCCAATTTGTTTGATGTAGGCCATGTTGTAGAGACTGGCCTTCTGCACCGTAGCCCCAAGGAGCGAGACCGGCTCCAGAACGGCGACTGGGGTGATCCGCCCTGTACCCCCCACTTGGTAATCGAGGCCCACAGCGAGCGTCTCAAGGGCCACAGAAGTGAACTTGAAGGCCATAGCTCCTTTGGGCCTCCCGTCATGATCCCCTAGGGCATATTGCTCCGCTAAGTCATCGATTCGGACTACGAGTCCGTCAATGTCGTAGTTCAGGTTGGCCCTTCTATAATTTTCGTATTCTTGGTAGAGGTCCAAAACCCCTTCAATAGGGCAGACGTTCCACCTAGGGGTATCGAAACCTTGGGTTTGGAGCCAGGCATACTGGCGACTCTCATAGGCGAATTCGGTATGATGGTCCAAAGCATGTAGGGTCTTCTCCAGAATCACCCCGTGAGCCTGATAACTGTAAACGGTCAGGTGCTCAGACCCCTCCCCATCAAGCCTCTTAGAGGTCCCCGAGGCGGCGTTCCGAGTGTTGGCTTTTCCAGAGAAATGTTTGGCAAAGGTGTCCTTGTGAATGACAATTTCCCCTCGGATAGTCACAGGACCCTTATACTTAATCTGAGAGGGAACCCCTTGCATCTTGGCTACATTCTGAGTGATAGCCTCCCCCACCTGGCCATCCCCTCGGGTAACGGCTTGGACGAGCTTCCCGTCCTCGTAGGTCATCGAGATTGAGATCCCATCGAGTTTCTCCGTTACCAAGAAGTCTTCCCCTGGAGCCACTTTATTGGCCCACTCCAGCATCTCTGCCGGGGTCTGGACTTTCTCTAGACTGCCCATCGGGATGCTGTGCTCAACCTTAGGCCAAGCAGTGACCTCAGGGACGGGGGCTCCGATTGCCGTGACAGCGGGGGAATCCCCCTTGAGAGCCTTCAGCTCATCATACAGACAGTCATACTCTGCATCCGGCATCAGGGGCTTGTCACCGTTGTAATAGGCGTCACGGGCCTTCTGGAGCTTCTCCTCCAACTCCTCAGCCCTGTCCTCCTGGTCCAGAGAGTCCATGATTTCCTCAAACATTAATCAGGCTTCCTAGTGGTCGTGACCTTGGCCCCAGGAATGTCCTCTGGCATGACAGCGGAAACAGCGTCCCCGCCCGCTTCCAGGACTTCCTGGATCTGGCGGATGACTTCCATAGAAGCCACAGTGAGTTTGACTTCTTGGCCATTGTACTTGGTCAGCAGTTCTTGAGGGTCTACCAGAATCTGATTCCCCTCTTTGTCGATGGTACGGACGCGGTATTTCTCGTCCATAGGGTCTTGCTCGACCACACCTTCGATGATGTAACCCAGGTCAGTAAGATCTATCATGAGCCATAGATACACCGAAGAGCTGCCTCCTGGGCGTGTCTAAATGGAGTCCTTTTTCGACGAATTGCAAGAACGACACGCAGGAACGACATTCGACTTAGTGTGCTTACCCCCACGGGACAAGGGTACGACATGATCCATCGTTTCAGGAGGGCACCCACAATAGGCGCACTTATCACCATAAGTGGATAAAACTTCTTGCCAATCATCGAAGGTTAAGTCCCCTGTCAAGTGACGGTAACGGTGCTTGAAATCCGATCTTGCCTTGCGTTCTGCTTTCACAGCAGGACTAGCAGCGTTGGCTCTAGGCTTGTACTCTTTAAAGGGTGTGCTCAGTGCCTTTTCCACGGACCAGCCCCGCTGTAACCTCATCCGTAAAGCATTAGGAGCAGCCCCCAGACGTTGGGCCCAGTCAGCTAAAATCAAAGTTTCCCCTTGAAAAGTCAGCCTCACATTAGCTCGGGTGTTCTTCGCCTGTTCAAGGGCAAAGACCCAACGACAGTTTCCCGGCTCATAGTCCCCCTCAGAGTCAATTCGGTCCAAAGAGTACCCTTCAGGCCGTTCTCCCATGTCCTTAAGAAAAACTCGAAAGTCTTCACGCCATTCAGAACACATCGAAATGCCGCGAGCCCCGTAGCTCTTGAAAGCTCGATGACTGGGATACTCACATCGGGTAATTGCTGACCTCCAAACACGATAAGTGGGGCTAGGGTTCCGTGTCAAAGCATGACCATGCTTTGCATTCGCCTTGTTCCGTGCAGTTGCAACACGACCCTTGCGACAACCACAAGACTTCGTAACCCCAAAGCGAAGTTTGTTGGCATTTACTTCGGTGGTCTCCCCGCAGGCACAAAGGCACACCCACACCACATTGCCCTGTTGACGTCGTGATGTGGGTTCAATTGCAGTGAGGTCTCCAAAAGTCTGTCCTGTTAGATCAATCATCTAACAGGACAGAGTCACAAACGCATTACCGTACGGGACATACACCCCCTGAACATTCATCCAGCCCCTGGAGAGTTTCCATGTCACCCTCGTTGGTCAGCTTGTGCTCGTGGTTGATCCCGGAAGACATCTTTTTGAAAGTAGCTTCGTCGATTTCCTCGTACGGGGGCTGCTTGTAGCCGTGAGACTTGGGTAGGCACGACGTGCTCTTGAGGGTAGGCACGAACTCTTCCAAACACTCAGCTAATTCCTCTAGTTCGGTTTCCTTGTCAAAGTTCAAGGTGGCCGAGACCGCATTATCTGCCCACCATTTCTGGATGGTGGCCTGACGCTCAAATTGACCACGGATTGTTTCGTTCTTCGAGGTGGCCTTTGCGTTGGCCGCCTTCATCGGAAAATCAAAAACCCAGGTGTGACCCGTCGTGTCATAGATATCGTCCTCATGGGGAACACCCGCCTCGATCATAGCCCCTGCCATAGGGTCATTCTTGGCGATGCGAGTACGACGAATGTAAAAAGCGCTGTGTGGGGCATGAACACCAGGGCTCGACCCATTGAGGAGACTGATAGTCCCCGAGGGCTTCACCGTGGTCACCGTGATGGGCCGATTGACCTTCAACTCGTCGGCGTACGAATCGGCTTCCTTACGGCAATCCGAGAACCAGCCAGCTAGTTGCTCGGGAGTCCACTCAAAGTCACAGAACCCCCCGAGGCCCACACCCACACGCATGTTCTGGGTACCCACCTTATGACTCTGAGGGTCCAGGAGTGGGGTGAGACGCTGACGAAGGGCGTATCTCGTGACCAGTCTGAAGGCCACACTGGAATCCAGATTGGTCTCGAACTTAGCCGGGAAGACCTCAGCTAGGTTGCAAGCCTCACGGTCATGAAGAGCCTGTTCACCGCAAGGGTTTACACCCTTAGCACCAGGATCCGTCTGCCACACCAAGGGGAGGTTCAGAAGGCCGGGTTCGCCGAACTCGCTGTTGTCCTCCACCAAGCTGTGCCAATTGAAGCCCTGAATCTCTTCCCAAGAACGGAAACAGATGGAGTTGTTCGATGTGTGACGATGGCTCACCACAGCATCAAAGTCCTTCTTGGCGTTGCGGAATTCTTGGTCACTCGCATTGCCCAACACTATGAGAGCTGAACGACGGACATTGCCCGACTTGATGCAAAGACCGATGTGGTTCGTGATGTCGAGAGCTTCGACGCTCTTGAGGCGACGACCCGCAGCACCGCGAACGATGTTCCACGTGGAACGAAGCAAGTGAGCCAGAGGACCCGGACCACAAGCGATGCCGCCAAAGGTCTTGATGGGAAGACCACGAGCACGAACCTTGGACACGTCAATGACGTAGTCTTCCCCATTAAAGGCTGCCGTGAGGGTCCTGCGGAGAGCTTCGACCCAACCTTCACGAGAGTCTTCAGCAGCATACACAGGAGTGTTGCCATTGAGGAACTCAGGACCCTCGGGCTTCACTTCACTATGATTTTCGTGATTGGAATCACACCAGATAGCAAAACGAGTCGTCTTAGCAGAAACTTCCTGCATCTGATCGATCTCACCGAGACCCACACCCACACCACCGCCCAACATCAACTGGTTGGCAACCCAACACCAATCATCGACACCATAGAGAGTTGTATACCAGCAATTCCCAGTAACAACACCATTACCTAAGGTGAAACTATGTGTCTCAGGTTCCACCACACAGAACACAGCTTCAACACGGCCAGTGTCTTCCACAGACCTAACAGTGTATTCGACAGGTTGGTCTATCAAGGTCAAAACTTCCAAAGGCGCCTTGCGTGGTCCAAAGTTTGTGGACGTGCTGGGGTCTGTACTACGCCCTGTAACACAGAAACCTAAAAGAGGGGCTCTTTCAGATACCCAATCCAAAGCTTCCTTATTCTGAGCAGCTAAACGATTCCCTCCACACCCGCTAGATCGCCAAGATCCATCAGCAGCCATCCAGCCCGCTAAGAAACCTGCCAGGTAAGACAAGCCCTCATGGTCAGAAGGGAGTGCTTTCCAATCCTTCTCAGTCTTAAAGAAAAGAATGGGGTCCCCGCCGCTAGACGGAGGCGAACACTCGTTACGGTAAGCCGTCGACTTCTGGAGGGCCTCCTTGTGTTGGTGATCCTTTTCACCACAAAGTCGTAGCTTAAAAGTATCCTTTTTCAAGGTCTCACGAGAACCGTCCCCAAAAACATACCCATGAGCAAAACCCTCCTCATAATCCGCACCACGGGAGACAGAACCAGGAGTAATCAAAACACGGTCACCTACAGATAAGTCTGTAACTTCTCCACGGTTAGAAGTGAACCAACGGTGGTTGGCCGTGGCTGTATAAGAAATTCCGTAGTTGGAACGACCTGGTGCTTTGAAATGGAAAGTAAGCAGCTTTTGCTCTCCAAATGACTGGACCTCAGCTGGACGCCACTGGCCATCTTTAGCCAACACCTCGACAGTCTGACCAACAGCTTCTGCAAATGTTGTCAAAACACCATTGGCAAAAAACTTTGTTTCCGACGCAAAACAGTTATAGCGTGCATCAGCCGGGATACCTTCTACACCACCTGTCCAAAGACCACGTCCCGGAGGAAGGGCTTGTCCCGTCCAGAACAGGTGGAAGAGTAGTTCAGCTTCCTTAGGGGCCACGCCTTTAGCAAGAGCGATGTTCCCCTCGACAACACGACGAATCGTGTCAGTCCAAGTCTCCACGTTCCCGCGTGAATACTTGGTGAGGTAAGTGGATCGAGCGAGCAATGACTCGAAGGGGTCACCCTTTCCCCGGTAGGGGGCTAGGAAGTCCTCGCTCAAATAGAATTTCGTTGGCTTGGTGGTTTCGACGATCTCCATGACAACCTATGCTGCAAATTGGTGAACGGCTAGCTCGACTAGGGTTCGCTTAGAATGAGCTGAGCCTTTGACTTGGGCCTCTAGTTCACATAGTTTTTTCATCTGGGTCTGTAGGTCTTCGCGAGAGTGCTTTCGCAGGGTGGGCAAAAGCTGTTTCTCCACAGTGTAAGGCTTCATATTGAGAGCCCCTCCGATCTCCGCCTTGGTCTTCCCTTGGTCAAGCATTGACCTTCCGATCAATAGCCGCTCGGTTTGCCGCATAAGGGAGGTTACGATGGGCACTGATGCCGAATCCCCCATATACCTAAAAAGCAGGGATGTGAAAGTCATCGCCTGCTTCAAAGATTTGTTGGATACTGCATCTGCCACGTCCCAAGGCATGACGGTGATCTGTCGAGGGCACACGGATAGGACGTGGTCCTTGGTGATGTCTCCACCCTTCGACACCAAGAAAGACATCTTCTGAATCTCGTTGGCTGCACCTTGGAGATTATCTCCGTAGATCTTCTGAAGGACTTTGAAAGCGTCCAAGGACAAAGTCAGACCAAACCGACCCGCTTCCTTGTTGAGGCGTTTCTGAATGTTCTCGGTCTCCCAAGGCTTGTACTTCTTGTGCTCGATGAGACGACCTTTACGTCCCGCCTCAGCCCAAACACCCGTGATAGTGGCCTTTCTGTAGATGGCCACTAAGACTGAAGACACGTCTTTGGGTTTACGCTCAGCAACGTAAGCCTCGAATTCCTTACCCACTTTGATCTTCTGGGCGTTGTCCACGATCACAGCAATCTCTGATCCATCAAAGGACTGAGACTCAAGGGCCGATATGATCTCCGACTCCGAGGTGCTGGACCCATCGAAGTAGGTCACCATACGACCAGGCCAACCCTTGCCTCGCTGAACCTCTCTGTCCAAGAGGTAGGATTCCTCCCCAAAGAAGACAGTAAAGGCTACGAGCTTGGACTTCACCATACTCGGGTCCTTCAAGCAAACACGGAAGCCATCATGGACTTCACATGGAAAGCGAGGTTGATATTACCTTTGGAACGACGAAGGACAGTCTTCAAACCGTGCCTCAACTTGGTAAGACGATCAGAACCTAATTGACCACGCAACACCTTCAAGTCTTGAAAAACATCAAGGTTGATGATGCGTGTTGGATCGTGAGGTAACATAACCAAGTCGAAAACAATCTGTTCTAGAAACCGGAGACCTTGAGGCAAGTCAGACTTTACATTATCCACTAAAGGAAACAGTGTTGCCAAGTCTTTCGAAGGTCCCATTTTCAGAATAGTGAGCATCTGGTTACGTAGTGCCAAACGGCCCGAACCAAGATACTCAACGGCTCTCCCGAGAGAGCCTCCTGCTATGCGAGTGTAGACAAGAGCTTTAGCGTAGTCATCAGTATGTTGAGACAAGGCGCTCACTACAAAATCTTCAGGCAACCTTCTATAGCGCACCATCACACACCGTGAACGGATCGTAGGTATTACCTGCTCCTCCCTCTCTGCGAGGAGGAAAAAGCGAACGGATGATGGTGCCTCTTCTAGCGTTTTCAGTAAAGCATCAGCGGCAGCCGAGGTCATACGATCAGCCCCGTCGATGACCAGGTACTTGTAAGGTGCGATTGAGGGGTAAAAACCAGTCGTTCCTAACAAATCCCTAATGGCACCAACCTTGATGTCCTTGCCTTCCTCAGGGTAGACAATGCGAAGGTCTGGGTGGATGCCCTGACTGATCTTGTAACACTGAGAGCAAGTAGAAGGGTCTTCTTCTTTGAAGGCTTCCTTCGCTGACTCGATGACAGAAAAGCGCTTGCCTACGCCTTCATCACCTATCAACAAGAGTGGGGATGTGAAGGTTCCTTGGACAACCTTGGCTAAGTACTGGATACCTTCATCCTGACCCTTGACTGTCTCCAACATCCCCTATCTCCAACTCATGTGGTCTATCACCAGAGGGGGCTGGAACAAGTTGCATCACTGCAAAGTAATGCTGCCCACATGAGCCACAGATAAAACGGTACGGCTCTCGTCCACTCCGGTGCAGACCACTGTTCTTACACCGGAGGCATCGCATTGTCCCGGCGGAATGATCAGGAGCAGATTCTTTTTCAGCGAGCCATGAGTCCATGATTTTCGAGAAACTCGTAGACCTTCTGGTATGGCCCGTTGGTCTGCAACGTGCCGGAGTCAGCTCGTTGAGCTGACAGACGAAGTTCCTTGTCGATCTTGGACGAACCCCAGCACATGAACAAGTAGTTCGGCCCGGTGAACTGCCCCTTGATCGAGTCGAAAGCACTCTGTGAGATTCGACGACCTGTGACCCACTTGTGGAAAGCAATGTTCATTGTGTAACCACGTAGCTCCCAATGAGTCCTCCACTTGGAAGGCAAAAAGATCAAGGCCACCACCAACAACAAGAGGGCAGAGAAGTAGCCAATGGACAACCAGCCCCAAACAAGTGCCCCGACAAGAGCTGGTCCAAAGACCAACCAGAACAAGGCCTTGCTCGGGAGCAGAGCCCCCAACAAGTAGCCCCCAAAGAGAACTAGGAGAGCAGGCCACCCTCCAAGAACCCCAAAAGCCGCGAGCGGCAGCAAACCCAATACTTGGGGTAGGGCATAGGTCGCTTTGAAAGCCCAAAATCCCTGTCTCTGGCTGTCCCAGAGGTGTACGAACTCGTGAGCTAGGATGCTCATAGAGCCGTAGGTGTTCTTCTCGTAGAACTCTTCAGTTGGGAAGTAGACCGAATTTCCCCATGTCGTTGTGAACGAAGTCATGAACTCAGGGTTGAAGGGCTTCAGCAGGAACCCTAAGAACCGCATCATCTTGGACTGGTCCTTGTAGCCCACCTTGAACCCAGGGATCTGAGTGGCAACGTACTTCTCGAAATCTAGGAGGTGCTGGTCGTTCATATCTGGCTCAGGTTTATCTGGCCCCCCACCGTGATGGGCCACGTCCTCTTACACTCGGTACATTGATACATCCGTGTGCCTTTGGCAGGGTACTGGAGCTGGATAGCTGTGATCGACTTGCACTTCTTGTTGGGGCACTTCAGGTTGAGACTCTCTGGTTTTTCATTTGGTTGTGACATGGGACCTCTAGATCGCAGTTGGGAAGGTAGTGGGATACAAGGTCCTCAGAATGTGAAACACCCTATTGTATAGAGGGTCTTTGAGATCCACCTGGGACGCTAAATACCGGGTCACGGGATTGTAAGGCTGTGGGCCTGTCTCTACCGGGAACCTTTGGGTGTTGAAAGTATCGTCCGTCAAGAAGGGGAGAATCCTCTCCCAATCACTCTTGAAGATGACCGTGTTGATACCAGTACCCTTGATTCGGACGTAGCTCTCGCCCTTTCGTAGGACAACTCTTGCCTTGGCAGTGCCCCTAACAGCAGCAGTGACTCCACGGGCGATCTCAGCAAGGTCATGGTCGGTTATGGGCTTGGCAGCCCTCTGCCCTTCCTTAATCAAACGCTGGAGACGATTGTCCACGGAGTAAGCGAGGTCATAAAAAGAAGGCCGGGGGTACCCGGCCTCTTTTCACATTCCCATTGGAATGCCTGGTGTAGCAGGCTGTGGTTTTTCAGGTTTCCTGAACATACACTCTGTCGTAAGCATGGTTCCTACAGCTGAAATCGAGTTGGCTACCACACTCAGAGCCACCTTGGTGGGGTCAATGATCCCCTCATCCAGCATATCCTTGAGTTGCAGGTCTGTAGCATCCACACCTACAGCCCCTGTAGCCTCCTGCACCTTGTGAACCCAAATGTCGCCAGACTTCCCAGTGGCGTTTTCCACGATCTGCCGTAGAGGGGCCTCACAAGCCCTTAGGGTCAGCTTGAACCCGGCCAGTTCATCGTTATCCGTAGGAAGCTCACCTTCGATCAGAACCTTCTGAGCGGCTCGAATAAGAGTTGTACCACCCCCAGGAACGATACCCCCGTCGATAGAAGCCCTGGTGGCATAGAGAGCGTCCTCCATACGGGCCTTCAACTCTTTCATAGCCACTTCGGTGGGAGCCCCTACCTTGATCACACAAACGCCACCCTGGAGCTTCCCGAGGCGGTCCTTGAGCTTGTCCTTGTCATATTCCGAGCCGGCCCGAGAGGCTTCTACACGAATTTGCTCGATACGGGCCTCGATGGCTTCTTCAGAGCCACCCCCATCCATGATGGTGGTATCCTTGGCCGTGACTTTGACCCTACCAGCCGAACCTAAAGGTTCCAAGCTGCCTTCCTCGAAGACATCCTTGAAGTTCATCCCCAGGTCCTTGGTGATGAATTCTGCCCCTACGAGGGTCGAGATATCCTCCAAGTACGACCGTTGTTTATCCCCAAAGCCAGGGGCCCGTACCAGACAGGTCTTGATACGAGGCAAATTCTGAGCAAATGTCGCGATGGCCACCTGATCGAAGTCCGGAGCGATGATGAGGAGAGGGCTACCATCCTGCATCAGGGCTTCCAACATGGGAATCAAAGGCTTGGGGTTGCCAACCTTAAGGTCGGTAACCAAGATCTTGCAGTCGTCGAGAGTCGAAGAGAGGGATTCTCCATCCAGATTGAAGACAGAGTTTACCCAACCACGGTCGAACTGCATTCCTTCCACAGTTTCGACCTCGGTTTTCATACCCTTACCTTCCTCGATGTTGATAACACCGTCATTGCCAACCTTGGCCACACAATCGGCAATGGTCTTCCCCAGAGCACGGTCTCCGTTCGAGGAAATGGTGGCCACATTCTCGATGTCGCTTTGGCCTTTAACAGCCCTCGATAGGCCCAAGATAGCCTCTTGGAGCTGCTCCCCAGCCTTGTCCATACCTCGCTTGAGAGCTATGGGGGTGTGGCCTGCCTCGATGAGGCGCATGCCTTCTCGGAATAGTTCACGGCCCATGACCGTAGCAGTGGTCGTACCATCACCAGCGTCATCACTGGTCTTGGAAGCAACTTCCATCAAAAGACGAGCTCCCATGTTCTCCCAAGGGTCGGGTAGTTCGATCTCCTTGGCAACGCTAACACCATCCTTGGTAACCAAGGGGTCCCCGAATGCTTTCTCCAAGGCCACGTTTCGACCACGCGGTCCAAGCGTCACAGCAACTGTCCGAGCGAGGGCTTCTACACCTGCCAGTAGTTTCTTCCGAGCATTCGTTCCATATTCAATAGGCATCTAGTCTTCATCTCCTAGTTGGGCTTGGTCGTTCTATACACCGAGGCAATCTCCTCGGGGTCTAAATCTGGAGGGTCTTCTTCCTTTGAAAGCACGTGCCTGGTCACGCTTTCACGAGAAGGGCGAGACTGTACGGGGGCCCATACAGAAGTAACAGGCTTCCGTCTCGTAGACCACAATTGGCCGTAGGCTTCGAACAAGGCCATCCTCTTGTCGAAGTGTCCGCTACGCCATAGCTCCTCATCAGGTTCATCCTCGTCTGAGGTTTCCTTCAAGAGAGCAACCTGCCACTGCCTGAAGTGGGGGTGCCACTCACATTCCAAGTAGACCCCTGTGGGGAGCATCTTCGAGATCTCTGATTGGATACGGTCCTCTGTCCACAGAGTTTTATCTTCGTCAGGGTCTTCCATCAGAGCAAAAAAGGGGAGGGCCTTTGTTTTGTGCCCTCCCCCAGAAAAGTCAATCGAGAAACACTGTAAACTCGCCGTCGTTGACGTACACATGGCGAGGGAACGGAAGGGGACCGGGGTCCACGTTCAGCACCATATCGTCAGGCAAGAGGTACTCGACCGAACCTGTAGCATCTGCAAACTGACCTTCTCCACCAACGATAAGGGCTTCGGCGACCTCGGGGCCATCGAGCACACACCAAGAATGAGAGGGGTCCAACCAAGTATAGAGAACGTCTTGCCCACTCCACGAAGTCAATACCAGCTCTCCGCTGGCATAGATGCGGAAGTTACCTTCGCCGACGCAGCCCACGGTGGGGTTGGTGAAGTCCACCAACGTCGTATCGATGTTCACGAACAGGTAGCCGAACTTACTCTCACGAACGAACAACGATCCACCTCGACCGTTTGAGCCATCTTGGTCCAAATCGAAGCCATGTTGAACAACAGCACCGAAGAAGCGGCCTGACTCGAAAGTAGGCCATGCAGCAGCAGGGTTTGCTACCGAAACGAGAACCATTGTGATCAATACCAATACTAAATGTCGCATATTTTTTCCTTTGAGGAAGTTGGGGTTGAGAGGCCGTTGAAGTGGCCCGAACCTAATCTACACCTTTGAGATTGGCGACCGGGAACAAACGATGAGCAACCTTAGCTACCCCGTTCGCCTCCAGCACGTCAAGAACAGCATCGAGGTCCTTATAGACGTGGCCACATTCGTCGAGAGGCGTTTTTTTGGTGTTACCCACAATGCCCTCGACTTCAATACCACCGAAGCTGCGGAGCACGGTCGCCATCTCCTGATCGATAACATCTTGCTTGTGAGCCAAGTTCTTCTTGGCCTGCCCACGAGCCATGACACGACCCGAACCGTGGTTCACAGAACAACCTGACTTGTAGGCCCCCTCCTCGGGGAACATAATGGCTGCCCCTGAGTACATCGAGCCGGGGATGAGGCAAGGGTGCCCCGTCTTTTCCCAAACAGTACCTACTAAATCGGGATGACCCGCTGGAAAAGCCCGAGTGGCCCCCTTACGATGGACGAAACCCTTCTTAGTAGAACCGTCTGGAAGGACCAAGGTCTCCTCCTGAACCAAGTTGTGGCTAATTTCGTAATAGACCTTACCCTGAACCCCAAAAACTACGTCAAGAGCCTCCTGGATGCCATGGACGATGATATGGCGATTGGCTACTGCATAGTTAGCTGCGGTGTTGTGGTAAGCCCAGTACTCCGCCCCTAGAGGTTCATCTGCTCGAAGCCAAGAATCCTCCCT
>Ga0299906_10003868_pt1 | contig 12323 bp, 10 predicted proteins | sample RVTome_14_FD_200259 | JGI IMG/M metagenome (GOLD analysis project Ga0299906, IMG submission 200259) | Soil microbial communities from uranium-contaminated site in the Upper Colorado River Basin, Wyoming, United States - RVT145D125 (version 2) ...
CGAGGCGCCAAACCGCAGGCATACCGGGAGTATTCCGAGGTTTGGCAACGAAGAGCTGGCGGAAAAGACCCGCTCTCGGCGCGGTCTGACTTTCACCACGGGCTGCTAGGCTGGCAGGATGCTCACTCACCTCGCATGCACGAAGTGCTCGAAGCGGTACGAGGCCGACCGCATCCAGTACGTCTGCACCTGCGGGGCTCCGCTATACGCCCGCTACGACCTGGAGCGGGCGGCGGTCGAGATGCGGCCCGGGCATCTCGCTCTCAGGCCCCCGACGCTGTGGCGCTACGAGGAGGTGCTGCCGCTCCGGGACGCGTCGCAGCGGGTCTCGCTCGGGGAAGGCTTCACGCCACTACTCGAGGCGCCGCGGCTGGGCGGGGCGCTGGGGTTGCAGCGGCTGATGGTGAAGGACGAGGCGGGGAACCCGACCGGGTCCTTCAAGGCGCGGGGGCTGTCGGTGGCCGTGTCGATGGCGCGGGCACTCGGCGCCCGGGACGTCTGTCTGCCGTCGGCCGGGAACGCTGGCAGCGCCCTGGCGGCCTACGCTGCGGCCGCCGGCCTGAAGGCACACGTGTTCCTCCCGAAGGACATCGCGTCGCTGTTCGTGCTGGAGGTGGGCGCGTACGGCGCCGAGGTGCAGACCGTCGACGGGCTGATCACGGACGCGGGGCGGGTGTGCGCAGCCGCCGCGAAGGAGCGGGGCTGGTACGAGTGCGCGACGCTGAAAGAGCCCTACCGCGTCGAGGGGAAGAAGACCATGGGGTACGAGATCGCGGAGCAGATGGAGTGGACGCTTCCCGACGCGATCCTGTATCCCACGGGAGGCGGGACCGGGCTGGTCGGCATGTGGAAAGCCTTCGCGGAGCTCGAGGCGATGGGCTTCATCGGCCCGGAGCGTCCCCGGATGTACGCCGCGCAGGCCGAGGGCTGCGCGCCGATCGTGAAGGCCTTCGCCGAAGGGCGCGAGGACGCACCCCTTTGGGAGAACGCCTCGACCCACGCCCACGGGCTGCGGGTGCCGAAGGCGCTCGGAGACTTCCTGATCCTTCGAGCCGTGCGCGAGAGCGGCGGCGCCGCGGTGGCGGTCAGCGAGGCGGAGATCGTCCAAGGCGTGCGGGACGCCGCGTCCAGCCAGGGCCTGTTCATGGCCCCCGAAGGCGGAGCGTGCGTCGCCGCCGCCCGGAAGCTGCGCGCGGCGGGGCAGCTGAAGGAGCGCGATCGCGTCGTGCTGTTCAACACCGGCACCGGCTACAAGTACGTCGAGAACATGGCGCCGCTCTGGTCTGGTGAGCGGCCGAGCTACGAGCCGAGCGCCCCGATAGCCTCGACGGCGGCTTCCAGCGCTGTACGGGCCCGGCGCGGATTGCCGGTAGCCCGCTCAGGCCTCCGCCCGGGCGCTGCGCAGCACCGCGAAGCGGGCGCTGACCGGGCCGACCAGCTCGAAGACGACGACCGCCCCCAGCACCACGGCTCCCAGAACCGGGCCGTGCTCGGGGTAACGGCGCTGGATCACGAGGGCGAGGCCGATGGCGAGGCCGGCCTGGCTGAGCAGGGCGACGCCCAGGTTGTGCCGGATCCCCGCCGGCAGCTCGAGCCAGCGTCCCGCGAGGGCCGCTCCCGCGACCTTGCCGGCGGCCCGGGCCAGGATGTAGCCCGCGCCGAGGGCGCCCAGGGTCCGCACCAGACCCAGGTCCAGCTCCGCGCCGGCGATCACGAAGAAGATGGCGTAGAGCGGCGGGTCGGTCCGGGAGAGCGCGTCGAAGAGCTGCTGGGTGCGGCGGGTGAGGTTCGCGATGGTCGCGCCGACCACGAGGCTGGCGATCAGCGGGGAAGCGTCGATGGCCTGCGCGACCCCGACGCAGAGCAGGATCGCCCCGGCCAGCAGCATCAGGATCTCGCCGTGGGCGACGACCTTGGAGGCCCAGGCCGCCAGCACCAGCCCGACCAGGTAGCCCAGGGCGACGGAGCCCAGGAGCTGCCAGACCAGGTAGAAGCCCGAGGCGTAGAGGGAGGCGAGGGCTCCTCCGGCGGAGGCCGCGGCGACGAAGTCGATGCCCGCGGTCACGAGGCTGAAGCCCAGCAGGCAGAGCACGTTGTTGATCCCGACGACGCCGACGAGGGTGTCGTTGAAGGGGCCGCTGCTGCGGCACTCCCGCAGGACCATCAGCGTGGACGCCGCCGCGGTCTCCACGGAGATGACGCCCAGCAGGAGCGCCAGCGTCCAGGAGCCGCTGATCGCGAGGGTCGCCACAGCCACGAGCAGCGCGGCCAGGCACGCCTCGGCCAGGGTCAGCAGCAGGACCTGTCGCCCGGTGGTGCGGAACCGGCTCAGCTCGAAGACCGAGCCGATCGAGAACAGGATCAGGCCCAGGGCCACCTCGCCGAACACGGCCAGGGCCTGAACGTTGTCGTGGCTGAGGAAGTGGAGGCCGGACGGCCCCAGGGCGATCCCCGCCAGGATGTAGCCCGTGACCTCGGGAACCCGGGCGAACTTCACCAGGTGGCCCGCGAGGAGCGCCAGCAGCAGGATGAGACCGACCGAGAGCAGCTCGTTCACGCCGGCTCGGGACCCTCGCCCGGGCTCGCCGCCCCGGGGTCACGCTCCGAGAGCCGGCGCGCAGCCGCCGCCAGCCGGCGTCCCACCTCCTGCTCCTCGTCGACGACGTCGGTGGCGCCGGCACGGGCCAGATCGTCGGCGTACAGGTGGTAGCGGGCCCGAGCGATGAGCGGGACCGTGGGCGCTCGGGCGTGGACCTGCTGGATCACCTGCGCCGCGGCGCGGTGGTCGGGGAGCGTGACGATCACCGCCCGGGCCGTCTCCACGTGGGCGTGCTCGAGGACCTCGGACGCCGAGGCGTCCCCGAGCCAGGCGTGGAAGCCCTGCTCCCGGGCGCTGCTCACGAGCCGGGGGCTCAGGTCGAGGACGATCACGGCGCGGCCCGAGCGGGCGGCGGCCTCGGCGACGGCGCGGCCCGCGGGGCCGAAGCCCACGACCACCACGTGCTTCGAGCGGGGCTCCGAGGGCGCCGGCTTCGGCGGCAGCGCGCGGCCGAGCCAGCGAGAGGCGGTGCGGCCCGCGGCGGGAGCGATGCGCACGAGGAACGGCGTGACCATCAGGCTTCCGATCGTCGCCGAGACCAGCAGCGCGAACAGGTCGGGGTCGAGCAGCGCGCCCTCCGCGCCCGCCCCCCGGGCGATCCCCGCCAGCACGAAGGAGAACTCACCGAGCTGGGCCAGGCACAGCCCGGCGGCCACGGCGTGGTGCGTGGGGATGCCGAAGAGCCGGGCGAGCGGCCAGACCACGAGGGTCTTCCCGACGATCAGCAGGGCGCAGGTCGCGACGACGGGCCCCACGTTCGCGGCGATCCAGGCGGGATCCCCGAGCAGACCCACCGACCCGAAGAAGAGCGTGGCGAAGAGCGTCTTGAGCGGGCCCACGTCGGCGCGGATCTGGAGCGACAGCACGGACTCGCCGAGGATCACCCCGGCCACGAAGGCGCCCAGGGAGGGGGACAGGCCCAGGGCGTGGGAAAGCCAGGCCGCCCCGAAGGCGATCACCACCGCCAGCAGGATCGGCAGCTCGCGGTTGCGGGACAGCGCGGGGACCTTCACCGCCCGCGGCAGCGCGTAGCGCCCGAAGCCGAGAAAGCCGGCGAGGGCCGCGACGCCGATCAACAGCCGGGGGATCCAGCCCATGGAGTTGGCAGCCGGTCCCGCGCCCGGGGTGAGGGCGGTGACGAGCAGCACCAGGGGCACGACCGCCGCGTCCTGGACCAGCAGCACGCCCACGGCGGCGCGGCCGTGGACGGACTCCAGCTCGGCCCGCCCGGCCAGCACGCTCAGGACCACCGCCGTGCTCGAGAGCGCCGCCATCGCCCCGAGGGCTGCGGCAGCGGGGAAGGGGACGCCGAACACGAGCGCGCAGCCCGCCCCGGCCGCCAGCGTGCCCAGGATCTGCCCGACCCCGAGACCCAGAGCGGGGAGCCCCATGCGGAGCAGGCGGCCGAGGTTGAACTCGAGCCCGATGGAGAACAGGAGCAGCGCCACGCCCAGCTCGGCGATGACGGGCACGGCGGACTGCCCCTCGACGAGCCCGAGCACGCCGGGGCCGACCAGCGTCCCCGCGAGCAGGTAGCCGACGACGGCATTTCCACGGAGCGCCTCCATCAGCGAGCCGAGGAGCAGCGCCGCGCCGAGCAGCGTGACCGCGTCGAGGAGAAGATGCCAGAAGTCCATGAGGGGGAGCATCTTGTCCGAACCGGAGCGCGGCGTCAATCGGCTCGGCGACACGCCGTACATCAAATTTACTTGACAAATCGTCGGCTAAACACGACATTGATGATGTCAAACGTAGTTGACTGCATCGAGGAGGCTGAACGCTATGGAGAAGGCACGGTGGTGGTTTCTGGGCTGCGCGGCGCGGACTCCGAGGGACCGCCGGAACGAGCTCGAGGCCAGTCTTTGGACGGCGATGTGGGTGGGGAGCTGGTTCGCGGTGAACCTCGCGATCAGCTACGACGTCCTGCCCCGGGGCCTGCCGGGGAGCCTCGCGGCCCTGCTGCCGTTCGGCCTGGGGGTGGGCACGATGCTCGCCTACCGACGCTTCCTCCGGGAGGCCGACGAGCTGCTGCGCAAGATCCAGCTCGACGCGCTGGCCGCCAGCGTGGGCGTGGGGATGCTGGCGGGCTTCACGAACCACCTGCTGGTGCGGACCGGAGTCCTGTCGAGCGAGCACGTCCTGGTCGTGATCTCCTTGATGATGGTCGCGTACGCCGCCGGCGTCTCCTTTGGAACGAAGCGCTACTCGTGAAGAACCGCCTGAAGGTGCTGCGGGCGGAACGCTCATGGACCCAGGCCGAGCTCGCCCGCCGGCTCGAGGTCTCCCGGCAGACCGTGAACGCGATCGAGACGGGGAAGTTCGACCCGAGCCTCCCCCTGGCGTTTCGCATCGCCCGGCTGTTCGGGATGACCATCGAAGCCGTCTTCCAGCCGGAGGGGGAGCGCGGGTGAGGGAACGTTTCGTGGCCCAGCTCGTCTAGGAGAGCAGGGAAGGAGGCTGCCATTCGGAGCGTGAGCCGTTCGCATCAGGTCCTGCTCCTCGCGGCGCTGGCGACGCCGGCGACCGCCGTCGCCGCCAGCTTCGAGCCCGCGCCGTGTCCCTTCACGCTTCCCCCGGCACAGGTGGAGGGCGAGGACGTCGAGTGCGGATACCTCGTCGTCCCGGAGGATCGCGACGCGGGCGGGCGCGCGATCCGGCTCGGCGTCGCGATCCTCAGGGACTCCTTCGGGGAGGAGACCGCTCCCGATCCCGTCCTCTACCTCTCCGGCGGGCCGGGGGCCAGCGCGCTCGAGTTCCTGAGCTACTCGTTCCGCGACACGTTCTCGCCCCTGCTCACGATGGACCGGGACGTCGTCCTGTTCGACCAGCGTGGCGTGGGCGTGTCGCAGCCGGCCCTCGACTGCCCCCTGGACGCGCAGTCCACCGAGCAGTGGTCCGCCTGCGCCGAGACGCTCCGCGCCGGAGCCGACCTGTCGGACTACCACACCCTGGCGAGCGCCCACGACGTGAACGAGCTGCGGCTCGCCCTCGGCTACGACCAGGTCAACCTCTGGGGAGGCTCCTACGGGACGCGCCTGGCGCTGGAGGTCATGCGGGAGCACCCGGAGGCGCTGCGCAGCGTGGTCCTGGACGCGGTCTATCCCCCCGACGTGGACCTGATCCTGGACACCCCCTCCAGCGTCGACCGCGCGTTCGGGCTGCTCTTCGCGAGCTGTGCGGCGGACCCCGCGTGCGACGCCGCCTACCCCGACCTCGGGGGAACCCTCCAGGCGGCGGCGACGCAGCTCGACGCGCAGCCCGCCACGATCCGCACCGTCGACCCCTTCAGCGGCCAGACCATCGAGACACCCCTGGACGGGACCGGGCTGGTGTCCGTGCTGTTCCGCTTCCAGTACGCCACGTCCCTGGTGCCGGTGCTGCCGCAGCTGATCCACGACGCGGCCGGGGGCCGTTTCGCCCTCGTCGAGCGCTACCTGGGAGCCTTCCTGGGACAGGCCACCGGCTCGAGCACCGGGATGCAGGTGTCGGTGCTGTGCCACGACGAGGTGGCCTTCAGCAGCCCCGCCCAGCTCGCGGCGGCCCACGGGCCGTTCCCGCTGATCGCGCCGATCTTCGCGAGCGGGATCCTCGGACCGCAGGCCTACGCGATCTGCGACGTCTGGCAGGCGGGGGAGGCCGACGCCCGGGCCGACCAGGCCGTCGGCAGCGACGTGCCGACGCTGCTTCTGGCGGGGGATCTCGACCCGATCACCCCGCCGGAGTGGGCCGAGCGCGCGGCCGCGACGCTGAGCCGTGCCCAGCTCGTGCGCTTCCCGACCTACGGACACGGCGCCGGGGCCGAGGCCTGCGGCCGCGAGGTGCTGCGGGCGTTCGTGGTGAACCCCCACGCCCCGGCCGACGCGAGCTGCGCATCGGAGCTGGCCGTGCGCTGGGCGCTCCCCGGCGGCACCACGGCCCTGGCCCGCGAGCCCGAGCTGCTCGCACAGCTCGGGCTGTACGGCGCTCCTCCCGGGATTCCCTGACGTAGAATCCGCGGGTCATGTCACAGGCCCAGGCCCGCGGCTTCCTCGCGTCCCTGAAGACCGTCTGGCGCGACGACGTCCTCGTCCTGGAACGGCCCGCGATCGGGGAGATCCTCAGGAGCCCGGTCTTCCGCTTCATCTGCCTGTTCGCGCTGACGCCGCTGGCGATCCAGGTCGTCGACAGCTACTCGGGGATCCTGAACGGTCTCGCGGTCTGGTCGGGGATCTTCTGGGCCGTGCTCCTGTTCCGGCTGTTCGCGGACCGGGAGCTGCGCTTCGAGCTGGCGGTCGCCACGCTGCTCGCCACCGCCTTCGTGATGATGCCGCTCTTCGAGCTCTACCTGGCCCTGCCGCCCCACATCACGGAGCGGGCGATCGACTCGGGGCTGCTGCCGGTGCGCTTCCTGGGCTACGTCCTCGGGGTAGGGGTCCGCGAGGAGATGTGCAAGGCGATCCCGGTGATGCTGCTGGCCTGGTTCACGGCCAGCGCCAGGCGGCCGCTCAACGGGCTGGTCCTGGGCATGATGGCGGGCATCGGCTTTGCCGTGTCCGAGAACGTCTACTATGTCTACAAGACCCTCGGCCAGGCCATCGAGTCGACCCAGCGCACGGGGCAGCTCTCGGTCCTGATCGTCCCGATCTACAACAACGTGGTCCGGATGATGACGGGGCCCTTCGGCCACAGCGTCTACAGCGGCATCTTCGGCTACTTCATCGCCCTCGCGGCTTCCGACCGGGAGCGGCGCCTGCCCCTGCTGCTGACCGGGCTCGGGCTGGCCGCCCTGCTCCACGGCAGCTACAACACCTTCGTCGGCGTCTCGCCGCTGTGGGGCGTGGCCATGAAGGCCTTCAACTTCTTCGTGCTGATGATCTACTTCCTGAAGGCTCGCGGGCTCGGGTCGGCCCTGGCGATCGGCGCCGGGCTGTTCCAGCGCACCGTCGTGCGCGAGATGCCGGAGGAGGTGCGCCGGGCCGCCGCGCCGCGGCCCGCTGCGGCGACGCCCCCGACGCCCGCACCACCCCCGGCGCCGGCCGAGACCCTCGCCGACGTCCCCACCGTGGTGGAGGCCGCGCCGCTCGCGGATCTCGACGCGACCATCGTGGAGCCGGCCGCCAGCCCATGGCGGCTGCGGCGCGGAGACGGCAGCGGGAGCGTGGCGCTCTCGGGGGAGACGCTGCTGGGTCGGGACAAGGCCCGCTGCCAGGTGGTGGTGGAGGAGGGAGCCGTCTCGCGGGTGCACGCCCGGCTCACTCCCGACCCCGGCTCCGGGCGCTGGCGCATCGAGAGGCTCAGCGCGACAGGCGGTCTCTGGGTCAACGACGCCCCGGTGGAGACGGCGCTGCTCGCTCCGGGAGACCGCATCCAGGCGGGGACGGCGGTGTTCGTGATGGAGCGCTCGGGCTGAGGCTCACTCCACGTGGAGCGCGGCCAGGGCCTCGCGCCGGGTCGCGCGCCACGCGGGGAGCGCCGCGGCGACCAGGCCAACCCCCGCCAGCACCGCGACCACCCCGGCCACGGTGAGGGGATCCCGGGGGCTGACCCCGAACAGCAACCCCTCCAGCAGCCGCGTGACGAAGGCGCCGCCGGCGATGCCGATGGCGATCCCCAGCGCGACGCGGCTCATGGTGCCGCGCAGCACGAGGCCGACGATCTCCCCGGCGGTGGCCCCCATGGCCATGCGGATCCCCATCTCCCGCCGGCGCCGCGCGACGTCGTAGGAGACCACGCCGTAGAGGCCGACCCCCGCCAGCAGCAGCGCGAGCGCCGCGAACAGGCTCAGCAGCAGCGCGAGGAAGCGGTCGGGAGCGAGGGCGCCGCGCACCAGCCTCTCGAGGGTCGTGACGCCGGCGGCCGCGAGGCGCGGATCCAGGTCGGCGATCTCCCGGCGCAGCATGGGGATCGCGGCCTCGGGATCCATCGCGGTCCGGACCACGACCGACACGAAGGGCGAGGGGATCTGCTCGTGGGGAGTGTACAGGGCGTAGCGGCTGCCCTCGCGGATGCCGAAGTTCTTGACGTCGCGGGCGACCCCGACGATCTCCCGCCAGACCGGCTCGTCGAAGGGGTTGATGCTGAGGCGGCGGCCGACGGCGTCCCCGTCCGGGAACTTCGTCCGGGCGAACGTCTCGTTGACGATCACCACGGGGGCGGCCTCGGCGCCGTCGGAGGGGAGGAAGGGGCGACCCGCGACGATCCGGATCTCCATCAGGTCGAAGTAGCCCGGGGTGACCCGCCGGAACCAGATCGCCTCCTCCTCGCCGGGAGCGAAGATCGGCTCGCCCTCGATCAGGAAGTTGAGGTCGGCGTCGAAGCCCGACAGCGGCACCGTGGTGGTGGCGGCGGCGCCCAGAATCCCGGGGAGCGACTCGAGGCGCCCGACCAGGCGGTCGAAGAAGAGAGCGCGGTCGGCGCGCTCGGCGTACCCATCCTGGGGGAGGTTGACGGTGAGGCTCAGCCGGTTCGCGACGCCGAAGCCCAGGTCGACGGCCTGCAGGCGCGAGAGCGACCGGAGCAGCAGCCCCGAGCCCACGAGCAGCACCAGGGCCAGGGCGACCTGTCCCACCACGAGCCCGCTCTGCGCACGCGTGCTGCCGCCGACGGCGTCGCGACCGGTCTGCTTGAGGAAGGCCGCCAGATCCACCCGGGACGCCCGCAGGGCCGGCAGCGCCCCGAAGAGCACACCGGAGGTCAGCGCCACGCAGGCCGTGAACGCGAGCACACGCAGGTCGACGGCGACCGTCTCGAGCCGCGGCGTCCCCTGGGGGCCGGCCGCGACCAGGAGCTGGGTGCCCCAGATCGCCAGCAGGAAGCCGAGGGCCCCGCCGGCGCAGCCGAGCACGACGCTCTCGGTGAGGAGCTGCCGCACGATCCGCGTGCGGCCGGCCCCCAGGGCGGCCCGCATCGCCAGCTCGCCGCCCCGGGCGGCGCCCCGGGCGAGCAGCAGGTTCGCCACGTTGACGCACGCGATCAGCAGGATCAGGCCCACGGCACCGAGCAGCACCCAGAGCGCGGTCTCGGCCGCGGCGACCAGCTCGGAGTGGAGCGGGTGGACCCCGTACCCGACGCCGGTGTTGTCCTCGGGGTACTCCTCTGCGAGCGTCGCCCCCAGGCTCCGGGCGACGGTCCGGGCGCGCTCGAGGGAGACCCCGTCCTGCAGCCGGCCGATGGCCCGGGTGTTCGCCGCGCCCCTGTACTGCAGCGAGACGCCGTAGGCGGGGGCGAGCGGGGCCCACAGCTCGGCATTCGGCTGGACGGGAGGGCGCAGGCCCTCGGGCATCACGCCCACCACGCTGTGGGCGACGCCGTCCAGGATCAGCGTCTCGCCCGGGACCCCGGAAGAGCCGCCGAAGCGATCCCTCCAGAAGCGGTGGCTGAGCAGCACCACGGGCGCCGCTCCGGGTGCGTCGTCCGTCGGCTGGAAGGTCCGGCCGAGGACGGGTTGGACCCGGAGCACGTCCGAGAACATTCCAGCGGAGACCCGGGACGCGGTCAGGCTTTCCGCCACCTCTCCGCCGCTCAGGGGTCGGGTTCCAGCCGCCGTAGCCGGCGAGGCCCGCCAGGACGTCGTCGCGGTCCCGCAGGTCCGCGAAGTTCGGATAGGAGAGCCACTCGCGCTCGGGCCCGCCGCGCTCCCGGTAGTCGGCCCAGACCGCGACCAGCCGCTCGGGCTCGGGGAAGGGGAGCGGCCGGAGCAGGACCGCGTCGACGACGCTGAAGATCGCGGTGTTGGCGCCGATGCCCAGCGCCAGGGTCAGCACGGCGGCGAGGGTCAGGCTGCCGCTCTTCAGCAGCGAGCGCGTCCCGTAGCGGATGTCGGCGAGCAGGCTCTCCATTCTGGTCTCCCGTGTTCCCGGTGAGGATAGCAGCGGCCCACCTGACTGTCGTCGGGACCGGGCGGGTGAGAAACCCGCGAGGCTGAGGTGCGCTCGCTGCCGACGGTGGCTGTCGGCTGGCGGACCGGGCGGCGCTCCCCGTGCGGTCCTTCGCTCGGCACAGGCGGGGCTGCGGTCCTCCGGCCGCGGGCGGCTCGCCGCTTGACCTTGATCCCTTACGTGGCGTAAGATGTTCCTTACAATAGGTAAGGAACAGGATGCCCACGGCCACCATCACCAGCAAAGGGCAGGTCACGGTTCCGGCCGAGGTCCGCCGGAGGCTGCGCCTGCGCACCGGCGACGTCCTGGACTTCGAGATCACCCCCGAGGGCGAGGTGCGGCTGCAGGCCGCCCGCAACGACGTCCGGGAGCTCGAGGGGATACTGCGCGCCCCGAAGCGGCGTCCGGTCTCGCTGCAGGCGATGCGGCGCGCGATCTCGAGGCGGGGCCCGACGTGATCGGCCTCGACGCGGCGGTGCTGGTGCGGTACCTGACCGGGGACGACCGGAAGCAGTCCCGGCGCGCGAGCGCCGCCATCTCCAGGGCGGTCAAGGCCGGCGAGCCGCTCCACGTGAGCTGTCTGGTCCTGTGCGAGCTGGCCTGGATTCTGACCGGCGCCTACCGGGTGGCGAAGCCGCGCCTCGTTGACGCCCTGAAGCGCATCCTCGACACGCCGCAGCTCGACCTCGAGGACCGGGACCTGGTGCGCCACGCGCTGGCGGACTTCGAAGCCGGGGACGGCGACTTCGCGGACTACCTGCTCGGGCGCCGCAACCGGGCACGGAGCTGCCGCGAGACGGTGAGCTTCGACGCCCGGCTCAGACGGACGCCGGGGTTCCGCCTGCTGCGGGCCTGATCAACGCCGGGCCAGGTAGCGACGGGTCCGGGACAGGGCCTCGCTGCCGACGCTCTCCGCCAGGCGCACCAGGCGCAGGCAATCGCCGTGGAGCAGCGCACGCCCAGCGTGGAGCCGGGCCACGTCCAGGGCGAGGGGCCGCTCGCAGATCGGGCAAGCTCCGCCCTGGGCGCGGTAGAGGCGCCGCAGCTCCGCCGCAGGCGCCCCGGAAGGTCCGCCGGCGTGGGCTTCGCAGAAGAGCTGGCCCTCCGGGGCCGGCTCCGGGCAGCTCTGGCACTGGCCGCGGGCGCGCCGGCTGATGCGGTCGTGGAGCCGGTGCAGCGAGATCCACTCCCGGTGCTGGGGCGTCTCCCGGCTGCCCGCGGGAAACGGCGGGATGCCGCGGGAGGTGGGCTCCACGCCGTGGCGGCGGCAGTAGGCCTCGAGCCGGGCCTGGTAGTCGTCGGCGGTGAGTCGGGGGCGGGGCACGCCTCATGATGGGCCTGGGTCTCACTTATGTCAAGTAATATGTTACCTCCATAAGATATCTTATCAGACATTCGGCAGCTCACAGCACCTCCGGGACCCCATGCTACGCTCCCGAAAGTGAAGCTGCTCCGCGAGCTGCGGCCCACGGTCATCGACCGCTACATCGTCCGCGAGGTGCTGCCCCCGACGCTGCTCGGCCTGCTGCTGTTCAGCTTCATCCTGCTGCTCGAGGCGATCGGCCGGCTCATGGACGTGCTGGTGTCCCGGGGTGCCGACATCCCGACCATCGCCCGCATCTTCATGAACCTGCTCCCGAGCATCCTGGCGACCACGGTCCCGATGTCGTTCCTGCTCGGGGTGCTGCTGGCCTTCGGCCGGCTCGCGGCCGACAGCGAGATCGTGGCGCTGCGGGCCTCGGGGGTCAGCATCCCCCGGCTGCTGCGTCCCCTCGTGGTCGCCTCGGCCATGGCGGGCATGGTGACGCTGTACATCACCACCACGGCCCTGCCCAGGGCGAACCAGGCCTACCGGGAGGACCTGTTCG
>Ga0299906_10003869_pt1 | contig 12322 bp, 15 predicted proteins | sample RVTome_14_FD_200259 | JGI IMG/M metagenome (GOLD analysis project Ga0299906, IMG submission 200259) | Soil microbial communities from uranium-contaminated site in the Upper Colorado River Basin, Wyoming, United States - RVT145D125 (version 2) ...
TCCTCGGTCAACTGCCAGAAGTCTCGGTGGCGCCCCATGAGGCTGCGCATCATGCTGTACTGCAGCTGCTTGACGCGCCACAGCTGCGCGAGCGCGCTCCCTTTGCCCGGAAACAGCTGGTCGCAGAGCGCGGTGACGGAGAACACGTCGAACAGCGTGCCGTAGGCGTCGAAGGCGAACGCCTTGATGCTTCCGTGGCCAGTGCTCATGACTTCCTCCTCGCGCCGCTTGTTATGCACCGGTCAGTACATAACAGCCCAGAAAAACAGGTCACCCGTCGAGGCAACGCAGCATCACCCCGGCGATATCCTCCAGCGCCGCGCGGTCCGGGGTGGCCTTGCCGACCAGGCGCAAGCCCTGGATGCCGGCGGTGAGAAAACGTGCCAGCGCACCGACGTCGGCGGTCGGCGCGAGCTCGCCGCGCGCCTTGGCGCGCCCCAGCGCATCGCGAAACGCCGTCTCGATCCGCGCCAGGCTGCGGCGAACGTGGGCTGCCGCCTCGCGGTCGTCGCGCGCGAGCTCCGCAGCGCAGTTGCCGATGAAGCAGCCGCGGCGGCCCGGGCCGGCGACGATCTCGTCGATGAGGTGATGGACGAACCCTGCGATCGCCTCGCGCACCGGCACCGGGCGCGTCAGCGCGTCGTTGATCCGCGCCGCCGATCCCTCCTCGTAACGGTCGAGCGCCCGAAGATAGAGCTCATGCTTGTCGCCGAAGGCGGCGTAGAGACTCGATCGGCCGAGGCCGGTCGCCTCGCCGAGGTCATCGAGCGACGTCGATTCGTAGCCTTTCGCCCAAAAGACCTGCATCGCGCGCTCGAGCGCGGCGTCGACATCGAACTCGCGAGGGCGGGCCATTGGGCGGGATCGGCGGGACCTGAAACCCAACAATTATGCACTGTACAGTACATAATGCAACCTGCCTTCCGCGCCGACGCCGGATGATGCGTTGACGATGTCCCTGGTCGTGCTTTCTTGACTTCAAAGGAGGTTCCCGATGCGCCGCACGCTCTTCGCCGCCCTGCTCATTGTTCCCCTTGCAACGCTTCCGCCTGCGCTGGCCGCAGACGGCCTCACCGCCGTCAAGAGCCCGCATGCCGTGAAGGAGACGATCGACCGCCTCGAGTCCGCAGCGAAGGCCCGGAACCTCGTGATCTTCGTGCGCGTCGACCACGCCGCCGGCGCGCAGAAGATCGGGCGCACCCTGCGCCCCACCGAGCTCCTGATCTTCGGCAACCCCCAGGGCGGGACGCCCTTCATGGAGTGCGCCCAGTCGGTCGGGATCGATCTGCCGCTGAAGGCGCTCGCGTGGCAGGACGCAGCGGGCCAGGTCTGGCTCGGCTACAACGACCCGCAGTTTCTCGCCGCGCGGCACGGCGTGCCGAATTGCGCGGTGGCACCGAACCTGAAGAAAGCGCTTGAGGCCCTCGCCGCCGAGGCCACGAAGCCCTGAGCCGAAATCTTGCTGGGCCAGCGCGAGCGCGGGCTAGCCGCGCACGGCGGTCAGCCTCGAGCTCGCATAAGCGTTCAAGCGATAGCTTGAAAACAGGCCTCCGTGTTAGCGTTACCGCGGCCCGATTCCGGGCCGAATCCATTTCGACTCACCGCTTCCGTAGGAGCCCATCATGTTCGTATTCACGAAATTCACGCGTTTCAAGGAAGGCCCATGAAAGCCGTTCGCACCGCCTTTGCCGCGCTCGCCGCGGCCTGCCTCATCGCCGTTCCGCTCGGGGCGGCCTACTCACAGACCCAGGTCCTCCGGGTCTCCGCAATTCCAGACGAGTCCCCGACCGAGCTCCTCCGCAAGTTCAAGCCGCTCGGCGCCTACTTCGAGAAGGAGGTCGGGATGAAGGTCGCGTGGACGCCGGTCAACGACTACCCGGCGGTCGTCGAGGGGCTAGCCGCGAGGAAGATCGACCTCGCCTGGCTGGGCGGCTTCACCTTCGTCCAGGTGCGCCACCGCACCGGCAACGCGATCCCCATCGTGCAGCGCGCCGAGGACGAGAAGTTCATCAGCCGCTACATCGTCCCCGCGGGGAGCCCGGCCCGGACGCTGCAGGACCTCAAGGGCAAGACCTTCGCCTTCGGCTCGCCCTCGTCCACCTCAGGCCACCTGATGCCGCGCTTTTTCCTCCTGAAGGAAGGCATCAACCCCGACAAGGACTTCAGCCGCATCGCGTTCTCCGGCGCGCACGACGCGACAGTCGCGTTCGTCGCCTCGGGCCGCGCCGAGGCCGGCGTGCTGAACGCCTCGGTCTACGACAAGCTGATCGAGAAGGGTGACGCGAACGCGAAAGCGGTGAGGGTCATCGCGACCACGCCGCCGTACTACGACTACAACTGGACGGTGCGCGGTGACCTCGATCCGGCGCTGGTGAAGAAGCTCACCGCCGCGTTCCTGAAGCTCGATCCCGCGAACCCGGCGCACAAGGAGATCATGGACCTGCAGCGCGCCTCGAAGTTCATCCCGACGAAGCCCGAGAACTACAAGGGCATCGAGGAAGCGGCGCGCGCCGCGGGGCTGCTCGGATAGCTCGCGCTGCCCCCGCCGGAGCGCGGTAGCGGCCGCTCGCGCATGAACGTCGCGATCGACGACTTGCAGCTCGTCCTGCCGGGGGACCATCGCGCCCTCGCCGGGGTCACGCTCGCGGTCGCGCGCGGCGAGCGCGTCGTGGTGATCGGCCCCTCGGGCGCCGGGAAAACGAGCCTCCTGCGCGTCCTCGGCGCCGCGCTCCGGCCGACCTCCGGCAGCCTCGCGGTCGACGGGGCGGATCCGTGGTCGCTGCCGCGCGGCGCGCTTCGCCGGCTCCGCAGCAGCATCGGCACCGTGCACCAGGCGCCGCCGCTGCCGCCGCGCCAGCGCCTGGTCACCGCGGTGCTCGCCGGAAGGCTCGGCGAATGGGGCCTCTGGAAAGGGCTCGGTTCGCTCGCCTACCCGGCCGACATCGCGGGCGCCCGCGGGGCGCTCGCGCGGCTCGATCTCGCCGAGCGGCTCTTCGACCGCTGCGACCGACTGTCCGGCGGTCAGCTGCAGCGCGTGGCCGTGGCGCGCGTCCTCTATCAGCGCCCGGAGCTTATCCTCGCCGACGAGCCGGTGTCGTCCCTCGACCCGCAGCTCGCTGACCACACCGTCGGCGAGCTGCACCGTGAGGCGCAGGCGCGTGGCATCACGCTGGTCGCGAGCCTCCACGCGGTGGACCTCGCGCTTAGGTGGTTCCCGCGCATCGTCGGTCTCCGCGAGGGCGCGGTCGTGTTCGATGCGCCGCCGGTGCGTGTGTCCGACCAGATGCTGCGCGAGTTGTACGCCGCCGAATCACCGGTCATCCCGACGCAGGGCAACCAGCCGCTCGAGCTGCCCGAGCGGAAGCCCCGCGCGGCGGCGCAGCCGCTCTGTCGATGAGCGCGACGCCCGCCGCGGCGCTGCCTGCCCCGCGCGATCCGGCGCTCTGGCCGCGGCTCGGGCTCGCGATCGCGCTCGCCGTCGCGCTCTGGCCGGCGCTCGAGATCGCGGAGTTCGACCCCGCAACGCTCTTCGACCCGAAGAACGTCGAGACCATGGGGCGATTCCTCGGTACCTTCTTCCCGATGGCGCTCGGCGCCGATTTTCTCGCGCTGGTCGGGCAGTCGGCGCTCGAGACGGTCGCGCTCGCGACCGCCGGGATCGCGCTCGCCATCGCGATCGGGTTCCCGCTCGCGATGGCGGTGTCGGAGAGCCTCTCGGTCGCGCGCGTGGGCCCGGCGCGCCGTGCGTGGCTCGGCCCAGTGCTGCGCGGACCGGTACGGGTGCTGCTCATCCTCATGCGCTCGATCCCGGAGATCGTGTGGGCGCTGCTGTTCGTGCGCGCCGTGGGGCTCGGGCCCGCCGCGGGCGTGCTGGCGATCGCGATCAACTACGCCGGCATGCTCGGCAAGGTGTACTTCGAGATCTTCGAGGCGGGCGACACGCGGCCGGCGCGCGCGATCCTCGAGGCCGGTGGCGGCCGGGTGAATGCATTCCTCTACGGCATCCTGCCCGTGGCGGTGCCCGAGCTCGTGTCCTACTCGGTGTACCGGTGGGAGTGCGCGATCCGCGCTTCGGTCGTGATGGGCTTCGTCGGCGCTGGCGGACTCGGTCAGCAGATGGAGCTGTCGATGCGCATGCTCGCCGGCGGCGAGGTCTCGACGATGCTGGTCGCGTTCCTGCTCCTCGTCCTGCTCGCCGACACGGTGAGCGCGGCGCTGAGGAGGCTGCTCGTATGAATCGCGGCGCGTTCGTCTGGACGCCATGGGCGGTCATCGGCGGCTTTCTCGTCGCCGCGGCGGCGAGCTTCGCGTATCTCGGCGTGGACTTCATCGGGCTCCTCTCCGGCGAGAGCGCGCGGCAGATGGCGGCGTTCGCCGCCGGGTTCTACCCGCCCGACACCACGCCCGAATTCCTCGCTCGGGCAACGCGCGGCGCGGCCGAGACGCTGGCGATCTCCGCGGTCGGCACGCTGCTTGCCGCGCTGATGGGGACCGTCCTCGCGCTGCCCGCAGCCGGCCGCTGGGGCGTGGCTCTCAAGCCGCTCGCGCGGTTCGCGCTCAATGTCCTGCGCGCGATCCCCGAGCTCGTCTGGGCAGTGTTCATGGTGCTGGCAGCGGGCCTCGGCCCGTTCGCGGGCAGCCTCGCGCTCGCGCTCCACACTAGCGGCGTGCTCGGGCGCCTCTTCGCCGAGACGCTCGAGAACTCACCGCGCGAGCCAATGCAGGCGCTGCGCGACGCCGGCAGCGGGGCGACGGCCGCGTTCCTCTACGGAACGCTGCCGGTGGTGCTCCCGCAGTACGTGTCCTACGCGCTCTACCGCTGGGAGTACAACATCCGGATGGCGGCGGTGCTCGGCTTCGTCGGCGCAGGCGGCCTCGGCCAGATGCTGTACGTGTCGCTGTCGGTGTTCAAGACGCACGAGGCGTCGACGCTGATCCTCGCCATGATCGCGATCGTGGCGGTGGTGGACGTGCTCTCCGCATGGCTGCGCCGCTTCCTCGGGCGCTCGGGCGCCTGATCTTTAGCGGGTCGCCGGCACTTTCACGATATCCTGCCCGTTCTCTCACTTCTTCGCGGGGCTATGCGGCATTGATTTTTCTTCGTTCTCGATCATGTCCTTCATGTCACGTTCCTTCTTTTCGGCGGCCTTTTTCACGTCGCCTTTCCTCATGTCTTTCCTCTTCATCCCGCCCGCCATGGGTTCGTCCATTTTCATGGGCTCACTCTTAGTCGCTTGGGCCACCCTGGGCTCATCGGCGGCGAGCGCACCGACGCCGAAGGCAAGCCCGGTTGCCGTGACGACGACGCAGGCCGCCGCACCGCGCACTAACGCGCGTCGGGTGACGCGGGCTGCCATCAGCGAGTCGATGCTAGGCATGACTACCTCCGCGGGTGTCGATCAGCTGCCGCTGAACCAGTTGTAGCCCTGGTCTTCCCAGTAGCCCCCCGGATAGGCGTTGGTGACGAATATCGCTCTGATGTGCTTGGGGTTCTTGAACCCGAGCTTCGTCGGAACGCGCAGCTTCATCGGAAAGCCGTACTTGGGCGGCAGAATCTGGTCGGCATAGTTGAACGCGAGCAGCGTCTGCGGGTGCAGCGCAGTGGCCATGTCGATGCTGGTGTAATAGTCGTCGGTGCACCTGAAGCCGACGTACTTCGCGCCGAGATCCGCGCCGATGCGCTCGAGAAAGGTCCTGAAGCGCACGCCGCCCCATTTTCCGATCGCACTCCAGCCTTCAACGCAGATATGGCGCGTGATCTGCGAGGTCTGCGGCAGGGCGTAGAGCTCCGGCAGCGTCCAGGGCTTGGCATCGCTGATCAACCCTGCCAGCTCGAGCCTGTAACTGTTGGGGTCGACTTCGCGGACCTCGGCTTCGCGGTAGTAGGCGTTGAAAGGGAACGGCTTGGTAACCGCGGTTTCGGGATACTCGGGCGCGACCTTGTTGGGATCGAACAGCCAGGCTTGCACACCGTCGTTCCAGCGCGACATCCCCCACAGCACCCTCTGGACGCTCTCGTCCTCGGTGAGCGCACAGCCCGAGAGCAGCGCGAGGGCACCCAAAGAGAGGCCCTGTTTCAGGAACAGCCGCCGCTCGATTTTCTGGATCTGCGGCGCCGAGTAGCCTGCAAGGCTCAGGTCCATTCCGCGTCGTTTCATGATTTCCTCCTTGCGCGACCGCTGATCATCGTCGGGAAAGTGCGCGGCACCAGGATCACCATGAGGACGTGCGCCACCACGATGAGGACCATGAAAGCCATGGCGAAGAAATGCACCAGGCGCGCGCCCTCATAGCCGCCCATGAGCGCGGCCAGCTCCTGCAACTGCACCGGCTGCCAGATCGCCAGGCCGGAGAACACCAGCACGATGAGGACGACGATGACCGCGAGATACGCCGCGCGTTGCGCGGCGTTGTAAACAGAAAGATCCTCGTGCGCCAGCTTGCCCCGCAACGCGTCCAGCACATCGTGCAGCACCGCCCGGGGCCTGATCGGAAAGAACTTCCGCCGGAAGTGCCCAGAAACGATACCGTAGACGACATAGACGAGGCCGTTCGCGGCGAGCAGCCACATCGCCGCGAAGTGCCACTGCAGCGCCCCGGCCAGCCAGCCACCGAGCGTCAGCTCGTCCGGAATCGTGAAATCGAACAGCGGTGAGGCGTTGTAAATGCGCCAGCCGCTCGCCACCATGATGAGGACGGCAAGGGCGTTGATCCAGTGCGTGATCCGCACCGCCAGCGGATGAATCCTGATCCATTCCGCAGACCGGTCGTGCGGCACTGCTTTCATAAAGCCTCCTCCTGCCCCGGGCACCGCCCCGGGTACTGGTCGCAGGGTGGCCTTAGGGCCTTACAAGGGGGCATCAACCGATCCCTCCGAGCGCCGGGAACGTCCGAAGCAGCCAGTACGCGAACGCGGTGAGCTGCCCGGTCATCATCGCGATCCCCATCGCGACCAGCGCGAGCCCTGCCACGAGCTGAAGGATGTAGCCCGCGCGCCGCAGCCGCCCGAGCCGCCCTGCGAGCTCGCGCGTGAAGAGCGCGACCGCAAGGAACGGCAGCCCGAGCCCCGCCGAGTACGCGGCGAGCAGGGAAACGCCGGCATCGAGCGAGCTCGCCGACGCGCTCAGGGTGAGGATCGCGCCTAGCACGGGACCGATGCACGGCGTCCAGCCGAAGGCGAATGCGAGCCCGAGGACATACGCGCCGACCGGCCGCCCGCCGAGCAGATGGGGATGGAACCGGTACTCCCGCTGCAGCCATACCGTGTGGCTCAAGAGCCCGAGCATGAGCAGCCCGAACACGGTGACGACCGCACCGCCGACGAGATTCAGCTCGTAGCGGTAGCGCACGAGGAGCTGGCCGAGCGCGCTCGCGCTCGCCCCGAACAGGATGAACACGGTCGAGAACCCGAGCACGAACAGCGCGCTCAAGCCCAACGCCGCGAGTCGCTCGGCCGCGTGCGGGCGCCGCGGGCCGCCGACCGGCTGCCCGGCGACGTAGGAGAGGTACCCGGGGACGAGCGGCAGGACGCACGGCGACAGGAACGACACCGCCCCCGCCGCGATCGCGGTGCCGAGCCCGAGCGCGCCGAGCTCCGCCATCGCTCACCCCACGAGGAAATTGCGCATCATCCCGGCGTCCTCATGCTCCAGGTTGTGGCAGTGGACCATCGAGAGCCCGGGTTCGGTGGGCACGACGGCAAGCCGCACCGTTTCGCCCGGGAAGACGAGGACCATGTCGCGGTAGCCGTCGTCGACGATACCCTCGGCGACGCTCGCGGGCAGGCTCGACCGCGGGCCGCGCTCGAGCACGCGGAACCGCACCGTGTGCAGGTGCATCGGGTGCGGCATCGCCATCATGCCCGTGGCGTTCGTGAACGTCCAAACGGCGGGCTTGCCGAGCGGCAGACGCTCGTCGGGAGCTACCGCGCGCATGTCGAAGCTGCGCCCGTTCAGGAGACCCCGCATCTGCCGCATCGCGAGCTGGGTGCGGCGTGCAACCGCACCCGCAGTCGGAGGAGGCGGTTCGGCACGCAGCGCGAGCGGCCCGGCGCGCCGCGCGCCTTCGCGCCCGATCGCGAACCGCGCGATCAGGAGCTCCTCGCCCTGCCCGCCGTTCATCATCCCGCCGCCCATCATCCCGCCGCCCATCATCCCGCCGCCCATCATCCCGCCGCCCATCATCCCGCGGCCCATCATGCCGCCGACGGAAAAGGCCCCGCTCAGAAGCGCAATCTCGGCGCCCGGGCGGCGCGCGCCGAAGTCCTCGAGGAGCTCGACGCGCTCGAACGGCGCGAGCATCACGTACGGCCGCTCGACGACCGCGCCGAGCAGGCCGTTGCCGCTGCCGATGACCCGCAGCGGCGCGCCGTCCGACCACGCGAGCTTGTAGATCCGCGCATTCGACACGTTCGCGATCCGGAGGCGATGCGTCCGCGGCGCGACGCGGAACAGCGCGTCGGCACGGCCGTTTGCCAGCACGACGTCGCCGAGCACCCCGTTCATGTCGTCCATCATCATTCGCTTGAACGCGAACTGGTGGTCGGCGGCGGCGCGGCGATCCTGGATCACGAGCGCGAGCTCCTCGGGCCCCGAGGGCAGGCCGATGGCGCTCTCCGCAGGCTCGCGCACGACGAGCAGGCCCGCGAGCCCGTAGTACACCTGGTACCCGGTGCGGCCGTGCGGGTGCGGGTGATAGAGGTAAGTACCCGCCGGGTTGACCACGGTGAAATCGTAGACGTAGCGCCCGCCGGGCGGCACCGCATGGTGCGGATGGCCGTCGGCGGCTTCGGGCACGACAAGCCCGTGCCAATGGACGATGCTCGGCTCGGCGAGGCGGTTTTCGAAGCGGATGCGCACGCGCTCGCCGCGGCGCAGCTCGAGGGTCGGGCCGAGGTAGCCGTCGCCGGGGCGCACCGCGTCCGGTCGGCCGCGCACCACCTCGGCGGCGTAGCGCAGCACGCGGGTCGGCTCGCCCTTCCAGATCGAGACCCGGTCCGGCGCGGCGACGAGCTTCAGCTCGAGGTCGGGCTCGGCCGCCCCGCGCAACAGCGGCGCGGCCGCGAGTCCGCCGCCCGTCACGAGGGCCGCCTGAAGGAACTTGCGCCGCGTCCAGTCGGCGTTCACGCGCGATACCCTCTCAGCTCGCCGCCGGGCGCGCTGCGGCGCCGGCGCGCGAGCAGCCAGAAAGCGGCGAGCGGCACTGCGATCCACTGCGCGAGCGGGGAAAGCCCCACCTCAAGCACCGGCACCACCGGCATGGCGTCGGCGTACGTCCAGCGAACGAGCCCGACGTTCAAGCGCTCGCTCGCGATCGTGTAGCCGAGTCCGATCGCGACGGTGAGCGCGCCGACGAGCACCAAGTTCCACTCCGCGAGCTCGCCGCTGCGCGTGGCGATCAGCGCGAGTGCGAGTGCGGAGAGCGCGATCATGAGGTCGCCGACGGTGCAGTGAATCACCGCAAAGGCGATCTCGCCCGCCGTTCCTTCAGTCCAGATGGTGTAGAGCGGAAGCTGCGCGATCTCCCAGGCGAGATGCGCCGCAAAGACGAACGGCGCGTAGCCGAAGAGGATCGCCCGCCACGTCGCGGCGGATTGGCACCAGGATGTATGGTTCTGCGTCATCGTTCGACGGTCATTTACGGGCCGCGGCGGATTGGCGGAGCATCTCGGCCCGCCATTCGAGCACCTTCGGCGACCAGCGGGTCTCGATATAACCGAGCACCGCGCGGATCTCGTCGTCGGTCAGCACGCCGCCGAAGCCCGGCATGTCGCTCTCATACTTCGGCGGCGCGTACTTCCCCGGCACGAGGCCGTACTTGGTGATGCCGAACAGCACCGCGTCGGGATGGTGCCAGGTGTGCCCGCTGTCGTCGTGCGGCGGCGCCGGCATCCGTCCGTTCAGCAGCCGCTGCTGCCAGTTCGCCTGGCCTTCGAGGTTCGCGCCGTGGCAGCTCGCGCAGTGCTGCACGTAGACCGTGCGCCCGACCGCGAGCTGTGCGGGATCGCGCGGCGCCGGCCGCACCGCGGCGCGCGACGCGTCCGGGACGTACGTCGTCACCACCCAGAGCGAGGACGCGATGGCCGCGAGCGCAGCGGCGCCGCCGGCGACCGCGAGTGCGCGTTGCGAGGTGATGCGCAGTTTCATCGTCGCCAAGCTCGCCGCTCAACGCTGTCCGCCCGCGCCTCTCATCCCGCGCACTCGCGCTTGACGAAGCCGCTGATCTCGTCGGGCGACGCGAACACGACCGAAGCGCGGTCACCCATCATGCCCGACCCCATCAGGACGGGCTTATCGGGCAGCGGCCCTGCAGAGCTCGAGTCGGTCTTGAGCCGCAGGTTGAACTCCCAGAACACGTGCGTCTTGCCGTCCGCGGTCGCCACCCGATAGGCGTCCGGACAGTAGGAGACCGTCCGCACCTGGTTCGCGGCCGGAGCCTGCTTCAGGTTCGCCGGGCTTGCCGGCGCGCGGCCGCCCGCTCGCGGCGCCTCGCCCGCCGACACCGCCTTCAGGTAAGCGATCAGGTCGCGGCGCGCGGCCTCGTCGGCGATGCCTTGGAACGTCATCTGGTTGCCGGGAACGAGCCCGGCGGGATCGCGCAGCCACTGGTCGAGCGTCTTCTCGTTCCACGCGATATCGGCGCGCCGCAGCGCGTCCGAGTAGCGCACGAAGCCGGGCGCCTTCCCCGCCTTGCGGTGCCACACGCCATCGAGGCTCGGGCCGGTCAGATGGCGTCTCGGCTCAACCGAGTGGCATGCTGTGCACTGCTGCGCGAACACACGCGCGCCGCGATCGGGACTGCCCGACTGCGCGAGCGCCGCGGCGCTGGGCAACGCCGCGAGCAGCCCGCAGATCGGAACCCAGTGTTCGAACGCTCTTCGCATCGCTCGCCTCCGGTCACATCGGCGCGCCGTCGCGGGCGATCTGGGTCCACGTTCGGCCCGCGTCCCGCGACAGGAACACGTGTCGCTTGCGAGTCGCAATGGCGAGCTCGCTCGGCTTCGTCGGGTTCTGCGCGATGTAGAACACCACGTCCGAGCCGATCGCAGGCAGGCCGAGCGTCGTGTTGCCGCGCCCGTCGAGCGCGATGCGCGAGAGCTTGCTCCCCGAGTCGCCGCTGAAGTAGAGATGCTTGCCGTCGAGATCGAACGCCACCGCGGGCACCGGGGAGGCGTCGCCGATCCGCGCGAAGCGCGCGCCGAAGTCGCGCGAGAGGTACAACCCGCCGAGCGTGCCGACGGCGACGGTACCAGCTTCCGTCGGATGCGCGGCGGTGCCGATCACCTCCGCCTCGACCCCGGCCGCTTCGCTCCGCTTCCAGGACCGTCCATCGTCGGTCGTGAAGTAGATCCCCGGACGTGGCATGCGCGAATTGGCTGCGGCGTTCACGACATACACCGCGCCCGACCGATACCCGACCGCCATCGCGTGGAAGTCGGCCTCGCCGGCGAGCCCGAGGGGCTGCCAGGTCTTCCCGCCGTCGGTGCTCTTCACCAGCCCGAGCGGGTTGGCGAGCGGGGTATTGGGCACCGGATGCCCGCTGGAGTAGATGGCGCGCTCGGCCATCGAGAATCCCATGAGGTCGTGCGGCGGCCCAGGCGAGCGCATCCATCGGCCGTCGCGATAGACGGCGAGCCCGATGTGCGCGGGCACGACGAGCGCGGCGCCGTCTGGCGTGAACGCGAGCCCGTGGACGTGATGAAGGATCTGCTCGGCGCGGGCGAGCGCCCCCGCGCTGGCGAGTGCCGCGCCCGCAAGCAGCGCCAGCGTTCGGGGCAAAAATCGTGGTTGCACGTTGCTCACCTCCTCGAGACCCGAGCGGCAGCTCGATGTCCCGACCCCTGTTGAAGACGGAGCAGCGGCTCGCTCTGATACGCAGCGGGCCACAGCGGTCACGTCACCCGGTTGCGGGCGACGCGCGTTCAGACAGCCGGGGTTCGAGGCGGGGATGGGTCGGGTGCGCGGGCCTGGCTCGCGTGCCCCGAGACGTCCGCGTCGGGCCGCGCGCGGGACGGCGCAGCGACGTGGAACGCGACCGACGACGGAAGCGCCGTGGCGCACGGGCACACCCCGCTGCCGCAGGCGACCGGATCACCGTCCGCGCCGGCGCAGCCATCGCAGAACGACGCAGCGTCGGGATGCACGGCAGCCATGCCCATCGCCGGCGCGGCGGCCTGAGCCCCTTGGACGACGGAGCCGAAGGCAGCCAGCGCGACGACGAGCGAGATCAGCGATCGACGGAGCATGGGTTGCGGCGAGACATTACCTCAGAGGCCGCTCGGGCGCCACAGTTCCCGCCGGTCGGGTCCGAATTCCTCCGCGTC
>Ga0299906_10003870_pt1 | contig 12321 bp, 13 predicted proteins | sample RVTome_14_FD_200259 | JGI IMG/M metagenome (GOLD analysis project Ga0299906, IMG submission 200259) | Soil microbial communities from uranium-contaminated site in the Upper Colorado River Basin, Wyoming, United States - RVT145D125 (version 2) ...
CCCGGTGGCGGCATCGAGCTCGACACGGTGGCCGAGACCGTCGCCCTCTACGGCCGCGAGGCGATGCTCCTCGTCGGCGGCAGCCTCCAGGTGGTGGCGGGCGCCGTCGTCGAGCGCGGCCGGGCGTTCGTCGAGCAGGTGCGGGAGATGTCGCTTCGGGCTTGACCTGTGAATCGGGATTCACTATTCGTGCGGGCAGTGTGAATCCGGATTCACACCGACCGAGGAGAGCGAGCATGACCGACAAGGTGTCCACCGAGGACCGTGGCGCCGTCCGCATCCTCCGCATCGAGCGCCCCGACCAGCGCAACTGCGTCGACGGCGAGACCGCCGAGGGGCTGGCCCGGGCGATCGTCGACTTCGGCGCCGACGACTCGGCGCGCGTGCTCGTGGTGACGGGGCGCGGCGAGCTGGCCTTCTGCGCCGGCGCCGATCTCAAGAGCGGTCCCTCGCTGTTCGAGCACGGCTTCGTCGACGCCGCGGGACCGATGGGCTTCGCGCGCCTCGATCCGGGCAAGCCCACCATCGCCGCGGTCAACGGCTTCTGCTTCGCCGGCGGCGGCGAGCTGGCCGCGTGGTGCGATCTCCGCATCGGCGCCGCCAACGCCGAGTTCGGCTGCCTGTCGCGGCGCTGGGGCGTGCCCTACACCGACGGCGGCACCCAGCGCTTCCCGCGCATCCTCGGCACGGGCAACGCGCTCTACATGCTCTTGACCGGCGCGCGCTTCGACGCCCGGCGCGCCTGGGAGATGGGCTTCCTCCAGGAGGTGGTGCCCGAGGGCCAGGCGCTGCCGCGCGCCCTCGAGCTGGCGGAGGCGATCGCCGCCTATCCGAACTTCGCCGGGATCTGCGCCGACCGCCGCGCCGTCCTCGACGGGCTGCCGCTCGCGCTCGACGAGGGGCTGCTCCTCGAGGCCAAGCTGGTGCGCCCGGCGTGCAACTCCTCCGAGCTGCGCGCGGGGCTCGAGCGCTTCGCCGGCGGCGCGAGGGACGCGTCGCCCCGCCCCCAGCGCCCCGACGCCCCGGGCGGTGCGCGATGAACGCGATCCCCGGGCTCGCCGACGACGCGACCGTCATCGCGCGCCTGCTCGAGCACATCGACGGCCGCACCACCGATCTCGGCGACGAGACCTGGCGCGAGCCGGTGGCGCACTACCGCTCGACCGAGCGCTTCGAAGCCGAGCGCGTCGCGATGCGCCGCGTGCCCCTCGCCTTCTGTCCCTCGGGCGCGCTGCCGCAGGCGGGCTGCTGGCTCGCCCGGGAGTCGGCGGGGACGCCGCTCGTGGCCGTCCGCGGCGACGACCGACGCGTGCGCGTCTTCCGCAACGCGTGCCGCCACCGCGGCGCGCAGCTCGTCTCGGGCAGCGGTTGTCAGCGCGCCTTCGCCTGCCGCTTCCACGGCTGGACCTACGCCCTCGACGGCTCGCTGCGCCACGTCCCCCACGAGCACGGCTTCCCCGGCCTCGACAAGGAGAAGCGCGGGCTGGCGGAGGTGCCGAGCACCGAGACCCAGGGCGTCGTCTTCGTCACCCAGGAGGCGTCCGGCGAGGACGCGGCGGCGTCGCTCGCCGCGCTGCCGCCGCTCGTTCCCGAGCGCTTCCGCCTGGTCGGGTCGCGGGAGAGCGAGCAGCCCGTGAACTGGAAGCTCGTCGTGGAGGGCTTCCTCGAGGGCTACCACATCAAGGCGACCCACCCGAAGACCTTCTATCCGATCCAGTACGACAACACCAACGTCGTCGAGCGCTTCGGTCCGCACAACCGGGTCGCCTTCCCCTACCAGTCGATCGAGCGCCAGCGCGGGCTCGCGCCCGGGGAGCGCTCGGCCGACGGCGCGCTCACCTACGTCTACCACCTCTTCCCGTGGGCGATCGTCGCGACCTTCCCGGGCCGCATCGTGATGGCCACCCTCGAGCCGCTCGCCGTCGATCGCGTGCGCCAGCTGGCCTTCACCTTCACGGACCGGCCGGAGGGCGACGCGGAGGCCGAGTCGTTCCTGGCGCGCGGGCTCGACCTCGTCGACGCCGGGACGGCGGAGGACAACGAGGTCGCGGCCCTGGTCCAGCGCGGCCTCGGAAGCGGCGCCAACGAGTTCCTCGAGTTCGGCCGCTTCGAGAGCGCGATCGTGCACTTCCACCGGCGGCTGCGCGAGACGCTGGGCGAGGCGGCGTGAGCGCGGCGGAGGCGCGCAGCGAGCCGGAGCCGCTCGGCACCCGTGCGCGCCTCGTCGCCGCGGCGCGCGACCTCCTCGAGGAGGGCGGCTATGCGGCGGCGTCGGTGCAGGCGGTCGCCGACCGCGCCGGTGTCTCCGCGGGCGCGCTCTACCGCCACTTCACCTCGAAGGCGGAGCTCTTCGTCGAGGTGTTCCGCGAGGCGTCGAAGGTGGACGTCGCCGCGATCGACGCGGCGGCGGCCGAGGGCGACTGCGTCGCGCGCTTCGAGGCGGCGATCGCCACCCACGCGCGCCGTTGCCTGCACCGCCGGCGCCTCTCCTGGGCGCTGCTCCACGAGCCCGTCGATCCGCTCGTCGACGCCGAGCGGCTCGTCCACCGCCGCATGTACTGCCGGCACATGGCGGGCCTGCTGCGCCAGGGGATCGCCGCCGGCGAGATCCCCGAGCAGGACGTCGAGCTCGCCGCCGCCGCGGTGATCGGGGCGATCGCCGAGAGCCTGGTCGGTCCGCTCTCGCCGGTGGCGGGAAAGATCGCGAGCGAGGAGGAGATCGTCGCCGGCCTCGTGCGCTTCTGCCGGCGCAGCGTCGGCATCGCCGACCGCGCGGCGTTGCGCAGCGCCTGATGCCAGGCGCTCACCCGATCTCGACGACATCGAGCTCGCGCACGCCCCGGGGCAGCTTCGCGCGGACCGCGTCGCCGACCCGCTGCCCCATCAGCAGCGCGCCGAGGGGCGTCGCCGGCGTGAGCGTCCGCACGCTCTCGCCCGGGAGCTCCAGCTGCTCCCCGCCGCCGGCGGGCACGAGGAAGTAGACCGCCCGCGTCCCGTCCTCGTCCTCGACCGCGACCAGGGCGCCGAGCGTGATCTCCGCCTCCGGCGCGAAGCCCCCCGGGCGGAAGCCCTCGAGGGCGACGAGCGCGGCGGCGAGCGTCTCGACGCGCTCGGCGAGCCCGCGCGCCAGGTAGCTCACCTCGGTGGAGCGCATGTCCTTCGGGTCCTCGGCGCGCATCTCGGCGTGGGTCGCGCCCTCCTGCGCGGCGCGCTGCGAGCGGAGCGCCTCCGCCAGGTCGGCGCGCAGGCGCTCGAGCAGGGCGGCGAGGAGAGGCGTCTTCGCGGGGAGCGACATGGGTGAGGTCGTAGCGGAGAATGGGGGCGGAGCGCTCGTCGCCCGGTAGAATGCGCGGGCGCAGGAGGGCCGGATGGCTCCGAGACGGGAACGCAGCGCCGCGATCGTCGGCATCCACGAGTACGCGTCGCGGGACGTCGAGGGCGCCTTCTCCGCCCTCCAGATCAAGGCCGACTGCGCGACCCGGGCGCTGGCCGACGCCGGGCTCTCCTGGAAGGACGTCGACGCGATCTACGACGCCGGCGACGGCGGCCCGATGTCGGGGCTCTCGATCTCCGAGTACTTCGGCCTGCGTCCGAACGTCATCGACACGACGATGGTCGGCGGCAGCTCCTACGAGGTGCACGCGGTGCACGCGCGGCGGGACATCGCGTCGGGCCGGGCGAAGGTGGCGCTGCTCACCTACGGCTCCACCTGGCACAGCAACGCCCTCGCCATCGGCGTCGGGGGCATGGGAGGGCAGGGTCTGCCCTCGCCCTCGGACAACATGGAGACCTTCGCCGGCTCCACCCTGGTGGCGAACTACGCGATGGTCGCGCGGCGGCACATGCACGAGTACGGGACGACCTCCGAGCAGCTCGCCGAGATCCCGGTGGCGACGCGCTTCCACGCCATGCGCAACCCCGAGGCGGTGGCGGCGATGGAGGCGCTCGAGTTCCTGGACATTCGCGAGACGACGATCGACGACGTCGTAGGGTCGCGGATGATCGCGGATCCCCTCCACCTGCTCGAGTGCTGCATGATCTCCGACGGCGGCGGCGCCGTGGTGATCGCCTCGCCCGAGGTGGCGCGCGACTGCGCGAAGCCGCCGGTCTGGATCCTCGGCGGCGGCGAGGCCACCGCCTACCGCGAGAACGGCGGCGACCTGACGCGGACGGCCGCCGTGCAGTGCGGGCCGCTCGCCTTCGGCGAGGCCGGCGTCACGCCCGCCGACATCGACGTCGCGATGATCTACGACTCGTTCTCGATCACCGTGCTCGCGATCCTCGAGGACCTCGGCTTCTGCAAGAAGGGGGAGGGTGGCCCCTGGGTGGAAGGCGGCCGCCTGCGCTTCGACCGCCCGCAGGACGGTCCCGCCCTCAACACCGACGGCGGCGGCCTCTCCTCGAACCACCCGGGCATGCGCGGGATCTTCCTGCTGATCGAAGCGGCGCGTCAGCTGCGCGGCGCCTCCACCTCCCAGGTGGAGGGCGCGTCCCTCGCGATCGCCCACGGCAACGGCGGCATGCTCGGCACGCGTCACTGCGCCGGGACCGTGATCCTGGGAAGGGACTAGAGGAGAGCCCGATGGCCGAGCCGACCCGACCGCTCCCGAAGCTCGCCGAGCACGACACGCGACCCTTCTGGGAGGCGACGAAGCAGAGGCAGCTCCGCTTCCAGCGCTGCGAGAGCTGCTCCGAGCTCGTCTTCTACCCCCGCGCGCACTGCCCGTCCTGCGGCGGCCGCTCGCTGCGCTGGGAGACCTCGGCGGGCCTGGGCAGCGTCTACACCTGGAGCGTCGTGCGCCAGAGCTACCACCCGTTCTTCAGGAAGCGCGTGCCCTACGCGGTGGCCTGGATCGATCTCGACGAGGGCCCGCGCCTGCTCTCGAACGTCGTCGGCGTCGACGACCCGGGCACCGACGTCTCCGTCGGAATGCGCGTCCGCGTCGAGTGGGAGGAGCACGAGGACCTCGCGATCCCGCTGTTCCGGCCCCTTTGATCCGCTAGCCCGGAAACCGCACGGTCGCGGTTCCGAGCACCCGGGTTTCGCCGGCGTCGTTGGCGATCGTGAGGTCGATCTCGGCGGTGCGCGCGTCCTCGTCGACGTCGGTGACGACGCCTTTCAGGTGGTGCGGCTGGTCGGCCATCACCACGGCGCGGAACACCGTGTCGATCTTCACGAGCTCCACCCCGGGCGCCCAGCGGTGGATCGCCGCGACCAGCATCGCCTGGCTCATCACGCCGGGCACCATCGCGCCCGGGAGACCCTCCGCGCGGGCCCCCTCGTGGTCGGTGACGCGGGGCGCCCGCATGCCCGCCGCGGCGGCGAAGCGGCGCACGTTCTCGAGTCCCGTGTCGGGCTCGAAGCCGGGCAGCTCCGCGCCGAACTCGACGTCCTCGAAGCGCAGCGTCACGCCTCCGGTCTCTCGCGCACGACGAGCCGGGAGTCGACGATGCTCGCGAGCTCGCCCGCCTCGTCGCGCAGCTCCATCCGCGAGACGAGGAAGATCATCCGCCCCGAGCGCCCCGTCTTGTCGTAGATCTCGTTCAGGTAGGAGCGGCCGACGAGCGTCTGCCCCGCGCGGATCGTCTTCTGGGGCATCACGGCCTTCCCGGCGTCGAGCGGGATGCGGCCCTCGAGGGGCAGGTCGCTCGGCAGCATCCGCCGCCCGTGGAAGCGCGCCACGAAGGTGGGCGGCGCGCGGAAGCCGGGGTCGCCCTTGTCCGTGAAGCACGGGAGCGTCTCGCCGACCGCCCGCGAGAAGGCGACGACGTCGTCGGCGTCCACGCGGAACTCCCGCTCGTCGAAGGTCTGCTTCAGGTAGCGCTCTCGGAGCTCTTCGATTTCCATGTCATCCCTTCGAAGTCACCGGTGCGGAGAGCCTCCACGAGATCCTCCTCGCTGCGGACGTCGCCGGGGAAGCGCGTCACGCAGCGTCCGATGTGGCTGACGATGTGGGCGTCGCTGCCGCCGATGCCCGCGTAGCCGAGCTTCTCCGCCCAGGCGATCGCCACGTCGTTCTCCTCGCCGCGGCTCCCGCCGTTGTAGATCTCGACGATGCGGACGCCCTCGGGCACGCCGAGCCGTTCGACGTGGGAGAACATTCCGACGCGGGCGCGACCCGGGTGGCAGGGCACCGCGACCGCGCCGTGGCGCGCGCAGGCCGCGAGCACCGAGGCGAGCGGCAGCCCGATGGCGCCGAAGTCGAAGGCGTCGCTGAGCGCCGGCGTGACGCCGTAGACCAGGACGTGGCCGTACTCGGTCTCCACCTCGGAGGCCTTAAGGATCACCAGGTCGTAGTCCGCGGCGAGACCCGCGTAGTCGCTCGCGACGTCGAACTGGCGGTGCTCGGTGAGCACGAAACCGTCGAGGGGGATCGCCTGCTTGCGGATCCACTTGCAGTAGTTCGCGACCTTCGCGCGCCCGTCGTCGGACGCGATGGAGTGGTTGTGGAGGTCGAGGATCACGGCCCGCCCACTCTAGCCCGGGGGTCCGGGCGCTTCGAGCGTTCGGCCGCGCCCGAAGCGGGCCTACAGCAGCCCGAGCTGGCGCGGCTCGCCGAGGGCGTCCTCGACGTGCTCGCCGAGGGGCTCGAGGATCGCCTCGGCGATCGGGCGCAGCACGCGTTCGACGTAGTGGGTGCGGTCGATGTGCCCGGGCAGCGGCTCGCCGTGGAAGACGGGCTCGGGGCCGCTCGAGGCGACGACGTAGCGGACGATCGGGCCGGCGCGCTCGCCCGCCTTGCGCGCGGCCTGCACGTGGGGCGGCGTGGAGGCGGTGTAGCGGTCGAGCGAGCCCTTGCGGACGCGCTTGCTGTAGACGAGCTCGGCGTCCAGGGCGCCCGCGCGCACGGCGGCCACCGTGTCGCGGACGAAGGGCACCACCGGCTCGTCGCGGAAGGCGCGCTCCAGCATGCCGCGCTGCAGGCGGCGCGCGACGGCGGGCCAGTCGCGGCGCACGCTCTCCAGACCCACCACGGAGAGCTCGTCGCCGCAGAGCCCCGCATAGCGCTTCTTGCTGCCGCTCTTGCCGCCGCGCACCTTCGGCATGAAGAAGCGCTGGTAGATGCGTTCGAGCTCGAGCTCGAGGTGCGACGTCACGCCGTGGGCCTCGCCGACCCAGGCCGCGATGCGCTCCTGGACGCGGTTGCGGAGCTCGGCGGCGCGCGCCTCCGCGTCGGCGGCGGGCTCGAGCAGCACGAACACCGAGTCGGTGTCGCCGTAGATCACCCGCACGTCCGAGGCCTCGAAGGCCTCCCGCGTCCGCCGCAGCACCTCCTGGCCGAAGCCGGTGATGGCATTGGCGACGTCCGGGTCGAAGAAGCGGCAGGAGGGCGTGCCGAGCACGCCGAAGAGCGCGTTCATCATGATCTTGATCGCCTGGTCGGCGTGGCGGTCGCCGCGCGCCTTCGCCGCGGCGCGCCGCTCGAGGTAGCGCTCGATCACCGCCGGCAGGATCGCGCCCTCCCGCGCGAAGCGCACGCCGCCCGGCGCCTCGATCGCGTCGCCCCCGTGGCGGGCCCGGGCGTGGGCGAGCGGATCGAGCTGGAAGGTGCGGATCAGGCTCGGATAGAGGCTCTTCCAGTCGAAGACGGCGACGTCGCGGAACAGACCCGGCGTCGAGTCGAGCACCGCGCCGCCGCGCACCGTCCCGCTGCCGCGCGTCGTGTCGACGCTCGGCGCCACCACGCCGCGCCGCCGCAGCTCGGGCAGGTAGACGAGATCGAAGCTCGCGACGCTCGCCCCGACGCGATCGAGCTGCATGCCCGAGAGCAGGCTGCGCTCCACCGCCAGCTCGAGCAGTGCCTCGTGCTCGAGGAGGTCGAGGACGAGACGCGCGTCCTCGCGGTTGTACGCCACCAGCGCTTCGGGATCCTCCCGGTAGAGGCGGTCGATCTCCGCGGCGGGGTCGGCGACCTCGGCGATCTTCTTGCCGCGGCCGAGCAGGCGCTGGGAGACCGCCTCGAGGCGGTAGTCGTCGAGGCGCAGGGCATCGCGCACCAGCGCCAGTCCGTCGAGCACCATGCGTCCCGGCACGACGGCGCGGGCCTCGCGCGTGAAGCCGAGCTCCTGCTGGAAGAGCACGTCGCCCGGCACGCGCCCGATGCGCAGCGGCTCGCCCAGCCGCTCGCCGCGCCGGGCCCAGAGGCGGAGGTCGAAGTCCACGACGTTCCAGCCGGTGAGGACGTCGGGGTCGGCGTCGCGGATGCGCCGCGCGGCGGCGGCGAGCAGCGCGCGCTCGTCGGCGTGGGCGACGGCGCCGGGCACCTCCCCGCGTCCCGCGACGTGCACCTCGTCGATGCCGTCGCCGCAGAGCGCCACCGAGCGGATCTCCGTGGCTCGCGGATCGGTCTCGATGTCCAGGGAGAGCACGCGCAGCGTCGGCCGGTGCGCCGACGCGGAGAGGTCGGGGTTCTCGAAGTGCACGAGCCCCTCCCGCAGGCAGGAGGGACCCTCGATCGACACGGCGGCGCGCACCCCCGCGTCGATCAGGTAGCGGTAGGCGAAGCGCACGTCGGCCTCGTAGGCGGGCCGCCCGGCGGCCGAGACGATCTCGCGCAGGGCGGGCACGGCACCGGGCGTCGGCGCCACCACCTTCACCACGGGCGCACCCGCGAGGTCCACCCAGGGGCCCTCCTCCAGCCGGGCGCGCCGGTCGTCCCGCAGCAGGGCGGCGTCCTCCGCGGACACGAAGAAGTAGGGCCGGAAGCGGTCGTCTTCGACCCGGAAGGCTCGCCCGTCCGCCAGCCGCCCGTAGAGCTGCACGACGGGGACGCCCTGGCGGACGCGATAGGTGGGCTGGAGGATGAAGCCTTCCTGCATCGACCGGCCTCGGCGAGCGCTCTCGGCGCTCACCCGATGGCGAAAGAGTGACGGATCCGGGACGCTTGGGAGAACTCCGGCGCCACGGAGTCTCCGGACCTCCCGGCGCACGATAGCCTCTGCCGCGAATGGGACAGCGCATCCTCGTCGTGGACGATGAGCCCGATCTCCTCGAGCTCGTCCGGGTGAACCTCGGACAGGCCGGCTTCACCGTGGACACGGCGGAGACCGGCAACCAGGCGCTGGAGCGCGTGCGGCGGGGAGCTCCCGACCTGATCATCCTCGACCTCATGCTCCCCGACCTCTCCGGCACCGAGGTGTGTCGGCGGGTCCGTTCCGACGCCGGCCTCGAGGACATCCCGATCATCATGCTCACCGCCAGGTCGGACGAGGTGGACCGGGTGGTGGGGCTCGAGCTCGGCGCCGACGACTACGTCACCAAGCCCTTCAGTCCCCGCGAGCTGACGCTCCGCGTGCGCGCCGTCCTGCGGCGCCGCCAGCCCTCCGGCAGCGGCGCGTCGCCCGTGCTCGAGCGCGCGACCCTGCGCCTCGACCCCGAGCGCCACCGCTGCTTCGTGGACGAGGCGGAGGTCGAGCTCACGGCGAAGGAGTTCTCGCTGCTGCGCGAGCTGATGCTGCGGCCGGGCCGCGTGATGACCCGCGAGCAGCTCCTCGACGACGTCTGGGGCACGGACATCGCGGTCACCACGCGGACGATCGACACCCACCTCAAGCGTCTCCGGGAGAAGCTCGGGGCCGCGAGCCACCTGATCGAGACCGTGCGCGGAGTGGGCTACCGCTTCGCCGAGTAGCGGGGCCCGGGCGCATCGCGCATGCTGATCCCGCGATGATCGGCAGCCCGCTCCGCCGCGCGGCGGCCTTCGCCGCGGCCCTGACCCTCCTGCTCGTCGGCTTCGAGCAGTGGGCGCTGCGCGATCTCCGCCACGAAGAGCTCGCGCGGCTGGACGGGAGCCTGGAGCGGACGGCGCGGACCCTCACCGAGGCGCTCGGCGGCGCGTCCCTCGCCGAGGCCGCGCCCGAGCGGCTCGCGGAGCTGGCGCGTCGCGCGGCCGGGATCGCCGAGGTGCGCGTCACCCTGATCGACGCGGCCGGCGTCGTGCGCGCCGACTCGGACGTCTACGGCACCCACCTCGCCGCCATCGAGAACCACGGTGGCCGCGAGGAGGTGCTCGACGCCGCGGCGTCCGCGGACGGCGTCGGGCGGGCGACGCGCACGAGCGACACGGTGGTCCGCGAGCTCCGCTACGTCGCGGTGCGCGCGCCCGGCGGCGGGGTGGTCCGGGTCTCGAGGAGCCTCGACGGTGTGGAGGCGCGGGTCGCGCGCGCCCGCGGCCACGGCCTCGCGCTGATCGGCTTCGCGGCGCTGGGCGTGGTGGCCCTGGTGCCGCTCTTCCACTGGCTCTTCCACCAGCGTCCGCTGCGCGAGGTGCGGCGCATGGCCGAGGAGGTCGCCGAGGGACGGCTCGAGGCGCGCGCCCCCCGCACGCGCGACCGGGAGCTCACGCGCATCGCGGCGTCGATCCAGCGCACCGCGGCGCAGCTCCGCGCCCGGCTGCGCGAGGTGATGCAGGAGGAGCAGCAGCTCCGCGCGGTGCTGGAGGCGATGGTCGAGGGCGTGCTCGTGGTGGACGCGCGCGGGCAGATCCTGCTGGCGAACTCCCGCCTGCGCGACCTCTTCGACGTCCACGGCGAGATCACCGGGCGGCCACTGCTCGAGGGCGTCCGCAACGCCGACCTCGACGCGATCCTCGCCGAGGCGGCGAGCACCCACGAGACGGTGGCGCGCACCGTCGAGCTGTCCGACGCCCGGCCGCGGACGCTCCAGGTGCTGGCCGCGCCCTTCCCGGGCGAGGGGGAGCGGATCGGCACCGTGGCCGTCTGCCACGACACCACCGAGCTGATGCGCCTCGAGGAGGTGCGCCGCGACTTCGTCGCCAACGCCTCCCACGAGCTGCGCACGCCGCTCGCGGCGATCCGCGGCTTCGCCGAGACCCTGCTCGATGGCGCGACGCTCACTCCCGAGGACCAGAAGTCCTACCTCGAGGTGATCAACCGCCATGCGCTGCGCCTCTCGAACATCGTCGAGGACCTGCTCGAGCTCTCCACCATCGAGAGCCGGACCGCGAAGCTCGAGCTGCGCCCCGTCGACGTGTCCACGATCGCCCGCAACTGGATCGCCGACTCGCAGCTGCGTCTCGAGGAGCGGCGCATCGAGGTGCGGACCCGCGTCGAGGGCTCGCCCCTCGCCCTCGCCGACGCGCGCGCCCTCGACCAGATCCTCGGCAACCTGCTGGACAACGCGATGAAGTACAGCGAGCCTGGCGGGCAGGTGACGGTGGCGATCGAGGAGCGGCGCGACCGCGTGCGCATCTCCGTGTCGGACACCGGCATCGGCATCCCGCCCGGGGATCTCGGCCGCATCTTCGAGCGTTTCTACCGCGTCGATCGCGCCCGCTCCCGGGCCCTCGGCGGCACCGGCCTCGGCCTCTCGATCGTGAAGCACCTCGTGCAGGCCCAGGGCGGCGACATCGGCGTCCAGAGCGAGGTGGGCCGCGGCTCCACCTTCACCTTCAGCCTCCCCGCCGCCGAGGAGGGCCACGAGCCGGAGATCGTGGAAGTTCCCACGGCGCTCGGCCGGTCGCCCGAGGAGGCGTAGGAGCGAGGCGAGCCGGCGCGTGGTCGCTTTTCCGACACGCGCAGCCCGACCGGGCCACTCCCCTTGTGATGGGCGCTTCCCGCACGTTCGCGCCGGGGTGGGCCTTCGTCGCCCTCGCGGCTGCGCTCGCGGGCCCGACCTCCGCGCGCGCCGGCCTCGCGATCCACGGCCCCGCGACCTACACGCCGGGCGAGGTCATCACGATCACGTTGACGGGGGACTCGGAGGGGCGCCTGGATCCCTTCCTGGGTGCCGTCATCGGCTTCTCCGCCAGACGTGGCGTCGTCGCGCCGGTGGCTGCGACTCGCGGAGCCCTGGCCACCTCGTTCTCTGCCAGCGTCTGGCTGCACTACTTCTATTCCGCGAACGTCGATTCCTGCGGCGCTGTCGGCGGCCTGTCCGCCAGCGAGTGCCTGGCCGTCCACGCGACCGAGTCCTATCTCCCGGAGTTCAGGCCGATCGATCTGCTCCCCTCGACTCTGTCGACCTGGCAGTTCGACACGACCGACGCCCGGGGCGATCTCCTCTTCACCCTCGAGCCCTGGGACCCGGTCGGCTTCTTCGACTTCCCCGCCGCGACGCCGCTCGTCATCCTCGCGATCCCCGAGCCGGCCACCGCGGCGCTGCTCGGGGTCGGGCTGTTCGCCCTCGGCGCCGCGCGTCGGCGCGCCTAGAGCCCCGGGATCGCGCCCTCGAAGGACTTCTGCCAGCCGACGATCAGGCGCCAGTCGGTCTCGAGCTGGGGGCCGTCGAGCCACTGGTAGACGGGGGCGCCCGCCTCGACGGCGAAGCGGTGCCGGCCGAGCGGACCGAGCGGCAGGTAG
>Ga0299906_10003871_pt1 | contig 12318 bp, 8 predicted proteins | sample RVTome_14_FD_200259 | JGI IMG/M metagenome (GOLD analysis project Ga0299906, IMG submission 200259) | Soil microbial communities from uranium-contaminated site in the Upper Colorado River Basin, Wyoming, United States - RVT145D125 (version 2) ...
GGTCCACGACCGCTACCAGCTCGACCAGCTCTACCTGCGCAACCAGGCCGTCCGCGAGGGCTGGCAGCAGACGCCCCGCTTCCAGCACGAGGGCCGCGCCCTGGAGCAGGAGCTGCGGACCGAGCTCGGCGAGCTCGACTACGACCGCCTGCTCTGGGCCAGCGGGCGCCCGAACCGCGTGGCCGTCGCCAACGTGCTCGCCCGCTCGCCCGCCGAGCAGGCGGGGCTCGCGCCAGGCGACGTGATCCTCCGCTACGACGACCGGGCGATCTTCGACCTGCACGACATCGTGACCGCGACCACCGAGGGCGAGCTCGGCACCCAGGTTCCGGTGGACCTGTCGCGGGGCGGCGAGGTGCTGAAGATCTACGTGCCCCGGGGCCCCCTCGGCACGCACATGGTCCCCGCGAGCGAGCCGCCCGCGGCCAGGTGATAGAGTAGGCGCGGATCGCCATGCCCCGCTGCATCGTCGTCGTCCCCACCTACAACGAGAGCGAGAACCTGCCGCTGCTCGTCCCCCGGGTCCTGGCGCAGTCGCCGGCGCTCGAGATGCTGGTGGTGGACGACGGCTCGCCGGACGGCACCGGCAAGATCGCCGACGAGATCGCCGAGCGGGAGCCCCGCCTCCGGGTCCTGCACCGCAGCGGTCGCCGGGGGCTCGGCATCGCCTACCGGGAAGGCATGCTCCGGGCCCTGGACCTCGGGGCCGACCTGGTGGTGCAGATGGACGCCGACTTCTCCCACCCCCCCGAGTCCCTGCCCGAGATGCTGCGCGAGATCGCCGGCTGCGACGCGGTGCTGGGCTCGCGCTACCTGAAGGGCATCACGGTGGTGAACTGGCCCATCGAGAGGATCCTGCTCAGCTACTACGGCAACTGGTACGTCCGGAAGGTCACGGGGCTCCCGATCCGCGACACCACCGGCGGCTTCCGCTGCATGCGGCGGGGCGTCCTGGAACGCCTCGGGCTCGAGCGCATGCGCTCCGAGGGATACACCTTCCAGATCGAGATGAACTACCGCCTCGTCCACTGCGGGGCGCGCATCGTGGAGATCCCGTTCTTCTTCCTGGATCGCACCCGCGGCGCCTCGAAGCTCACGCTGCGCACCGGTCTCGAGACGCTGTGGATGGCGTGGTGGCTCCGGATCGCAGACCGCCTGGGCCGCCTCTGATCCATGTCGCGTCCGCCGCGCGTGCTGATCCTGAACGAGCGCGACCCCCGACACCCGCGAGCCGGCGGCGCCGAGGTGCACGTGCAGGAGATCTTCTCGCGCCTGGCCCGGCGCGGCTGGTCCGTCACCCTCACGCCCTGCGCCTTTCCCGGGGCGGCGCCCGACGAGACCCTGGCCGGCATCCGCGTGCGGCGCCTGGGGACCCTGCCCTCCTACTACCTCCGAGCCGCCTGGAGCTGCGCCCGCGCCACCCGGCGCGGCGACTTCGACGTGGTGGTGGAGTGCCTGAACAAGCTGCCCTTCTACGCGCCGCTCTACTCCGCCGCCCCGGTGGTGGCCATCGGCCACCACCTGTTCGGGGAGACCGCCTTCGAGCAGGTCCCCTGGCCCGTCGCGGCCGCCGTGTGGATCCTGGAGCGACCCCTGCCCCTCGCCTACCGCCGCGTCCGCTGCGTGGCGATCTCGGAGAGCACGCGCGACGACCTGGTGCGGCGGGGCCTTCGCGCCGAGCGGATCCGAGTCAGCCACTGCGGCGTCGATCCGCCCCGGGTCGCGATCCCCCCCATCGCCGGGCGCGGCCCGCGCATCGCCGCCCTGGGCCGGCTCGAGCCCTACAAGCGCATCGACCTGGCCCTGCGCGTGCTGGCGAGGCTCGCGCCGCGCTTCCCGGACTGCGAGCTCTGGGTGATCGGCCGCGGGGGGGACCGCGAGCGCCTGGAGCGCCTGGCCCGCGAGCTCGGCGTGGCCGAGCGCACCCGCTTCACGGGATTCGTCTCCCGCGACGAGCGCGACCGCCTGCTGGCCGGCTGCCGCGCCAGCCTCTGCCCCTCGCCGAAGGAGGGCTGGGGCCTCACGGTGATCGAGTCCAACGCGGTCGGCACCCCGGTGGTGGCGACGGACGCGCCGGGCCTGCGCGACTCGGTGGCCGACGGCAAGACCGGGTTCCTGGTGCGGGAAGGGGACGTGGAGGGCTTCGCCGAGCGCGTGGGCGCCCTGCTGGCCGACGACGCGCTGGCCAGCGGCCTCTCCTCGGCGGCCCTGGCCTGGGCGCGGCGCTTCGACTGGGATCGGGCGGCGGACGACATGGCCGAGGTCCTCGAGGCCCCCAGGGCGGGACGCTAGGCGCCATGCCCCCGTGGCTGCGACGCGCGGCGCCGGTGCTGGTGAGCGCCGGGGCCCTGGCGGTGGTCTTCCTGCAGGTCGAGGCCGCGGAGCTGTTCCGGCTGCTCTCCTGGCGGATCGCGGCGGTGGTGGGCCCGGCCCTGCTGGTCTACGCCGGGGCGACCCTGGTCCTGGAGGCGGTCTCGCTGCGCCACCTGCTGGGGGCCCGCGTCGGCTACTGGACGGCGGCCCGCGTCAAGTGCGCCAGCTACCTGCTCGGCATCCTGCACTACGGGCTCGGGCTGGCCGCGCTCAGCGTGCTGCTCCAGCGCCGCGCCGGATCGAGCCTGGGCGAGGCGGCGAGCGCCGTGCTGCTGATCGGGTCCGTGGACGTCGCCCTGGTGCTCGCCGTGGCGGCGGTGGCCTCGGGCTTCGTGGAGACGGGCACGGCGCTGAGCGCCTGGGTCGTCCTCGCCGTGCTGCTGGGCTTCGTCGGAGGGCTCTTCCTGCTGCGCTTCCCGCGCTCCCTCGGCCCCCTGGAGCGGATCCGCTCCCTCGCCGTCTTCGAGTCCATGCGCGAGGTTCCGCTGCGCACGCTGATCGAGCTCCTCGCCCTGCGCATGCTCTTCTCCGCCTGCTACGTGGCCGTCTGCGCCTCGGTCTTCGTCGCCTTCCGCGTCGAGCCGCCCCTCGCCCTGCTGATCGCCGGAATCCTGATCGTCACCCTGGTGGCGGCCCTCCCCATCGCCGTGGCGGGCCTCGGCACGAGCCAGCTCGCCATGCTCGCCGTGTTCCGCGGCTACGCCGACCCGGAGACCCTGGTGGCCATGAGCCTCTCGCTCTCGGTCGGGCTCGCCGCCCTGCGCGCGGGCATGGGCCTGCTATTCGCCCGCGAGTTCGCCCGGGAGGCCCTGGTCGGGACGCGCCGGGCCTGAGCCCGCCGGCCGCGCGGGGTCGAGGAGGCGCCGCAGCTCCGCGTCGCCCACCTCGCCGCGCGTGTCCGCCAGCGCCTGCAGGCGCGCGAAGGCCCGTTCCAGGGCTTCGCCCTCCAGGTCGAAGCCGAGGGCGCGGGCCCGGGCCGCAAAGCCGGCGCGCCCGGAGAGCTTGCCCAGCACGATCTCGGTCCCGCGCGGGTGCCCGATCTCGGCGGGATCGAGCAGCTCGTAGCTCTCCCGCCACTTGAGGACGCCGTCCTGGTGGATGCCGGAGGCGTGCCGGAAGGCGTTGGCTCCCACGATCGGCTTGTTGGGCGCCACCGGCAGGCCGCTCCGCTCCTCCACCAGCCGCGAGAGGGCGTGGATCCCGCCCGGATCCACGTCCGTGTGCACGCCGAGGGCGGCGCCGTGGACGCGCAGCGCCATCACCACCTCCTCGAAGGCGGTGTTGCCGGCGCGCTCGCCGATGCCGTTCACCGCCAGCTCCAGCTGGCGGGCTCCGGCGGTCACCGCGGCCAGGGCGTTGGCGGTGGCGAGCCCCAGGTCGTCCTGGCCGTGGAAGGAGAGCACCGCCGCCTCGAGCTCCGGGACCCGGCGCGAGAGCTCGGCCAGCAGGGCGGCGATCTGATCCGGACGCGCGCAGCCGACGGTGTCGGGCACGTTGAGGGTGCGGGCGCCGGCTCCGAGGGCGGCCCGGGCGATCTCCGCCACGAAGCCGGGGTCGGCCCGCGTGGAGTCCATGGGAGAGAACTCCACGTCGTCGGTGTAGCGCCGGGCGCGGGCCACGGCCCCGACCGCCATGGCGATCACCTCTTCGCGCGTCCGGCGCAGCTGGTGGGCGAGGTGCACGTCGCTGGCGTTGACGAAGACGTGGATCCGGGGCCGGCGGGCGCCGCGCAGCGCCTCGCCCGCGGCGTCCACGTCGCCCGGCACGGCCCGCGCCAGGGCGCAGACCGCCGAGTCGCGGACCTGCCGGGCCACGGCGGCCACGGCCCCGCGTTCGACCGGGGAGGCCGCGGGAAAGCCCGCCTCGATCACGTCGACCCCGGCGGCCTCGAGGGCGGCGGCGATGTCGAGCTTGTCCCGGGTGCGGAAGCAGACCCCGGCGGCCTGCTCCCCGTCGCGGAGGGTGGTGTCGAAGACGACGATCCTGTGGCTCACGGCCGGCTCCTTCTGCCGGCCGGCCGGGGCGGGTCTCGATGGATCTTTGACGGAAGACGCGAAACCCCCTCCGGCCGGCTCGGCGGGAGAGGGTTTTCGGTGCGGTGTCTGGCTGGCTAGCGGCCGCTCCGATCCCCTCCCGCCCCTGGAAGGAGCAGGGCCCCGAGGAGCAGGGCAGTGGAGATCGGGTGGAGCCGCTCGGCCATCGCCTGCGAGGTGTAGGACAGGAGCGCCCCCCGGTCAAGCGCGGACGGGCTAGGCTCGCGGGCGTGGGAGTCCCGCGGGCCGCTCCGCTCCTGGCCCTGCTCGCCGCGGCGTGCTCGCTCGAGCCCTCCGGCGAGCGCCCCGGCCTCTGGCTCTCCGGCGAGCTCGTCCGCGAGCCCGTGCCGGACTGGTCCTTCACCGACGCGATCCCCGAGATCGCGATCGAGACCCGCACCCGCTACGGCGTGCCGCACTCGGTCACCATCTGGTGCGTCGCGATCGACGGCGAGCTCTACGTGGGCGCCAGCTTCCCGGAGTTCCCGAAGGAGCGCCGCTGGGTGTCGAACGTCCGGCGCGACCCGCGGGTGCGCCTGAAGATCGCCGGGCGCCTCTACGAGCGCCGCCTCGAGCGCGTCCTCGAACCGGAGGCCAGCGACCGCGTCAACCGGACCTTCGGGCGCAAGTACGACTACGACGTGGACGAGGACCCGGACCCGGTCGCGTACTGGCGCGTGGTCGAGGGCGGGGACGGCCAGGTCGACCTTCGCGCTCGCGGATCGCTCGCGCTCGGGCTCCGCTAGCCCACCTCCACCAGCGCCAGGCGCTCGCCCCAGCGGGCCTCGACCGCCCGGGCCAGCTCCCGGTCGCGTGCGAGGGCCGGGTCGTCCGCCAGGGTCTCCTGCGCGATGCGCCGCGCCGCGGCGATCAGCCGCCCGTCGCGGATCAGGCTCGCCACCCGCAGGTCCGGGAGCTGCGGCCCGTGCTGCCGGGTGCCGAGGAACTCGCCCGGGCCCCGGATGCGCAGGTCCGCGTCGGCGATGGCGAAGCCGTCGGTCGTCGCCAGGATCGCCGCCAGGCGCGCCTCGGAGTCCGCGGTGGTGCCCCGGGCGATCAGCACGCAGGTGCCGGGCTTCTCGCCCCGGCCCACCCGGCCGCGCAGCTGGTGCAGCTGGGCCAGGCCGAAGCGCTCCGCGTGCTCGACGATCATGAGCGTCGCGTTCGGCACGTCCACCCCCACCTCGACGACCGTGGTGGAAACCAGCACCGCCGTCTCGCCGGACTCGAAGCGGGCCATGGCCCGGCCCCGGGACTCCGCATCGAGGCGGCCGTGGACCAGGTCGAGCCGGTGCCCGGGGAGCGCCGCGCGCAGGCGCTCGAAGGACTCGCTGGCGGCCCGCAGGTCCGTCTTCTCGGTCTCCTCGACCAGCGGGTAGACCACGTAGGCCTGCTCGCCCCGGCCGACGGCGCGCCGCAGCAGATCGAAGGCCTGCCGCGCCTCGTCCGCCCGCAGCAGCAGGGCCCGGGCGACCTGCCGGCCCGGCGGCAGCTCGTCGATCACCGACAGGTCGAGGTCGCCGTAGAGCGTGAGCGCCAGGGTGCGCGGGATCGGCGTGGCGGTCATCACCAGCGCGTGGGGCTGGATCTCCCCGGCGGCCTTCCGGGCCAGGGCCTGGCGCTGGAGCACGCCGAAGCGGTGCTGCTCGTCGACCACGGCGAGGGCCAGGCTGCGGAAGGCGACGCCCTCCTGGAGGAGCGCGTGGGTGCCCACGGCCAGGTCCACGGCTCCCTCGCGAAGGCCCCGGCGCAGGGCCTCGGCCTCGCGGCGCCCGAGGGAGGCGGTGAGGAGTGCCAGGCGCAGCGGCGGCCGCGCGCGCGCCGAGAGCGCCGCGAGCGTGCGGAAGTGCTGCTCCGCCAGCAGCTCGGTCGGCGCCATCAGCGCGCTCTGGTGCCCGGACTCGGCGACCGCCACCGCCGCCAGGAAGGCCAGCACCGTCTTGCCGCTGCCCACGTCGCCCTGGAGCAGCCGGCTCATCGGATGGGGCCGCTCGAGGTCGGCGCGGATCTCCTTCCAGGCATCCCGCTGGGCGCGGGTCAGGCGGAAGGGCAGCGCCGCGACGGCGTCGCGGCTGCGCGGGCCCTCGCAGCGGAGCGCGATGCCGGGCTCGCGGCGGCGCGCCTCGCGGCGCAGGCACAGCCCGAGCTCGAGCAGGTACAGCTCCTCGAGCACCAGGCGCTCGTGGGCCGCCGAGGTGTGGGCCCGCAGCGCCTCCACGTCGGCGTCGGGCTCGGGCTCGTGGAGCCGGTGCAGCGCCTCGGCCGGGCGGGGCAGCCCCCGCTTCGCGGCGACCTCCGCCGGCAGGTGCCCCTCCACCAGGTCCGCGTACTCGGCCACCGCCCGCGCCACCGCGCGCCGCACGGTCTGCGGCCGGATGCCCTCGGGCGTCGGGTAGTCCGGCACCACGCGGCCGAGGGCCCGCCCGGGGGCGCCCTCGTCCTCGGGGAGGCTCTCGATCTCCGGGTGCACCAGCTCCTTCGAGAAGCGGTAGCGCTTCACGTCACCGGTCACGAGCAGCCGCGCGCCCCGGACCGCGGTGCGGGCCACGGCCTCGCCGCCGCGGAACCACTTGAGACCGACCGCGCCGCTCGCGTCCTCGACCAGCGCCTCGAAGATGCGGGGAAAGCGCCCACGCCGGTGGGCGAAGCCCGAGGCGACCACCCTGGCGACGAAGGTGGCGCGGCGCCCAACCTCCAGGTCCGCGACGCGCGCGAGCGCGCGGCGGTCGTCCCAGCGCGTCGGCAGGTGGAAGAGCAGGTCCGCCACGCTGGCCAGGCCCCGGCGGGCCAGGGCCTCGGCGGTGCGGGGCCCCACGCCGCGCAGCACCTCGGGCGAGCGGGCCAGGGCCGCCCGGGGATAGTCGGGCCCCGCCAGGCGGTCGAGCCGCGCCAGGGCCCGGGCGATCCGGCGGCGCCGGGCCTCGCCCGTCGACTCGTCGACCAGGTCGAGGGGCGCCGCGAAGCTCCGCTCCAGGGCGCGCAGCTCCTCCCGCGCGTCCCGGGGGATCGCCAGGGCCAGCGCCCGCTGCGTGGCGCGGAGCACCGAGGCCTCCAGGTTCCGCAGGCGCTCGAGCCCCGCGAAATCGCCCTTGGCGGCGAAGACCAGTGGCTTCCGGATCACCTCGATCGCCGTCTCGAAGGGGCTCTGGACCACGGCCTCGGCTCGGTGCTACGGGGTGTGGATCTCCTGGAGGCTGCGGACTCCGATCGACTCGAGCTGGAGCGCGCGGATCGCGCCCGAGGCGGCCCGGGCGCCGGCCAGGGTGGTGAAGTAGGGCACGCCGCGCAGCAGGGCCGCCCGCCGCAGCGAGGCGGAGTCGCGCACCGAGATCGGGTCGGAGCTGACGGTATTGATCACCAGGTCGATCTCGCCGGCCTCGATGCGCTGCACCACGTCCCGGGGCCCCTCTCCCATCTTCGGGACCGCCTCCACCTTGATGTCCCAGCCGCCGAGGGCGCGCGCCGTGCCGGGGGTGGCCAGGATGCGGAAGCCGCTGGCGGAGAGCTCCCGCACCACGTCGCCGATGCGCGGCCGATCCTCGGCCCGCACCGAGACCAGCACACTGCCCGAGAGCGGCAGGCTGTTGCCGGCCTGGATCTGGGCCTTGGCGTAGGCGCGGCCGAAGGCCGAGTCGATGCCCATCACCTCGCCGGTGCTCTTCATCTCCGGGCCCAGCAGGGTATCGGCCCCCGGGAACTTGACGAAGGGGAAGACGGCCTCCTTCACCGCGTAGTGCCGCGGCCAGATCTCCCGGGTGAAGTCCAGCGACTCGAGGCTTCGCCCCACCATCACCAGGGCCGCGAGCTTGGCCAGGGGCCGCCCGATGGCCTTGGAGACGAAGGGCACCGTGCGCGAGGCCCGGGGGTTCACCTCGATCACGAAGAGCTGGCCCTCCTTGACCGCGTACTGCACGTTCACGAGTCCGCGGACGCCGAGCTCGAGGGCCAGGCGCCGGGTGGAGTCGAGGATCTCGTCGATCATCTGGCCCGACAGCGAATAGGGGGGCAGCGAGCAGGCGGAGTCGCCGGAGTGCACGCCCGCCTCCTCGATGTGCTCCATGATCCCGCCCACCACCACCCGCTCGCCGTCGCAGATGGCGTCCACGTCCACCTCGATGGCGTCGGCCAGGAAGCGGTCGACCAGCACCGGGTGCTCGGGAGAGGCCTTCACGGCGAAGCGCATGTAGGCGGCCAGCGAGTCCCGGTCGTGCACGATCTCCATGGCCCGCCCCCCGAGCACGTAGGAGGGCCGTACCAGCACCGGGTATCCGATGCGCGCGGCCACCCGCTCGGCCTCGGCGGCGCTGCGCGCCGTGCCCCCCGGCGGCCGGCGCAGGCCCAGCGCCTCCAGCAGCGCGTCGAAACGCTCCCGGTCTTCGGCCCGGTCGATGGCGTCGGGCGGGGTGCCCAGGATCGGGACCCCCGCGCGCTCCAGGGGCACCGCCAGCCGCAGCGGGGTCTGGCCGCCGAACTGCACGATCACGCCCTCGGGCTTCTCCAGGTCCACGATCGCGAGCACGTCCTCCAGGGTCAGCGGCTCGAAGTAGAGGCGGTCGCTGGTGTCGTAGTCGGTGGAGACGGTCTCCGGGTTGCAGTTGACCATGATCGTCTCGTAGCCCGCCTCGCGCAGGGCGAAGACCGCATGGCAGCAGCAGTAGTCGAACTCGATTCCCTGCCCGATCCGGTTCGGTCCGCCGCCGAGGATGACGATCTTGGGCCGGTCGCTGGGCCTCGCCTCGCACTCGTCCTCGTAGGTGGAATAGAGGTAGGGCGTGTGCGCCTCGAACTCGGCCGCGCAGGTATCCACCCGCTTGTACACGGGCCGCACGCCCGCCTCGTGCCGCGCGCGGCGCACCTCGTCCTCGCCGACGCCCCACAGGGCCGCCAGCCGCCGGTCGGAGAAGCCCTGCTGCTTGGCCGGGCGCAGCCAGGCGCGGCGCTCCTCCGGCGGCGCCGCCGCCAGGGCCGCCTCGGTCTCGACGATCTGGGCCAGGTTGCGGAGGAACCACGGGTCGATCTGCGAGCGGCGATGCAGCTCGGCCACGTCGACGCCCCGGCGCAGGGCCTCGGCCAGGGCCCACAGCCGCCCGGGTCGGGGCGTGTCGATGCGCTGCCACAGCTCGTCGACGCCGGCCGCCCCCTCGGGCAGCTCCGGGGGCTCGAAACCCGAGTGGCCGATCTCCAGGGAGCGGATCGCCTTCTGCAGGCTCTCCTTGAAGGTGCGCCCGATCGCCATCACCTCGCCCACGGACTTCATCTGCGTGGTGAGACGGTTGTCCACGCCGGGGAACTTCTCGAAGGTGAAGCGCGGCACCTTCGTCACCACGTAGTCGATGCTCGGCTCGAAGCAGGCGGGCGTCTCCCGGGTGATGTCGTTCTTGAGCTCGTCCAGCGTGTAGCCGACGGCCAGCTTGGCCGCGATCTTGGCGATGGGGAAGCCCGTGGCCTTGGAGGCCAGCGCCGAGGAGCGCGAGACCCGGGGATTCATCTCGATCACCACCAGGGTTCCGTTCCGCGGGTCCACGCCGAACTGGATGTTGGAGCCGCCGGTGTCGACGCCGATCTCCCGGATGATGGCGATCGAGGCGTCGCGCATCTCCTGGTACTCGCGGTCCGTGAGCGTCTGGGCCGGGGCCACGGTGATGGAGTCGCCGGTGTGCACGCCCATGGGATCGAAGTTCTCGATCGAGCAGATGATCACCACGTTGTCCGCGCTGTCGCGCATGACCTCGAGCTCGAACTCCTTCCAGCCGAGGACGCTCTCCTCGATCAGGCACTCGTGCCGGGGCGACTGCTGGAGCGCCCAACGCACCAGGGGCTCGAACTCCTCCCGCTGCCAGGCCACGCTGCCGCCGGTGCCGCCCAGGGTGAAGCTGGGGCGGATGATGGCCGGGAGGCCCGTCTCCGTCAGGATGCGGCGGGCGTCGTCGAGCGAGCGGGCGTAGCCCGAGCGCGGCAGCTTGAGCCCGATCCGGCGCATGGCCTCCCGGAAGCGCTCCCGGTCCTCGGCCTTGTGGATGGCGTCGAGCTGCGCGCCGATCAGCCCCACGCCGTAGCGCCCGAGCACCCCCTGCTCGGAGAGGTCCACCGCCAGGTTCAGGGCGGTCTGGCCCCCGAGCGTGGGCAGCAGCACGTCGGGCCGCTCGCGCTCGATGATCTTCTCCAGGCTCTCCACCGTCATGGGCTCGACGTAGGTGCGCGAGGCCATCTCCGGGTCGGTCATGATGGTGGCCGGGTTCGAGTTCACCAGGACGACCTGGTAGCCCTCCTCCCGCAGGGCCTTGCAGCCCTGGGTCCCGGAGTAGTCGAACTCGCAGGCCTGTCCGATCACGATCGGGCCGGCCCCGATCACCAGGATCTTCTCGATGTCGTCGCGGCGCGGCACGTCTAGGCGGCCGGCGCGCCGCGGGCCACGTCGGCGCCGCTCACCGCCTCGCCGGCGGCGGAGCGCGCCACCATCTCGCGGAAGCGGCGGAAGAAGTAGGCGGCGTCGTGCGGTCCCGGCGACGCCTCCGGGTGGTACTGGACGCTGAACAGGGGGCGGCGCAGGTGGGCCAGGCCCTCCACGGTGCCGTCGTTCAGGTTCACGTGGGTGATCTCCACCGGCTCGCCGGCGGCCCGCAGCGAGTCGGCGTCCACCGCGTAGCCGTGGTTCTCGGCGCAGATCGAGACCCGGCCGGTAGCCAGGTCCTGGCCGGGCTGGTTGCCCCCGTGATGGCCGAACTTGAGCTTGACGGTGCGCCCGCCGAGGGCCAGGCCCAGGATCTGGTGGCCGAGGCAGATGCCGAAGAGCGGACGCCGGGCCGCGAGCTCCCGCACGTTCTCCCGGACGCCCGCGACGGCGGCCGGGTCGCCGGGGCCGTTGGAGAGGAAGATCGCGTCGGGCGAGAGCGCCAGGGCCTCGGAGGCCGACGTGGTGGCGGGCACCACGGTCACGTCGAAGCCCTGCTCCACGAGCTGGCGCAGGATGTTGCGCTTGATGCCGAAGTCGTAGGCCACGAGCCGCAGGGCGGGCCCGGGCCGCGCGGGCCGCGGCACCTGGCCCTCGATGCCCTGCCACAGGCCCTCGGTCCAGCGATAGGGCGCGCGGCAGGTCACCTCGGCCACCAGGTCGCGGCCGTCCAGGCCCGGCGCGCGGCGCGCCTGCAGGGCCAGGGCGGCGCCGTCCTGCCACCGCGGGTCCGTGGACACGACGCCGATCTGCGCGCCGCCGTCCCGGATGCGCCGCACCAGGGCGCGCGTGTCGATCCCGGCGATGCCGGGGATGCCGTGGCGCTCGAGATAGCGCCCGAGGGGCTCGCGGGCGCGCCAGCTGCTCGGCGTCTCGAAGAGCTCCTTCACGGCGAAGGCCCGCAGGAAGGGATGCGCCGACTCCTCGTCCTCCGGGTTCACGCCGACGTTGCCGATCTGGGTATAGGTCATGCAGACCACCTGTCCCGCGTAGGAGGGATCGGTGAGGATCTCCTGGTAGCCGGTCAGGCTGGTGTTGAAGCAGACCTCGCCCTCGGCGACGCCCAGGGCGCCGAAGGCCTGGCCCCGGAACAGGCTGCCGTCGGCCAGCACCAGCAGGGCCGGCGCCGGAGCGGCGGGGGAGAGCCGGGGCGAGCTCATGGCAGCAGCACGCCCCGATCGGCGTGGAAGACCAGGCGTCCGCCCACCAGGGTGGCCAGCACCCGGCCGGTGAGGCTGGCGCCGGCCCACGGCGAGTTCCGGCTCTTCGAGAAGCCCTTCGCCGGGTCGTAGATCCAGCGCCGCTCCGGGTCGATCACCACCACGTCGCCCGGCTCGCCCTCGGCGAGGCTGCCGCCGGGCCGGGCCAGGATGCGCGCCGGGTTCGTCGACAGGCGGCGCACCAGCTCCAGCGGCGAGAGCTCGCGGGACCGCACCAGGTCGAGCACCACCGCCACGGCGG
>Ga0299906_10003872_pt1 | contig 12316 bp, 18 predicted proteins | sample RVTome_14_FD_200259 | JGI IMG/M metagenome (GOLD analysis project Ga0299906, IMG submission 200259) | Soil microbial communities from uranium-contaminated site in the Upper Colorado River Basin, Wyoming, United States - RVT145D125 (version 2) ...
TGACGGTGAGGTAGACCCCTCGCTCAGAGTCTGCCCGCGGGTCATCGAGGGCATTGACCGTGAACTCGGTGATGCGAGCGAAGCGCTTCTCCAGATAACGATGGATCGCCCGCTTGATGTCGAAGTACTCGCGCGCACCGGGCACATGGCGGTCGATCATCGCCAGCGCAACGGTCAGGGAGTGCCCGCGGCCGAGTCGCACGCCCATGATCTTGAAGTCGTCGCCGGCGGCCGGAAACGCGTCGTGGAATTCTTTGGAACGAAGGGCGCCGGCGACAGCGAGCACGTCGCGCTCGAGCTCGGAGAGCGGCGCGTAACCGACGCCAAAGGATGTGTCGTTGGCGCAGCGCGCGAGGTCCGACCGTGCATAGAGCTGCTTCAGATTCTCGCTCCCCTCCTTGATCTCGCACAGGACGCGGAAATGTTCGCTCGCACTACCGACGCTACGCCTTAGGTGCTCTCGGACCGCGTTCGTGACGATGCCTTCGATGTCGAGCTTGCCATCGGGGTTGGTGGCGCGCCCGCACACGATGAGCTTGATCGGCTCGAGGAGGGCACCGCCACCGAAGCGGGGTGCGCTCCGGCCGGCGACGAGCAGCCCCTTGTCGACGTTGAAGTGGAGAACCTCTCCGTATGCGGAGAGATACGCCCCCGCGAGCGCGACGGCTGCGGCCTCGCACGCCCCATCGGTCAGCGTGTCCGGGTGTCCGACACCCTTGTGCTCGCACATCTCGACCGGCCTCCGGGATAACGGTGGTCGCGGGGCGATATGCACGTGGATCGACGGGTGATCAGCCCTCATATCTCGTGCATCGGCCGCTCGGGATGGCCCGCCGGATGGCGGCGCGTGATCGCCGCAGGAACGAAGCCGTAGTGCACCTCGATCCCGTCGGCGACGAGCATCTGGCCCGGGGCCCGCGGTTGGGCGAGCAGCGACGGCGCGGCGAGCGCGAGGCCGACGAGCACGCAAGACATCATCAGTCGGCCGGGTCCCATTTTCAGAGTCCTGCGCTAACCGCCCACATCGCGTTTCATCTGCTCGTATTGCTCGCGCGTGAGCTCACCCTTGGCGTAGCGCTCCTTCAGGATGTCGAGAGCGCGTCTCTCGGAGCGCGGCGCGCCATCGCTCGCGAGCCACTTGACGAGCACGACGATGCCGAGGATCACGAGGATCCAGAACAAGCCCATGTGAAAAATGCCGAGGCCGACCCAGCCCCAGCCCCATCCGTCCGGTCCACCCCACATCATTTAGTCCTCCGTTTCGTCAGCTTCTCGCGACTGCATCACAGCGCGGCGAGCACCCGCTCGAGGCGCTTGCGGCGCCAACGCTGGCTACCGGCGCTGCATCATGTCCTCATGCTGCAGCATCTGGTCCATCATCATCTGCATCATGTCCATGCGGTTCTCCATCATGCGCATGCGCTCGTCCGCGCTGCCGGGCGGCTTGCCCGACGGCGCCTTGCCGGCCGGCCCGCCGCCCATCCTTCCGCCGCCTTGCATCATCCCCATCATCGGTCCGCCCATGCCGCGCATCCCGCCCATGGTCTCCTGCATGGTCGTCATGTGCTCCTGCATGAGCTTTTGCCGCTCCGTCGGATCAGTCGTCGCGCGCAGCTTGTCCATCTGCGCCTGCATCTTCTTCATCAGCTCCTCCATCTTCTGCGTGTCCATGCCCATCATGCCCGGGCCACCCGGTAGCGACGGTGCGGGCTTGGCCGATGGGGCGGGCGCGGGGGCCTGCGCGTGCGCGGTGACGAGCGCGCCGGCGAGCAGAAGCGATGCGAACAGCGGTGTTGCGGGTCTCATGGTTGCCTCCATTGCGTTGGGTTGAAATTGGACTCGATCGATCAACTGCGAATCTCGGCGCCGTATCCGGCCCACAGGAGATACCGGCTGACGACACCGAATCCCGCCGTCGCGACGAAAGCCCGACGGGTGGTGAAGTGGTTGCGCGTGCTCATTTCAGCTGCCAGCGGAAGACACGGGGGCTCGCCTCGCCGGGGCGCCGGATCTGCAGCTCGATCGCCTGGGGCGGCGGCGAGACGGGGTTGAACCGCAAGACCCCCTCGCGGTGATGGCCGCCGGGCGCGGCGCCGTCCCACCCGGTCGGCGCGTACTCCCGCCCTTCGCCGTCGACGAGCACCGCCGACTTCACCAGGTCGTCGCTGAGATCCTGACTGTGGGTGTCCAGAACGATCTCGAAGTTCCACGTCTTCGCGTCCCCGACGAAGCTGCCCGGCTTCACGGTCACGGTCACGCCCTTCTCGCTGCTCACCCGCGCAGGGAGTGCGGCCGTCGAGCCCTGGGCGGCGACGGGCAACGGCGGCGCCGCGAGTCCGGCTGCGAGCAGCACGACGGCGATCAAGATGCGCTTCATTGAGTTCCTTTCGAGGATTGACAAGGCATGTCGAACGTCGGCGCGCCGATCCTCAAGCTTCTCCTGCGTGGGCGCGCGAGACGCCGAGCCGCGGCACGAAGCGCGGCGTTCGTGCCGCGTAGCGCTCGTATTCGGCGCCGAAGGCCTCGCGGACCTCGCGCTCCTCCGCGAGCGCGAGGCGGACGTACATGAAAACGAGCACCGGAAACATCGCCAGCGTCAGCAGCGTGGGCCACTGCAGGAGGAAGCCGAACATGATCAGGACGAAGGCCGCGTATTGCGGATGTCGAATCCGCGCGTATGGGCCGGTGGTTGCCAGCTGCCGGGCCTGCTGCGCGGCATGCAGGACGCGCCACGCGGCGGCGAGCAGGATGAACCCCAGCACGATGAGCAAGTTGCTCGCGATGTGGAACGGGCCGAAGTGCGGGTTCGTGCGCCACCCGAGCAGCGTCTCGAGCAGGTGGCCTGCGTCGTGCGAAAGGAAGTCGGTGCCGGGAAAGCGACTCGCGAGCCAGCCCGAGAGCAGATAGATCGTCAGCGGGAACCCGTACATCTCGGTGAAGAGCGCCACGAGGAACGCCGAGAACGCGCCGAACGAGCGCCAGTCGCGCCTGCTCTGCGGCTTCGCGAAGCTGAACGCGAAGATGATGAATATGAGCGAGTTGATCATCACCAGCGACCAGAGGCCGTAGGCGGACGTTTCGCCTTGGTTCATTGGCTGCCTCCTTCAGTGGGGCCGCGCCCCGAGGGCTTGCCATCGCGATCCTCCTCGCCGCGCTTGCGCCCGCCATGGCCACCGTGCCCGTGGAACATGTGGAGCAGCGGGCAGGCGAGCAGGAGCAGGAACGGCAGGAACTGGATCGCGTGCGCGCGATGCTCGGTGATCAGGAAGTAGCCGGCGATCGCGATGAAGCCGAGGAGCACCCACTTCGTGGGAATGCGAAATCCGCGGCTCCCTTTCGGGTCGTGTTGGTGTCCGTCCATCGACGCCTCCGGCTTTCAGCGTTGGAAACCCACGGTCATCCCGCCCTCTTCTTCGGTGGCTCCGCCTCTTGATGGCGCTGGCGGCTCTGGCGCATGACCCAGATCCCCGCCGCAGGGCAGACGAGCGCGAGCACCGCCAGCAGCACGACCAGCGGGGCAAGGCCGTAGATCCACCAGCTCACACCCACGACGGCGAGCCCGAGAGCGATGCAGATGACGAGGGTTCGATCCGACATGCTTGCTCCCTAGATCCGTTCGAGCTTCATCGCCTTCAGGAGCGCCGAGTTCACGATCACGGAGAGCGACGAGAGGGCCATCGCGGCCGCGGCGATGATCGGGTTGAGGAAGCCGAGCGCCGCGACCGGGATGCCGACGGTGTTGTAGACGAACGCCCAGAACAGGTTCTGCTTGATCTTGCGCATCGTCGCGCGGGAGAGCCGGATCGCCTTCACGACGTCGCCGACGTCGTCGCGCACGAGGATGATCCCGCCCGTCTCCTTGGCGACGTCGGAGCCCGAGCCGATGGCGATGCCGATGTCGGCGGTGGCGAGCGCCGGCGCGTCGTTCACGCCGTCGCCGACCATCGCGACCGACTTGCCCTCCCGCTGGAGCTCGGCGATGACCTTCGCCTTGTCCGAGGGCAGGACTTCGGCGATGACGCGGTCGATGCCGAGCTGGCTCGCGATCGCCTCAGCCGTGCGGCGGTTGTCGCCGGTGAGCATGATCACCTCGACTCGTTCTGCCCGGAGCGCGGCCACCGCGCCGGCCGCCTCGGGCTTCAGCGTGTCGGCGACGGCGACGATGCCGGCGAGCGCGCCGTCCTTCGCGACCAGCATCGCGGTCTTGCCTTCGGCTTCGAGCTTCGCGAGCGCTGCTTCCGCGGCCGATGCGTCGATGCCCTCCTGTTGAAGCAGGCGACGGTTGCCGAGCAGCACGCGCGTACCCGACACCGTGCCGCGGATCCCGTGTCCGGGGATCGCCTCGAAGCCCTGGACCGTTGCCGTTTCGAGGTCGCGGTGTCTCGCGCCACGGACGATGGCCTCGCCCAGCGGGTGCTCCGAGCCGGCCTCCACCGACGCCGCGAGGCGGAGCAGGTCGTCCTCGGTCGTGCCCTCGAATGGCAGGACGTCGGTCAGGCTCGGCTCGCCGCGAGTGAGCGTGCCGGTCTTGTCGAACACGACGGTGCTGAGCTGCTGGGTGCGCTCGAGGACCTCGGCGCCGCGGATCAGGATGCCGCCGTCGGCGCCCTTGCCGACGCCGACCATCAGCGCCGCGGGCGTGGCGACGCCGAGCGCGCACGGGCACGAGATGATCAGCACCGCGATGAAGGCGAGCAGGCCCTGCGGGAAGTTGCCCGCGAGCCACCAGCCGAAGAAGGCGAGCAACGCGACCGCGACGACGGCCGGGACGAAATACGCCGTGACCTGATCGGCGATGCGCTGGATCTGCGCCGTGCTCGACTGCGCCTCCTCGACGAGCCGGACGATCTGTGCGAGAGCGGTGTCGGCACCGACCTTGGTTGCGCGGCAACGCAGAAGCCCGGTGCGGTTCACCGTGCCCCCGATCACCTCGCAGCCCGGCGTTTTCTCGACCGGCATCGACTCGCCGGTGAGCATCGACTCGTCGACCGAGGAGCCGCCCTCGAGGACGATGCCGTCGGTCGGCACCTTCTGCCCCGGGCGAACGACGAAGACCTCCTCCGCCATGACGCTCTCCGCCGGGACCTCCATCTCGACGCCGTCGCGCACCACGCAAGCGGTTGCGGGCCTGAGATCGAGGAGCTTACGCACCGCGGCGGAGGAGCGCTTCTTGATGATCTCCTCCATGTACTTGCCGAGCAGAACGAACGCAATGATCACGGCCGAGACTTCGAAGTAGACGTCGCGCTCCTCGACCTTCACCGGCAGCACCTCGGGGAAGAACAGCACCGCCACGCTGTAGAAGTAGGCAACGCTCGTCCCGAGCGCGATCAGGAAGTCCATGTTGATCGAGCGCGTGCGGATCGCCTGCCACGCGCCCTTGTAAAAGCCCCAGCCGCCGATGAACTGCACCGGCGTCACCAGCAGGAACAGCCAGATGCCCCAGGTGAACCACGGGAGCTGCGGGATCGGCGCCCAGGTCACGATGGTCGCGCCGGTCGCGAGCGCAAGGAACGCGCCGGCGCGCAGGATCGCGAGCGCGAGCACGCCGGTGAGCGCGATCGCGACCCGCGTGCGCATCGACTTGAGCTCGGCTTCCGGGCTCTCGAACGTCCGCTGGCAGCCGACGCTGCAGAAGTAATAAACCCGCCCGCCGCGCTCGCTCTTCAGGGCCGTCGCCTTGTCGACCATCATTCCGCAGATCGGGTCCTTGGCGAGTTCCTTCGCCCGGGCTCGCGCCGCGGCCCGAAACGGCATGCCGTGCTCGGCCGCCGAGACGCCATGCGCGCCAGCGAGCGCAAGCCGGCCCGCGTCCGTGGCTGCGCCCACGTACGTCGCCGGATCGCCCTTGAAAGCGGCGACGCAATGCGGGGAGCAGAACCAATACGTCCTGCCCTCGTGGGTCGCGCTGCCCGCGGCCGACCGCGGGTCAACCGTCATACCGCATACGGGATCAAGCGCCATTCACGTTTCCCCCACTGGTCGATTCACCCGCTAACCGGCGTTCTTCCCCGCCCCCGGGACTTGTGCCCGCTCGCCGGGTTGGGCTGCCCATTCCCGGTAGCAGTCGAGGCCGCAGAAATAGAGCACGTAGTCCTCGGCCTCCGCGCAATGCGCCTCGGACGTCGGAATCTCTTTGAGGCAGATCTCGCATTTCACTTTGGGCAGATCGATCGGTTCCGGCTTGTCGCTCATGGCTGCGCTCCTTTTGCGTTCAGCTGCGTGCCGCCGAACGCGGGCCGAGCAGGTTGTAGGCGACGGCGTAGACGACCCCGGTGACGAAGCGGTTCGTTGCTGGCGCGCACGAGCCGAAGCCAGGAAGCGGAGGAGGAATCGCCATGCCACACGGTTCTGCTCGACGGTATGCCTCAAAGCATTCCAGACGGACCCGGTAGGCTTGCCCTCTGAAGCTCGCGGTCCCGGCGGCGGCATTCGGATCCACTGCCATCCCGCACACGGGGTCGACGACCGACCCGCATTTACGTGTCATTGCCGTCTCCATTCGCGGCGTCCTCTGCTAACGCCTTCCCGAACGCAGCGCGAGCAGCGCCCACACGAGGCCCAGCGCCGCGGCCACGCCGAAGCCGGCGACCCCGAGCAGGGGGAAATCCTCGAAGTGCGGGCCGGCGTGCACGGTGAGCACGATCGCGGAGCCGATCACGAGCGCCGCGATGATCAGGCTGAAGCCCAATCGATTCGTGGCCCGCTGCAGCGCCAGCTCCAGGCCCTCGAGCCGCTCGTGGCGGATGCGGAACGCCAGCTCGCCGTGGCGAAGATCCTCGAGCAGGCCGTCGACGGCGACCGGCAGCCGCGTGACCGAGGAGCGCACGGCGCGCAGCGAGCGGTAGATCCGCGCGAGGCTCGCCGCGCTCGCGTCGGGCCGCGCGAGGTCCGCCAGCAACCGGCTGGTGTAGTCGCGGAACGCGGCGATCGAATCGAACTCCGGGTCGAGCGCCTTCGCGCCGGCCTCGACGGTCATGAACGCCTTGGCCACCAGCGCCGTCTCGCGCAGCAGCCGCACGTGATGCTCGCGGCCGAGGTGCACGAACTCCGCGAGGATGGCGCTGAACGAGCCGGTCGCGACTCCGCTGCCGTAGTAGCGCTCGAGCGCGCGCCCGAGGTCGCGCACGAACGCGGCGCGGTCGAACCCCTCCACCACCCCGCCCATCGCGACGTACGTGTCGGCGAGCCACTCCGGATCGCGCGCGATCACCGCGAGGAAGAGCTGGCGCAGGTTCTCCTGGTCGCGCGCCGCGAGCCGGCCGAGCGCCCCGAAGTCGTGGAAGCACAGCCGCCCGTCCGGCATTACGAAGATGTTGCCGGGATGGGGGTCGGCGTGGAACACGCCGTGCTCGAGCACGTGGGTCAGGAAGAGCCGCATCAGCGTCGCGGCGAGCCGCCGGCGCTCGGCCGGATCCGGCGGGTGCCGCTCGTCGATCGGCCCGCCGGTGCTGAACGCGATCGTGAGCACGCGCGGAGTCGTGAGACGCCAGAACACGCGCGGGACCTCGACCGCCGGCTCGTCGCGGTTGTGCGCGGCGAAGCTTTCGGCGTTCGCGCCCTCCTGGCTGAAGTCGAGCTCCGAACGGATCGTCTCCGCGAACTCTTCGATCAGCCCGACGAGGTTGAACTGCTGCAAGCGGGCGACGTGGCGATCGAGGAGCCGCGCGAGGAACCTGAGGAGCGAAAGGTCCGCCTCGATCGTCGCCGCGATCCCGGGCCGCTGGATCTTGGCGACGACCTCGGTGCCGTCGTGGAGCCGCGCGCGGTGGACCTGGCAGAGCGATGCAGCGGCGAGCGGCGCCTCGTCGAACCTCTCGAAAAGGCTCTCGACCGGCGCGCCCAGCTCCCGCTCGACGATCGCCCGCGCCTCCGGGGAGGGAAACGGCGGGACGTCGCTCTGCAGGTGCTGCAGCTCGCGTGCGAACGGCTCCGGGAGCAGGTCCTGGCGCACGCTCAGCATCTGGCCGAACTTGACGAACGTCGGCCCCAGCTCCTCGAGCGCAGCCCGCAGGCGGGCCGCGTCGCTCTGGATCGCGTCCGGCGCGGGTGCCTCGTTCGGCGCGAGCCGTGCGAGGCCGATCCGCTCGACGTAGCTGCCCCAGCCCTTCGCCGCCGCGACGCGAAGGATCGTGGCGAGCCGGGCGATGTCGCGGATCGGAAAGCTCGCCGCTCGGTCCATCACGCCGGCCCCTCCCGCTCAGCCCCGCGCGACCAGGTTGTAGAACCAGGCATACAGCGCGCCCACCAGGAACCCGACCACGACCCACGTGACGGCTACGCCCCCGAATCCGGCGTACGAGAATCCGCCGGCCGGCTGCTGGAGCTTGCGGAAGTCGAGTCCGTGGAACAGCGCATTCAGGAAGTTGACCGACGAATCGGGGAACGTGACGAAGACGACCGTGCAGACCGCGTACGTCACGAGGACGGTGAGGGCGACGGCGGCGCCGATGGACCACGGTTTGAGCGGTTTCATGGATTCCTCCTATGTGATCGACCCTGCAGCACACGCTGCAGTGGTCGCATCGATCCTCGTCCTGCGAGTTGCTCCAAGGTCAAGCCTCATGAGCCCACCGATTCGATGAGCCGGCAGACCTCGTCGCCGATCGGCACGCCGTCGCGCATCCGGCGCCACTTCGCGAGCGCGCGCTGCATGCACCGGCGCATCCCGATCAGCTCATCGAGCTCCACCCCGAACTCGTCCACGCGCCGCCGCACGATGTCGCGGACCATCGGGCAGGGCGACTCGCGTCGCCGGCTCTTCTCGAGGATCGTGGCGATCTCGGACAGCGTGAAGCCGAGCGCCTGCGCCCGGCGGATGAATGCGAGCACGCGCGCGTCGCCGGGCGTGAACTCGTGGTATCCGTTCCGGGCGTTGCGCCGCGGCCTGAGCAGCTTTCGCCGGACGTAGTAGCGCACGGTGTGCGCCGGTACCCCGGTGGCACGGGCGACTTGCTCGACGCGTAAGCTCACTGTCTGCCTTTCCGAACGGGCTCGGAGCGGGTCACGCCGCGGCCGAGCGGGAAACGAGAGCCTGAGTCGACTCAGGCGTAACGGCGCGGGTCGGCTGCGTGCCCCGCCCGGATCACGGGCCAGACCGCAGGCGATCTGCCGGCAGAGGCAGGGTCAGATCAGGAGACGAGGAAACCGGCGCGAAACCGGCTCGGGCGGCGGCGTCGCTGAGTGCAGCGGCGCGCGCGCGCGTGGAAGCACGACGACCAGCCCCGCGCGCTCGGCGGCCGGCGGTGCGCCGACCGGCTGGATCGCCCGCGCGAGCCCAGGCATGAACAGCTCGCTCGCCTCGACGACGGTCGCAGAGATGGCGGTGCAGCACGGCTCGCCCTCGTCCCCGGCACCGACGGCGGGCGCCGCCAGCGCTTGCACGACCTCGGTTTTCGAGTGACCGAGGTCAAGCGCCGCGAGCGCGCACAAAGCGTTGACCGCCGGCACCAGCGCGAACAACAGCACCGCCACCGCTACGACGGCCAAGCTGAGTCGCCTCAATACGTAACGCTTCCGGATCGGGGACATCTGCCGGGGTCTGGTTAGAACGAGCTCACTATGACACGCGCCGGTGAGCCGGCTTTGACGGATATCAAACGCCTTCGCGCCCTGGCCCGCGCGGGGCAGTCACCGGCGAAGCCGTTCGTGATCCTGCTGAGGCTATCCGTCAGCCGCGCGGCTCGACGGTGCCGAGCGTCCTCGATCGCCACCAGCGCACGAGCAAAGCCAGCACGACCAGCAGCGCAGCCACCTCGAAGCGGGGCTCCACGAGCCCATGCGGGTTCTGCAGCTCGCCCGGAAATACCCCCGGCGCGATCACCGCAAGGACGCCGTGGGCATACGCTGCAACGGCGGCGAATCCCAGCCCCGCGACCGCGTCGAGCCCGCGCCCCCGGAGCGCGCGCCCCCATGCGCGCCAGGACCGGCCAGCCGCATCCGAGCAGGATGATCGTCGCGAGGCCGAGTCCGGTCGTGGACGAGCGACAGCGCGACGACCGGCACGGCAAGTGCGACGCTCGTCCAGAGGCGTCCCGCGCCGCTGCGCTGCTTGCCGTCGCTGGCAGCCACCGTGCCGCCTCGCTGCATCGGACCCGCTCCGTCACTTCTCGATCCGCGTCACGATGTACGCGCCGCCGATCTTCTCGGCCTGGAACTTGATCTTGTCCCCGGCCTTCAGCTGGTCGAGCATCGCCGGATCCTTCACCTGGAACACCATCGTCATCCCGGGCATGTCCAGGTTTTGGATCGGCCCGTGCTTGATGGTGAGCTTTTTCGCCTCCTTGTCGACCCTGCGGATCTCGCCGTCGGTGAGCGCGGCGGCTTGTGCCACGATCGTCGGGTGGTGGCTCGCGTGGTCGGTCGAGGACTGCGCGAGCAGCGGTGCAGCGTAGCCCAGCATCGCCGCGGTCAAGTAGAGGGACAGCTTCTTCATCATCGCACTCCTATCTGGCAACGACCTTGATCGTTCCGAACATCCCGGCCTCGTAGTGGCCGGGGATCAGGCACGCGAAGTAGAACTCGCCGGCTTTGGTGAACTGCCAGAACATCTCCCCGGTCTCGCCGGGCTTGAGATGCACCATGTGCGGCTCGTCGTGCTCCATGTCGGGGAACTTCTTCATGAGCTCGTAGTGCTCGTTGAGCTCGGCCTTGGTGCCGAGGACAGTCTCGTGCAGCTGCTTGCCGCCGTTCTTCACGACGAAGCGGACCGTCTCACCCTGCTTCACAGCGATCGCCGACGGCGTGTAGCGCATGATGTCCTTGCCCTCGATGCGGACGGTGCGGGTCACCTTGCTTGGGTCGCCCTCGCGACCGAACGCCTTCTCTTCCACGGGCGCGCCGCGCTTCGGGGCCTGGCGCTTGGCGTGGTTCTTGCCGCCGTGCCCGTAGGCCACGAACGGGACGGTCGCGAGGAAGAGCGAAAGAAACAGCAGATGCTTCATTTCAACGGACTCCTGATGCTTGGTTGATGGTTCGGTTGATCAGTGACGCGACTTGCCGCCCCCGCGGCGCACCTTGGCGGTCGTCGCATCGGCTGCCGGCGCGCTCGCGCGCGCGACCTTGGGCAGCTCGCCTCCCCATTCATAGGCGACCGTGCCCGCCGGGTGCTTGTACCAGCCCGGATCCTTGTAGTCGTTGCGGGCGAGGCCTTCCCGCACCTTCACGACGGTGAACATGCCGCCCATCTCGATCGGCCCGAACGGGCCCTGGCCGGTCATCATGGGCAAGGTGTTGTCGGGCAGCGGCATTTCCATCTCGGCCATGTCGGCCATGCCGCGTTCGCCCATCACCATGTAGTCCGGCACGAGGTTCATGATCTTCTGCGCTACCCCGCGGTGATCGACGCCGATCATCGTCGGCACGTTGTGGCCCATCGCGTTCATGGTGTGATGCGACTTGTGGCAGTGGAACGCCCAGTCACCCGGCTCGGTGGCGTCGAACTCGAAGGCGCGCATCGCCCCGACCGGGATGTCGATGGTGACCTCGGGCCACTGCGCTTCGGGCCGCACCCAGCCGCCGTCGGTGCAGGTCACCTTGAAGTCGTAGCCGTGCATGTGGATCGGGTGGCTGGTCATCGTCAGATTGCCCATCCGGACGCGTACCTTGTCGCCCCTGCGCACCGCCAAGGGGTCGATGCCCGGAAACACGCGGCTGTTCCAGCTCCACAGGTTGAAGTCGAGCATCGTGGCGACCTTCGGCGTCATACTGCCCGGCTCGATGTCGTAGGCGTTGATCAAGAACACGAAGTCGCGGTCGACGCGCATGAAACTTGGGTTCTTCGGGTGCACGACGATGAACCCCATCAGGCCCATCGCCATCTGCACCATCTCGTCGGCGTGCGGGTGATACATGAAGGTCCCCGACTTCTTCATCGTGAACTCGTACACGTACGTCTTCCCGACCGGGATCTGCTTCTGGGTGAGTCCGCCGACGCCGTCCATGCCGCTCGGCAGCAGGATCCCGTGCCAGTGGATCGTGGTGTGCTCCGGCAGCTTGTTGGTCACGAACATCCTGACCTTGTCGCCCTCGACGCACTCGATCGTCGGGCCCGGCGACTGGCCGTTGTAGCCCCACAGGTTGGCCTTCATGCCGGGCGCCATCTCGCGCACGACCGGCTCGGCGACCAGGTGGAACTCCTTCCAGCCGTCTTTCATCCGCCACGGCAGCGTCCAGCCGTTGAGCGTGACCACCGGCTGATACGGCCGGCCGTTCGGCGGCGCGAGCGGCGGCTGGGTCGCTGCCGACGCCTGCGTCGGCGCCTCGGGCACCGCGGCGATTGCGGCTTTCGATACTGCGCTGGCGCCGAGCACTGCCG
>Ga0299906_10003873_pt1 | contig 12315 bp, 10 predicted proteins | sample RVTome_14_FD_200259 | JGI IMG/M metagenome (GOLD analysis project Ga0299906, IMG submission 200259) | Soil microbial communities from uranium-contaminated site in the Upper Colorado River Basin, Wyoming, United States - RVT145D125 (version 2) ...
TCTCCTCCTCCACCGTTAGCAGGTCCTGTGACAGCACGACCAGGTCTGCGTACTTGCCCGGTGTGAGAGTTCCTTTGACGTCCTCTTCGAACGCGGCAATGGCATTGTTCAGCGTATAAGCCGCAAGACCTTCCTCGCGCGTCATCGAGTGTTCCGGTGTGAAACGCTTGCCGTTGTTCATCATGCGCGATACCGATGAATAATAAGAAGCGATGGCATCTATGGGTTCCACCGGCACATCGGTGCCATTGGTGATCAGCGCGCCGGTGTTCAAGAGGTCGCGCCAGGGCTGGGAAGTTGCCGCCGCACGTTCCTCGCCGAGCCTGGTCGGAATCCATGGCCCGTCCGAAGTGCCGTGTATCGCCTGCACCACCGCTATGATGCCGAGAGCGCCGAAACGCGGCACGTCGACCGGATCGATGTGTTGCGAATGTTCGATGCGCCAGCGCAGCGGTTTGCCATCCACACCCGCCTTTTTCCAGACCCGCTCGTAGAGATCCAGTACTTCGCGTACGCCCCGGTCGCCGATTGCATGAGTATTCACCTGGAACCCGTGCTGCACCGCGATTTCAGCAGTGCCCTCGATGTCCTCCACGGTCTCGAGGACCAGGCCGTCGGACTCGGGAAGGTCGACATACGGCTCGAGCAACCACGCGCCGTGTGCGCCGAGCGCACCGTCGATCTGCCGCTTGATGGAACGAACGGTCAGGAAGTCGTTGCCTTCCGCGACCATTTTAAAATGCGGCAACGCTGCGGCCATCACCTCGTTCGACTCGCGCCGCACCATGACATAGAGACGCACCGGAAGATTGCCTTCCGCTTCCAGTTTTTTGAAGAATTCGATGGTCTCGAAATCGGCGCCGGCGTCGTGAAAGGATGTCACGCCGTGACGCAGCGCTTCGTCGGCCGCCAGCATGACGCGTTCGCGATCGAGTTGTTCGGCCTCCTCCGGCGTCATGCGACTGTTGTATGCGTTGACGGCATCGTTCAGCAGCCGTTGCGCCGTCTCGCGCATGAGCCCGGTGGCCTTGCCTTCCGGCGTGCGCACGATGGTGCCGCCCGGCGGATCCGGCGTATCGCCATCGATGCCGGCCTCGGCAAGCGCCGCGTCGTTGAAGAATGCCGCATGGCCACTTGCATGCCCGAGGCTGACCGGGTTGTCCGGCGACACCTCGTTCAAGGTGTCGTTTCGCGGTACGCCGTCGACGGCGTCATCGGGCACGCTGTCCCATTTGTCCTGGTGCCAGCCTCGCCCGAAAATCCACTCGCCGGGCTTGGCCTTGTCGACCGCCGCCGACACCATTGACACCACTTCCTGCCAGTTCTTTACGTTGCGCAGATCGAGAATCTGTTTGGCGCGGCCGAGCCCGAGGTAATGACCGTGGCCTTCGATGAACCCGGGCATGACGAAGCGGCCGTTCAGTTCGACCACTTTCGTTTCCGGGCCGATATACACCGCGATCTCCTCATCGCTGCCGACAGCGGTGACCTGGTAACCGGTGACTGCAATTGCCCCGGTATTGCCGAGCGCCGCATCGACGGTGGCGACCTTGCCGCCGCGGAGCACCAGGTCGGCCGCCGCAACCGGCGATTCACTTGCAGAATCTGCGGACTCGCGGCTGCATGCGGAAATAACAATTGCGCACATGCACGCAAGGGAAATTGTGTAACGGATTTTCATGATCGACCCCCTGACAAAGGCAGATGCAGACTTTCGCATCGCATCCGTGGCAAAGCAAATGCGATCCGGACTGTCATCCGGCGCCGCCGGCGTTCGGAAATACTCCTGTTCAAAGCTCGGCATTGTCCAGCGCGGCAATGGTATTCCTGTAACCGAGGTCGGCCATTTCGTCCGCCCGATGGAACTCGAAAAAACTGCAGGCATCGCGCGGCACATGGACCACGATATCCGGTGCGTAGGCGGCGAGTTTCAGTCGCGCGATGGAGCCCTGCATCACGTCAAAGGATTGCGTTAGCAGATCCATCGCGCCGGGTTGCTCCCCGGCGCCACTGTCATTGTCGCGAAGACCGCTGATGAACCGCGCTATTGCCGTACGGTAACCCTCGTCCTCGCTTTCCGGTTTGCCTGCGTCTTTCTTTTCGACCGGCCGATAATGCTCCCTCTCGCCGCTCAGATTCACCGCAATTGTGATGTCGGTTGCATCGTTCAGTGTCGGCGCGATTGGAATCGGGTTGATCAGGCCGCCATCCACCAGCAGCCGGCCGTCGATAGTGACCGGGGAAAATACGCCGGGCACGGCGATGGATGCCTTGATGGCGTCGAACAGGGACCCCTTGTTCAACCACACCTCGCGCCGCTCCTCGATAGCCGTAGCGACAGCGGTAAATCCGACCGGCAGGTCCTCGATCCGGCGGTCGCCGATCAGGTCCTTAAGTACCTGGATGATGCGATCGCCTTTGAACAATGACGTGCGGGTGAAGGAAAAGTCGAGCAGCCTGACGACATCGCCCTTGCGCAGTTGTTTCGCCCACCGGATATAGGTATCCAGCTCCTCCGCCGCGTAAATCCCGCCGATGACGGCGCCCATCGAGGTGCCGGCAATGCTGCGTACCTCGAGTTTCCTTTCTTCCAGCGCGCGAATGACGCCGATGTGCGCATGGCCGCGCGCACCGCCGCTGCCAAGCACCAGCGATACGCTCCCGGGTTTCCGGCTCACGCGGGCGCCACTGAAAATGACAGATATTGAATATCAGGCATCACAATCCCGATGATACATTACGCCGCTACAGCCCCGTCTCCGGAAGCTTGAAAATGCGACGTATCGTTACTGTTACCGTGATTGCGCTGGCGTTCCCGCTGCTGGTCCATGCCGATGCCATACGCCAGACCAAGGGCGAAATCTACGATGCCTTTCGCCAGCTGGATGTCGACCTGCCGTCGCCCAACATGTACCGCTCGGCCTCCGGGGCACCCGGACCCCTGTATTGGCAGCAGCGTGCCGACTACGACATCGAGGTCGTGCTGGACGAGGGGCGCCGGCACATCGCAGCGTCGGAGACCGTACGTTACACCAACAATTCGCCGGACTCGCTACGTTACCTGTGGATACAACTCGACCAGAATCGTTTTCGCACGGATTCGCTCGAGAACAGAACAAGAACTGCAACTGATCCGTTGACCATCCTCGACAGGAAGAACCGCGACGTTATTACTTTCGACGAACTCGCCTACGAACAGGCAACGCGCGAGACCCCGTACGGATTCGAGATAGGCGAAGTTACCGATGCCCGCGGCCGTGTCATGCCGCACGCGATCGCGGATACGATGATGCGCATCGACCTGTCGGAACCGCTCGGCCCCGGTGAACGCACCAGCTTCTCCATCGACTGGTCGTTCTACATCATCGACAACCCAAGGGTAGGCGGCCGGAGCGGATACGAGCACTTTCCGGAAACCGATTCCTACATTTACTTCCTTGCCCAGTGGTTCCCGCGCCTTGCCGCTTACACCGATTACACGGGCTGGCAACACAAGGCTTTCCTGGGCCGCGGAGAATTCACGCTGGAGTTCGGCGATTACAAAGTCGCAATCACGGTGCCTTCGGACCATGTCGTTTCGGCCAGCGGCGCACTTCAGAATGCTTCCGACGTGCTGAATGCCGAACAGCGCCGGCGCCTTACAAATGCACGCCGCGCGGACAAACCTGTGTACATAGTTACACCGGAAGAAGCCGCGGAGAATGAGACCGCCGGCACCAACAGCACGCGAACCTGGGTGTTCGAGGCCAAGAACGTGCGGGATTTCGCCTGGGCCTCGTCACGCAAGTTCATCTGGGACGCCATGGTGCATCGGCAGGACGACAGCCGCGTTCCCGAAGTGCTGGCCATGTCGTTCTACCCGAACGAGGCCCAACCGATCTGGTCGATGTACTCGACGCAGGCAGTCGTGCACACGATGGAGGTTTATTCGCGTTTTTCGTTTGCCTATCCGTATCCGACTGCGCAATCGGTAAATACCTGGAAGTCCGGCGGCATGGAATACCCGATGATTACCTTCAACGGTTATCGCCCGGAGCCATTTCTGCAAGACGACGACAATCCGGTCGAGGTCGCCCCGGACAGCACTTATTCAAGCAAGATCAAGTACGGCCTGATCGGAGTCATCATCCATGAGATCGGCCACATTTATTTTCCGATGACCGTCAATTCCGATGAGCGTCAGTGGACGTGGATGGACGAGGGCATCAACAGCTTTCTCGAATACCTTGCGGAGGTCGAATGGGAGGACGGTTTCGCTGCTTACACGCCGGACCCGAACGTATTGGATTACATCGTTCCGTACATGCTGAGCGAGAACCAGGTCCCGATCATGACCAACTCGGAATCGATTCCGCAGTTTTTTGACAATGCCTACAGCAAGCCCACTGCTGCCATGATCGTTCTCCGCGAGACCGTGATGGGGCGGGAGTTGTTCGATTTCGCATTCAAGGAGTATTCGACACGCTGGAAATTCCGCCGCCCGACACCTGCCGACTTCTTCCGCACGATGGAGGATGCATCCGGCATGGACCTGGACTGGTTCTGGCGCGGCTGGTTCTATTCCACAGATCACGTCGAGGTCGGCATAAGCGACGTTCGTGAGTACCGGGTTTCATCGAAGAACCCGGATACGGAGTTCCCGCTGCAGCGTGAGGAAAACGCAAAACTTTATCCGGAATCGCTGACACAGCAGCGTAACCGCGAAGAAGGAATCACGCCGCGTGTCGAACGTGTCCCCGGACTCGAGGATTTTTACAACGAGCACGATCGTTTTACGCCGTCCAACCAGGACCGGAACGAATACACCGAAATGATCGACGGGCTGGAGGAGCTGGAACGCGAAACACTGCGCCGCGCCATTGAGGAAAACCGCGTCGTCTACTTCATAGACTTCGTGAATTCCGGCGGCCTGCCCACGCCCCTGCCCCTCTCCGTGACGAACGCCGACGGTTCGAAGGATTTCGTCACGATTCCTGCCGAGATATGGCGCCTCAATCACCGCCAGGTCACGCGGCTGCTGGTGCGCGACAAAGCGATCTCCGCCATCGAACTCGATCCCCGCCACGAGACGGCCGACACGGATTTCTCCAACAATCATTTTCCACGGCGTATCGCGCAATCGCGAATCGACCTGTACAAGTCGGCCGAAAAAGATCGTGACCTGATGCGAGGCATGCTGGAGAAACTTCGCGAGTCGAAGGGTCAGGCCGGCGGCAGCGGGCGCGAAGTGCCGCTCGACCCGGGACAGGGTGAGCAATAGAACCATGGGCCACCGTGCAGCCGGCATTGTGCTGTTGTGTATTGCCATTGCGGCGGCTGCATCGACGTCGGCACATCGCTCGAAAGCCGCATTGACAACGATCGAACGAAATCCGGTCAGCGGTCGCATCGAGATCGTGCACAGCCTGCATTGGCACGATGCCGAGCTCGGCCTTGCACAATCCACGGGAATTGCCCGGTTGTCGCTCACGACTGTCGAGTCCCAGGCGCGCCTGGCTCTTTACGTCGAGGAACGATTTGATCTCGCCGACGCAAGAACGTCGCAGGTACTGCCACTCGAACTGGTCGGCGCCGAATTATCGGGCGACTACGTGATGATTTACCAGGAACTGGCGGCAGACCTGCCGGGAGGCCTGGCCGTCAGGCACGACGTATTGCGTGACGTTTTTCCGGAGCAGGTCAACCAGGTCAACCTGTTGCAGGGCAGCGAGGTGAGATCGCTGGTCTTTACCGGGCAGGACACCTGGAAGACCGTCATCGTCAACGAAGCGCCGTAGGAGCGAGTAGTGCTCGCTCCTACAGGCATCGGCTGCTGTTATATAATGACCGCCCTTCCGGCACGCGCATGATTGCCGATCTGACTCAGATACAAGAACCCGGAGAAAGCTCTTGAAACGGGACCAGAAATTTTTCGACCTTTATTCACTGGTAATCGGCGTGCTGGCATTCATTGCCCTGGCGATCCTCGTGCTTGCCATGAAAATGACCGGCCGGACACAGCAGGTGTTTACCAGCCAGACTGACGAATACCGTGCGGCTATAGCGGAGCGTCTGCGACCTTTCGGGCAGGTCTATCTGCCCGGCGAGGAAGCACATGCCGGTGAGCCTCAGGTAGTTCCTGCTCCGGCAACGAAACCTGTCGCAACGACCCTGTCCGGGCCCCAGGTGTACAACGAAGCCTGCATTGCCTGTCACGGCAGCGGCATCGGTGGCGCGCCCAAGATCGGTGATGCAGCGGCGTGGGGTCCGCGCGTCGCCCAGGGAAACGCGACGCTTTACGATCACGCCATCAATGGATACACCGGATCCATGGGATTCATGCCGCAAAAAGGCGCACGCATAGACCTCTCGGACCAGGAAGTACGAGACGCCGTCGATTACATGGTGTCCGAATCACAATAGTTGCCGCAGCGACAGCGCCTCTGCCATGTGCGGCGCAGCAACAACGGTATCACCGGCAAGATCGGCAATGGTGCGGGCGACTCGCCTGATGCGGTGATGCGCACGCGCCGACAGCGCAAATCGTTCGACGGCGCGCTCCAGCAGTTCCCAGCTCGCGGAAGTGGCCTCGCACAATGACTCGAGCACACTGACCGGGATGCGGGCATTGCACACGCCTGCCCGCGCAATCTGCATTGCTCTGGCCTTCGCAACCCGTTCGAGGATGGCCGCGCTCGGTTCGGCCACTGGCGCATCCGGTCGCAGGCACTCTTTCGATGGCCGCGGCACTGTGACAAAAATGTCGATTCGGTCGAGCAACGGCCCGGAGATCCTGCCGCGGTACTGGCTGACCCGATCGGCACTGCAGCGGCAATCGCCAGCTGTGTCCCCGAGGTAACCGCAAGGGCACGGATTCATGGCAGCGACCAGCTGGAAACTGGCCGGAAACTCTGCCTGACGCCCGACGCGGGAAATCGTCAATGCGCCGCTTTCGAGCGGCTCACGCAAAACCTCGAGCACGTGGCGGCTGAATTCCGGCAGCTCGTCAAGGAACAACACGCCGTTGTGCGCGCGTGAAGCCTCGCCCGGTCGCGGATCGGAACCGCCGCCGACCAGTGCGGCTGCCGAGGCCGTGTGGTGCGGGGCGCGAAAAGGGCGCTGGCGCCAGGTTGAAAGGTCGAGCTTGCGTCCGAGTATCGAATCTATCGCGGCGGTCTCCAGCGCCTCGGCTTCGCTCATCGGCGGCAGGATTCCGGGCAGACGTCGCGCCAGCATGCTTTTGCCGGTGCCCGGCGGACCCGTCAGCAGCACGTTATGCCCGCCCGCCGCAGCCACTTCCATGGCGCGGCGCGCGAGTGGCTGGCCGCGCACGTCACTCATGTTCGGCGCATTTCCGGACACGTGCGGCGGTCGCGACTGGCAAAGCCTGTCCGCACGCGCAGTGCCGGACAGGTGCGCGGTGACCTGCAACAGGCTGTCGGCAAGGAATACCTCTGTCGACGACAAGCTCGCTTCCACGCCATTCGCCCGCGGCACCATGACGGCGTGTCCCGCTTCCGCGGCGCGTAAAGCGGCAGGCAACATTCCGGGTACCGGCCGAACATCGCCATTCAGACCCAGCTCGCCGTAAAACTCGGTGGAACCCAGGCCGTCCGCCGGAATGAGTTTGCTTGCTGCGAGAATTCCGAGCGCAATCGGCAGATCAAATCGTCCGCCGGTCTTTTTCAGATCCGCAGGGCCAAGATTCACGGTGATACGGATCTGCGGAAACGTGTAGCCCGAGCTGATGATGGCGCCGCGCACCCGGTCTTTGCTTTCGCGGACAGCCGTCTCCGGCAACCCTACGATCGAGAATGTCGGCAATCCGCCGGACAGAAATACCTCGATCGTAACCGGTGGCGCCTGTATGCCGAGCTGAGTGCGGCTCAAGAGCATGGCAACACTCATGGCTTTTCAGCAGCAGGGATCGCGCTCACGGCGCGTGTGTTCCTGACCATTGCCACTCCATGGCATTCGCCCTGACTACTGTTGCGGGCGAGTGTTATCCCTCGGTCCCGTTTGCGTCCTTGACCGGCTTTTTTCCCGCTTTTTTCTTTGCGCCTCCCCTGCTCTTTGCGCGTGGCGTTGAACCCGCCTGCTCCAGAGACTGGAGGCGTGCTGCCAGTGCCTGCAATTTCTCGCGGGTTCGTGCCAGAACAGCTTCCTGTACGTCGAATTGCTCGCGTGTCACCAGGTCCAGTTTCCCGAGGGCGGTTCGCAGCACCGCGCGAAAATTCTTCTCGAGATCATCGCGCACCGAGCGCAATCCCTGCGGCAGCGATTCAGCGAGTTTTCGCGCCAGCCCTTCGATCGAATCGTCAGTCATATGCGGTTGATACCTGAGCGCGCCACAAAACACCAGAGGCGAAACGGCTCGCAATGAGGCGATTCGGCCGGTCGCATCCTAATTGGGCGAATGCCCGTCGTGGCGCACCGCGATGGTGCGAGGAACGGCCACACAAATTCATATCCGTTTGATCAGTAATAAGTTTTCGGGACTGGCACGGATGCTGCAATGAGCAGCTGGACATCCTGAGCTGCCGGGGAACAGTCGGATATCAGCCAATACGAGGATATGAGGTGAACAGCATTCCTAAGACGACAGGAGTATCGATTGCACTGGCCGCATTGCTTGCATGCACTACGGCGCAGGCGGACTGGTCGGCCAATATCGGCTGGGCGAGCGACTATTTCTACCGCGGCATCCTGCAGGCGCCGACCAGCGCTTCCGGGGGCATCGATTTCGAAGCCAACGGTTTCTATGCCGGGACCTGGGCTGCGGATGTCAAGGACGGTCTCGAAGTCGACGGCTATTTCGGCTACGCGAAGGAGTTCAGCGGCATCAAGGTCGGTATCGGCTTCACCGGCTACTACTACACCGGTGACTTCGACGACACCTACCAGGAAATCAACCTGAGCACCGGATACGGTATCGCGACGATCGATGTCGCAATCGGTGAGTACGAAAACTTCGATGCGGAGACGCAGGATTACGCCTGGTACGCGCTGACCTTGGCTAAGGACGGTTTTTACGGGCGCATTGCGGGTTTCAGCCGTGACTTCGAAGGCGAGTACGTAGAGCTTGGCTACGACTTCTCGGTGGCGGAAGTTGATCTCGGCTTCAAGGCGATTCTTTCCAATTCCGATCTGACCGGCACATCCGATGAGTCGCTCGTATTCACGATCGGCAAGAGTTTCGATTTCTGACAGGACAGGGCACAAGGCGGCACCGCCTTGTGCTTTTTCAATGGCGCAACCACAGGGGATCAAGATGAAGATGATCACGGCGATCATAAAGCCATTCAAACTCGACGATGTGCGGCAAGCGGTGGCTGACATCGGCTTGCAGGGCATCACCGTCAGCGAGGTAAAGGGATTCGGCCGGCAGCGCGGCCACACGGAGCTGTATCGCGGTGCCGAGTACGTCGTGGACTTCCTGCCCAAGGCAAAGATCGAACTCGCTGTCGATGACGCCATCGCCGAGGAGGTGATCGAAGCAATCTGCAATGCAGCGCGCACCGGGGAGATAGGCGACGGAAAAATCTTTGTAACCGATCTCGATCAGGCCATTCGCATTCGTACCGGTGAAATCGGTACGGCGGCGATCTGACCCGGTAAGACCCACTCTGGTAACAAGGAGAAACTCGTGGACGATGTAACAACGCTTGCCGGGCAGGTAGCCGAACTGAGTTACGCCCTGGACACTTTCTATTTTCTGGTAATGGGTGCGCTGGTCATGTGGATGGCAGCAGGCTTCACCATGCTCGAGGCCGGTCTCGTGCGTGCCAAGAACACCGCCGAGATCCTGACGAAGAATGTCGGCCTGTACGCGATTGCCTGCATCATGTACATGCTGTGCGGCTACTCGATCATGTACCCCGGCGCCTATGAAGGCGGCGTGTTTCAAAACCTCTCGACCATCGGCAGCGGATTACTCGGCAGTTCCGACAACAGCGCAGCCGACGTTATTGCGAGCGGCGGAGACACTTACTACTCGGGACTGTCGGACTTCTTCTTCCAGGTGGTTTTCGTTGCGACCGCAATGTCGATCGTCTCCGGCGCCGTCGCGGAACGCATGAAGCTCTGGGCGTTCTTTGTCTTCGCCGTGTTCCTGACCGGCTTCATCTACCCGGTGCAGGGCTTCTGGAAGTGGGGCAGTGGCTGGCTCAACGAGCTCGGCTTCCTCGATTTCGCGGGTTCGGGCGTGGTGCACCTGTGCGGCGCTGCCGCTGCGCTGGCCGGCGTGCTGCTGCTCGGCGCACGCAAGGGAAAGTACGGTGACAAGGGCCAGATCTTTGCCATTCCCGGTTCCAACCTGCCATTGGCCACGCTCGGTACCCTGATCCTGTGGCTCGGCTGGTTCGGCTTCAACGGCGGCTCCGAGCTCAAACTGAGTAATGTCGGCGAGGCGAACGCGGTGGCACTGGTGTTCGTCAATACCAACATGGCGGCGGCCGGCGGACTCGTATTCGCGCTGATCCTCGCGCGACTCTGGTTCGGCAAAGCCGATCTGACCATGGCACTCAACGGTGCGCTCGCCGGCCTTGTGGCAATTACCGCCGAGCCGCTCGCACCGACGCCTCTGCTCGCGACCACGATCGGTGCCATCGGCGGCGTGCTCGTGGTCGGCTCGATTGTCGCCCTGGACAAGCTGCGTATTGATGATCCGGTCGGTGCCATTTCGGTACACGGGGTGGTCGGCATGTGGGGACTGCTGGCGGTGCCGTTATCCAACGCGGATGCAACGCTGCTGAAGCAGCTGACCGGTCTGGTTTCGATATTCGGCTGGGTTTTCGTCACGAGCCTCATTGTCTGGGCGATTCTCAAGGCAACCGTCGGCATTCGCGTCGACGAACGTCACGAATACGAGGGCGTGGATCTCAGCGAGTGTGGCCTCGAAGCCTACCCGGAATTTACGAGCGCCGAGTAAAAGGGATAATAAGACCATATTTAGCGAGAATTCTGCCTCCGGGACTCAATCAAACTGATTCCGCCTACCCCGGCCGCGAGGCAGAACCTGCGGACCTGGCCAATTCCGGCCAGGTCCGTTTTTTTTGCGAAGTCGCTCACATTTCAGGACGTGAGCAAAAACACGCCCGGCACGGATATGACATGCTGTAATGCGCCTGGAATCGTGGACCGCATGTGCCGCAAAGGCTTGGCAGGAAACCAGCAGATCGCGTCTCTCCCGGAGGGATCCAGATCATGAAAATCAAAGCAAACGCCGCACAGGCCGTACTGGCCACCTTGCTCTCGACAACGGCTGTCCTGTTGCTCGCCGCGGGCATCGCGAGTGCGAGTGACATCTACAAATGGACGGATGCCGAGGGGAACATAAACTACGGCGACCGGCCGAGCGGTACCGAGTCCGAGGTTCGGCTGCAGATTGCTTCGCAACCCACCGATCCGGCGCGTATCCAGGCACAGGCCTCAGCGCGAGACGAGCAACGGGCACTCGCAAGGGAGGCCGAGGCAAACGCACCGGCGGGCCCGAGCGAGGAAGAATTGCGCGCTAAAGCTCGTGAACGAGCCGAAAAATGCACGACATATCGCGCAAGGCTTGAAAAGTTCATTCAATCCCGTCGACTTTACCGGGAAGTCGAGAATGGCGAACGCGTTTACCTTGACGAAACCGAGACGCAGGCCGCGAGAGAGAATGTGCAGCGCCAGGTAGAAGAGTACTGCTCTCCCTGATCCGCGCTTAAAGCCACGAGCAAAAACGGGGTCAGACCACAATCGGTTAATTGTGGTCTGACCCCGTTTTTACTCGGTTACAATGCCGGCTTGAAACGCCCGGAGCCTGACATTGGCTGCAGCACGCGATACCACCAACCAGCAATCGCAGGCATATCTGCCGGATTTCTGCGCTGCCGGCGCCGTGCTGATCATCGTCCTCGTTGCCACACTTGTCGCCATCGCCCTGACACTCGCCGCACGCCCGGAGGCCGGCGATTTCCTCGGCGAGCTCGGCCAGATGGCCATGTACGTTGTATGGATGGCGCTGCTCGGTACTGCGTTGCTGTGCAGGCTCCGCACATGGATTGAACGGTTCGGCAAAACGCAGGCGTTCGTGATTGCGTTCGGACTGTTGCTTTTGCTCTGCCTTGGCGTTGCCGAGGGGACATGGCAGCTGAATCGAACGTTGCGCGAAGTCGCCATCATCCACGATACACACGCCGGCTTTCTGACACGGACGATAGCGATCAGCTCGATCGTCATCGCGCTGGCGATGAGGTACCTGTACATATCGAGTGAATGGCGGCGCAGCATCGTACTGGAAGCGCAGTCCCGGATCAGCGCGTTACAGGCTCTGATCCGCCCGCACTTTCTGTTCAA
>Ga0299906_10003874_pt1 | contig 12314 bp, 11 predicted proteins | sample RVTome_14_FD_200259 | JGI IMG/M metagenome (GOLD analysis project Ga0299906, IMG submission 200259) | Soil microbial communities from uranium-contaminated site in the Upper Colorado River Basin, Wyoming, United States - RVT145D125 (version 2) ...
GTATCACTGACACAAATGACGATGATGTCGCTGCCGACCGCGACATCGGCCGGGTCTTTTCCGGCCTGAGCGCCGGCCTTGAGCAGAGGGTCCACTTTGCCGGCCGTGCGGTTCCAGACCGTCAAGGGGAAGCCTGCTTTCAAAAGATTATGAGCCATACCCTGCCCCATAATACCGAGTCCAATAAAACCAACGTTTTCTGGCATAACACTGTCCTTTCATTGATTCGTTGCATTCGATGCCCGAATTCTACTCGACCCAGGCCGGATGCACAAACGAGCCAATTTACATCTTCTTGAATGACCGATTTGATGAAAGTCTGAATGGCTTTATAGTAACTACTCAAACAACTTCTTGCATTCTGGGCAAGAAAATGTTCAACCATGAAGGGCATGAAGACCATGAAGAATGAAGAATAAAAAACCTTCATGCCCTTCATGGTTAATTTTAGTTTGGTTCTGGCTTGTCCAGGTTATGTTATTGTCATCCGCATATCGGCATGATACAATATCATCTTCAAGGCGTCACCGATTTCTGATATCCCATCTTGCCACCCACGAACTCTCTCGGAGGAATGCAACGAAATGAATAAGCGTCTATTCATCTTATTTGCGATTCTATTGACCCTGACTCTTAGCGCTGCCTGCGGTGGTGGTAACACCGCCGAAGCGCCCCCGGCAGCCCCCGCCGAACAAGTAGCGCCGGCTGAACCAACTCCGGTACCCGCCCCGACCGAAGAGGAGACTCCCGCCGAAGACGAAGAAACGGCAGGCGCATCGGCTTCGGACCAGCTTGGCCAGGATGCAGGCGAGGAAGCAGCAGAACCGGCCGCCGAAGAAGAGGCCGAAGCGCCCCTGGTTGAGGAAAAGCCGGCCGAGGAAGCGGTGGCCGGTGAGCACGCCGCCGATATCGACATCGAGCTGCCTGCCGCCGGCGGCGAGGCGCTGACGGCTCAGGAAGCCTACGAGCTGGGGCTGAAAGAAGCTCTGGCCTGGCAGCCCGACGCCGTGCTCATTGAAATGGGCGTCGGCCTGTTGGGTCCGATGGATGCCGAGGGACGCTCGACCAACTGGAGCCTCTCCTTTTGGGCTCCTGGAGCAAACGAATTAAACTCAATGATGTTTTTCAACGGCACATTCAACGGCACTCCCCTGCCCAACACAGGCTTTCCCAAACCGGTTCCGGCTATGGAGCAAGTGATCCTGGATACCGAGCAGCTTTATGACATCGCGGCGGGAGCCGGGGGTAGTGAGTACATCGCGCAAGGCAGTAACCTGATGCCTGGCTTGACGGTATATCCCCTGGATGAGGCCGTACCAACCTGGTACTTCAACTATTTCGATCCCAATGACAACACCCTGGTGTATAATGTGATTATCGATGCTCGCAGTGGTGAAGTCATCCAAACAACCACAGCGGAGTAATGAAAATCATGATGTGACATCTGACACGTGGCACACGACACTTATTTTTGAGGAGGGATAATCAATCATGGAATATCGCATGGTAGGCCGGAGCGGTCTCAAAGTATCTCCGCTTTGTCTCGGTACGATGAATTTTGGGGGGCCGACCTCTGAAGCTGAATCGATCCAGATGGTCAACCAGGCCATCGAGGGCGGCATCAACTTCATCGACACCGCCAATGTTTACAACGGGGGTGAAAGCGAGCGCATGGTGGGCCGGGCGCTCAAGGAGAACGGCCAACGAGACAATATCGTTTTGGCCACAAAAGTATACAACGCCATAGGCGATGGGCCCAACGACTGGAACCTGTCCCGTTATCACATCGTCAAAGCCTGCGAAGATTCATTGCGCCATCTCCAGACCGATCACATCGACCTGTACCAACTGCACCGGCCCTCGGCCGATATTCCCCAAGAGGAAACACTACGCGCTCTGGACGATCTGGTGCAGGCCGGCAAGGTACGTTCCATTGGCAGCTCCACCTTCCCGGCCTGGATTATCATGGAAGGTTTGGCCATCAGCGAGCGATATGGCTGGACCCGTTACGTCAGCGAGCAGCCGCCGTATAACCTGCTCGACCGGCGCATTGAAAACGAAATCGTGCCGCTGGCCCAAAAGCATAATCTGGCCATCATACCGTGGTCGCCGTTGGCCATGGGCATGCTGGCGGGGCGCTATTTGCCCGATGCCGGAGCCCCACCCGACTCGCGGCTGGGCCGGGGTCGCCAATTCATGACAGAGCGGGTGACCCCAACGGGGCGCGAGATCGGGGCCAGGATGCTTGAGTTGGCCCGCGAACGTGGCATCACAGCCTCGCAGTTGGCCCTGCTGTGGTGCAAGGATCAGCCGGCCATCACTGCGCCTATCATCGGTCCGCGCACGCTGGCACATCTACAAGATGCCCTACCCGTCCTGGAAATGTCTCTGACCGATGAGGAGCGCCCAATTTTTGATGAACTCGTCCATCCGGGCAACGCCGTTTCAGACTTCTATAACAGTGCCTGGTGGATGAAAACCCGGTTTTAAGCAAGACCGGGCCTATGCAAAGATGTGACCTGACAAGAATAGCGAATGGTGAAACACCCATCATTCGCAAATTTGCTCGTTGTGACTGCTGGATAGTTCATAATTATCGTTGATGTGGAGGCGTAAGCGCCTATTTACGAATTTACTTTATGACCTTGACTCTGAGCAAGCCATATCCCCGTCTCTGGTCACTCGAAGGGGGGACGGCGATGGTTGTAACCGATTTGCACGGCGATTGGGACGCCTACGAGCGTTACCGTGATCGCTTTGTGGATTTACAGGCCAGGGACGAGGTCGATTGCCTCATCTTCACCGGCGATTTAATTCACAGAGAAAACCCGGCTGAACCGGATCAATCCCTCGAGATCGTGCTCGACGTGATAGCGCTGCAAGCCAGCTACGGCCCGGCGATTATTTGTCTCTGCGGCAACCACGAGCTGCCCCACATTTACGGTATCAGTCTGTCGCGGGGCGACCACGTCTACACCCCGGCTTTCGAAGCGGCCCTCAGTCAAAGCCAGCACCGGGCGGACGTCATCAAGCTGTTCGACTCGCTCCCTTTCTATGTGCGTACGCAAGCCGGAGTCGTCATCGCTCATGCGGGGGCTGCCGCGCCCCTGACCGATCTGAAGATGATGCAGCAAATCTTGAACTGGAGCCATCGGCAGCTGCTCACTCTGGCCGATGGGATCATGGCCGGCGAAGATATCCAGGCGCTGCGACAGGGCTACGCCAAACTCCATCATGCCCCTTACGAAACCCTGGCCGCCCATTTTCTGGCCGTTTCCGGCCCCGATGATCCACGCTATGACGATTTACTGCGTGGCTTTCTGGCCAGCAGCCAGCCTTCGTTTGACCAACTCCTCTGGCCGGCCCTCTTCACCCGCTGTGAGCAAGAGTACGGTCTGTCCGATTATGCCATTTTCTTAGACGCGCTGCTGCAAGAATTATCGGCGGGTTTTGCTCCGCAACAGGTCCTGGTCGCGGGTCATATGACCGTTCGCGGCGGCCATCAGATTGTCGCCAAACGGCACCTCCGCCTGGCCAGCGCTCATCACGCTACCCCCCGCGAGGCCGGGCAGTATTTGTTGTTTGATACGGCTCAGCCGGTTGATACCATGGACGATTTGTTGCCGCAATTGGGAAGCGTGTATGAGTGACAGAGATTGAGGGCTTAGTAATCGCTCGACTTGGGGGTTGGCGCCGGCTGTTTACTTGGGGCAGGGTTATTGACCACCCTGGCGATGATCTGGGGAATCACCTGATCCAACAGGCCGTTGAATTCCGTGGTACCGAGCCGGGCGATGACACCTGTTTTGACTCGCTCGACCAATTCGAGGTCAATCGAACTGGCCGGCCCGGTTGTCGTCCTGGCCAGATTTTTGGAGGAAGCGGGCAGGTGCGCGCCGAATGCCCGCAGCAATTGTTCGGCCTGGCTGCTGCGCTGCTTGATCGGAATCAGGCGCAGGCCCAGGTCGACCGCTTTTTCGCGGGCCAACTCGGTCAACACGACATCATCATTGATCTCGAGCTGGGTTTGACCGGCCGCGTGCAGGTCTTCAATATCACGCTCGGTATAGAACGTTTTCATGGCCCTTTTTTCTCACAGTTCACGGCCGGTGATGCTGTCGATAGCAGCGATGGCGGCGGAGCGGGCGGTGACCATCTCGGCTTCGGTCCCGCTCATCCACATGCGGCCAAAGCGCCCGACCGAAGAAACGTGAATAAGCTTGATGCTAGCCCGTTTTTCGGCTTCGTTGGCGGCCAGGTTAATGTAAGCGGCCGGGGCGACTTCAAGTACCAATAAGGTTTCGCCGGCCACCAGCATGGAGCCGCGTCGAAAGCGATTGAGTAACTGCGCCTGGTAAGGGTCTACGTTGGTGATGAGTTGCTCGGACGCGACCTGTGGTTTGATCCGGTCCGATTCTTTGTAGCCGATGCGCTGCAAGACCATTTCGCCGGCTTGCAGCACAGCCTGTTGGGAGTGAGAGTGGATCTCGAACATCCCGAACTCGCGCTCGACAATTTGGGCGCCGGGTTTGGCCTCGGTGGCTTTGACCGCGACATCAACCATGTGGAAGACTTCGTTGCCGGGCGCCATCTCCAGGTAGAGTGAGGCCATCCCTTCGACCATCAAGTCGCCCTGCGTCACGGAGCCCACAAAGGAAGCGTATTGGGGTTGGGTTCGATCCAGATAACAATAAACGCGCAGTTGAAAATCGCCAGCCATGAATACCTCAAAAATAGGGTAGCAAAGGAGCAAGGTAGCAAAGTAACATCTGCTTCTCTGCTACCTTGATACTGCTACCCTGCTACTTTGTTACCTTGTAAAGATGTCCGTTTCATCATACATCGCCACCCCTAACGGGGTCACAAACAACGGGTAGCCGGGGATGATGGTTTTGATACCGGTGACCTCGGCCACCACGCCGTCGATCCCCGCAAAACAGGCCGTCCCACCGACCAGGTAAATCGTCTCCACCGCCTGGCCCGCGACGTGCCGGGCGACAATCGTACCTACTTTTTCCATCACCGGGCGGACCAGGGGGAAGAGACGCTGATGCTGAGTCTCATCTTTTTTGAGGGCCTCCGCCTGCTCAAACTCAAGGTTCAAGGCCCCGGCGATGACCAGTGAGAAATGGGCGCCGCCGGTTGGCTCGTCGGCGGTGTAAATCACCTCGCCGTCTTTAAAGATGGCGATGCCGGTCGTGCCACCGCCCACATCGACCACGGCTCCGTCCGTCACTTGCAAAATCGCGTTGGCGGCGGTGGGCTCATCGACCGTGTGTTTGCAGATGAAGCCGGCTGCCTCGACCACGTGCATCGTGGCCCGTACCTCGCCCGGTGGCACACCGGGTGGGTAGGTGGTGGCCGCCGTGGTCAAGCCAAAACCCAGCCGGGCTTCGACAGTCTGCTTTAGCTCGCGCAGCAGGTCAATGGCGCCATGGAAATCGACGACCAGACCATCGCGCACCACCTGGGCAAAACGATACGCGCCGGCCAGCGGCTGCTTCTCCCGGTCGAGGACAACCAGCACGGTGTAAGCAGTCCCCAGGTCAACGCCGACATGAACCGGCTGAACCAGGTTTGACGCCGGGCCACCGGCCAACCGTCTGTCACCCTCCGCCAGAGCCGGTCGAGCAAAACGATCGCCGGTAGCCGGCGCTTGGACAGGGCCATTCCGGTCATCTCGCATCACGGCTTCAGCCCTGGCCAAAAAGGCGTCGAGCTCTGGATTCACGTTGTTAACTCTAAACAGCTATCCAAACACAACTCCAAAATTGCTGAGATGTTCTATTTCTTACTGCTCGATTCACCGGAACGCCCGCCCAGGCTGCCCTTGGTTTCTTGAGGTAGAATGGCCTCGACGTCCGAGTGGGGGCGCGGGATGACGTGGACCGAAACCAGGTCGCCGACGCGCTTGGCAGCGGCGGCGCCGGCATCGGTGGCTGCTTTGACCGCACCCACATCGCCACGTACCATGACCGTGACAAGGCCACCACCGGTGTACTCGCTGCCGATCAGGTGAACGTTGGCCGCTTTGACCATGGCATCGGCGGCTTCAATCGCGGCCACCAGCCCCTTGGTTTCGACCATGCCCAGGGCAATCATTTGAATATCTACCATTGAACGTGTCTCCTCTGAAAATAAGTGTCACGTGTCAAGTGCCACGTGTCAAGTGAAATTTCATACACAGTGGTATGCCACCGGTTGTGATGACTCCTTTGAAAAATCGTTTTATTAGCGCTTGATTTCTTGCAGTACCCGCCGCACAATCTCTTCAACATCGGCCTGGGTAACGGCCTGCTGGCTGCCGGCTGTTGCTCCATTTGAGACGGCGGTTGGGGTGTCGATCATGGCTGCGTCCGGCGGCGGGGCCGTCTCGTAGGCCAGCCGTTTGATGTTGAGCAGGTGGGTAGTGGTGATATTGTCACCCGTAATCGACCCGCCGATGCCGCCCGAGCCCAGTGTCATCGAGGGCATGATTTCGGTCGTGATGCCGACCGAGCCGAGCGTGCCCATCGTATTCACCAAAATTCGAAAAACCGGCTTTTCCAGCCCAAACTGCAAGATCACGTGCTCGTCCGTGGCGTGGATGACCAGGGTGTGGCCGCGCCCGCCAAAGCGGATCAACTCGATGCAGCGCTCGCAGCCGGCTTCCCAGCCCTCGGCTTCATACCAGCCCAGGACCGTGGTCAACTTTTCACGGGAGAGTGGTTCGTCCCGGCCCACCCGGCTCAATGGCACGACCAGAATCCGGGCGCTGCCGGGAAACTGAATCCCGGCCATCCGGGCCAGAGACTGCGGCGTCTGGCCGACGCCACGCGGGTTGATGGCCCCATTGGGAAAGAACAAAACCTGGGCGATGGCCGCCGCTTCGGCCGGGGTCACAAAGTAAGCCCCCAGCCGTTCCATCTCGGCCCGCAGTTCCGCCGCAATCGGCTTATCGGCGACCACGGCCTGCTCGGTGGCGCAGATCACGGAGTTGTCAAACGCTTTGCTCGACACAATATAACGTGCGGCTTTCTTGACATCGGCGCTGCGGTCGACGTAACAGGGCACATTGCCCGGTCCCACGCCAAGGGCCGGTTTGCCCATGCTGTGCGCCACCCGTACAATCTCCGGCCCGCCCGTGGCCAGGATCACCGACACCCGCCGGTGCTTCATCAACTCCTGCGAGCCTTGCAGGGAGATTTTTGCCATGCAGCCGACCAGGCCGCGCGGCATGCCGGCCGCTTCACCCGCCTCGGTCATGATTCGGGCCGTCTCGACACAACAGCGAGCCGCGGCCGGATGCGGCGCATGGACGATGCCGTTGCGGGCTTTGACCGCAATCAGCGTTTTGAACATGACGGTTGAGGTGGGATTGGTGCTGGGGCTAAGGGCCGCGACCACGCCCATCGGCCAGCCAATCTCGATGAGGCCCCGGGCTCGATCCTCGTTGATGACGCCCACCGTTTTGACGTGCTTGATCGATTCCCAGACGCCGCGACTGCCCAACTGATTTTTCAGGGTCTTGTGCTGCGGTATGCCGTAGCCGGTCTCTTCACTCGCCAGCCGGCCCAGGCGCTCCGCCTCACGATAAGCCGCCTCGGCCATCGCTTCACAAATCCGATCCACCTGCGCCTGGCTGAAATGAAAAAACGCCTGCTGGGCTTCGTAGCAGGCTTGGGCCAGGCTGCGCGCTTCCTGGATCGATTGCAAATCGGCGTCGAATGCTTGGGCCATCGTTGTGTCCTCGGTCGGTGATCAGCGCCTGGTGCAAAAACAGATAATCCACCATAGCAAACTCAACCTGACTGATCATTTGGGGCTATCGTGCATAATAGCTGAGGGTCGTTTATCTGGCAAATTCGATTTATTGAAGGGGTGTTACTCCGGCGTCACATACGCCGCCGTGATCCCGCCATCGACCGTGAAGGTCGCGCCGGTGACAAACGACGACTCGTCGGAGGCCAGGTAGAGCGCGGCCTGGGCGATCTCTTTGGCCTGGCCGAAACGCCCCATGGGGATGTGGACCAGGCGGCGCTGGCGTTTGGCTTCGGTATCGAGATATTTCATGAGCAGTTCGGTCTGGAGCGGGCCGGGACAGAGCGCGTTGATCCGGATGTTTTCGCGAGCGTGGATCACGGCCAGTTCGCGCGTCATCGCCAGGACGCCACCCTTGCTGGCGGTGTAGGCGATTTGAGGCGTGGCCGCGCCCAACAAGGCCACAAACGAGGCCGTGTTGATAATCGAGCCACCCCTCGCTCGCCGCAGGGCCGGGATGCCATATTTGCACCCCAAAAAGACGCCTTTCAGGTTGATGTTCATAGTCAGGTCCCAAACGGCTTCCTCGGTGGCAACAGCATCATCATCGTTGATGTGGGAGATGCCGGCGTTGTTGAAGAGGACGTTCAGCTTGCCATAGGTTTCCTCGGCTACGCGGACCATGGTGTCACAGTCCGCCGCTTTCGAAACATCGGCGTGGACGTAAGTGGCCTGGCCTCCTTGCGCTTCGACCAGGCGAACCGTTTCCTGTCCACCCGCGTCATTGACATCGACCACAACAATGCGGGCCCCTTCTCCGGCAAAAAGAAGCGCCGTCTCACGGCCAATGCCGCTGCCGGCGCCGGTGATTAGAGCTACTTTATCGCTTAATCTCATTGGTCCTTATCCATAAGTATACTTAGCAGCGTCACCAAGTAACACTTTGAACGTCTGGGAATAGGACACGGATTCACACGGATGAACACGGATTGGATATAACTATAGATAAAATCCGTGAAAATCCGTGTTGATCCGTGTCCCATAAAATGTTACTTTATGCCCCTTGACAGTATAACTCAATATGAACCAGCCCGGCTTTTGATCCTATTAATCACAGCCTGCACCAAGGCATCGAACAGCCGCTGCTGGCCGGGGTCGGCGGCGGCGGTGAGTTCGGGGTGCCATTGGACGGCGACCAGCCAGGGATGGTCGGGCATTTCGACGGCTTCGATGGTTCCGTCGGGGGCATGGGCGACGACGTCCAGGCCGGGGGCGGGCCGGCGGATGGCCTGGTGATGCCAGGAAGCGGCCGTTGCTTCAGTTTGCCCGATGATGCCCGCCAGCCGGGAGCCGGGCTCGAGACTGATCGCATGCTGGGTGGGGTTGCGAGGCGGCGCCCGATGGGCGATGGCGTCACCAACCTCATCGGGTAGATGTTCGATCAGGGTTCCGCCCAGGGTCACGTTGAGCACCTGAATGCCCCGGCAAATGCACAGCGTCGGTACCTCGAGTTCGAGCACGTGTCGCGTCATTTCGAGTTCACTCTGGTCGCGTTCGTGATCGACCATATAGACGGTCTCGTGATCGTTACCCTGGTAAATGGCGGGATCCATATCGCCGCCGCCGGACAAAATGACGCCATCGAGCCGGCTGAGCAACTCGGTTTGATGAGGCTCGCCGGGCGGCAGCAGCACCGGGATGCCGCCGGCCCGGCGGATGGCGTCGACGTACTCCATCGGTAGGGTAAAATTCCGGCTCTCGTTGCGAGCGTAGGTTGTGATACCGATGATGGGTATTGGGTTCATGCTGATATGCTCACGTAACAGGGTAGCAGAGTAACAGGGTAGCAAGTAGCAGGGTAACAGGGTCGGAACCGTATGCTCCTTTGCTATTTTGCTGCTTTGTTATGCCCTTTCGAAATACCGGGCTCGCTCCCAGGTCGTGACGGATTCATCGTACTTGCGCTGCTCGGTGCGGAAGAAATGGACGTAGTGCTCGATGACCTCGGCGCCAAAGGCTTCGAGGAGCATCTCGCTTTTTTCCAGTTCATCGGTCGCGTGTCGCAGCGTAGCGGGAACGCTGGGTAATTGAGCCGCCGTGTAGATGTCACCCTGGAAGATGTCGGGCGGCTCGATCTTATTTTTGATACCGTCCAGCCCGGCCGCAATCGTAGCCGCATAGGCCAGATAGGGGTTGCAGTCAGCGCCCGGAATACGAGACTCAACCCGCAGTGAGTCGCCGTGTCCCACCACCCTGAATCCGGCGGTGCGGTTGTCGTAACTCCAGGCGATTTTGGTCGGCGCCCAGGATTGAAAAACGTAGCGTTTGTACGAGTTGGGATTGGGGGCATAAAAGGGTGTGATGGCCCGGGCGTGGGCCATCCAACCACCCAGGAACCAGCGAAATTCATCGGAGGCCTGGATCGGGCCAAGTTGTTTATCGCCGGGGAAGACGCTTTTGCCATCTTTGTCCCACAGGCTCAGATGCAGATGCATGCTCGAGCCGGCCAGGTCGGTGCGCCATTTAGCCATAAACGTGACGGCCAGACCCTGGGCGATGGCAATTTCCTTGAAACCGTGTTTGTAGACGGCATGCCGGTCGGCCATTTCCAACACCTCGGCATAGCGCAGGTTGAGTTCGTGCTGGCCCGGCCCCCATTCACCCTTGCTAAACTCGACCGGGATGCCGCTGTTGTCCATGTGCTTACGGACCGCCGCGTTGACCACCTCTTCTTTGGTCCCTTGCAGCATGTGGTAATCTTCGATGTACCAGCCAAAGGTCTGCAAATCCTCAAAGTTCTTTTCTTTGGCCGACTCGTAGGTTTCTTTGAAGAGGAAATATTCGATCTCGGAGCCGCCTTTGGCGCTGTAGCCGGCCTCGGCCAGGCGTTCGAGTTGGCGTTTCAGCATGGTTCGCGGCGCGACCGTAACCGGTTCATGGTGAGGTTCTTTTTCCAGATCGCACATCACGATGGCCGATTTGTCCAGCCAGGTGGCCAGGCGTAACGTGTTCAAGTCAGGCACGCAGTGGAAATCGCCATAGCCCAATTCCCAATTGGCAAATTTGTAGCCGGCGATCACGTCCATTTCCATATCGACGGTCAGCAGGTAATCACAGGCGTGCATGCCGTGGCTGGCGGTGCTTTCCAAAAAGAATTCCCCCGTAATACGTTTGCCAACCAGGCGGCCATATAGATCGGGAAAGACGGTCAATACAGTTTCTACTTCGCCACTGACCACTTTTTCCTTTAACTGATCAAGAGTCAACATCCCCTTCACATTAGAGCTAGTCATAGTCTTTTCCTCCCTTGGAATATTATTTTGTATTTTATTTTGGTCGTTGATTAACGTCAAATAATGTATCAAACACTGGCCCTGTGGAGACGGGTCTTTAGTCTTGTGAGCCAGGTTGTGGTATACTTGGGATTATCATGGATGAAGATAGCAAAATTGTAAAATTGGCTACAATTTTTTGAATTTGAGTCAGGCGAATAAACTAATCCTTTAAGGAGTTAACAAATCATGCCAGAAAATGCCCTGAAACAAATAACCGATCTCGGCCAGTCGCTGTGGTATGACAACATCGAACGCAGCCTGCTCGAGCGCGGCGAACTGGCCCGACTGGTGGCCGAAGATTACGTGGTCGGGGTCACCTCAAACCCGACGATTTTCCAAAAAGCCATCGCCGGCAGCCAGGCTTACGATGCTCAGATCGAAGCCATCCTGGCCGATAATCCAACCGTGCCGATCAAGGATCTTTACGAGGCGCTGGCCATTGAAGACATCCGCAGCGCCGCTGAGGTGCTTCAGCCGGTGTATGAACGTACCAACGGCGGCGATGGCTACGTCAGCCTGGAAGTCTCGCCCACGCTGGCCCAAGATACACCCGGCACGATTGCCGAAGCCAAACGGCTCTTCAAGGCCGTTAGCCGGCCCAATCTGATGATCAAGATTCCGGCGACGCCCGCCGGCCTGCCGGCGATCACCGAGGTCATCGGCTCCGGGATCAACGTCAATGTGACCTTGATGTTCTCGCTGCAAAATTATATCGATGTCGCCAATGCCTATATCGCCGGTTTGGAAAAGCTCGACGAGGCCGGGGGTGATCTCGGCCAGGTGGCGTCGGTGGCGTCCTTCTTCGTCAGCCGGGTCGATACGCTGCTGGACAAACTGCTCGAAGAGGCCGGCACGCCTGAGGCTAAAGCGCTCCAGGGCAAGCTGGCGATTGCCAATGCCAAAGCCGCCTACAAAAAGTTCCAGGAAATTTTCGGCAGCGATCGCTTTCAAAAACTATCCGGCCAGGGCGCTCGCGCGCAGCGCCCACTGTGGGCCAGCACCAGCACCAAGAATCCAGCCTATCGCGATGTCCTCTATGCCGAAGAGCTGATCGGCCCTGACACGGTCGATACCGCCCCTCCGGCCACCATCGACGCCCTCAAAGATCATGGTCAAATCCGGGCCAGCCTGGCAGAAGGGCTGGACGAAGCGGAAGCCCTGCTGGCCCGTCTCGAAACAGTCAACATCAGCTATGATGACGCCACCCGCAAATTACAGGAAGATGGCGTGGTCGCCTTT
>Ga0299906_10003875_pt1 | contig 12313 bp, 4 predicted proteins | sample RVTome_14_FD_200259 | JGI IMG/M metagenome (GOLD analysis project Ga0299906, IMG submission 200259) | Soil microbial communities from uranium-contaminated site in the Upper Colorado River Basin, Wyoming, United States - RVT145D125 (version 2) ...
TCCGCCATCTCGGACGTGACCTCCAGGCGTCAGTGGTAGGTCGCGGGTCACTCACCTACTCTAACCCGCGGTTCGCGCTGTCGCTCGCAAGTCCGCGCTCCCATTGACTCCCCCCAACCCGGGGCGTAGCGTATCCCCGCCCCGGGGAGCACCGGGGTCGCTGCAGTGCAGCTCAAGGGCGTGAGGGGGGCGGGAATGACTGCGCATGCGGGTTCAGGGTGGGTCAGCGTCACGCTCGGCCGCCTGGTCCCCCTTGTCCTCGGCGCCTTGTTCGCGGCGCAAACCGCGCTCGCCCAGGTCGCTATCACCACGGTGGACGCCGTGGGAAGCATCGGCCCGTCCACGTCGATCGCGATCGGCGCCGACGGCCTGCCGGTGATCGCGTACCGCGACGGCGCGACCGGCGAGCTCAAGGTGGCGAAGTGCATCAATGCCGCCTGCAGCGGGGTGAGCACCATCACCCCCGTGGACCAGGTCGGCATCGTGGGAGGCTACAGCTCCATCGCCATCGGCGCCGACGGCCTGCCGGTGATCTCCTATCGCGACGAGATCAACGCGGTCCTCAGGGTCGCGAAATGCGGCGACGCCGCGTGCTCCGCCGGCAATACGCTCACCACCGTCGATGACACGGGCAACGTGGGCGAGTTCAACCGCGTCCGCATCGGCGCCGACGGCCTGCCGGTGATCGCGTACTACGACGCCACCAATCGCGACCTGAAGGTGGCGAAGTGCGCCAATGCCGCCTGCACCGGGGAGAGCACGATCACCGCGGTGGACTCGGCCGGGAACGCGGGCGGGTACACTTCGATCGCGATCGGCGCCGACGGCCTGCCGGTGATCGCCTATTCCTACCTCGATGGCGCGGAGGGCGACCTGAGGGTGGCCAAATGCGTGAATGCCGCCTGCACCGGGACGAGCACGATCACCACGGTGGACGCGGTCGAGGACGTGGGCCGCTACACCGCGATCGCCATCGGCGCCGACGGTCGGCCGGTGATCGCCTATTCCTACGCGAGCGCCGCGAACCTCAAGGTGGCGAAGTGCGCGAACGCCGCCTGCACGGGGACGAGCACGGTCACCACGGTGGATGCGGACGGGATCGTAGGGAGCCACATCTCGATCGCGATCGGCGCCGATGCATTGCCGGTGATCTCCTACAGCGGCTCGGACTCGGTCGCCGTCTGGCTCAAGGTGGCGAAATGCGGCGACGCCGCCTGCTCCGCGGGCAACCTGCCCAGGATCGTCGATGCCGTCGCCAACGCGGGCTACTCCACCTCGATCGCGATCGGCGCCGACGGATTGCCCGTGGTGTCCTACTTCAGGGGGGCGAGCGCGCAGCTCGTGGTGGCGAAGTGCGCGAACCCGTCCTGCGCGCCCGGGCCCGCGGCCCGCGCCGACTTCGACGGCGACGGCAAGAGCGACATTCCCTGGCGCAACTCGTCCACGGGCGAGAACTACCTCTACCCGATGGACGGGCTCGCGATCCTGGGCAGCGAGGGCTACCTGAGGACGGTGGCCGACCAGAGCTGGCAGGTCGCGGGCACCGGCGACTTCGACGGCGACGGCAAGGCCGACATCCTGTGGCGCAACTCCTCCACCGGCGAGAACTACATCTACCTGATGAGCGCCACCGCGATCGCGGGCGAGGGCTACATCCGCACGGTGGCCGAGCAGTGCTGGCAGGTGGCGGGGATCGTCGACTTCGACGGCGACGGCAAGAGCGACATCCTCTGGCGCAACTCATCCACGGGCGAGAACTACCTCTACCCGATGAACGGGCTCGCGATCCTGGGCGGCGAGGGGTATCTCAGGACGGTGGCGGACCTGAACTGGGGCATCGCCGGCGTGGGGGACTTCGACGGCGAGGGCAGGAGCGACATCCTGTGGAGGAACACAACCACCGGAGAAAACTACCTCTATCCGATGAACGGCACGGCGATCCTCGGGACCGAGGGCTATCTGAGGACGGTGGTGGACCTCAACTGGAAAGTCGCGGGCACCGGCGACTTCGACGGCGACGGCAACGCCGACATCCTGTGGCGCAACAGCGCTACCGGCGAGAACTACGCCTACCTGATGGACGGCACGACGATCGCCGCCGAGGGGTACCTGCGCACGGTGGCGGACCAGAACTGGCAAGTAACAGCCACGGGCGACTACGACGGCGACGGCAAAGCCGACGTGCTGTGGCGCCACGCCGCGAGCGGCGAGAACTACCTCTACTTCATGGACGGCACTGCCATCAAGCCGACCGAAGGCTTCATTCGCACGGTGGCGGACCAGAACTGGGCCGTGGCGGCGCGGGCGTACAGCGCAGCGTCGAATTGCGCCGAGCTCGGCTCGCCAGAGCTATTGGTGAATGGGAATTTCGATGCCGGGCCAACATCCGAATGGATCCAAAGCAGCAGCTTTCCGCTCATCGTCAATACGGAATTGCCGATTTCTGTCCACAGCTCTGCTTATCTCGCCTGGCTCGGCGGCGTATTTTCCGCCACGGATTCGCTCTATCAGGAGATCGCCGTTCCGTCGCAACCGGGACAGATGACTGTTTCCGGCTATTCTTGGATCGCCACGGAAGAGACGGCAGGAGTTTTTGATACCTTCAGTTTGTCCATCCGCTCGACGAGCGACGTAGTGCTCGAAACCTTGCTCTTGCGGACGAACCTGGATAGCTCGGGGTCCTGGGTCCCGTTCCAGATTTCGGCCAGCGGGAACTATGCCGGGACTACCGTCAGGCTTTATCTGACGTCATCGAACGATGTCTCGCTAGCCACGAGTTTTTTCTTCGACACGCTTTCGGTGAAGTGCAATTAAATCGCTGTCGTTGGATAACACTGGAGGGCGCACATCGATCTCGACGTCGGGCTGGACGGCACGACGCAGGGCTGGTGGTTCAATTGCGTTGCGAGCCGCGTGGAACGATGGCAATGCCAACACCTGCAGCTGATTGGCGCAGGGAAAGCTAAGATTCACCGGTGCGCCCAAGGGGGGCCTGCATGCGTGCTGTGTGGGATTGCGGTGGGGACCGCGTGGGGCGGGACGCTCGCCGTCACCGACCCTGTCTCCGGCACGCGAGCCTTCGGCAGCGTATCGATCTCCGCAGCGGCCGCGACGGCCACCGTGACCATCACGAACGCCGGTTCGCAGACCAGCGTCACCGGGTTCACCCCCGCCGGCGCCGGGTGCGGCGAGTTCACCGCGTCGGCGACTTTCATGGGATCGCCAGTGTCGGAAGCGAACCCGGCCATCCTCGGCAGCGCGGAAGCGCTCGTCATCAACGTCACCTACGATCCGGTCGATCGCGTCGCGGACACCTGCGCCTTCACCGTCGTCCACAACGGCGCCGCCGCCACCACGTTCCAGTTGACGGGCGACGGCACCGCGCCGGTGCTGCAGGTGACGCCGGGCTCGCTGCTGTTTGCGCATCAGCCCTGGAACGGCGGCACGCCGCAGGTGCTGGAGGTCACGATCGCCAACACCGGCGAGGAGCCGATCGCGCAGGCGAACCTGACGGCGACCCTCGCTACCGGGACGCAGTTCACGCTGGGCACCGTCACCGGGCTGCCCATCAGCAACGGCGAGATGGCTACGGTCCCGGTCACGTTCGATCCGAGCAGCGCCGGCGCCAAGGCCGACACGCTCACGATCTCGCTGAACAACGACGCGCCCGCCGATCCGAACCCGATCGTGAGCCTGAGCGGCAGCGGCATCCAGTTGGCCGGCGCGCCCCGCGGCGATTTCGACGGCGACGGCAAGAGCGACATCCTGTGGCGCAACGCGGCGACGGGCGAGAACTATCTCTACCCGATGAACGGCACGGCGATCCTCGGCAGCGAGGGCTACCTGAGGACGGTGGCCGACCAGAGCTGGCAGGTCGCGGGGATCGGCGACTTCGACGGCGACGGCAAGGCCGACGTGCTGTGGAGGAATTCGAGCACGGGCGAGAACTACGTCTACCTGATGAACGGCAAGGACATCGCGGGCGAAGGCTACCTGCGCACCGTCGCCGACCTGAACTGGCGGGTGGCGGGGGTGGGAGACCTCGACGGCGACGGCAAGGCCGACATCGTGTGGAGGAACACATCCACCGGAGAAAACTACCTCTACCCGATGAACGGACTCGCGATCCTGGGCACCGAAGGCTACCTCCGCACAGTGGCGGACCAGGACTGGCAGATCGCGGGCGCGGACAATTTCGATGGCAACGGCACGGCGGACATCCTGTGGCGCAATTCCGCGACGGGCGAGAACTACCTCTACCCGATGAGCGGCACGGCCATCCTCGGCACCGAAGGCTACCTGCGCACGGTGCCGGACCTCGCCTGGACGATCGCCGGCACCGGCGACTTCGATGCCGACGGCAAGGCCGACATCCTGTGGCGCAATACCTCCACCGGGGAGAACTACCTCTACCCGATGGACGGCACCACGATCCTCGGGACCGAGGGCTACCTGCGCACGGTGACCGATCAGAACTGGCAGATCAAAGGCACCGGCGACTACGACGGCGACGGCAAGGTCGACATCCTGTGGCGGAACTCATCCACGGGAGAGAACTACCTGTACTTCATGGACGGCACCACCATCAAGCCGACCGAAGGCTACCTCCGCACCGTCGCCGATCCGGGCTGGCGCGTTGCCTTGGGCAAGGGCGGGGGTCCGTGCGGCGATTCGGCGGGGCCGGGCGGAGACGGCATCCCCTGCTCCTGCGGAGACGCCGTCGTCACCGATACGAGCCTAGATCTCGACCCCGTGACGGCGACGACGTGCATCGGAGATGGGTTGACGCTGGCCGCCGGCGTGCAGCTCGACCTGAACGGCCTGACCCTCAAGGGCAACGGCAGCGGCAACGGGATCTCGATGCCGAACGGCGGCGGGGTCCAGGGCGGGACGGTGCAAGGCTTCAGGACGGGAATCCTGGTCGCGAGCGCGACGGCGGGCATTCAGGCCACGGCCACCGGCATGACCGTCGAGAACAACGCCGGCGACGGCATCCATGTGCGTGGCGCGCCGGGATCGTCGAACCTCGATGACGCGGCGCACCACCTGGAAGCCCCCGGCTATGGCTTCGCGCTGAGCGCGTCGAGCATCCGCAACAATGGCGGCCACGGCATTCATCTGGGCGATACCTCCCAGCCGGCGGACGTCGCGGCGCTGATCGGGGGCACGCAAGCGCCCAACATCGTGCACGGCAATCTCGGCGCCGGCCTCCTGCTGGAACAGGCGACAGGACTCGCGCCGGGGGCGGACTGCGGCGCCTCCGCCGGACAGCCGGGCTGCACCGGCGCCACGATCATGAACAATCTGATCCACGACAACGCGGACGCGGGGGTCGAGCTGCGCGCCGGCTTCATCATCCCGCTTTACGTTCCCGGCGTGTTCGAGCTCGGCCTGGGGTTCATCCAGAACGCGGTCAGTCACAATGCCATGGCGGGCGCAGGGTGCAATGTCCCGCAGACCAAGCCCCAGATCCACGTCACCGGGCCGATCGGTCTCAGCAGCGCGGCCTGCAGCGCCGCGGCGACGCCACCGGATTGCGAGGAGCTGAATTCTCCCGCCAACCAGCACTGCCTGTGGACGGGGCTCAGCTGCACCGTGTCCTGGGACCTCCGGGGGGGCGTCGGTGATTTTTGCTCCATCGGCCTGCGCAACGCCATCTACGGCTACAACACCATCGACTTCGCGAATGACTCGGTCGGCGTGCGCGCGATCAACAATTCGATTGCCAGGGTGGACAACAACGAGTGGCAGAGCTCGTCGTCCTCAGACAACGTAACGGCGGGGCCCGGCTCATTCGTGGGAGGAACCGAGGTGACCTGCGTGTCCCTAGGCTGCGGAGCGCCGTAGCCGCGGGAGGTTCGCCTCGCGATTGCCAATGACCACGGGCGGGCGTAGCGTTGTCGCCCGGGGATGGGGCACGACCTATGATCCGCACCGCGCTTGCGCTTGCATTCGCCCTGGCAGGGGCCGCCGAAGCTGCGTCGCCGAAGCTCGTCCTGCAGGCGCATGGCCGGCTGCCCCTGAGCTTCGAGGCCAACCATGGGCAGACCGACGCGCAGGTCAGCTTTTTCGCGCGCGCTCCCGGCTACCGCGTGTTTCTCGTTCCTGCGGAAGCGGTGCTCAAGCCCGACGGCGAAAGCGCCGCGGTGCGCATGAGCTTCGTGGCGGCGAACCGCGACGCGAAGGTGACCGGCCTCGAGCCGCTTGCGCACAGGAGCCACTATTTCATCGGGCGCGATCCCGCCGGGTGGCGCACCGGTGTCGCCCACTACGCGAAGGTGAGGTACGCCGGGCTCTATCCGGGAATCGATCTGCTGTTCCGCGGCGCCGGGCGCGGGCTGGAGTACGACCTCGTCGTCGCGCCGGGCGCCGATCCGCAAGCGATCGAGCTGCGCTTCAGCGGCATCACCGGCATGAGCCTCGACGAGGCAGGCGATCTCGCCCTGGAGACCCCGGGCGGCCGGCTGATCCACGCAAAGCCGGCGATCTACCAGGAAACCGGCGGCATGCGGATCGCGGTCGATGGCGGCTTTGTGAGGCTCGGAGCCGACCGGGTCGGGTTCAGGGTCTCGGGCTACGACGCGAGCGAGCCGCTCGTCATCGACCCCGTGCTCGCCTATTCCACCTACCTGGGCGGCGCGGGGGCGGAAAGCGCCCATGGCATCGCGCTCGATGCCGCGGGAAACGCCTACGTCACCGGCTACACGGACTCGACCGATTTTCCTACCGCCGACGCCCTGCAGCCCACCGGGGCCGTCACGGCCGGCAACGGGGATGTTTTCCTCAGCAAGCTGAATGCCGCCGGCGACGGGCTGGAGTATTCGACCTACATCGGCGGCAGCGGCAACGACAGCGGAATCGCGATAGCGCTCGATGGGGCCGGGAACGTGTACCTGGCAGGGCGCACGCTTTCCGAGGATTTTCCGCTGGTCGCCCCGCTCCAGGCGAGCGGCGCCGGAGCCGCGTTCGTCACCAAGGTGAATTCATCCGGCAGCGCGCTGGTCTATTCCACTTACCTCGGAGGGGGGAACGATGCCGGTCGCGGCATCGCGGTCGACGCGGCGGGCAACGCTCACGTGACCGGCTTCACCAGCGGATTTTCGGCGGTCAACGCGATCCAGCCGGTCTATGGCGGCGGCTCCAGCGACGCCTTCGTGGCGAAGCTCAACGCCGCCGGCAGCGCGCTGCTGTTCTGGACGTTTCTCGGCGGCGGCGGCAGCGGCGACCTGTGCCACAACGGAGCCGACAGCGGCGAGCGCATCGCGGTGGACGGCACCGGCAATATCTACGTTACCGGCTCGACCAATTCCGCGACGTTTCCGGTCGCCAACGCACTGCAGCCGACGACGGCTTGCGGCGCGGACGCGTTCGTCGCCAAGCTGAATGCGAGCGGCAGCGCCTTTGTCTACTCGACCTATCTGGGCGGCAGCGGCAGCGACTCCGGCAACGGCATCGCCGTGGACGGCGCGGGCAATGCCTTCGTCACCGGCGCGACGCCCTCGGCGGACTTCCCCACGATGAACGCCTACCAGGACACGCCCGCCGGCGGGACCGACGCGTACGTCGCCAAGCTCGGTCCGACGGGTGCCATGGTGTTCTCCACCTACTTCGGCGGCGGCGGCAACGACGCCGGGACCGCGGTCGCGCTGGACGGCGCCGGGGGCGTCCTGTTCACCGGGAATACCCTTTCCACGGATCTGCCCGTCCTGAACGCCATTCAGAACGGGCTGGCCGGCGCGTTCGACGACGTTTTCGTCGCCAAGCTCTCCGCCGGCGGAACCTCGCTCCGCTTCGCGACCTACCTCGGCGGGGGCAACACCAACCGGGCGCTCGGCATCGCGGTCGACGCGCCGGGCAACGCGTACGTGGCGGGACTCACCAGCTCGAGCGATTTTCCCACCGCGAACGCTTTCCAGGATTCGCTGCATGGCCTGTCGGACGCCTTCGTGGCGAAGATCGCCGGCCTTGCCGGCGCGCCTGCCGATTTCGACGGCGACGGCCGCTCGGACATCCTGTGGCGCAACTCGAGCACCGGCGAAAACTACCTCTACCCGATGGACGGGCTCGCGATCCTGGGCACCGAGGGCTACCTGAGGACGGTGGCCGATCAGAACTGGCAGGTGGCCGGGGTGGGCGACTTCGACGGCGACGGCAAGGCCGACATCCTGTGGCGCAACTCCTCCACCGGCGAGAACTACATCTACCTGATGAGCGCCACCGCGATCGCGGGCGAGGGCTACCTGCGCGCGGTAGCCGACTTGAACTGGCAAGTGGCGGGAGTGGGCGACTTCGACGGCGACGGCAAGAGCGACATCCTGTGGCGCAACTCGTCAACCGGCGAGAACTATCTCTACCCCATGAACGGGCTCGCGATCCTGGGCAGCGAGGGCTACCTGAGGACCGTGGCCGACCTGAACTGGGGCATCGCTGGCGTGGGGGACTTCGACGGCGACGGCAAGAGCGACATCCTGTGGAGGAACACAACCACCGGAGAAAACTACCTCTACCCGATGAACGGGCTCGCGATCCTTCCGTCGGAAGGCTACCTGCGCACGGTGGCGGACCTGGACTGGAGAATTGCCGGCGTCGGCGACTTCGGCGGCGACGGCAAGAGCGACATCCTGTGGCGCAACGTAGGCAGCGGCGAGAACTACCTCTACCCGATGGACGGCACGGCGATCCTCGGCACCGAGGGCTATCTTAGAGCGGTTTCCGATCTCTATTGGCAGGTGAAGGGCACGGGGGACTACGATGGCGACGGAAGCGCGGACATCCTCTGGAGAAATGGCGCGACCGGCGAGAACTACCTCTACCCGATGAACGGCACCACGATCAAGCCGACGGAAGGTTACCTGCGCACGGTCGCCGATCAGAGCTGGCAGATCCCGGTGCGCGCCTATGCCGGCGAGCCGCTGGCGCTTTCCGGCATTACGGCGCTGCATAACCAGGTGCGTGCGGCGGTGGAGACTGGTACGCCGCTTCCGGCGCTCCAGTGGGAATCCGCGCTCGCGGCGACGGCGCGGTCCTGGGCGGCGACCTGCGACTTTTCCCACAATCCGAGCCGCTCCGTGGGGCATCCATACTACGTCGGCGAGAACATTTACGGTTCCTCCGCAGTCGCCACCGCGCAAGCTGCGGTGAGTCTGTGGGCGGCCGAAGAGCAGTACTACGACTATTCGACGAACACCTGCACCGCGGGCCAGACGTGCGGGCATTACACGCAGCTGGTCTGGCGCACGACCCTCAGGCTTGGCTGCGCGCCGCAGGACTGCGAGGGCAGTACGCCCAGGTACCGGATCGTCTGCAACTATGGCCCCGGAGGAAACACCGGCGGCCTGCCTTACTAGGCTCCATCGACTCCAGGAGGTGCTGCCATGTCGACGTTCCAGCGTGGCCCGGGTGGTGAGGAAACCCCGATGACCCGACGATCGCTTGCCGCAATCGCGCTCTTCCTCGCGTTGCCGGCGGAAATGCCCGCCCACGCCGCCTACTCCGACTTCGACGGCGACGGCCGCTCGGACGTCTTCTGGCGCAACGGCGGCACCGGCGAGAGCTACGTCTACCCGATGGACGGCACCGCGATCCTGGGCACGGAAGGCTACGCGCGCACGGTGGCCGACCAGAACTGGCGGATCGAAGGGATCGGCGACTTCGACGGCGACGGCCGGTCGGACGTGCTGTGGCGCAACTCCTCCACCGGCGAGAACTACGTCTACCTGATGAGCGGCAAGGACATCGCGGGCGAGGGTTGCCTGCGCACGGTGGCCGACCCGAACTGGAAGGTGGCCGGAGTGGGGGACTTCGACGGCGACGGCAAGGACGATATCCTGTGGCGCAACTCCGCCACTGGCGAGAACTACGTTTACCCGATGGACGGGCTCGCCATCAAGGCAAGCGAAGGCTACCTGCGCAGGGTGGCGAACCAGAACTGGCAGGTGGCGGGCGTCGGGGACTTCGACGGCGATCTCAAGGCGGACATCCTGTGGCGCAACGTTGCGACTGGTGAGAACTATCTCTACCCGATGGACGGGCTCGCGATCCTGGGCACGGAGGGTTATGCGCGTACGGTTGCCGACCAGAACTGGCACGTCGCCGGCACGGGCGACTTCGACGACGACGGCAATGCCGACATCCTGTGGCGCAACGCGGCCACCGGAGAGAACTACGTTTATCTGCTGGACGGCACGGCGATCGCGGGCGAGGGTTACATCCGCACTGTCGCCGATCAGGGCTGGCAGGTGGCGGGCGTCGGCGATTTCGGCGGCGACGGCAAGGCCGACGTCCTGTGGCGGCACCGGGAAACCGGCGAGAACTATCTCTATCCCATGGACGGGACGACGATCCTCGGCGCAGAAGGCTATCTGCGCACGGTGGCGGATCTCAACTGGCAGGTGGCGACCGTGGCCGACATCGACGGCGACGGCAGGGCCGACATCCTGTGGCGGAACTGGTCGAGCGGCGAGAACTACCTCTACCCGATGACCGGCACGACGATCGGCGCGGGCGAGGGATACGTGCGCGCGGTGGCGGATCTGAACTGGCACCCGGTAAGCCAGGCTTCGGCGCTCTCGGCGCCGCTCGCGGGCGCGCGGCGCACCTTCACGCAGTTTGGGCAAACCGTCACGACCCAAGGCGACAACCTCTCCTCGAGCCACCTGATCGGCTCGTACGACGCCGATTTCCTGGGCGACGGCGTCGACGCGACGATCGATGCCGGCATGTTCGCCAACGACGTTCGCGGCCTGGTCCTCGATTCCTGGATTCCCGCGCGCGTCGTCCGCTTCGATCCGGCGGGCGGCACATTGGAGGTGCGCGAAATCGTCACCGAATCCTTCGGGGGCGAAACGTTTCAGGACGAAGCCGGCACCAGCCTGCGGCGGCAGTCGGACGGCAGCTGGAAGCTGTGGGGCAACCGGCGCCTCGCCGACCTCACCGTGCATACCATCACGCAGACGTCGAACTACGGGATCCCGATCGGGCCGTCCCAGATGACGTTCGTTGGGGCTAACGCGCCTGTCGACCTGCTGGCGGGCGTCACCGTGACGGGCGGAGGCGTCTTCTCCGGCACGCCGGTCGACAAGGCCCCAGGCCCGAACGTGGAACTCATCCAGGCGGATCCGGAGCCGGCGGCGCCGGTCGAGTACTTCTTCGACCGGTTTACCGTCAACATGCAGACGGCGCTTTCCGCAGCGACCGAGTTCACGCTCGAAGTGACGCCGGCTTCCGGCCCCGCGCAGGCATATGCGGTGCTCAGCAACGCCTCCACCGACCAGTACGTGACCATCACCAATCTCTCGGGGCACACACTTGTCGACGCAAACCCCGGGGGCGTGCTGCTCGTGGAATGGTCCATGAGCTCGCCGGGATTCGACATCGAGCATATCCGGCTGACCGGGATCGTCCACAATGCCTTGGGCGCCAGCTGCCAGATCATCGGCGGGGACCTGCCGCCCACCGCGACGTCATCAGGCATCTCGCTGCCGGCCACCTGCAACGGCGAACCCGTATCGCAGGCGGCCGTGTACGTGTGGGTAGAGGGCGTGAACGGCGAGCAGACGCAGTACGAGCACGGCTTCCTCGACCCCCCCGACTGAAGGCCCGGCGGGCGGAGGCGCGGTCTTACGCGCCGCTCGCCTCGAAGCGTCTCGGCTTGAATTTCCCGATTAGCGCCAGCCGCCGCTCGTAGTACGACGTGCCGGCCTCGGCGCCGTCGATCTGCCAGTAGGTTGCGCTCAGGCCCTTGCCCGTCGCTTCGAGCATCACCACGCCGTTCACCGCCGAGTTCACGTGGCGGATTTCGGGGTTCGCCGTCGCGAGGATCGCATCGGCGCGCACCACCAGCTCGGGCAGCGCCGGGACCTGCGACAGCAGCGGGTCGGACTGCACCGCGGCGAGCACCTGGTCGCGCAGGCTCTGCGACGACACCGCCGGCCCGGTGAATTCCCACACCCCGCCCGCGTGCCGTGCGGCGAAGGACGCGTGGATGTCGCCCGCGACCAGCGCCACGTCGCCGCGTCCCGCGTACAGCTCGAGCAGCGCGCGCCGGAAGTCGGGGAATCCATCCATCTGGTCCACGTTGAGGTAGAAGCGGTTGCGCAGGTCCGGAGGCAGCTGCGCGAGCAGCGCCTGGACCTCGGGCGACAGGCCGGGCAACTGCCCGGTGAGATCGAGCACCATGCTGGTGAGCGACGTGGAGTTCGCGATCACCTTCCAGCGCGCGTCGGACTGCTGCAGCAGGCCCGCGAGCCAGCCAAGCTGCGCCTGCCCGTAGACGTCCTGCGAGGCGGGGTTCGTCAACCCGCGGAACGCGGCG
>Ga0299906_10003876_pt1 | contig 12312 bp, 9 predicted proteins | sample RVTome_14_FD_200259 | JGI IMG/M metagenome (GOLD analysis project Ga0299906, IMG submission 200259) | Soil microbial communities from uranium-contaminated site in the Upper Colorado River Basin, Wyoming, United States - RVT145D125 (version 2) ...
GATCTCTCCGACCGGATTCAACACGCCGGTCTCGTTGTTGGCCGCCATCACCGCGACCAGTCCCGTGCGCCCGGCGCGCATGGCTTCGTCGAGTTCGGCGGGCGCGACCCGGCCGTCGCGTGCCACCGTGATCGCGCGCAGACGCGAGCCGAAGTGTTTGCGCGCGGATGCGAGCATGCTCGGGTGTTCGATGGAGGAAACACGCGCCAACGCTCCTGCCGGAAGCACGCTCGCGGTCCACGCCATGATGGCGTTGTTTGCCTCGGTCGCCCCGGAGTTGAAGACGACACGCTCCGGCACCGTCCGCATCAGCGCCGCGAGCCGTGTTCGGGCGTCCTCGAGCAGCCGGTGCGCCCGCGCCGCGGAACGATACGGGCTGCTGGGGTTCTGCCAGGCGCCTTCGTCTGCCGCCAGCCATGCCGCCCGCGCCTGCGGGAGCATGGGAGTCGTGGCGTTGTTGTCGAAATACGGCATCGCAATGATGAGGGAATCGAGTAAGCAACGAACTCACACGACGCGATGCAACCCCCGACCGGATTGCGCGGATCCTTCCCACCATCCCGACCACCCACATAAACGATGGCCACACCCTTCCCCGATGAACGTCTCGATGAATTGGAAACGGCTATCTTCGCCGGTCGAAAGATCGAGGCGATCAAGCTCTATCGCGAGCTGACGGGACTGGGACTGAAGGATTCCAAGGAGGCGGTCGAGCAGATTGAGGCTGCACTCCGCGCGAAAGCGCCGGAAAAGTTCACCGCCCCGGCCGCCAAGGGATGCATGACCTCATCCGTCCGCGTGCTCCTGCTCGGAGCACTGGCGGGCGCGGCAGCTTACGGCGTCGCGCAATTGATCTGAACACTCGGCGGCGGCGACGCGTCGCCGCACTCCATGGATCTCGACGCGAGCCGTCCGGAGCGGAAGCTGCGCTTTGCCTTCGACCGGATCATTTCCCCAGCACGCGGGCGACCTGCGGATGCACGATCGCACCGCCCTTCGTGTTCACGCCCCTAGCCAGTCCTGCATGGGCGGCGACCGCCTCGCCGACGCCCTTCTCGGCCAGGGCGACGACAAACGGCTCGGTGGCCTGGGTGAGTGCGATCGTCGACGTGCGACCAACCATTGCCGGCATGTTCGGCACCGCGTAATGGACGACTCCATCCATGACATAGGACGGCTTCTCGTGCGAAGTCGGATGAATCGTTTCAATGCAGCCGCCCTGATCAATCGCGATGTCCACGACCACGCTCCCATCGCGCATCGCGCTCACCATTGCCTTCGTGGCGACGATCGGCGCGCGTGCGGCCGGGATCAACACCGCACCGATGAGAAGGTCGCTGTCTGCGATGGCCCGCTCGACGTTGGCGGGGTTTGAAATGAGCGTGACAACGCGGCCATGGTGCTCCGCATCGAGGGCATCGAGCTTGCGGCTGTCGACATCGAGCACGGTCACCCGCGCACCCATGCCGACCGCCATGCGGCAGGCGTGGGCCCCTGAATTTCCAGCGCCCAGGATGGTCACCCGGCCGGGGGCCGTTCCGGGGATTCCGCCCAGAAGGACACCCGAGCCTCCGTTCTGGCTCTGCAGAAAATAGGCACCCACCTGGACCGACAGCCGGCCCGCGATCTGCGACATCGGCTTCAAAAGCGGGAGAGACCCGTCAGCTGCTTCGACCGTTTCATAGGCGATGCCGAGGATGTTCTTGCTTTTAAGGGCACGGGCGAGCGCCGGCGCGGCGGCGAGGTGGAGATACGTGAAGATCGTCTGCCCGTCGCGCATACGGTTGAACTCTACCTCGAGCGGCTCCTTCACCTTGAGGATGAGGTCGGCATCCCCCCACACCCGATCGGCGGATGCGACCATGGTCGCCCCGGCATCGCGATACTCGGAGTCAAGAAAGCCGGAGGGCCCGCCGGCCTGCTCCTCGATGAGCACGCGCGTCTTCATCGCTGTCAGGCGGCGGCAGAGATTGGGCGTCATCGAGACGCGTGTTTCGCCGTTTTTGATCTCACGCGGGACTCCAAGGATCATGTTCGTGAAGTGTTTGCGTTGAGCCTACCCCGAATCCCGGCAAAGGGAAGGGACGAGTGCGGTTCGCTGCTTCGCCGCCACTCACGCGATCAGGTGTTGCCGGGCAGGATGAAGGTCCGCACGCGGTGCTGCCATGGACGGCTTCCGCCGCCCGAGGCCTCGGGCACCACCACCAGCGTCCGGCCGTTGGCGAGAGAAGTCGTGGCGAGCTGGCCTGGCGAAAGGAAGAGGTTCTTATCGCGGAAGTTGACGGGCCTTCCGCGGCGCCCGCGGACAACGACGATCTCGCCTGAATTGCGGGCGACGAGAATCGTGCCCTTCGGAGTGATTCCAATGCCGGTGAGCGATCCGAGTTCCTTCGCCACGGTGTCGAGCTGCACGGCCCCCGTGAAGTCGCCCCGAGGCAGTCGCAGGAGAGCCCCCGCGAGGTCATAGCCTTCGACACCCGTGACAAAGTAAAGCGCGTCATCCTGGCTCGAATAGACAAGCCCGGCGGGGACCGCGCGCACTGGAAAAAAGCCGGTCGATCCCGCGGGTGGCTGCGTCTCCTTGAGAAGCGCCTCAATCGCAGCCGGAGTCAGTTTCCATATGCCCGGTTGAGGCGTGTTCGGGGAATCGGACAAGGTGCCCCGCGCCGCGTAGTCGGCAAGGTAGATGTTTCCCTTCGAATCCGCGGCGACGGAAAACGGATCCATGATGGGGCGCCCGAATATCCCCTGGATCGCCGAACCCTCCCCAAGAAACAACCGGCCCAGCACCTCGCCCGAGGAAGCGTCGGCAATGATCAGGCCCGTGCCGCGAGCCCGATCGTCATCGAGGGTGCGACCGCGATGATCCGTCGTCCATGATCCTCCGACGGCAACCACCAATGAACCCGCGGGTGAGACGGATGTGGCGGTCGGGAGGATCGCGATATCGACCGGCGCATTGAGGTCTGTCGTAAACTGCAGGACATCAACCTTGAGCTCGCCGTCATCTGACACGGTGCATTTGCTGATCGAGCCGCGACCGGCAATCATGCCGTAGTCGCCGCGAGCGCCGTTCACGACATAGAGCGTGCGCCCATCGGAGGCGAACTCGGCAGCCATGGGAGAGTTGAACGCCTCGATTGCGACGAGGTTGTCCCCCTGGGCCACAGCCAGGGCGGCACCCGCAAAGGCAATTGCCGCGACTGAAAGGAGAAAATGAAAGTGGAACACGCGAACGCGCATCTCGACAACCTATGCGCGACCGCTGTTCACGCGCAATGCGCAACGCAATTGCGAGGCAAACTCCGGAAACGAAGCCGGGCGTGGGGCCCGGTCTCGCACGCGCGCTGACGGTCGCGCGACAAACCGTTCAGATCGCCTCGGTCGGCGTCAGCTTCCAGATGTCGCTGTTGTATTCGGAAATCGTGCGGTCGCTGGAGAATTTCCCGACGCGCGCCGTGTTGAGAATCGCCATTTTCGCCCACCGTTTCTTGTTGCGATAGGCAGCATCGACCCTCGACTGCGCCTCGCAATAGGACGCGTAGTCGGCGAGGACGAGGAACGGATCGCCACCATCGAGCAGGCTGTGGCGCAAGGGGGAGAAGGCGTTGTGCTCGTGCGAGGCGAAATAGTTCGAGGCGACCCAGTCGATCACCGCGCGCAGCTCCTCGTTCCCGTGATAATAATCCCAGGGGTTGTAGCCTCGTCTCTGGAGCGCTTCCACTTCCTCGACCGTGAGACCAAAGATGAAGATGTTCTCCGAGCCCACCTCCTCGCCGATCTCGATGTTGGCACCGTCAAGCGTGCCGATCGTGACCGCCCCATTGAGGGCAAGCTTCATGTTGCCGGTGCCGGACGCCTCCTTGCCCGCGGTCGAAATCTGCTCCGAGACATCGGCAGCCGGGATGATCTTCGCCGCGAGCGAGACGCGGTAGTTGGGAAGAAAGACCACCTTCAATTTTCCGTTGATGCGCCGATCATTGTTGATCGCCTGCCCCACGGCATTGATCGCGTGGATGATGGTCTTCGCCAGTTCGTAACCCGGCGCGGCCTTGGCCGCAAAGACAAAGACCCGCGGATGCATGTCGAGACCGGGATTCTGCAACAGGCGCCGGTACAGTGCGAGGATGTGCAGGAGGTTGAGGTGCTGGCGCTTGTATTCATGCAGGCGCTTGATCTGCACGTCGAAGATCGCCGAGGGGTCCACCTTCACGCCACACTCCGCCTCGATCACGCCCGCGAGGACCTTCTTGTTTTCATGCTTGATCGCCATGAACGCATCCTGAAACGAGCTGTCGTCGGCCCACTTCTCGAGCTCGCGCAATTCATCGAGGTTGCGCGCCCAGTCCTCGCCAATCTTCTCCGTGATCAGGGCGGCCAGGGGCTGGTTGGCGGCGAGCAGCCACCGGCGCGGGGTGATGCCGTTGGTCTTGTTGTTAAAGCGCTCAGGGAAGAGCGCGTAGAACTCCGGGAAGAGATTCGTCGTGATCAACTTCGAGTGGATCGCAGCCACGCCGTTGACGGAGTGACTGCCGAACACCGCAAGATTGGCCATGCGGATCATCTTGGTTTCACTCTCTTCGATGAGCGACGCGGCCCGCTTCTTGTCCACGTCGCCGGGCCACTTCTTCTCCACCGCCTCCATCAGCCGGACGTTGATTTCGTAAATGATCTGCAGGTGCCGCGGCAGGACGCGCCCGAACAGGGGCACGCCCCACCTCTCGAGCGCCTCGGGCATGAGCGTGTGGTTGGTGTAGGCCATCGTGGAGTTCACGATCGACCAGGCCTTTTCCCATCCGATGCCTTCCTCATCGATCAGGATGCGCATCAATTCGACCACGGCGACGGCGGGGTGGGTGTCGTTGAGCTGCATCGCCACGCGATCCGAAAAGGTGTTCCAGTCGCCATTGCCCTTGCGCCAGCGCCGGATGATGTCGCGCAGCGAGCACGAGACGAAGAAGTACTGCTGCACGAGGCGCAGCTCCTTGCCGTTCTCCGTCTTGTCGTTGGGATAGAGAACCTTCGAGACGCTCTCGGACACGGTCTTCTCGCGGACCGCCTCGATGTAACCACCCGCATTGAAGATGTTGAAATCAAACTCCTCCGAGGCGCGCGCGCCCCAGAGGCGCAGGAAGTTCACCGTGTTCGTCCCGTATCCCGCGATGGGAACATCGTGGGGCACGCCAAGGACGGTCTTCGCGTCCACCCATTCCTGCCGGCCGTTCCCATACTCGTCGAACTTCATTTCGACGCGACCATACAACTTCACCGTTTGCGTGTATTCCGGGCGCACGACCTCCCAAGGCGTTCCATAGCGGGCCCATTCGTCCGGATGCTCGACCTGGTGTCCGTTGACGAATTCCTGCCGGAAAAGGCCGAACTCGTAGTTGATGCCGTAGCCGACCGCCGGGAGGTCGAGCGTCGCCAGTGAATCGAGGAAACACGCGGCCAGGCGGCCGAGGCCTCCATTGCCCAGCGCCATGTCGACCTCCTCTTCGCGGAGCTCTGCCAGGTCGAGTCCGAGGTTTTTCAGCGCCTCCTCCGTCTGCTCGAGGATGCCGGCGCTGATGAGATTGTTTATGAGCAGGCGGCCCATCAGATACTCGAGCGACAGATAGTAGACGCGCTTGACGTTTTTCTGGTTGTGCGCGCCCTGCGTGCGGATCATCCGCTCGAGGATCCGATCCCGTACGGCGAGCGCGGTGCACGTCCACCAATCGCGCAGCGTCGCGGTGGAAGGGTCGCGCGCCAGGGTAAACTTCAGGTGGTTCGAAATCGAACGCTGAACATCGTCGACGGAGCCGCCAACATTGAAGTTGATGCCCGGCTTCGTCTCGGTGCTTGGTGTCGCGAAAGCAGTCTTTGCCATAATCTTGTGGTTGGGATATAATCTCGCCCTTTCGGTGGATCAAACAGTCTTTGGCCAACAAAAGCCCGGATCGTGCCAGCGCAAAGCTCAAAAGTCAGCTGATTTGCTTGGCCGGCTAGGGCTCAATCCTTGGCGACGACCCGCGGGAGGGGCAGTTTGTGGAAACGCCGCGAGAGCTCGCCCGCACTTATCTCGATGAACACCGGCCGGCCATTCGGGGCACTGTGGGGGTTCTCGCAGCGCAGGAGGTCGGCGACCAGCCTTTCGAGAACCTCTGGCGCAAGCACACGGCCGGCAGGCCCCGCGGCTCTCGAGGCGGCCGACTTTGCAAGCTCTTCGCGCGTGCGCGCGCTGTCGCGCCGGTCGATCCGCCCCGAGACTAGCAGGCCGGCCAGATCGCGGACAAAGCACTCCGCATCAGCGGGATCCAGCCAGGTCGGAACCGCCTCGATCCGGAAGAAGTCGCGGCCAAACGGCTCGATCGCCAGCCCGCAACCCCGAAGGAGCTCACCGCCTTCCTCCAGCGCGGCCGAGCCGACCGCGTCCATCTCGAGTGGAAGTGGAAGCAACAAGCGCTGACTCTCGACCGCCCCGTCCGCCAGCTGCCTGCGAAAGCGCTCAAACCAGACACGCTCCGCGGCGGCGACGCGATCGAGCACGACCAGCCCGCCCGAGGTTTCGAAGGCAGTGTAGCCGCCGGTGAAGTCGCCGATGCGCCGCCAGCCCGTCTGCGCCACCCGCACGGAACTGGTTTCCGCGGAAGCTGGTGCGACGGCGGGCGGCCGCGGTTCCGCGCCCTCCGCCGAACGCGCGCCCACGGCACCGGTTGTTGGCCGGCCGGCATTCCCGGACAGAGAGGGGCGCGCGACATCCGGGCGTCTCCCGGGAGTCGAGGCCGCTGCAGGTCGCCCGCCGGCGGGGTTCGCCGCTGATGTCGGCGCGCTCGAGACTGCCGTCACCTTCGGCACGCCGGCCGTCGCTCCGGAAGCCGGCGCCGGCGCCGCGGGAAGCGTCGCGTCGCGAATCGCCCGCAGCGCACCGAGCACCGTGCGGATTGTGAACCCCCGCACGAGCACCTCGTCGCGAAAACGCACCTCGCGCTTGGCAGGGTGGACATTCACATCCACGCCGGCGGGGGAAAGCTCCAGGAAAAGAAACGCCACCGGGTAGCGCCCCTTCGGCAGCAACGTGTGGTACGACTCGAGAATCGCATAGGCCAGCGTGCGATTGTCGACCGGGCGACGGTTGACAAACGTGACCATCTCGTGCCGCGTGGCCCGCGCGATGCCGGGCTTGCTGATCAGCCCGGTAAGGCCGAGTCCCGTCTCCTCCGCCTCGATCGGAAAGAGCCCCGCGGAGAGTTGCCGGCCGAACACCTCGGCCACGCGCTCCAGCAGGGTGGTGCAAACCGGAGACTGAAAAATCCTCCGGCCGTCCTCGATGAGCCCGAAGGAGACCCAGGGGTTCGCGAGGGCATAGAGCCGGGCGTGCTGGATGACGTACGCCGCCTCGGTCGCGTCGCTCTTGAGGAATTTCCGGCGCGCCGGGACGGAATTGAAGAGATTCGCGACGACGATGCGCGTGCCGACGGGCATGCCACATTCGCGCACCTGCACCACCTTTCCGCCGTTGACGACGATCTCCGTGCCGTTCTCCGACGCCGCGTCGCGGGTTTGCATCGTAAATCTCGATACGCTCGCGATCGACGGCAGCGCCTCGCCGCGAAACCCGAAGCTGACGACCCGGTCGAGATCGCCCGCCTCGCGGATCTTGCTTGTGGCGTGCCTCTCGAGGCTGAGCAGCGCGTCGTCCTGTGACATTCCGCCGCCGTTGTCCTCGACGCGGATGAACGAGCGCCCGCCGTGGCGGAACTCGATTTCGATGCGCCTCGCGCCCGCATCGAGCGCGTTTTCAACGAGTTCCTTCACGATCGAAGCCGGCCGCTCCACGACCTCGCCGGCGGCGATCTGGTTGGCGACACGATCAGGCAGGATGCGGATGAGCCCCATCGACGAGAGGATTCCGCTCAATGCTTGGCCGCCCCGTCACCGGGTGCCGGCGAGCCGCCGAGGCGCGGGCGCTCTTCGGCCGGGACGACGAGGCTGGCGAAAAAGGTGAAGGCCCGGAACGGGCGGAGGGAAAAGCCGCCGGGAAACCAGCCGGGGGTCTTCTCGATTTCCTCGGGGAGCCTTGCCACGAGCAGGCTGATGCCGAGCGCGCTGACGATCGCCGTGATGAAGAACGCCTGGAAGGCGACCGGGTCGATCGAGGGCGCCTCCGAGTGCCCCTTGATGAACAGCCCCCACCCCACGGGCGCGAGGCCGCTGACCAGGGAGGTGACGGCTCCATGAATTGAATACGCGAGCGCCTTCTGCCCCGGCTCCACCACCTGGGGAAGGAATTTCATGCTGGCGCTGAACCAGGACGATGCCGCCACGCCGAGGAGGAAATACATCACATAGATCGGCCCCAGCCCCGCAAAGGCCCCGCGCAGGAGGAACACCCAGAAGATGCCGATCCCGGCGTATGCCGCCAGCGAGATGATGAAGAAGGGGCGCGCCCCGAAGTGATCGACCCGGTTGCGCAGGCTGAAGGCACCGGAGATGACGCCCGCGTACTGCACCGTGGTGAAGAGAACGATCTGGGCCGCGGAGAGCTGCGGCCCCACCCTGAGGTAATAGGCACAAAAGGGGGGAATCGCGCTCACGGCCGTGCCCGCCCAAATCCCGATGAATAGAAAGCGGCGAAAGGTGCTGGGCGCGAAGATCATCCGCGGCGTCGCGCGCAGCACGTCGCCGAGCGAGAGCGCGGAGGGCTTCTCGGCGTCGCGCAATCTCGAGAGCGCCACCGCGCTGAGCCACGACCCCAGGAAGGCGAAGAGGTATTGCAGGAAAAACGCGACGTAGAGCGGCAGGACCTTGAAGGAGAGCGCGCTCAGCAGGAGCGTCCCCACTCCGCCCACCCCGGCCGTGGTCTGCTCGCTCGCGAAATACTTCCCGCGGATCCTGCCCGGCAGAAGCGCGTTCAGCCACGGCAGGTAGGCGCAGCTTCCGATCGAGCGAAAAAAAGTGAAGAAGAAAACGCTCCCGATGAACGCGACCACCATCCAGGTCGCGCCCGTCGCCGGAGCCATCCAGGCGAGCGCGACGGGCGGAAGCAGGAACAGGCTGCGCAGGCCCCAGCCCGAAAGCATCATCCGCTTGTATCCATATTTCGGCAACAAAGCCGTCGCCAGAACCTGGACGGGCGTAAGCACGAAGACGAACGAATAGGCGAGCCCCACCGCGAAGGCCGACGCCCCCAGGCGCTCGGCAAACAGCACCATGGGCGTGCCCAGCGCGACCTGCCACGTCATGGCATTGAAAAAGCCAAACATCAGCCCCGGTCGAAACGGCCGGAGCGACAGCTCTTCCGGATCCCCGCGATCCGCTGCCGGGGAGGCTTCCTCGTCTGCCATCAGGTCGAGTTCTCCATGCCGAGCGCCCGCCGCCAACGACGAAGTTCAGTCTTCACCCGCGCCGGGCCGGGCATGCCGACACCCGCCCGCTGGTTCATTGCCCGCTCGAGATCGAAAACGCTGCGCCACTCTCCTTTGAGCGCGGGATGAACTTCCGCGGCCTGCTCATCGGGCACGGCATCGAGCGCGCATCCCAGCTTCTCCGCGACGCCGACGAGCCGGCCCACCACGTGATGCGCCTCCCGAAATGGCACGCCGCGCAGGACCAGCCAGTCGGCGAGGTCCGTCGCCAGCAGGGCCGGATCATTCACCGCCGCGGCGCAGCGCTTCCGATCGACGGTAGTGCCTTCGATCGTGCCGGCCGCGACCTCGAGCGACAGGCTCAACTGGTCGAAGCTGTCGAAGGCCGGGACCTTGTCCTCCTGGAGGTCGCGATTGTAGGTGAGCGGCAGACCCTTCACCATCGTGAGGAGCGCCTGCAGGTTTCCCTGGAGCCGGGCCGATTTGCCGCGCAGCAGTTCCATGGCGTCCGGGTTCTTTTTCTGCGGCATCAGGCTCGATCCGGTGCAGAAGGCGTCCGGAAGATCGACGAATCGAAACTCGGCGCTCGCCCACAGGATCATGTCCTCGGCCAGACGCGAGAGGTGCACGCCGGCAAGGGCGCACGCCGCCGCGAACTCGATGAACACATCGCGGTCGGAGACGGCGTCCATCGAGTTGGTCGTGATCCGCGGCCGCCCCTTCGCGTCGACAAAACCCAGTTCGACCGCCGTGAATTCGCGGTCGATCGGCAGCGTCGTCCCGGCGATCGCACCCGAGCCGAGCGGGCAGACGTTGGCCTGTTCGTGCACGGCCGCGAAGCGCCCGGCGTCGCGCTCCAGCATCTCGACGTAGGCCAGGAAATGATGCGCCAGGGCCACCGGCTGGGCCCGCTGCAGGTGCGTGTATCCCGGAATGAGCACGGCGGAGTTTTCCGAGGCGACTTTCACAAATGCCTGCTGCAACATCCGGATGCGCGCCGCCATCTCGGTGCAGGCGTGCTTGAAAAAGAGCCGCACATCGGTCGCCACCTGGTCGTTGCGGCTGCGGGCCGTGTGCAGTCGCGTGGCCACCGGCACGCGCCTGGTCAGCGCCTGCTCGATGTTCATGTGCACATCCTCGAAGCGCGTATCCCACTCGAACGTGCCGTCCGCGATCCGGCTCTCGATCTCGTCGAGCCCATGATGGATCGCATCGCGCTCCGGCGGAGTCAGCAGGCCGACCTTGCACAGCATGGCAGAGTGCGCCTTGTTGACGGCGATGTCGAAAGGCGCCAGCCGGCGGTCAAACGTCACCGACTCGCTGAAGCGGAGCATCAGGTCCGCCGGACCTTCTGAAAAACGACCACCCCACGTGGCCTGCTTGTGCTTGCCCATGCGCGGAGGGTTTTGTCCGCCCCCACCGTTGGCAACGCGAAAGACGGACGCGCAACCCGGCCCGCCGCACGCCGCCGGCCGCCCCGCCCCACCTACCCTTCGTCATCACCCAGGGCAAAGTTCACGTTGTCGATGCCCGCCCGTGAGCAGGCATCCATCACGCGGACGATGACCTGGTGCGGCACGGTGTCGGACGGGGCGATCGTCACCACGGCGTCCACACGGTTGGCAACCGATGCCTGCTTGAAGCGGGTGAGCATGGCCGTAAGCTCCACCAGTAGCCGTGCCCCGGGCGCATCGTAGCGGGATTCGTTCACGATGACCTGCCCGGAGTTATCGATCTCGATGATCTGCTCGTCCGGCAGGTCGAGTGATTCGTCGAGCTCGGCGACTCCCGGCAGTTGAAACGCGATGTCGGCCTCTTGCTTCTGCAGCGTCGAACTGACCATGAAGTAGATGAGCAGCAGGAAGACGACGTCGATCATCGGAGCAATCTGGAACACCGCCACCTCGGCCGGGCGCTTCTTCACTTTCACTGCCATGGGCTCAGTCAGTCGATCTGGTGGGTGGCATAGATCACCTCGACGGCTCCCGCCCGGGCGCAGGTGCGCAGCACGGTGCGGATCTCGGCGAACGGCACTTCGCGCGCCGCCCGCACGTGGACGCGCAATCCCGGGCGCCGCTCCGCCTCCTCGCGCAAGGCACTTTCCAGCTCGCCGGCGGTCACCAGGCTCGCTCCGAGGTGGGTCGCGCCACCTGGAAGCACGGTGAGCATGATGCGCGAACTGAGGTCCTCCGGGACCTTGCTCTCCGTCGACTCGGGCAGCGTGACCGGCACGCTTTTCTCAGCCTGTGCGAGCGAACTCACGCACATGAAGAACACCAGGAGCAGAAACACCATGTCGATCATGGGTGCCATCTGGAAATCCTCGCCCGAAAGCTGCCTGCGACGCACGCGCATGAATCAGCCAGCTTCAATTGATGGCGGCGCATGGCAAGTGCGAGGTGCTCACCGGACCCATTTTCAGCGAAGTTTCACAATTCAAAACCTCACGTCGGATGAACTCCAGCGCCCTCTACGTACCGATCAGAAAGAGGTGATAGAGTGCCCACGCCAAATTGATGAGCAGCATTGGCGACATGCTCCGCGCGGATTCGTTGGCGCTGCTAATCCCAACCAAATTGTCACATAATACGTGACCAATCTTTTCCCGGCAGCCGCACCCATCCCCGGAGGAGTTCGACATGCTGCAGCCTGACCGTAACCTCCACACCCAGTGACTCCGAAGCGCAAGAAGCATCACATGGTCCGTCGGCTGAGCCGCTGGCTCGGCGGCGCGGTTGTGATCGTTCTGTTCGTCGTCGCCCTGTGGCTGCTCGATCACCTGCGTCCGCGGCATGCCCGCTTCGAAACGCGCCATGGCAGCCTGGAGTCAGCGGAAGTCACCGAACTCGAAGCTCCATTTCCTGATGTTCTCGCGACGAGCGTGCGCGCCCGGTCCGGGACGGGGCTCGAGGTCGAATTTCGGGTGCTCCGGCCAGCCAACACCCGGAAGCCGGTGCCGTTGCTG
>Ga0299906_10003877_pt1 | contig 12311 bp, 7 predicted proteins | sample RVTome_14_FD_200259 | JGI IMG/M metagenome (GOLD analysis project Ga0299906, IMG submission 200259) | Soil microbial communities from uranium-contaminated site in the Upper Colorado River Basin, Wyoming, United States - RVT145D125 (version 2) ...
CTGCTTGCCGATCGACTCCATGACCAGTTGTTGAAGGTATTTGCTCAACAGGCCGAGTCGGTCACGGTAGGGCAGGACGACCAGGTTGCGGAGTTTGCGACGGGACACGTTGTCGTGCCAGACGCCGGCCAGGCACAGGGCCGGGTTTTCGAGCGGGTCGTCGCGGCGGGTCACGCGGTCCATGTCGCGGGCCCCGGTCAACAGCGCGTCGATATTCACGCCGGTCAGGATCGCGGGCAACAGACCCACGGCGGAGAAGAGCGACGTCCGGCCGCCGACCCAATCCCACATCGCGAAGCGTTCGAGCCACGGTTTGCCCGATGATGCAAGTTGGCCGGCGGCGGTCCGGTCGAGCAGGCTGTTCTGCTCGGTGACCGCCGTCGCGTGTTCGGCGAAACGCAGGCCGGCGTCGGCGTAAGCCTGCTCGGCGACGAGCATGCCGTTGCGGGTTTCCTTGGTCCCGCCGGATTTGGAGACGACGATAGTCAGCGTTCGTCCCAGGCCGCCGGTGCGTCGGATTTCCGCAAGGGTACGGTGCATTCCGTCGGGGTCGGTGTTGTCGAAAAAGTGCAAGGCCGGGGTTTTGCCGGGCACGCGAAACGCTTCGTGGAGCATCTGCGGCCCGAGCGCCGAGCCGCCGATGCCGATGAGGAGGTATTGGCGGAACGGACCCTTGGCGCCGGTCAGCTTGCCGGACGCGATGCGATCGGCGAAGGCATGCATGTGTTTCAGCGAGTTCCGAATGCGGCGCTTCTCCGGGAAGGGTGCGATGCTCGGATCGCGCAGCCAGTAATGGCCGACCTGGCGATCCTCGTCGGTATTGACACGCTCGCCGGCTTCGAGCTTGTTCATCGCCGTGCGCGCGGTGCGGAACGAGCGCGCGTAGCGCTTGACGAAGTTATTCGGCAAGCGCATGCGGGTGAAATCCAGCTCCAGGCCGCCGCCTTGGATGCGATGGTGGTCACTCATCATGTTCCTCGACCCGGTTGCGTTTCATCACCCATATCGGATGGTGGTGCGATCTTCAACAGTGTGTTGTACCCACGGGATGCAAACCATGAACTTGGAGCGTGATACGCGGCGTGTAAAAAGAAACAAGGTCGCGCCGGCTCATCGAGCAGGGCGACCTTGCTTCGGTTGATTCGCGTGACGATCTTGTCGTCTCTAGCTTTTCTTCTCGGCGACCTTGATGGCCGGCGCCGGGGTTTCGGCGGCGTTGTAGATCGCCTGGATCTTGGCCTGGGCCATGAGCAGCTTGGCCTCGACGTTGCACGCCGTGGTCTTGGCGCCGATCTGGTACTCGATCTTCTTGCCACTGCTCTTGGCGAGACTGGCGGCGGCGTTCGGGCAGCCGATGCATTTCTCGCCGACCTTGTATTGCATGGCTACGGTACGGGCGGCCTTCTTGGCGGCGTCGGCGACCTGGGCGGCCTTCTTGTCGCAGGCGAACTCGTGCCCGGCGACGCGATACATGATCTTCGCGTCCTTGCCCTGGCTCTTGGCGAGGCTGGCGGCGGCGTTCGGGCAGCTCAGGCAGTCCTTGCCGACCACGAAACGCACGGTCTGCATGTGGGCGGCTTGCTTTTCGAGCGCCGCGGTCAGGGCGGCGACGGCCTCGCCCTCATCCTTGTAGGTCTTGCCGGCGACCATAAAGGAGCGGCTTTCGCCGGTCTTCTTGGCGACGTTGTCGGCCGTGGTCCGGCAGGCGGTCTGGAAATCGCCCACCCGGTAGGTGATCTTGGCGAGGTTGAGCTTCTTCGAGATGTCACAGCCGCTCTTGGCCGCACAGGCCGAGGCGACCTTCGCATCGCAGGCTTTGGCACAGGCCTTTTCGCAGTCGGGCCCGGCCAGCGCGGGGCTCGAGAAAACAACCAGACACGTCAACGCCAGAACCAGTGTAAGCGCGTTCTTCATATTCGAAGTCTCCTTTGACAACTTTCCCGAGCAATCCCAAAACCGCGTCGCAACCGCACCCACGGCCACAACATGCACGGCGCGTATTCTACCTTACCAACCGCAGGGCACAACCCCCTATTCCCGCTATTCCCGGCGATTTGTCATCGTGGCCGATTACACCGACGGTCCCCGAAACATGGCCACGTCCGATTGCACCCACCGGCCGACCAAGACCGTAGTTATACCCTCGAGGTTGCTCGATGTGCGATCGCGAGACGATTGCGCTTCGCAAGTTAAAATCCTACAACGATTTAGGTGAATTGGCATTGACTCGGAGCCGCATCGGAGGTAGGCTGCCGGTCTGTGGCGCGGTGGATAACTTCGGGCTGGTTTCGGGATGGGTTCCTGCGTCAAATCGGTTCTTGCGAACGGAGTGCCATCGGACGCACGTGATCCTTTCGCTTTCATGATGCAGCCGGGCGGCCTCTGCGCGGGTGGTCTGTCGCGGTTTTTTGCGAGGCTTTACCATGCGTATCGCCCTAGTCAATCCGGTAGCGCGACGAACACAGGGCTACCATACCATCGGCAGTTACATGCCGCAGTTGGGCTTGCAGGTGCTGGCCAAGCTCGTGCCTCCGCCGCACGAAGTCGAGATCATCGACGAGATTTTCGGACCCGGCCAATCGGATGCTACGCTCGCCTCCGGGCGCTACGATCTTGTCGGCCTGACCGCCTACACGTCGGGTACGACACGCGCCTATGAGCTGGCCAAGAGCTGTCGCGACGCGGGGGTGCTGACGATCATGGGCGGTCCGCACGCCTCGGCCTGCCCCGACGAGGCGGCGCAGCATTTCGACAGCGTCGCGGTCAGCGAGTGCGACGACATCTGGCCGACCATCGTCGAGGACGCGGCCGCGGGCCGGCTGAAGAAGCGCTATCAAGGCGGCTTGGCGGAGTTGACCGACGGCATCGGCGCCGCCGACCAGACCTTGCAGCCGACCAACGGCAACTACTCGGTCTCCTGTCTTCAGACCTCACGCGGCTGCCCGGTCGGGTGCGAATACTGCAGCGTCACCGAGTTCAACGGCGCCCCGATTCGCCGCCGTCCGATTCCTGAGATTATCGAGGAGTGGTTTCAAACGCCCAAGCCGTTCCTGTTCGTCGTCGACGACAACTTTTTCGGCGTGGGCGAGAAACACGCGATTTGGGCCAAGGAGTTGCTGCGCGAAATCATTCGCGAGCAGAAGAAGCGGCGCAAGAAGCGGCTCTGGTTCAGTCAGACCACGATCAACATGGGCGAGGATCGCGAGGGGCTCGAACTGGCCTACCAGGCCGGTTGTCGGGGCATGCTCGTCGGCTTCGAAACCTTCAACCGGGCGAACCTCAAGGACTATCACAAGGGCATCAACAGCAAGAACCTGAACCGGTATCAGGAACTCATCGACGGGTTCCACGCCTCGAAGATCAGCGTTTTCGGCGGGTTCATCATCGGGGCCGAGAACGACAACGTCGACACCGTGGCCGACACCGCGCTCCAGGCGGTGCAGATGGGCATCGACACCATCCAGATCACCAACCTCACCCCGCTGCCCGGGACCAAGATGTACGATCGCATGCTGGCCGACGGACGCATCTTCGCCACCGACTATCCCCACGATTGGGAGCGCTACACCTTCACCGAGACGGTGTACCACCCGACGAACATGACGTCGCAGGAACTCGACGAAGCCATCTACGAGCTGCGCTACACCGCCGCCAAACAACCCTGGGTGTGGAAACGCACGCTCAAGACCTTCTTGAAGACGCGCTCGCTGACCACCGCGTTGTTCATTCACGGCATGAACAAGGGGTGGAAGCGCATGGCGCAGATTCAGGCCCCCAAGGATGAAGTGCGCTTCGGCTTCACTCCCAACGGCAACGCGCGCACCGATCGCATCAAGCAGTGCTTCGCATTGAATCTGTGATGGTTTTCGCTGTGAACCTCTCGAGGGCGTCGCACCATCTCTGAAGGTCGTATAGGGCGTTTACCGCTTCGCGTCCGGCGAAGGCGTCGGCCCGCTTCCCCAGTGCAGCTTGGTCTGTAGCGTATGCCACGGTGGGTAGGCGCGGTTGCGCACCAGCCGGACCGGCTCGGCCGATCGCCGCACCACGACGGTGTCGCCGGCGCGGAGTAGGGTCGAGATCTGCCCGTCGACCGAGGCGGTGGTGCCCTCGTTCACTCCGGTCGCGACGATGCGCACGGTGCAGTCGCCCTCGACGGCGATGGGGCGGAAGGTCAGGGCGTGCGGGCAGATGGGGGTGATGACGATGGCGTCGAGTCCCGGCTGGAGGATCGGTCCGCCGGCCGACATGTTGTGGGCGGTCGACCCACCGGGGGTGGCGATGATGAGCCCGTCGCCCGCCACCGAGGTGAGCAGCGTGTCATCAACGTAGACGGCCAGCTCGATCATGCGGAAGGGCGGGCCGGCCTGGATGACGCAGTCGTTCATCGCCCAACTCGAGAACGCCCGACTCTCTGATGACTGTGTCGGACGATCCACACCGACCTCGAGCATCATCTGCTCGCGGGTCCAGGCCGGTTCGCTGAGAATCTCGTCGAAGTGGCTCTGCAATTCGTCGACAGTAAATTCTGCCAGGAACCCCAACTTGCCGAGGTTCACGCCGATCATCGGAACCTGCGTCCGCCCCATGGCGCGGGCCACGCCGATCAACGTACCGTCGCCGCCCAGGACCACGACGAAATCGGGGCGGGCCTCGGCCAGCCCGGCGGGTTCACTGGTCAGCTCCGAACCCGCCAGCGCCGCGTGGTCGGGAATCCACGCCCGCAGCGCATCCAACGTCTCGGAAGCCCGGGCCTTGTTGGGATTCGCGACGATATAAACCGATTTCCGGCCCATGACGGCTCATTCCGCATTCCGCACTCCGAACTCCGCACTCGAACTACTCGATCCGCGTGACCGACATGATGACCGGCGGATCGAGCGGGGTCTGGCCGCTCACCTCGACCGCCTCGATCGCCTGGACCACGTCGAAGCCATCAGTGACTTCGCCGAAGACCGTGTGGCCGGCGTCGTCGAGAAACGCGTTGTCGACCGTGTTGATGAAGAACGAGGTCGTGAACGAATCGGGCTGACCCGACAGCAGAGCGGTCGAGATCGTGCCGGTCAGATTGGACAGCCCGTTGTCCGACTCATTGACCACGCTGTCGCGCGTGGGAATCGCGGTTCCGTCGGCCTGGAACGCGCCGGCTTGAATCACGAAGTTGGCGACGACGCGGTGGAACAGGGTGTTGTCGAACACGCCTTCGTCCACCATGTCGAGGAACGCCGCGACGGTCAGCGGCGCGAGGTGGGGGAAGAGAGTAACGTCGATGTCGCCGAAGTTCTGCACTTCGATGCGTACCCGGGGCAGGATGCGCGTGATCGAGGTGATGACGACGTTGTCGAGTTGTCCGGGGGTGAGCACCGGCACCGCCTGGATGCCGATCAGGTTGTTGAAGCCGGCGTCGACCCGGCCGAAGACGGTGTGGCCGAATCCGGTGGCGGCGTCGTAGTCGAGGTCGGTGCGATCGATGGGATTGATTTGAAAGGCGGTGGTGAACGAGTCGGGGTCGTCGCCGTCGAGCACCGTGGTCAAGGTCCACTGCACGTTGGACAGACCGTTGTCGGCCTCCGACGCGATCGGGTCGAGCGTTACCAGCGCTTCGCCGTTGGTGTCGAAGCCGCCGCCTTCGATCTTCTCGTCGGCGACCACATCGTGGAACAAAGTGTTGTCGTAGAACCCCGCGTCGACCAGCTCGAGGAACCGCGTGACGGTGGCCGGTGCGTCGTCGCCCAGCAGCGTGACGTCGATGTCGCTGAAGTCACGGGTGCTGATGCGGATCCGCACCTCGCCGGGCGATTCGACTGTATCGCCGTCGTCGCCGCCATCTGTCCCGTCGCCACCGTCGCCACCGTTGCTGCCGTCACCGCCATCCGTCCCGTCACCACCGTCGGTGCCGTCTGTGCCATCGGTCCCGTCGGTCGTGTCACCGTCGTCGGGTGGCATGGGCATGGAATTACAAATGCCGCCAACCATGAGGGTCGAAGCGAGAAGCACGAGCAGAACGATTCCGTAGCGCAGTGGATGGGTCATGTTACCGTGTTTCCTTTGAGCAGCCCGTCAGTTTCAACCAGGCGTCGCGGAAGTCGGGTGCGCCGGATGCAACGCCGTCAATGTTACCACGCATGGCTTCCCGTCGGCGCCACGTGGTTACCAATTAGCATTCTAGCGGATTCCAAGTGTCGACGCAGCGCGACTCTCGTACTCGACGGCTCAGTGACTTTTCTGGTGCGAGAATCCTTTCTCGCACCCATCCGATGCGGGAATCCTTTCCCGCGAGAACGTACGCAGGATAGGGTTCCTGCAACTGGTGGGGTCCCAGCGCGCGACTCCGAACTGCGGGATGAATCCCGCGGCTCAGAGGCAATGGTCTAGGGCACCAGCTCACCCTCGACCACTTCGGATGCGTGGCTGAACGTATAGCTTTCGCCTTCGGCGTCGATTTCGACGTGATCGCCCTCGACGAACTCGCCGGCGAGGATGCGTTTGGCCAGTGCATTTTCGATCTCCTGCTGGATCAGCCGCTTCAGGGGCCTGGCTCCATAGGCGGGGTCGTAGCCGTCGACGGCGAGCTGCCGGCGTGCCGCGTCGGTGAGCGTCAGCCGGATGCGCCGGGCCGCCAGCCGATCCGCCAGGTACCCCACCTGAATCTCGACGATCCGAGTTAGGTCGTCGCGCGTCAGGGGCCCGAACGTAATGATTTCATCGATCCGGTTCAGAAACTCCGGCCGAAACGCCTGTTTGAGCAGATCGCCGACCTGCGCGTCGACCTCGACGTCCACCGCGCCACTCTCGGCCAGGGCCTGCATCCGGTCCGAGCCGATGTTCGAGGTCATCACGATGATCGTGTTCTTGAAGTCGACGGTTCGACCATGGCCGTCGGTGAGCCGGCCCTCGTCGAGCACTTGCAGCAGCACGTTGAACACGTCGCGATGCGCTTTCTCGATCTCGTCGAACAGGATTACGCAGTACGGTTTACGGTGCACCGCTTCGGTCAGTCGGCCGCCTTCTTCATAGCCCACGTAACCGGGCGGCGCACCGATGAGTCGGGCGACCGCGTGCTGCTCCATGAACTCGGACATGTCGATCGGCACGTAGGCCGCTTCGTCGTCGAACAGGAAATCCGCCAACGCCTTGCACAGCTCGGTCTTGCCCACGCCGGTGGGTCCGAGAAACAGGAACGAGCCGATGGGCCGACTCGCTTCGCCCAGCCCGGCTCGCGAACGCCGCACCGCGTCGGAGACGGCACGCACCGCGGTCTCCTGCCCCACGACGCGCTCGCCAAGACGGGACTCCATCTGCAGCAGCTTCTCGCGCTGGGCTTCGAGCATCCTGGCCACCGGAATCCCCGTCCACTTGCTGAGCACCTCGGCGATCTCCTCGGCGGTGACTTCCTCGTGGATCATGCCCTGGCCGTCGGCGGTCAGGTCGGCGAGCTTGTCCTCGAGCGCGGTTTGTCGTGCTTCGAGCTCGCGGATCTCGCCGTACCGGATCCGAGCGGCGCGTTCCAGGTCGCCCTCGCGCTGCGCGGCGTCCAGTTCGGTTTGCTTGGCGTCGATGCTTTCCTTGACCTGCTGAATCTCGCGCAGCGTGCCCGCCTCGTTTTCCCATCGGGCGGTCAAGGCGGAGTTGCGTTCGTTTAGATCAGCCAACTGCCGCTCGACCTGCTGGACCTGCCGGGCGCTGCTCTCGTCCTTTTCGTTCTTGAGCGCTTCGCGTTCGATCTCCAGTTGCAGGATGCGCCGGCGGGTTTCGTCCAGCTCGGCGGGCATCGAATCGTTCTCGATACGGAGCCGGGACGCGGCTTCGTCGATCAGGTCGATGGCCTTGTCGGGCAGGTGACGATCGCTCACGTAACGATGCGACAACGTCGCCGCGGCGATCAGGGCCGAGTCCTGAATGCGCACCGCGTGATGGGCGTCGTAGCGCGGCTTGAGGCCGCGAAGAATGGCGATGGTGTCCTCGACCGACGGCTCGCCGACGTGGATCGGCTGAAAACGTCGCTCCAAAGCGGCGTCCTTCTCGACGTGTTGGCGATACTCGTTGAGCGTCGTCGCACCGATGCAGCGTAGCTCGCCGCGGGCCAGGGCCGGTTTGAGCAGGTTGCCCGCGTCGACCGCGCCTTCGCTTCGGCCGGCGCCGACCACGGTGTGCATCTCGTCGATGAACAGGATCACCCGCCCGTCCGACTCGACGACCTCACGCACCACGGCTTTCAAGCGATCCTCGAACTCGCCGCGATATTTCGCTCCGGCGATCAACGCACCCATGTCCAGGGCGATGATACGCTTGTCGGCGAGCACGTTCGGCACGTCGCCGTTGACGATGCGCTGGGCGAGTCCTTCGACGATGGCGGTCTTGCCCACGCCCGCCTCGCCGATCAGCACCGGGTTGTTCTTGGTACGCCGGGCGAGCACCTGCATGCAGCGGCGGATCTCCTCGTCGCGCCCGATGACCGGATCGAGCTTGCCCCGCTTGGCGGTCTCGACCAGATCGATGCCGAACCGCTCGAGGGCTTGGTACGTATCCTCGGGGTTCTGCGTATTGACGGTATGACCGCCTCGGACTGCCTTGATCGCGGTCAGGATCGCCTCGCGTGACGTACCACATACGCTCAGCACTTCGCGAGCGTCGGACTTCACGTCGGCCAGCGCCAGCAGCAGATGCTCGGTCGAGATGTATCGGTCCTTGAGTTTCTTGGCTTCGGCCTCGGCGGCGCGAAAGACCTCGCGCAGCGACGCATCGACGCCCGTCGCGCCGCCGGTCGCTTTGGGCAGTCGCCCGAGTTCGCTCTCGACGATCTGCGCAACGCGATCCACCCGCGCTCCGGCCTTCTCCAGCACCGGCGTCACGATCCCGCCGTCCCGGTCGGACAACAGTGCCGCGAGCAGGTGCACCGGCGTCACGGCGGGATGCCCCGCCGCCTCCGCCCGCTCGGTCGCACCCGACAGCGCCTGTTGAGCTTTCACCGTCAATTGATCCGCTTGCATGTTCAGCACCTCCATGCGGACGATTCGCGTCCAACTTTATAGTAAGCAAGGGCCGTTCCGCAATCGAGTAAACGCGTAAGTCATGATATACCATCATGTTATGGATGTGGTCCGGTGCCCATGGACTGCCAAATTGGCACGCTCGTTTGATGACGAAAGGCTCAAACCGGGTTCACGCCTGTCGCTCTCGGACACCATCGAAGTATAATCGTTACGGATTCTCAAATTGATCAACCGTCGTGCGGCACGTCTGATAACGTGAACGTCCCGGGGTGTTGACGGGAGAGTTCTTCACGCGCGAGTTTACTATAGGACCTTATGTGCCGAAGGGGCTGACATGCACGATGTTTTCGGTCCTGGCACGGGGGTTGCTGCGTTACTATCCAGGTCGCACGTTACGCGACGGAGTGGTCAGCGGGAGAAGCGGCGGTGGCCGAGGGCGAATTCAAAACGCGGCTCAAAGCGTGGGTACGCCGTTCCGTGCTGCGGAAGCTGAAGATCGGCTTCCTGACGCTGATGGTGTACGCGGCACTTTGCTGATCTTCCGCACCGGAAACCTCGGGCGACGGTGCTTCTGTCGTCGTGATTGGAAGGAACGATTCTATACTCGGCGCACTTGCCGCGGCGAGACAACGGCATCGTGGACACATCGAGTACAACAGTGCACCCGATGGAGCCGGCTGCCCGATAGCGTCGGACCGGGCGCGGTATTACCGGCTCGAATCTTCCTCGCTCATCGGGCGGCGGGCTTGCGGGTGGCGGGGCACGACTGCCAGCACGCCCGACACAGACCCAACACCTGAAACCGGTGGGACAGATCGTGGAATTGGACCTGCCGGGCGAGCAGTTTGCGCAGCTCGACCACGGCCGCGTTGTCGAATTCGAGGATGCGTCCGCAGCGCCGGCAAACCATGTGGTCGTGGGCGGCGTGGCCGTGGATGTGCTCGTAGTAGGTCTGCTTCTGGCCGAACGAGACTTCTTTGATGATCCCGCAGTTCTCGAGCAGCCGCAGGGTCCGGTAGACGGTCGCCCGCCCCACGCGATGCCCGGCCTGGCCCAGCTCGACCAGAATGCGCTCGACGTCGAAGTGCTCGTGGACGCTCATCACCGTGCGGAGCATCACCTTGCGCTCACCGGTGTACTTCTGCCCGCGATCGCGCAGAAACTCCCTGAAGACGCTTTCGGCGGTGACGATGTCTTCTTCGCTGACGGGTTTGGCCACTTCGGCGGTTCCTTGTGACACCTGAATACGATCGCATCATATCATAGGCCGGCTGGTGCGAGAATCCCTTCTCGCACCCCATTGCGCGGGAATCCTTTCCCGCGAGTTCAGCTTGCGTGATACTGAGTGAGCACGATTTCGTTCACTCCGCGGCGTACCGCTGTGCGACCAACACGTTGCGGATGCACGGGTCCGTGACAGAATAGGCGGGGCTGGGTGTGCCACTGCTGTGTCAGCAGTGCTCCTACCAAGCGTCATTGCCCTGTTATCCACTGCTGACACAGCAGTGGCACACGGAACCTTCGGTTTTTCCGGGCCGCCAAATATGTCACGCACCCCGGATGCACAATAAGCCGTGACAAGCCGCGACGGATCGTGCAAACTATAGAAGAGTCGGGGCTTGCGCGCTGTTGGCAGTCGGCCCAGAGGTGTGAAAGGACCGCAAGAATAACATACTGAACAATTAATAGATTAATATATTCAAATGTCGCCTTCAGGGGGCTAGCGTACCAATGGAAAACGAACCGCTACTGTTTTCGCGAATACACGAGCACTTCGGCGCTGATCCTGCTCAACTTCCGGTTCTCGAACAGAAGTACGCGTTCTACGAACGGTCCAATCTTCACCTGGCAATTCAAGATTTCTCGGATTCTGCCGACGGTCCACCGACCGTAACTGGCATCGTCGTGTCCGAGGAGTACCACGCCGTTAGCCTCTCGAAACTTTCTCGGCCTACATCGGCTGAAAACTACGATGAGGGACCGGTGGAATATGTCGATGAACCATTGCCCAATAAGCAACGTTTGTCGTGCGTGAAGCGCGGCCTGTATCTTTATCGTGTAGATGGCATTCCGCTGGCTCTACTGATCACCGAGCAACAATTCAGCCACCCGCCCGGTATTATCGCGGAAGTGATGGCACCTGACAAAGAGCTGGCGGAGAGCTTTGCTCATCGTTTGACACGGTTGGTTCGCCATGGCAAGGCATTTCGGGGTCATGTTTTGTCTCTTGGGCGCGATTGCTACGGTGCCATCAACGTTTCATTCCATAGCTTGCCGAAAGTCGACCGCGAACAAATCATTCTTCCAGAAGCCTTGCTGAATCGTATCGAGCGCCACACTATTGCATTCAGCAGGCACGCCGGCCGTCTCGCGGCTGCCGGGCGTCACCTGAAACGCGGCATCCTGCTTCATGGCCCGCCCGGTACGGGAAAGACGTACTCGGCCATGTATCTCGCACATCGCATGCCCGGCCGTACGGTGTTTCTCTTGACGGGTGCCGGCATGGGGTCTATCGAAACGGCTTGCAGCATGGCTCGGATACTCGAGCCGGCCACTATCATTCTCGAAGACGTTGACCTGATCGGTACGCAGCGTGACCACCAAATGGTGGACGCGAATGCGCTGCTCTTTGAATTGCTGAATCAAATGGACGGCTTGGCGGATGATGCTGATATCCTATTCATACTCACGACCAATCGGCCTGATGTGCTGGAGCCGGCCTTGGCGGCGCGACCCGGCCGAATTGACCAGGCAATCGAAATACCGCCACCTGACGAAGATTGTCGTCGACGCTTGTTCGCCTTGTATTCTGTTGGAATGACGTTACACGTAGAACGACTTGACGCATTCATTCATAAGATGGATGGGGTAAGTGCTGCTTTTATACGTGAATTGCTCCGCAAGGCTGCCGTGTTTGCTGCCATGGAATCCACTGACGTTCTTGTGGTCAAAGACGAGCATATCGATGAGGCGCTCGCGGAACTGCTCGTGGCTGGCGGACCGTTGACGCAAAGCTTATTGGGAGCGCAACCTCCGAGAGGCACGTAGTTCCATCCGACACGCAGAGCATAATAACCCAACAAGGTGATCAACTGAATACGTCGACGAGCGGTTGTGTGACCGTACATTCGTACGGTTTGCCGGCATGTCGCGCGGCGGTACACTGCGGGCCGGAACGGACGTTGGTTCCAGGAGTAAGGGACTGTAACAAAATAACATTTCCAAATCACGAATTCGACCGTGGGAGAATCGTGTAGTTCCAGTCGCCATGAAACTTGTCTTGGCGGATACGGATGGCGGCAAACTCCGTATCCGAGACCT
>Ga0299906_10003878_pt1 | contig 12309 bp, 11 predicted proteins | sample RVTome_14_FD_200259 | JGI IMG/M metagenome (GOLD analysis project Ga0299906, IMG submission 200259) | Soil microbial communities from uranium-contaminated site in the Upper Colorado River Basin, Wyoming, United States - RVT145D125 (version 2) ...
CCTGCCTGGATAGGGAGCGTCATGGGCTTAGCGGTCGCCAGGGTGGGCGTTTTCGCTCATTATGGGCCAGGCCGAATGCAGATACACCCACATGGACCAAAGCGTCAGGCCCGCCGCCACATACAACAGGATTTCGCCGATGAAGGCGATGGGCAGGGTAAAAATGTCTTCCCGGTAGAGCAGGAATGAAATCGAAGTCATCTGGAATATGGTCTTGAGCTTGCCCAGTTTCGACACCGTGACCATGCCCGTCTGCCCCAGTTCCGCCATCCATTCGCGCAAGGCGGATATCGTGATCTCCCGGCCGATAATGATGGCCGCGGCCAGCGCGAACACCACTTGCGGGTTTTGCTGCACCAGCAGGATCAGCGCCGTAGAGACCATCAGCTTGTCGGCGAATGGGTCGAGGAAGGCGCCGAAGCGGGTCAACTGGCCGGTGCGGCGCGCCACATAACCATCCATCCAGTCGGTCAGGGCCGCTGAGACAAACACGATGACACTGGCCAGGTTGGACCAGTGGTATGGCAGGTAAAAAAACAGCACCAGGACCGGCACCAGCGCGATGCGCATCAGGGTCAGGAGCAAAGGGGCGGTCATGGGCATCAGGCACCAGCATGCGGATTGCGTACGGGCATTATCGCAGACTGGCAATCCGAACTGCCAGCGCTGCGCGCAAAGATTGGAAGTAAAGTTGTTAATGCAAGGCCTTGAACAGACGCTGCGCCAGCGCGCGGCTGATCCCGGGCACGCTGGATAATTCCTCGACGCCCGCCTTGCGTACGCCCTTGAGTCCGCCGAAATGGGTCAGCAGCGCCCGCCGGCGGCCGGCGCCGATGCCGGGGATCTCTTCCAGCGCGGACTTGACGGCGCGTTTCTGGCGTCGGCCGCGATGGCCCGTGATCGCAAAACGATGCGCTTCGTCCCGCAGCTGCTGAACCAGGTGCGAGGCCGGCGACTCGGGCCCCGGACGCAGGGCCTGCCCGCCCCACGCCGGTATCCATTCCTCGTAGCCGGCTTTACGGCCGGCGCCCTTGGCAATGCCCAGTACGTGTATATTGCCCAAGCCGCAAGCGGACAGCGCTGCTTGCGCCCGCGCCACCTGGCCCCGGCCACCGTCAATCAGCACCAGGCCAGGCATGGTGGCCTCGTTGCCGGCTTGTTTGCGATAGCGGCGCATCAGCACCTGTTCCATGGCCGCGTAATCATCGCCCGGGGTGATGCCCCGCAAGTTATAGCGGCGATAGCGGGACTTGACCGGGCCATTGCTGTCGAACACCACGCAGGCGCCCACGGTTTCCCCCCCAGCCAGGTGTGAAATGTCGAAACACTCCAACGCGCTGATCACCTCATCCAGGGACAAAAGCTCCTGCAGGTTCTCGAGTTGGCGCGTGATCCGGGAGCCGCCGCTGAGATTCATCTGCAGCGCGCTGCGTGCGTTTTGCAAGGCCTGGTCGCGCCACTGGCGCCGCGCGCCGCGCGGGCGCGGCTGGATGGCGACCGCGCGGCCCGCGCGCTCGGAGAACACTTCCTCGAACAGCGCCCTGCCGCTGATGGGGTGCGACAGAATCAGTTGCGCCGGGGGCATGCGTTCCCGGTAGTACTGGCCCAGGAACGCGCTCAGCACTTCGGATTCGTCGCGCGTTTCCACGTGCGTCGGGAAGAAACTCTTCTGGCCGATGTTCCTGCCGCCACGGAAAGAAACCAGCTGCACGCAGGCGCGATTCTCGGCCACGGCGGCGGCCAGGATGTCAATGTCGCCCCTGCCCCCGGATACGAACTGTTGCGCCTGCATGCTCTTGAGCGCGTTGATCTGGTCGCGCACCGCGGCCGCCGCCTCATAATCCTGGCGTGTGGCCGCCTGCTCCATTTGCCGGATCAGGCGACGGATGACGCGCTGGCTTTCGCCACGCAGGAACAGCAGCGCGTTGTCCACCTGGCTGGCGTAGGCGGCCTCGCTGACGAGGCCGACGCACGGCGCGGTGCAACGCTTGATCTGGTGCTGCAGGCAGGGCCGGCTGCGATGCGCGAAATAGCTGTCTTCGCAATTGCGCACCTTGAAGATCTTCTGGATCAGGTTGATGCTTTCCCGTACCGAACTGGCGGATGGGAACGGCCCGAGGTAGGTCTTGTCGTCGCTGCGCGCCCCGCGGTGAAATGCAATGCGTGGAAATGCATGATCCGTGGTCAGCATCAGCCAGGGATAGCTCTTGTCGTCACGCAGCAGGATGTTATACCGGGGCCGGTGCGACTTGATCCACTGGTTTTCCAGCAGTAGCGCCTCGCCTTCGCTGCGCGTGTGGCTGAACTCGATCTGCGCGACGCGCGCCACCATGTGCATGATGCGGTCCACTTTGGGTCGCGCATCGAAGTAACTGGAAACGCGCTTGCGCAAGTTGGCCGCCTTGCCCACGTACAGCGCCTTGCCGTCCGCATCACGCATCAGGTAGACGCCTGGCCCGGTGGGCAAGCGCCGCGCGAATGCCTTGCCGTCGAATCCAGCGCCGCCGCCCGCCTCCCCCATCTAAGCGGCCGCTTCCTGCTCCAGGTGCCGCAACAATTTGGCGGTCGCACCGTCGAGCAGGGTGCACATCAGCCGGAAGTCCGCGTCTTGCCCATAATAAGGATCGGGCACCTCCTCCCAGCCGGCCTCCGGGTCGAACGCCATCATCAGGTGCACTCGCGCGCGGGCGCCCGCGGGTTGCAGGCGCCGGATGCTGTCCAGGTTCTGCTGGTCCATGGGGATAATCAGATCGAAGGCTTCAAAGTCCGCCGGCCTGATCTGGCGGGCGCGCAAGGACGTTATGTCTACCCCGAAATCCGCGGAAACGCGTATCGCCCGCTCGTCCGGAGCACAGCCCACGTGGTAGGAGTGGGTTCCGGCGGAGTCCGTATTGATTGCCCCGGACAAGGCGGAACGCGCCAGGTGGTGGCGAAAAAAACCTTCCGCCGCGGGCGAGCGGCAGATATTTCCCATGCATATAAACAATATATTAGTCATATAGTTATATTACTTATCTCGACTCAACGTGAAATAATGCCGCGCACCCGTTCCAGGTCTTCGGCGGTGTCCACGCCCCCCGGTATCGACATGCACGCCTGCTCCAGCACAATGGTGCCGCCACTTTCCAGGTAACGCAGTTGTTCGAGGCGTTCGGCCTGCTCGAGTTCACCCGGCGGCAGCCTGGAAAATTTCAGCAGGCTTTCGGCACGATAGGCATACAGGCCCAGGTGCCGTCGCCAGCGCAGGCCCGCGGCCAGGCCCTCCGCTGCTCCCTTGTAGTCGCGCGGGTGCGGCAGTATCGCGCGGCTGAACATCAACGCCAATCCATTGCTGCCCAGCGCCACCTTGACCACGTTGGGATTCTCGACTTCCGCCGCATCCGCAATGGGCCAATACAGGGTGGCCGCATCTGCCGCGCCATGCCGGCGCAACAAGGCGGCGACCTGGTCCAGGCAAGCACCCGGCATCAGGGGTTCATCGCCCTGCAGGTTGACAATAATGCGGTCGCCTTCCCAGCGCCGCTTCACAACCACCTCCGCGATCCGGTCGCTGCCGCTTTGATGGTTGGGGTCGGTCATGACGACCGTGGCGCCAAAATCCTTGGCGGCGCGTTCGATGCGCGCATCATCCGTGGCGATGACCAGCTCGCGGGCCTGCGACTGGCCGGCCCGCTCCCAGACGTGCTGCAGCAGCGTCTTCCCGCCGATATCCAGCAGGATCTTGCCGGGCAGCCGCGCGGAAGCGTAGCGCGCCGGGATGACGACGGTGTAGGCGTTGGGGTCAGGCATGGGGCTTCGCTTCCTTCTCAGCGGTCATGGCACGCAGCGCGGCGGCCAGCGCCGTCTCCAGGCGCGGCTCCAGCACCGCGCTGACCGGCAGACACCAGGCGTTTTCCAGGCCCAGGTGGCGGCATTTCACGGCGTCCTTTTCGGTCATGATGATAATGCTGTCGCGCGGAAATTGCGCAAAATCAGAACGCTCAAAACGGTGGTGATCGGGCAAGGCATGGTTCGTGGCCGCCAGCCCCAGGCGTTCCAGGGTGGCAAAAAAGCGTTCGGGACGGGCTATGCCGGCAACCGCGTGCAGCGCCCGTCCCGTGGCCCGCAGCGTCTCCACCGACAGTTCCAGCCGGCCATCCAGCGTGCGCAAGGCACCGGCTTGCAGATGCATCTGGTAGCGCCCCGTGGGCGCGTTGGGGCCCGGCATCGCGGCGTGCTCGACGACGAAGTCAAACCCGTCCAGGCGCGCCGTGCTTTCCCGCAAGGGACCCGCGGGCAGCAGGTGGCCGTTGCCGAATCCGCGCTCAGCATCCACCACGCAGATCTCCAGGCTGCGTGGCATCTGCGTGCGTTGCAGGCCGTCGTCCGCAATGGCGATATCCAGACCGCGTTCAAACAGCGCGCGTAAGGCGCGCTCGCGGCGCGCGTCCACCCGCACCGGCACGCCGGCGCGGCGCGCGATCAGCAGCGGCTCGTCGCCCGCCAGCGCGGCATCCGAATCCGCCTCCACCCACAGTGGCTCCGTACCGCGGCGGCCATAGCCGCGGCTGACCACGCCCGCGCGCAGGCCACAGTCTGCCGCCAGCGCGCACAGGCGTATGACCAGCGGGGTTTTGCCCGCGCCGCCGGCAGTGAGGTTGCCCACCACGATGATGGGGCGGCCCTCAAGGTCACGCGCCTTGCGCAGGGCGTTCAGGCTGCGCGCCATGGCGGCCGCGCCGCGGTAGGCCTGCTCAGCCAGGCGCAGCAGCAGGCCCGGTGGCTGCTTGCCGTACCAGGTTTGATTCAGTCTTCGCTCCAGGCGTGCGCGCACGTCAGCCCCGCCCGGCGGGCCCTGCGAACTGGGTCTGGTACAGCCGTGCATAAACGCCATTGCGTTCCAGCAGCTCACGGTGGGCGCCTGCTTCGATCACCCTGCCCTCTTCCAGCACCACCACCTGGTCTGCGCTTTCAATGGTGGATAGCCGGTGCGCGATAACGATGGTGGTGCGGTCGCGCATGACTTCCTGCAGAGCGTGCTGAATGGCTCTCTCGGAATCGCTGTCCAGCGCCGAGGTGGCCTCGTCGAGAATCAGCACCGGCGCGTCCTTGAGCAAGGCGCGCGCAATCGCCAGGCGCTGGCGCTGGCCACCGGATAACAGGGCGCCGTTCTCGCCGACCACGCTGTCGAGGCCTTGCGGCAGCCGCTCGATGAACTCCATCGCGTGCGCCGCCTCCGCGGCGCGCACGATGGCATCGCGCGGCGCGCCCGCCAGCCCCCCGTAGGCAATATTGCCCGCTACCGTGTCGTTGAACAGGATGACCTCCTGGCTGACCAGAGCGATCTGGCGGCGCAGGTCCGACAGCCGGTATTCGGACAGCTCGCGGCCGTCGAGAAGGATATGGCCTTCGCTGTAGTTATAGAAACGCGGCAGCAAACCCGCCAGCGTTGTTTTGCCGCCACCCGAATGCCCGACCAGCGCGGTGACGCTGCCCGGCGGCACGTGGAAACTGACATTGCTCAGTATCGGCCGTTCGCTGGAGGCGTAGCGGAAGCTGACGTTGCAAAATTCGATTTCGCCCTTGACGCGGTCCACGGCCAGGCTGCCGCTATCCACTTCACGTTCCGAATCAATGACGCGAAACACGCTGTCGGCCGCGGCAATGCCTTTCTGCATCTGGGTCTGGACGCCGGTCAGCCGCTTCAGCGGCGGGATGGTGGCGACCATCGCGAAGAACATGGACGTAAAGGTGCCGGCGGAAATTTCGTCCAGCATCCCCGGCCGGGTGGCGATGACCAGCAGGGCCACCAGGGCGGCGCCTGCCGCAATCTGCACCAGCGAGGAACTCAACATGTGCATCACAATCATGCGCATGTGCAGGCGCCGCGTGCGCTCATTGACCTTGCCGAAGCGTTCGCTCTCGGCCTGCTGGCCCTGGAATACCTTCACCACCTGGTGGCCGGCCACCGCCTCCTCGGTGACGTGGGACACGTCGCCCATGGAATCCTGGATCCGGCGGCTGATCTTGCGAAAGCGCGTGCTGACCACGGTGACCACGAAGGCGACCGCCGGCACCAACATCAGCATGATGGCGGCCAATTTCGGGTTCAGGCTCAGCATCACCAGCACCAGGTAGAACACCAGCATGATGTCGCGAATGGCGGAAACGATGGCGTTGGTCACCGCTTGCGCCACCTGTTCGCTGTTGTAGGCCAACTTGGAGATCAGTTGCCCCGCGCTGTGGCGGTCGAAAAAGGTCGCTGGCAGTGCCAGGTAGCTGTCGAACAGTTCCCGCCGCAAATCAGCGACCACGCGCCGGCCGGTCCACTCCATGCCGTAGGTGCCGCAAAAATGCCCGATCACGCGCAACAGGATCACGACCACCACGCCGCCTGCCAGCAGCAGGCCAAACTGTGCGTCCTTCTCGACAAACACGCGGTCAATCAGCGGTTCGATGAACTTAATGAAAACGGCCTGCATGGCCGCGTCGAGGCTCACGCCCAGAATGCCAAGCAGGAACATCCACCAGTACTTGCGGGTGTAACGCCAGAGGCGCCGGTACACGGCGCCGGGGGTGTACTCGTAGGCGACCACTATGGGTCTCCGGCGTCGGTGACCTGCTCGGTGGCGATGGAAAGCCGGGTAAATCCGAGGCGCCCGGTGACGTCCATGGCCGTGATCACGAAGTGATGGGGGGTCAGGGAGTCGGCGCGCAACAGCACCGGCTGGTCCCGGGCCTCGCCAACCGCCTCGCGAAACGCGGCCTCGATGGTGGCCGGGCGCGAATCAATCAACATGCGGTCATTCAGATACATCTGCCCATCCCGGTCAATGATGAGTTCCAGCTTGTCGCCCTGTTCCGCCTGCTGCTCGGCCACCGCGCTGGCTTCCGGCAGGTCTATTTTCAGCGCGGCCTGGCGCTCGAAGGTGGTGCTGACCATGAAAAAGATCAGCAGCAGAAACACCACGTCAATCAGCGAGGTCAGGTTGATCTCGGGATCCTGGTCGTTGGCGGCGCGCAGCTTCACTGCGCAGAGCCGCCGCCTGCCTGCTGCAGGTTGCCCCGCTCCATGGCTTCGATCAGGCTGATCGCCTGCTCTTCCATGGACACCACGTATTCCGCGACTTTGCCGCGAAAATAGCGGTAAAAGAAGTAGCTGGGAATGGCGACCGTCAAACCGGCCGCGGTGGTGATCAGCGCTTCTGAAATCCCCCCCGCCAGTTCGTTGGCATTGCCGACCCCGTGCAGCATGATGGCGGAGAACACCTTGATCATGCCGATCACGGTGCCCAGCAGGCCCAGCAAGGGCGCGATGCCGGCAATCGTGCCCAGCGTATTCAGAAAACATTCCAGGTCATGCACGACGTGCCGGCCGGTGTCCTCCACCGCCTCCTTGATGAGATCGCGGGGCCGGTTGCGGTTTGCCAATGCGGCCGCCAGCACGCGGCCCAGCGCGGATCCCGAGCGCAACTGGTTGAGATGCTGCAGGTCGAGTTCATGGCGGGCCGCCCAGCCCTCGACCATTTCCCCCACGCCCGAGGGCACCACGTTGGAACGGCGCAGGGACCAGAAACGCTCGATGACAATCGCGACCACCAGTATTGAACAAGCCAGGATGGGCGCCATCAACCAACCACCGGCAATAATGATATCCAACATTCGTGTTCAGCTCCGTTGACGCACCGTGCGGGAATCATACCGCAAGCACCTGCCGAGTTCAGGGACATTCTGCTGCCGGCGGCCAGTGCCAGATGGCCGGGTAGCTGCGCCTGGCGGACTTCAGTGTGAATTCTCCGGAGCTTGAAATGCGCACCCGGATGGCGCCGCAGTCAGCGCTGGACAAAAGCAATACACCCTGCTGCGCCAGCCCCCGCCGCACCTCCCCGTGCGGAAAGCCGAAGCGATTGCCAAAACCTGCGGCAACCAGGGCCACTTTGGGGTTTACGCGCTGGATGAATGCCCCGTCCGAGGAACTGCGGCTGCCGTGATGCGCGAGCAGCAGCAGGTCGTGCGGTCCCAGCCCTTCCAGCAAAAGCCGCTGCTCGATGACCCTGCTGATATCCCCGGGCAACAGCACCCGCCCGCCCGCGGCCTCGATACTGATCACGCAGGAGCTGTCGTTGCCCAGGTAAGGCAAGCCGGGTGAAGGATGCAGCACCCGGAAGCGCGTTGCCGCCGACGCCCAGGTTAATCCGCTGATACAAGGCTGCGCGCCCGGCAATAGACGCGTGCCATCCAGCAGAAAGTCGGCGCGTGGATAGCGCGTCAGCAACTCGTGCTGACCGCCGGCGTGGTCCAGGTCGCGGTGGCTGATCACCACCCGGTCCGGCGGGCTGTGGCCAGAGCTGGCAATGGCCGGCGCAACCACCCCTGGAACCAGGCTCCAGCTCTGCCCATCCCCAGGGCCACTGTCGTAGAGCAACAACTGCTCCCGCGTGCGCACCAGCACGGCGAGACCCTGCCCCACGTCGAGCATCTCGAGCCGCAGGTCGCCGCGCCTCGGGCCATCCGGCAGCAATAGGGGCAGCAGCAGAATGCTGCCGGCCATGCGCTGCGGCAGGCCGCGGGGCAACAGCCAGCAGCTGGCCCCGAGCGTGGCGGCGATGGCCAGCGCCAAGCCCGGTCGTGGCCCCATGCGCGCGGCGTAGCCGGCCAGCGGCTCGAGCCACGTCATCCAGTACTCGAGCAGACGCGCAGCCTCCGCGGCCAGCAGCAGCAGGAACGCGTCCAGGTTTCCCGCCAGCGGGGCCAGCATGGTGGCCAGGATGGTCGGCGGCACCACCGCCAGGGACACCCAGGGAATGGCGACCAGGTTGGCCAGCAAGCCCAGGCCGGTTACCTGCTGGAACCAGTACAGGCTGGCCGGCATCAGCACCAGGCCGAGACCCAGTTGGGCCAGCAGCAGGGCGCGGATGCGGCCCGGTCGCTGCTGTCGCGGGCGAAAAATCATGACCAGCACGGCCACCGCCAGAAAGGACAGCCAGAATCCGGCATCCAGCGGCGCCAGCGGGTTGCACAGCAGCACCACGACCAGCGCCAGCGCCAGGATGCGCAAGCCGTGTGCCGGCCGCGCCAGCAGCGACGCCAGCGCCAATACCAGCAACATCAGCAAGGCCCGGCGCGTGGAGGTGCCGAGGCCGGCCATCACGGCATACCAGGTGGCGGTCGCCAGGCCACACAGCCAGGGCAGACGCAGGCCCAGCGCCAGGCCGAGGTTCGCCGGCAGCAGGAACAGCGCGAGCCGCCCCAGGGCAAAGCCGAGCAGTGCCGCCAGCCCCACGTGCATGCCGGAGATGGCCAGCAGGTGGCTGGTGCCGGTCAGGCGATATCGATCCCAGTCCGCCGCTTCGAGTTGGCTGCGGTCCGCCACCGCCAGCGCCAGGATCACGCCCCGCGCCGGATGCCCGTCGAGCACGTCGCTCAGACGCTCGCGCACCTGCTGCCGGGAAACGCGTGGGGGCGCCCGCGACGGCGGCAGCAGCTCCCCGGATTTCACGTTTGCAACTGCGACGATATCCTGCCCAAAGTACCAACGCTCGCGATCGGCCCCGCTGAAGTTCAGGCGGGATCGCGCCGGCTTGAGTTGCAGGCGCAGGCGCCACTTTTCTCCCATGTGCAATTCAGGTGGGTCGCGGTACCAGCGCACCAGTATCGTCGGGCTGCGCAAGCGGGCGGCGGGTTCGACGGCAACGGGGCGAAAGCGGAATTCAAGCAGGTCGCCGCGCCTGGCGGGCAGACTGGCAATGCTGCCGGTCAATTCCAGCTCGCGCGGCTGCTCGAAGCCGGCCCTGAGGGCGGCCCCTTCGTGCAGGTGCAGAGCCGTCCATGCAAAACCAGCCAACATCAGGCTGAGGGTCCAACGCCGATAAGCAGCGGTCATCAGTGCCAGGGCGACCACCAGCGCCAGCACGGAAGGCTCCGGTACCGATGTGCAAAGTAGCGGTGAGGCCAGGCCCGCGAGCAGGCCGGCCAGTGCCCGACGCCCGCCGTGCGGCTTGGATTCAGGACATTGGCGCGAGCTGACCCTGGTGCAGTTCAAGGCGATGATCCATACGCGCTGCCAGTCGGGAATCGTGGGTGACCAACACCAGGCTGGTGCCCAGTTCCCGGTTCAGCTCCAGCATTTGCTGGTACACCGATTCCGCGGTGAGCTCATCGAGGTTGCCGGTCGGCTCATCGCCCAGAATGACCAGCGGCGACCCGACCAGCGCCCTGGCCACCGCGGCGCGCTGGCGCTCCCCGCCGGAGAGCTCACCCGGCTTGTGTTGCAGCCGCTGCTCGAGGCCGACCCGCGACAGCAGCGCCGTCGCGCGCCGGGCCGCCTCGCGGGGGGCTTCGCCGCGGATCAAAAGGGGCATGGCGACGTTCTCCAGCGCCGAGAATTCCGGCAGCAGGTGGTGGAATTGATAGACAAAGCCCATGTAGCGGTTGCGGAACTGCCCGCGCTGGTTCTCGGCCATGTCCCACAGCAACTGGCCCCGGACCCGGACCTCACCCGCGTCTGGGCGATCCAGCCCCCCGAGGATGTGCAGCAGTGTGCTCTTGCCGGCCCCCGAGGCGCCGACGATGGCCAGCGACTCCCCCGCCGTGACCTGCAGATTGACCCCGCGCAGCACCTCAATTCGGCGCGGCCCCTGCCGGAAACTCTTGCTCAGTCCACGCACTTCCAGCACCAGCGATGACGCCTCATTCATAGCGCAAGGCCTCGGCCGGGTGCGTGCGGGATGCCCGCCAGGCGGGATACAGCGTGGACAGCAGGGACATGCCCAGCGACATGCCGGCGAACTTCAATACGTCCGACTGACGTAGATCCGACGGCAGGTCGGTGATGTAATAAATGTCGGCCGGAAACAGGCTGAAACCGAAAATGCGCTCCAGCAGCGGCACGACCGCCGAAATATTCTGCGCCAGCGCGATGCCACCGGCCACGCCCAGCGCAGTGCCAATGACCCCGATCAGGCTGCCCTGCACGATAAACACGCGCATGATGGTGCCGGTCCTGGCGCCCATGGTCTTGAGGATGGCGATGTCGGACTGCTTGTCCGTTACCACCATCACCAGCATGGAAATGATGTTGAAGGCAGCCACCGCGATGATCAACGACAGGATCACCCACATGACGGTTTTTTCGGTCTTGACCGCCTGGAACAGGTTGCCGCGCTCCTGGGTCCAGTCGCGAACGCGATAGCGGCCGGACAGTCGGTCGGACACCTGCTGCGCGACCAGCCAGGCGCGATCCATGTCAACCAGCTTGAGGCGAATGCCGCCAACCGAGCCCTCCGGCATGCGCAGCAGTCGCGCCACGTCCGCGATGTGCACCAGGGCCAGGGCAGAATCCGCTTCGTACTCGCCGATCTCGAACGCGCCCACCACGGTAAAGCGCCGCATCAACGGGTTGGCGCCAAACGGGCTGGCCTTGAGCCGCGGCGCAATCACCGTGACCTTGTCGCCGAGGCCGACCTGCAGGCGGCCGGCCAGGCTGACGCCCAGTACGATGCCGTACTCCCCGGCCTTGAGATCCTGCAGCGAACCAGCCAGCATGCGGGTCCCGAGTTCCGATACGCGGGGTTCGTATTCTGGCTCCACCCCGCGCAGATAGGCGCCCGTCGAGCCGCCCGCGTGCAGCCAGACGCCCTCCTCCGTGAATGGCGCAGCCGCCACCACCTGCGCATCCTGCTCGACTTCTTCAATCACCTGCTTCCATTCCAGCATGGGCGCGTCCAGCGCCTGCACTGTTGCATGCGAGATCGAACCCAGGATGCGCGCGCGCAGCTCCTTCTCGAAACCGTTCATCACCGAGATCACCGTGATCAGCGTGGTAATGCCCAACGCAATCCCCAGCATGGAGATAAGGGAAATAAAGGAAATAAAGTGATTGCTGCGCTTGGCGCGCAGGTAACGCAGGCCGATAAAGGCTGACAGGGGCCGATACATGGCTAGCCGTGTTGCTCGTCATTCATGTGAATTCACCAACAATTCTCCTGCGCTTTGATTGGGACTACTTTAGCCACAACAGCGATCTGATTAGATCACACTGCCCGGCCGCCAACCACCGGCATTGTGGCCTGGTCGTGTAGGAAGAATGGCCCTTATAAGGCGCGTGCTTTTGTTAAACTTGCCAGACCCGCTTCGCGGCATATCAGAGTGACATGAACCGGCCAAATCCTAATGTTGCATGCATTCGTGAAACACAGCGTCGCAGTGTGTTCAAAATCGCGGTGCTTTACATCATCGTCGCCTGGCTGATGATGCAGGTCGCCGACATCAGCGAGATCGCGACCGCCGTCGCCGGCAGTTTGGCCGAAACCATCATGGCGAGCCAAGTCG
>Ga0299906_10003879_pt1 | contig 12305 bp, 12 predicted proteins | sample RVTome_14_FD_200259 | JGI IMG/M metagenome (GOLD analysis project Ga0299906, IMG submission 200259) | Soil microbial communities from uranium-contaminated site in the Upper Colorado River Basin, Wyoming, United States - RVT145D125 (version 2) ...
GCGGAGGTCTTAGACCTTCCTCCGGACAAGAAGTACTCGCTCGCGGTCCTGCAGGGGAAGGCGAGCGGTCAGATCTTCCAGATCCACAAGGTGAAGACGGTGCTCGGCCGCGCCGACTCCGACATCATCCTCGACGATCCGGAAGCCTCGCGCCAGCACGCGACGCTCGAGATCCTGGGCTCGCGGGTGGTGGTCACCGACCTCAACAGCACCAACGGGACGTTCGTCGGGGGCGAGCGGATCCAGAACGCGGAGCTGGAGAATCACAACGAGTTCCGGATCGGCGAGCACGTGCTGATGCTGATAGTCACCGATCGGGAATAGCGGGGAAAACAACGCAAAGGCGCAAAGAACGCAAAGAAGAAAATAAAGGAAGAACGCGATCCGATGGGATCTCAGCTCCCTTTGGATTCTTCTTTGCGTCCTTGCGTCTTTGCGTTAAAACTCCTCCCGCCCTCGATTTCTAGCTGGGTTTCTCGTCTTCTTCCCTAAGGAGCTTGGCGAGAGCCGTTTGCGCCGCCAGGAGCTCGGCGTTCTTCTTCGTCGGTCCGGAGGCGCTCCCGAGGGTGCGCTCCCCGACGCGGAGATCGACGTGGAAGGTCTTCCGGTGCTCGGGTCCCGTCTCCGCAGTCACGCTGTACTGCGCCGCCTCGAGGTTGCGCGCCTGGAGGTACTCCTGGAGCGCGGTCTTGGGGTCCTCGACCGCCGCCCGACCTTCCCCGACCTCGAGGATCAGCGGATGGAAGATAGGCGCCAGGAATCGGCGCACCTCCTCGATGCCCGAATCGAGATAGATGGCGGCGATGACGGCCTCGAAGGCGTTCGCCGAGAGCGCCTTCTTCTTCCTCCCGCCGGTCTTCTCCTCGCCCTTGCCCAGGCGAAGGTACTTGGGGATCTCGAGCTGGAGCGCCAGCATCGACAGGGTCGTCGAGCTCACCAGATAGGCTTTGATCTTCGACTTCCGTCCCTCGCTGAAGTCGGGAAAATGGTGGAATATGAAGTCGGTTACCAGAAACCCCAGGATCGAGTCCCCGAGGAACTCCATGGACTCGTTGTGCGGGCTGCCGCCGGACTCGTAGGCGAAGGACTTGTGGGTCAGCGCGTGCTGCAGCAGCTCTTTATCGCGAAAGCGATAGGCGAGTCTCTCTTCGAGCTCGCACGGATCGACGGATGCGGACAACGTCATCTTCAGCGGGGGACGATTGCTCTCTCTCTGGCGGATGTCTCATGGTACTACAACACCTTGACCAGGACCATGGTCATGTCGTCGTGCTGGACCGCCCCGCCGGCGAAATTGAAGACCTCGTCGACCATCTTCTCCCGCAGCTCCTCCATGGATAGATCGGCGTTGTCCTCCATGATCCCGCGAAGCCGGTCGTCGCCGAAGAGCTCCGAGCGGTCGTTCATCGCCTCGGTGACTCCGTCGGTAAAAAAGAGGAACAGGTCCCCCGACACCAGGGGAATCGACTCCTCCTCCAGAATCTTCTCGAACTGGGAGCCGCGATCGAGGGCGAGTCCCATGCCGTCGGGGGCGAGCACCTGCGCTCTCGGGCGAACCCCGTTGGCGCTGAGCTGGAGTATCGGGTTGTGGCCGGCTCGGGCGTAGGTCATCTTCTTGTTCTTCACGTCGATGACGGCGTAGACCATGGTGATGAAGCTGCGGCTGTCGAGGTTCGCCGCGAGGATCTTGTTGGCCTCGATGAGCAGCAAGCGGGGGGAGTCGTACATCCGGCTGAGCGAAAGCGACAGGCCTTTGAGCTCCGCCATGTAGAGCGCGGCGGACGTGCCCTTTCCCGAAACGTCGGCGATGAGGATCGCGAGGCGTCCATCGCTGAGGGGGATGAAGTCATAGTAATCGCCCCCGACCTCGTTCGCCGGCAGACAGAGCGCCGCGATGGAGAGACCCGGGACGTTGATCCGATCCTTGGGCAGGAGGCTCATCTGGATGGTTCGGGCGATGCGGAGCTCTTCTTCCAGGCGCTCCTTCTCGGCCGACTGGGTAAGGAGGTCCTGGATGCTGTTGGTCATGAGGTTGAACGAATCGGCGAGCTCGCCCAGCTGGTCCCGGGAGCGGACCTGCACTTTGTAGCCGAAGTCCCCCTGACGAACGTGCTCCGTGCCTTGACTCAGGGCGTGTACCGAGCCGGTGATGGAGCGCGCGAGAACCAGCCCGACGAAGATCGCCGAAACCTCGATCACCAGGAAAAGGACGGCGAGGAGAGCCAGCACCCAGAGAATCACCTTTCCCAGGTCGGGCCCCTCGGGGCCGAGCTGCAGCGCGTTTCGGGCGACGGCATCGTAGAGACTCATTGGAGCGAAGCCGAACTGCACGAACACCAGCTCCGTCTCCCGCTCGCGAGGCGCGTCGAGGCTTCGCGACTGGAGAAGGGTCAGCCAGGGAAGGGTGAAGGGCCGAGCCTGCTCGCCGGCCGAAGGCGCCGCCGCCTCGGTTTGCGGATTCACGACGAGAAGCGAGCTCGGCTGCGCCGCCTCCGACACGCTGGTGACCAGCTGATCGATGTGAAACCCGATCCTCGCCGCCGCCTGGTCGAGCACCGTTCGGAGCGGAGATTCCACGAGCACCGTGATTCCCTCCGGAATCGGGGATGACGTCCCCGCGAGATAGTTCCCGCGGTCGATGCGGATCGGTCCCTGGTACGCCGATTCCAGCCAGGAGTGGAGGGGAGTGCCCACCTGTGGCGGGCGAGGGAATCCATTGGAGGCGATGACGCGCTGGATGCGGCCGCGCCGATGCTCGAGATAGAGGGCGCCCGAGCCGGGAAAGAGCTTGGAGAGCGGTGCGATTCGAACCTCGAGCAGGTCGCGGACCGCCTCGTCCTTCACGTGGGCGACGCCGCGCCGCGAGCTGACGATGTCCGAAAGCGCGAGGTCGGCGGTCTTGGCCATATCGGAATAGACGCGCCGGATCTCGGTGTTCAACACGTAGGAGCTCACCTGCCCCACGATGAAGAACGCGCTCAGGAGGAAAAAGAACAGGATGAGGAGCGTCGGAACGAGCCCAATCAACAGATAGGAGATGACCAGCTTGCGCCGAATGCGCCAGAGAAGCTTCGTTCTCAGCCGGGAGATACGCCAGACCAGAAAGCCGATCGCGTAGACCCAGAGCCCGACGGTTGCGACCGAGGTCAGCCACCCCGGCCAAGACGGAAAGATCGCCCCCAGAAGCCGGGTGAGAACGAGGACGCTGAGGATCTGTCCAGCGCGGGTCCTCAGAAGGAATCGCGTCAGGCCCCGCTTCGGCTCCGGCAGTCGCGACCTCGGCACATGAGGATCGGAAGCCATGAACTACCTTGAATATAAGAGACTTGCAGCGGACTTCGGCACTATAGCACAAGCCGCGGGCCTCCCCGTGTCTTCCTTGGAGTTCTCGCGACGTGCTTGACCCGTACCGGACCGACCGCCTATGCTCTTGCTGGTAAGCTCCCATGGCAGCCATTTGTTCCCCGGCCGGCGTGGTTTTCTGGATTTCCCTGCTGGCGCCCCAGGCGGAGAAGGACGCCGCTTTCGTTCTCGATGGGGTCATCGTCGCCGAGAACCCCGCCGATTCCGTGGCCCTCGTCCGCCGGGCCGAGGCCGGCCGCGGCCAAATCCTCCGCGTGGGCCAGGAGCTCCAAGGCTACATCCTCGTCGAGGTGGCGAAGGGATTCGTTCGAATGCAGGGGCAGGACGGCGAGGTGCGCCTCTACCTCGCCGGAGCGACGCCTCCCGCCGAGCGTGCCGGCGCGACACCCTCGAAGGGGAGCGGGGAATCGGAGTGGATTCGGCGCGCGTTCCCCCGCGAAGTGGCGCGCGCGCGCCTCGAGAAGGAGATCCCGATCATCCTGAGCGAAACCGATCTCGCGCCGCGAGTCGAGGACGGCGAGGTGCGAGGGCTCCGCGTGGCCCGTCTTCCCGACGGCACTCTCCTCTCCGAGTCGGGACTTCTCCCCGGAGACATCCTCGTCAGCATCAACGGGGAGCCGCTCGTAGGGGTCGACGCATTGTGGGATCTCATCGCCCGTCTCGTCGATCAGGACGAGATTCGAATCGTCGTACGAAGGCGCGGCGAGGTGCTGAAGCTCGCTTACGATTTCACCCACTGACGGGCCTCGTCGATCCGCTCGAGATCCAGGTCGCCCATCCCCCAATAGGACAAGAGTCTTTCCCCGTCGCCGCTCGCGCCCGAGAAGTCTCCGTGGAGCGCCCGGATCCGCCCCCGAAAGAATAGCGCGCGGATGAAGGGAATCGGCCAGTAAAGCACGGTCTCGTTGTCGTACAGCACTTCGTCGAACACGTGAAGAGCCGACTTCAGCCGTCCTCTTTCGAAGAGCGCCGAGGCGAGCGCGAAGCGGACCAGGATTCCCGCGGTCGATGGGTCGGCTTCTCGGCGGGAAAGGATCGAAGCACCTTCGATCAGCGTCTCGACCGCGGCCCCGGGATGGGTCTCCGCCCTGACGTGGTGGGAGAGGGCCAGCTCGAGCGGAGCTCCGCTGCGCCCGAGGTCTCGGGCGACGGATGCCGCGGCGTCGAGATCGGCGAGGCGCGCGTGCGCGAGGCCGCGGAAGTACGAGAGAACCGGAGTCTCGGTCGAAGCACCGCGGACGGCGTCGAGGGCCCGATGCGGCCTTCCGGTCTCGAGCCAGAAGTGAGCCTCGATCTCGAATGCGGGCGCGCGGAAACCCGGAACTTCTCGAAAGCACGCTTTCGCCGTTTCGAGAGCCTCCCGGGAGCTCTCGCTCCGCCCCTGGCAAAGATGCGTCACCGCGAGGTCGAGCGCGCCCTGCCATCGCCAGAAAGGGTCCCGCGAACGGGCCAGCTTCTCGGCGTTCTGGAGCGCGCGGGGGAAATCCCTCTCCAGAAGCGATTTTCGCCAGCTGTTGAGCGCGAGCTCGTGGAGTAGCGTCTCGTAGTCGAGCGACGATGGCTGCTTCCTGTCCACGGCGGTTTCCTGGAAACGAACCGCCCGAGTCTACAATACTCGACGATGGAGCCGCCCAGCGTCTGGATCCGGCACGCCCTCGATTCGATCTCGAACTTCTACCGAGACGAATGCTTCGACCGGGCAGTGGTGATCGCCTACTTCGCCCTGCTCTCGTTTCTCCCCCTGGCCGTGGTTTTGGTGGCGGTGGGCGCGCTCCTTCTCGGCTCGCTCGAGGCCGCGGAGCGGGGCACGGAGCTCTTCCTTCGGAACCTGCTCTACGCCCTTCCGCCGCAGGTGATGATGGAAGTCCGGTCCCTGCAGGAAGGCGTCTGGTCGGGGCTCCTCTACCTCCCCATCGCGCTCTGGAGCGCCAGCACGGTGTTCAACAAGATCGAAGCGAGCCTGGACCACGTGTTCGAGGTCGAGCAGCCGAGACACTGGGCGCTCCGGAAGCTCCTGGCCTTCGGGCTGGTGGGGCTCTTGAGCGTGCTCCTGGTTTCCGCGATGGTTCTCGGAGGCGTACTGGCCACGCTGGAGCGTTTTATCGACGCGAGGGCGCTCGCAGCGCTTCGCGATGCGCCCCTCTATCAGACGGTGAACGGATTCGTGAGCCGGTACTTCGTTCCCTGGGTCGTCGCGGTTTTCGCCTTCTTCCTCGTCTACTGGATCGTCCCCGCCCGCGAGGTGCCGCAGCGGGCGGCTTTCACCGCCGCTTTCGTCGCCGGGACGCTCTGGGAGGGACTGAAGATCGGGTTCACGTACTACGTCAGCCACATCGCGAACTACTCCCGGACCTATGGCGCCCTGGCGACGGTGGTCCTCTTGCTCCTCTGGGTGAACCTTTCCGCGGTGCTCCTGCTCTGGGGCGGGGAGCTCGCGGCCGTCCTTTCGGGACACCGAGGGCCTTCCGAGGCTCAGCGCGGCTCGGTTTGACGGATGGTGAGGACGATTTCCCCTTCGCGCGCCATCCCCAACGTCTCCCGAGCGAGGCGCTCCACCACCAGAGGATCGCTCCTCAATGCGTGGATCTGAGCCGACAGGCGATCGTTTTCCGCCTCGAGCGCCTCGACCTCTCGGAGAAGCTGCGCGTGCTCCTCTCTTGCTTTCCAGAGGCCGAAGATGCCGCGCTCGCCGAAGAGCGAGTTGAGGACCGTCGCCGCGACGATGAGGAAGGCGGCGAGGACGAGCGCTTTTCGTCGAAAGGCGGTTTCGACGAGACGCCCCCCCTTGGTCGAGGGCTTCGGACCCGCGCCATCGTCATCGGAGCGCGCTCTCATGTCTACCAAATCGCATAGTATAGGGGAACCGCGCTCGGGGAGCTATACGAGTCCTCAGTGGCTCTCCCGATAGAAGCGAATGAGATCCGTCGAGGGCGGTTTTTCGCCGAGCTGGCGCAGCATGCCGGCGACCTGTCCCCGGTGGTAGGTGGAGTGGTTCGCCATGTGGCGGAACATGTCGGCGTAGCGATGCCGGTGGGTTACCCCCGCGGTCGTGGTCATTTCCATCTCGCGCTCGAGGTCGGCCTCCCCGAGCGAGGCGACGTAGGCGTCTCGTTCGGCCCGTACCGTCGCCCACCACGCGAGGAGCGCTCCGAGGCCCGGAATCTCCTCGAGCCCGGTGAGCTTCGAGCGGGGAGCCCCCTTCCAACGGGACAGCCAGAGCTCCTCCGCCGCCACGACATGCACCAGCGTTCCGAGAAGGCTCTGGTGGGACGTTCCCAGGTCGCGCAGGACGGCCTCGTCGGGCAGCGCCTTGACCGCATCGAGCAGGAGGTCGTTGGCCCAGGAGTCGTAGGCGAAGAGAGTACGGAGCTCGTCGGTCTTCATGGGGAGAGCATCGCAAGTCGAGGCTGCCGACGCAACCACCGTTGAATGCTCGCGATTCGACGGGGGGGAACCCACCGGTTATCGCTCCAAAGCAGGTCGAAACGTGGGGAATCACCGACTAGGGAAATCCTCACTCTAGACAGCATTCCGCGGCGCCTCGATAATCCTCACCCTGAGGTCCCATTTATCTTTTTTCGTGCCGAACGGACCTCCGTGGCCCAACCTTCATTCGAGGAGTCATAGCCGTGGTGGTCGGTCGAGAGCGTTTCGCAAGAATCGTGGTGCTGAGCGTCGGATTGTTCGTTCTCAGTCAGATGTGGGCGCAGCTGGTCATGGAGATCAGCTTCCCGCTCGCGGTCCGGGTCGGGCCTTTGACGGCGGTGCTGTTCCTCAATTGAGCGCCGACGGCTTCGGACTGGAATCGTAGGCTCCGAGGATCTATCCTTTCGGCGACAGAAACCGCCGAAAGGAAGGATTGAGCGATTCCCGGACTTCGATCTCGCGCCGCCAGTTCCTCGGGGGAAGCGCTGCCGCAGTTTCGGGCATCGAGTTTCAGCCACGTGGCGAGCCATTGGGCGCAGTACAGGACCGCCCTCACCGCGTGAGCCGTCGAGCGAGTTGAGCCTATGCCGATCTTCGAATACCGCTGCAAAGAGTGCGAAAACGAGTTCGAGACGCTCGTTCGAGGGAGCGAGCGGCCCCAGTGTCCCTCGTGCCAGAGCGGGAGGCTGGAGAAGCTTCTCTCGACGTTCGCCGCGGTCACGGGGAGCTCGCGCCGTCCCGCCCGAGCGGAGGGGCCCGGGGCCTGCGGCACCTGCGGGGATCCCCGCGGGCCCGGCGCCTGCTCGACGAACTAGGCCACTTAGGGGTGCCTCGGTCGAGACCCTTCCGGGCCGCGCTCGGCGCCCCTCGATCGGCTCGGCTGCGAGCTCCGCGCGAGCTGCGCCACCTCGACGTTCTGGTGATAACGCCGCTGGAGGCTTGCCCTCAGGACTTCGACCTCGACCCTCTGGCTCTCGGCCTGTTTCGCCAGCTCCCGCTCCGCCGCCGTGACTCCCGGCCAGAGAGAGCCTCCCAGACGAAACACCAGGTCCTCGTCGTAGCCGAAGCCGAAGGCGGTGATGCTCGGCGGAGGCACCTGATAGTTGTCCCGGAGCCCGAGAGCGCCGAAGGGGAAGTTGCGCGCCCAGTCCGCGTGGTAGCCGATGAGCTTCTTGCCCGCGCTCACGGAAACGAGGCCGTGGGGAACGCAGTTGAGGTCTTCGATGCCGTAGCGCGCGCGCAGCAGGTCGGTGAGGCTCAGCGCCGACTGGATCTGGGCGGTGGTGATGGCGTCGCCGCCCGCGGCGCTCCACTGACTTTCGAAGGCGATGCCGATGAAGCTCTCGTTGAGGTTGAGGTAGTAGTTCTTCTCGTCACCCCAGATGGAAACGCCGGCGTGGACGGCGACGGTCTCGTCGGAGACGATGCGGTACACCTGGCCGAAGCGGTCGATGATGTAGTTGTAGATCCGGCGGCGGCTGAGCCAGCCGACGAGGTCGCGGGTGGTCGAAAGGATGTCGCGGTTGAAGGCCGCCCCGAAGGGCGCCATATCGCTCTCGCTCGCGTGATAGACGATCCCCACGGGTTTCGGCCCCAGGGGCACCGGCGGCGCGCCGTTTCGGGGAAAGGCGAAGAATTGACGGGGCTCGGCCTTCGTCTCGAAAGTGGTGACCACTCGAAGTCCATTGCTCCAGAGCTCCTCCTGGGCTTCATGGGTAACCAGCCACACTTCCTTGGGGGGGCTGCCTATCCGTTCGGCCGCGACACCGGGCGCTCCGAATCCCCCGGAGTCCGGCGGGGGGGAGATCTGCTCGAACACCCAGTCGGTCCCGGCGCGCGCAAGACCGTATCCGTAGGCGCCGGCGGCAACCGCCCCCGAGGTGAGAGCGAGAGCCGTCAGGACGAACGCGGCGTGGCGAAGCCGGTAGAGGCCCCAGAGGGCCGGCAGGGGGAACGTCACTCTCCCGCGTCGGGGACCGAAGACCAGCTCGCCCAGGGTCTCGATGGCCACGAAGTGGAAGAGGAGAGCGCGCGCGAGGGGAGTCCGCCTGAGGGCAGGCGGCGTCGACTCGAAGGACTCGATGGTCCTGGTGATGAACCAGAGTTTTTCGCCCGGATCGGGGACACGAGAGGAGAACCGGTCGAGACTCCGCTGCAACGACCGATGCTCGAGAAAGCTGGCCGGTCTGAAGCTCAATCGTCGGCGATCCAGGAGAAGGGGGATAGGGGGATAGGAGGGGATATGGAGATGAGGACCGGGATTCGATTCATCCCCCTATCTCCTCCTATCTCCCCATCCCCCTTCTTACACTCTGTATCAGTTGTCGTAGACCGCGGCGATGTAGGCGCCCTTGGCCGTGGCCTGGGTCGGGTGGGGCGAAAGCCTCACCTCGGAGATCGGCACCGGGCATTTCGACTCGGAGAGTGCCTTCTCGAAGCGCTCGCGGAATCCCCGCGGCTGCGCCGTCCCTCCGGCCAGGACCACCGGCACCGCGCGGTCCAGCTTGTGGGACTCGCCCGAGGCCCGGGCCACGGATTCGTTGAGGGTGGAGATGAGCGTCGCGATCATATCGTCGTAGTAGATATGGAGCGCTTCCTCGAGCTTGTCCTTCGGAGCCCGGGCGAGATCGAGCGACTGCTCCTTCACCATCTTCACCCGGGTCGCCGACTCGCCGGTGACCGAGCCCACGCTCCGGTCGATATAGTCACCCGCTTTCGAGGTGGAGAACGAGACCACCGGCACCGAAAGGTAGGCAAGGCAGGCGTTGCACATTCCGCCTCCGGCGGAGATGCCGATTCCGGTGAAATTCTCGCTCTCGAGCTCGGAGAACACGATGGCCAGTCCCTCGTTGATGCTCTTCGTCTCGTAGCCCAGCTCCGAGAGGAACCCCTTCAAGAGCTGCTCGTGATAGATGAGATCGTTCGGGGAATCGGCGGGAGCGCCGGGGACGGAGAAACAGACGAGCTCCCCCTTGCCCTTGGGCTTCTTCAGGAGCCCCTGGAGCATGACCTTGATCAGCGTCAGCGCCGAGGGTTCGTTGGGGTTGATGAGCCCTCGGCTCATCGGCCTTCGGGTCTCGGAGTTGAACAGCCCCGCGAACTTCTCGGCGTTGTTGCCGTACACGTAGAAATGCCCGTTGCTCTGGTAGTAGTGAACCTTGTTCTGGAGCAGGATGTTCTCGGTGATGCGAGAGTAGGGGAGGGGAAGGAACGCGTTCACTTCGATCGAGGCTTTGAGCTGGTTTCCAGCCTGGCGGATGGTCATGAGCTTGCTCGTGCCTACGTCCAGGCCGATGCGCCCCTCTCCGTTCGAGATCACGGTCTCCATCGTCATTCTCCTTGCACTGCTTCCGAACGAATCAGTTCTCGTAGAGGGCCGCGAGAAGAGCCCCCCGCGCGGTCGCCGTCAGCGGCTCCCGCGCCAGTTTCATTTCGCCGAGCGCGATGGGAAGCTTCTTGGCCTCGAGAGCCCGAGCGAAGCGCTGGGCGAACCCCTTGGGAAGCGCGGAGCCGCCGCCGAGCACCACCGGGAGAGGGCGATCGAGCTTGGGCATCCGCTCGGCCCTCGAAAGCGCTTCGGCGATCGAATCCACCACGGTCTGGATGAGATCCTCGTAGTAGATATGGAGGGCGCCGCCGACCTTGCTGCGCGGTTTGTGGGTGAGATCGAGCCCCTCTTCCTTGATCGCCTTGACGCGCGTCGCCGTCTCGCCCGTCACCTCACCCACCGCCTCGTCCACGTCGTCGCCGCCCTTGTCGACGGCGAAGGTGAACACCGGCACCGACAGGTAGGCGAGGCAGACGTTGGTCAGACCGCCTCCGAAGCTGATGCCGATTCCGGAGAAGTTCTCCTTCTCGAGCTCGGAGAAAACCACCGCGAGCCCCTCGTTGATGGAGCGCGCTTCGAAGCCCTTCCCCTCGAGCATCTGCTTCATCAGCGCTTCGTGGTACACCAGGCTCGAGGGCGCGCCCTTGGGCGCTCCGGGGACGCTGAAACAAACGAGCTCCGGCCGGCTCTTGGAGCGGGGCTTTCCCACGAGCTTCTCGACGATGACCTCGAGGAGCCTCTGGGCGTAAGGCTCGCTGGCGTTGACCAGACCGTGGCGCATGGGCCGCCTGGTCTCGGTATTGAACATGTTCGCGAAGCGAAAGGCGCCGTTTCCGAAGACCACCAGGTGACCGTTCTCGCGAACGAAGGCGATCTCGTTCTGATGAAGGATCTGCTCGGTGAAGCGCGAGGTGGGAAGCTCGATGAAGGCGTTGAGCTCGACTTCGGACTGGATGCCGCGCCCGTTTTGCCGTGCGGAGACGACGGAGCTCGTTCCGAGGTCGAGGCCAACCGCGTCGCCATGGGAGGCGGCGGAGATTCGTTTCGTCGCTGCTTTCGTGGATTTTCGGAGAGGCATTTTCGTCGATTCCTATTCCGGCAACTCTCGAGACGGGTGAAGGGGATACCTCCCTCCTAGTCCGGGGCCACCGCCCGACACAAATCCGAGCGCTACGTCCTTACCAGGCTCAGCAGGTCTGTAGGCTCGGCATCAACGTCCGCAGGCTCAGCAGGGAGCTATCGATCGTCCCAAAAAATAGCATCCGAGCCGGTTTCGTGTCAACCGGCTCAAGTTTTACTTTCGGCCCTCAGAATCTCGCACGCCTTCTCGTAGTCGAGGGGTGTGTTGAGGTTCATGAGGCACCGCCCGGAAGGGTCGAGCCTCGCAAGGTCGCGGTCGTCGAGGAAGCGAGCCCTCAGGGACCTCGCGAACCCGGAGGCTGCGAGATCCCGTCGCTCGAGCCGGGCTGCGAGAATCTCCAGGCAGGCGACGCGGTACAGGGCGCAGACCGCGACCGGCTCTCCTCCCGGGCACGGCACGACCGCGTCGAGCTCCGCTGTGAGCCCCTCCACCAATCCTCGAAGAAACCCGGTGGTCACGAACGGGAGATCGCCGGCCACGACCAGCACCCTGTCGCCCTCCGCCGTCGCCAGGGCGGTGTGAACCCCAGAGAGCGGTCCCAGACCGGGATGAATGTCGGGTTGCGCGGCCAGAAGCGGGAGTCCGGAAGTGGGCTCGCGTCCGATGAGACGAAGCCGCTCGACGAGCGGGATGAGGGCTCGGGAGACGGCCTGGAGCACCGTCCCGTCGCCGAAGGGGAGCAGGAGCTTGTCGCGCCCCATCCGGCGGCTTCTGCCTCCCGCCAGAATTGCCCCTTCCAAGCCCGCCGCGGGTTTGGAGGCAAAACCGATGGTGCTATACTCGTCCAAGTTCCAAAGTCTATGACAGCAGCGCCCCATTTGTTCGGGCAATGCCCGACCGTTTCCATTCGACGGACCGGTCTCCGCTCTCCGGGGAAAGGCCAGGCCCCCGGATAACCATGCTGGGAACTGCGGACGTACAGGTGGAACGGTTGTTCGTCACCAGCCTGCAGCGGGCGCTCGAGGAGCACGCTCCCGAGGAGCTCGAGGTGTTCAGCCGTTGGTTCGACCCCTCGGCCCGGAGGACCCGATTTCACGTGGCCACCGT
>Ga0299906_10003880_pt1 | contig 12304 bp, 11 predicted proteins | sample RVTome_14_FD_200259 | JGI IMG/M metagenome (GOLD analysis project Ga0299906, IMG submission 200259) | Soil microbial communities from uranium-contaminated site in the Upper Colorado River Basin, Wyoming, United States - RVT145D125 (version 2) ...
CTTCGGCAGGTACTGCACCATGACCGGCACGTTGAAGAACGTGTCGGCGAGCCGCTCGAGGCCGCTCATCAGTGCTCGATCGAGGCGAGGAAGTCCTTGATGCGCGGGTGGTCGGGGCCGTTGAAGATCTTGTCCGGCGCCCCTTCCTCGAGGATCAGGCCGTCGTCCATGAAGATCACCCGGTCGGCCGCGCTGCGCGCGAAGCGCATCTCGTGGCTCACCACGACCATGGTCATCCCCGACTCGCGCAGCTCGCGCATGACCGCGAGCACGCTGCCGACGAGCTCCGGATCGAGCGCGCTGGTCGGCTCGTCGAAGAGCACGATGGCGGGCTCGAGCGCGAGCGCACGTGCGATCGCCACGCGCTGCTGCTGCCCGCCGGAGAGCTCGTTCGGAAACGCCCTGGCTTTCTCGGCGAGGCCGACGCGCGCGAGCGCCTGCCGCCCGAGCTCCTCGGCATCGGTACGCGACTTGGCGAGGACCTTGCGCAGCGCGAGCGCCACGTTGCCGAGCGCGCTCAAGTGCGGATAAAGGTTGAACGACTGGAACACCATGCCGATGCGCCGGCGCACCGCGTTGATGTCGACGCCCGGAGCCATGATGTCGACGCCCTCGACGCGGATCGAGCCCGAGCTCGGCTCCTCGAGCCGGTTGCAGCAGCGCAGCAGCGTCGACTTGCCCGAGCCCGACGGGCCGATGACGAACACCAGCTCCCGAAGCTTGACCCGCAGGTCCACGCCCTTCAGCACCGCGAGCGGCCCGAAGGACTTGTGCAGCGCCCTGACGTCGAGGATCGGCTGGGATTCGCTCATTCGTGAAAACGAACGGGCGGCCGCAGCCGCCCGCCCTCGTCCCCGAGCCTCTGGATCCGGACCCGGGGTCCCTACTTGCAGCTCGGCTTGTGAACCTTCGGGTCGTACCCCGGCATGCCGGGGACGCCGTAGCCCGCGTACACCGTCACCGTCGCCGACCCGGGCGCCGGCTTGTGCCCGAACCACTTCGCGTAGAGCTTCGCGAGGGTGCCGTCCATCTTGAGGCACTCGATCGCCTCGTCGACGGCGTTGCGGAGCGCATGATCGTCCTTGCGGAACGCGGCCGACCAGACCAGGCCCTCGTCCACTTTCAGGGTGGCAAGCTTGGTCTGGCCGCTCGCCTTGACGACCGAGAATGCGGCGACCGTGTTGCCCGACATGTGGACCTCGGCGCGCCCGGAGATCAGCGCCTGCACCGCGTCGGCGTTGGTGCCGAACGATTCGACCTTGAAGCCGTACTTCCCGGCGTTCTCCTGCGCCCACTTGTCGTAGGCCGAGCCGCGGTTGAGCGAGATCGTCTTGCCCTTGAGCTGCTCGAGGGAGCTGACGTCCGCGGCTTTCGCCGGCACGACGAACGCGTAGAAGGTGTTCAGGTAGCCCTCGCTGAAGAGCAGGTTCTGCGCCCGCTCGGGCGTCACCGTGGTCGGCGCGCCGACGAAGCTGAGCTGGCCCGCGTTCATCGCCGGGATCAGGCCCGAGAACTGGCCGGCGAAGATCTCGATCTTGCGACCCATCTTCCTGCCGATCTCGTTGATGAGGTCGACGTTGAAACCCTCGACGCCGCCGCCGAGCTTGGGCATGGCGTGGGGCGCAAACGTGCCGTCGACGCCCGCGACCAGCGGCTTGTCCTGGGCAATGGCGGCGGACGCGGCAGCGAGCGCCGCGGCGAACAACGAGGCAACGAGCCGTTTCATGGTTTCTCCCTGGGGACGCGACCGCTCGATTACAACACTTTTCCGGCGGTGAAGAAAGCGTCCGGTCGAGTCGACGCGGAGCGCCCCGCTCTAGGCGCGGCTGATGACCGCCAGCGGGCCGCCTCCGGGCGGACCCCGATGCTCCGCGCCGCCGCCCTTACCACCGCTGGACCTACGATCTCGCGGGCAAGCTGATCGGGGCGCCGCACATAAGTGAAGAGAGTGCCGATGCCGGTACTGCAGCAGGAGTCCACGCTGCCGTCGCTCAAGCTCGAGCTGTGGCGCGGGTTCATCTTCGTCAACTTCGACCCGGCGGCTTCGCATCGAGCGATGTCGGAGATTCGTCTTCGAGTTGGGGTTACCCGAGGATTAGGGCAACGATGCGAAAGACTGTCATGGCGAGGAACGAAGTCACGCAACGCGCGTGACGCAGGTCACGCGGTCGCAGCGCGCCCGCTGAAGATTCTCGCGCGCTCTGCTTCCCTACAGGAGTCACCGGCAGAGCATAGGGGGCAGCAGATGGATCGAGTGTCGCGAGATCCGACGCCGCTGCGTCGAAGGGACGATGCGAACGTCTTTCGCGTGGAGACGGCCGGCCTACGAGGCTGGGTGGTCTACCTCGTGGGCGACCCGAAGACGCAGCACTTCCTAAGCCAGGAGTTGGCAGTGGGGTACGCTCGGAAACGTGCCCAGGACAGCAGGCCCAGCGTGGTCGTGGTCATCGAGACCGATGGAACCGTGGTCGCGGGTTGGGAGTTTCCGCTCGAGGCCGAGAGGATCGCGTGACCGGCAGAGCGCGGCCGGTGCGCGCGCCGACGGCACTATCGTAGTGGGGTTGCAGCTTTTCGAGGAGAGTTCGATGCGATTGATCTTGATTGCCTTCGCCGCTGCGCTGCTCGCCGGCTGCGGGGTCGAAACCGCCGGCACCGCGGCGACGGCCGGCGCCGTGAAGAAGCAGGAGGTCGAGCAGGGCAAGAAGACGATGGAGCAGGCGAGCGGACGCGTCGCGGACTCGATGAGCAAGGCCCAGCAGCGGTTGCAGGAATCCGACGGCGGCGGCAAGTAGCGCCGCCGGTCATCCACCGCGGGCTCAGCGCGTCGGCGTCGCCGCCGGGCTGGGGTCTCGCGGCGGCAGCGCCGCGGCCGACGGCTGCGGCGCGAGCCCATCGGCCCGATCGACCCACCCGCCGCCCAAAGCCTTGTAGAGGTTGACGAGCGAGCCGTAGAGCTGCGCGCGGATGCTGGCGAGGTTCAGCTCCGACGGGAACAGCTGCTGCTCGGCCTGCAGCACGGTGGTGTAGGACGTGTAGCCGCCGTTGAACTGGAGCCGCGCGAGACGCGAGTACTCGGAGAGCGCCTTGACGAGCCGCCCCTGCGCCGCGAGCTGCTCGCCGAGGTTCGCGTTCGAGGCGAGCGCGTTCTCCACGTCGGCGAACGCGTTCTGGATCGAGAGCTCGTACGAGGCGAGCGCCGCCTTCTGCCCGCCCTCGGCCTGGGCGACCTGGCCCGCGATCGCCCCGCCGGTGAAGATCGGGCCGATGATCGCGCCGCCGTAGCTCCATACACCGGCCGGCCCGGTGAACAGGTTCCGGAGCTCGGGGCTCGCGGAGCCCAGCGCGCCGGTCAGCGAGATGGCCGGGAAGTACTGCGCCTTCGCGGCGCCGATCTGCGCGTTCGCGGCGATCAGGGTCTGCTCGGCCTGCAGGAGGTCGGGACGGCGCTCGAGGAGCGTGGAGGGCAATCCCGCGGGCACCGTGGGGAGGAGCAGGGCGTCGAGCTTCTTGCCGCGGGCGATCGGCCCCGGGTTGCGGCCGAGCAGGACCGCGAGCGCGTTCTCGGTCTGTACGATCTGCTGCTTGATCACCGGGATCTGGGCCGCGGCGGTCTCGTACTGCGAGCGCGCCTGCTCGACGTTCATCTTCGACACCTGCCCGTACTTGTTCTGCAACTCGAACAGCTTGACCGACTGGCCGTAGGTGTCGAGCGTGCGCTGCGCGATCTCGAGCTGCTCGTCGAGGCCAAGCAGCTGCAGGTAGGTGGAGGCGACGGAGGCGACCAGGGACAGCACCACGCCGCGGCGCGCCTCGTCGGTGGCGAGCAGGTTCGCTCGGGCCGACTCGGTGAGACGGCGGATGCGCCCCCACAGGTCGATCTCCCAGCTCGCCCCGGCCAGCACCTGATAGGTGGTCTGAGGATTGCCGCCGAATCCGGCCAGCGGGGTCCCGCTGAGCTCGTTCACCCGCTGCCGCGTGGCGTCGGCCTGATAGTTGACCTGGGGGAAGAGCGGTGAGCGCGTGGTGGTGAGGACACCCGCGGCCTGCTCGACGTTGGCGACCGCGATCTGCACGTTCTTGTTGTGCGCGAGCGCTTCGGCGATGTAGCCGTCCAGCACCGGATCGCCGAACGCTTTCCACCACTGCGTGTCGGCGGTCTGCGCGACCGACTGCGGCTCGTAGCGGTAGGCGGCCGGGGTGGGGACCTCGGGTCGCTTGTAGTCCGGCCCCACCATGCAGCCGCCGAGCAGCGCGAGCGCGGCAATCGCGGCGGCGCGCACCTCAGCTCCCCTCCCGCGGCGCATGCGGCGCGGCGAGAGCGGCCCCGCCTGCGGCAGGCGCCGGCACCTTCTTGGCCTTGCGCTCGTTGATGCGATCGAAGATGTAGAAGAACAGCGGCACGTACAGCATCGCGAGGGTGGTCTCGCCGATCATCCCGCCGAGGATCCCGGTGCCGATCGAGTGGCGCGCGTTCGCGCCGGCGCCGATGGCGATCGCGAGCGGCAGCACGCCGAACGCGAACGCGGCCGAGGTCATGATGATCGGCCGCAGCCGCTGCTCGCCCGCCTCGATCGTCGCCTCCATGATCGAGCGGCCGCTCTTGCGCAGCTCCACCGCCGCGGTGACCCGCAGCACCGCGTTCTTCGCCCCGAGGCCGATCAGGACGAGCAGGCCGATCTGGAAGTACACGTCGTTCTCCAGTCCGCGCAGCCAGATCGCGGTGAGCGCGCCGAGCACCCCGAACGGCACCGCGGTCATCACCGCGCCCGGCAGCGTCCACGACTCGTACTGCGCGGCGAGCACCAGGAAGACGATGATCAGGCCGAACACGAACGCGAGCATCGAGGTGCCGCCCGCCTGCTTCTCCTCGAACGCGAGCCCCGACCAGGCGAACGTGTAGCCCTGCGGCAGCACCTCGCTGGCGACCGCCTCCAGCGCTGCGATCGCCTGCCCGGAGCTGTAGGCGGGCGCGGCGTTGCCGGTGACCTTGGCTGCCGGGAACCCGTTGAAGTGCGGCAGCAGGTCGGGGCCGGTGACCCAGCGCGTGGTGACGAGCGCCGAGAGCGGCACCATCTGTCCCTGGCTCGAGCGCGTGTAGAGGCGGGCGAGGTCCTCGGGGGTCTGCCGGTACTTCGCATCCGACTGCAGGATCACCCACCACACCCGGCTGAACTGGTTGAACTGGCTCACCGTCAGCGACCCGAACTGCGCCTGGATCGCGCTGTAGACGTCCTCGACCGGCACGCCGAGCAGGGTCGCCTTCTCGCGGTCGACGTCCGCGCGGAGCTGCTGAGTGGTCGCACGGAACGTGGTGTGCACGCTCGCGAGCTCGGGCCGCGCGGACGAGCGCCGGATGACCTCCTGGGTCAGCTCGTCGAGTCGCGCCGGGTCGCCGGCGCCGGTGTCCTGGACCCAGAATTCGAAGCCGCCGGTGGTGCCGATGCCCGGGATCGGCGGCGGCGGGACGGGGAACACCGTCGCGCCCTCGATCGCCTGCGCCTCCCGATAGAGCGTGACGAGGATCGCCCGCGCATTTTGCTCGCGCGCGGCCGCGATGCTGGCGTAGCGCTCCTTGAAATCCCGGAAGGTGACGAAGAAGGTGCCGGCGTTCGGCTTGAAGCCTTGGTCGATCAGGCTGTAGCCGGTGACCATGGCGCGCTTCTCGACGCCCGGGATCTTCGCGAGCATCGCGTCCACCCGTTCGGCAACGGCCTGCGTGCGCTCGAGGCTGGCCGAGTCGGGCATGACGATCACGACGAAGCCGTAGCCCTGGTCCTCGTTCGGCACGAAGCTCGTCGGCAGCGTGGTGAAGAGATGCCAGATCGCGTAGAGGAAGACGGCGAGCAGCACGAGCGCGATCGCCATCCGCGCGATCATGATCGTCACCGCGTGGCCGAAGCCGCGCGTCACCCGGTCAACCTCGCGGTTGAACCAGGCGAAGAATCCCCGGCTCGGGGGCGGCTTGTGCCTGAGGAGCGCGCTGCACATCGCCGGCGTCAGCGTGAGCGCGACGAACCCGGACACCGTCACCGAGACGACGATCGTGATCGCGAACTGCTTGTAGAGCTGCCCGGTGGTGCCGGGCAGGAACGCCGCCGGGATGAACACCGAGGCCATCACCAGCACCACCGCCACGAGCGAGCTCGCGATCTCGCCCATGCTCTTGATCGTCGCTTCCTTCGCCGGCAGGTGCTCCTTGACCATGATCCGCTCGACGTTCTCCACCACCACGATCGCGTCATCGACGACCATGCCGATCGCCAGCACCAGGCCGAACAGGGTGAGCAGGTTGATCGAGAAGCCGAGCGCGAGCATGCCGGCGAAGGTGCTGACGAGCGCCACCACGATCGCGACCGCGCAGATGAGGGTGGTGCGGATGCTCTGCAGGAAGAGGAACACCACCAGCACGACCAGGATCACCGCCTCGATCAGGGTGTGGATCACCTCCTCGATCGAGAGGCGAACGAAATCGTTGGTGTCGAGCGCGATCGCGTAGTCGATGCCGTCGGGGAAGCGATTCTTCATTTCCGCGAGCGTCTGGCGGACCGCCGCGGACACGATCAGGCCGTTCGCGCCGGCCTGCTGGTACACGGCGATGTAGGTCGCCGGCTCGTTGTTGAGCCGGCCGTCGACGATGTACTGGCGCAGCCCCACCTCGGCGCGCGCTACGTCGCCGACGCGCACGATCGATGCTCCGTCCTGGCTCGCGCGCAGGATGATCCGCTCGTACTGCTTCGGGTCGGTGAACGGCCGCTGCGTCACCACCGGGAAGGTCAGCTCGACCGGCCCGGCGCTCGGCTCCTGGCCGATCTGGCCCGCGCCGAAGAGCGCGTTCTGGGCGGCGACCGAGTTCTGGATGTCGGTGGTGGTGATCTGGAGGGAGGCCATGCGGTCCGGGTTCATCCAGATCCGCATCGCCTGGTCGGCGACGCCCATGACCTGCGCCTGGCCGGCGCCCGGCACGCGCTTGAGCGCGTCGAGCACGTAGACGTTCGCGTAGTTGGCGACGTACTCGGGGCTGTAGCGGCCGTCGCGCGCGAAGACGGCGACGAGCATCATGATCGAGGAGGACTTCTTCTGCACCGACACGCCGAGCTGCGTCACCGCGGCGGGGAGCTGCGGCAGCGCCAGGTTGACCCGGTTCTGCACCTGCACCTGCGCGATGTCCGGATCGGTGTCGAGCGAGAAGTACACGGTCAGCGTCATCTGCCCGCTCGACGCGCTGGTCGACGACATGTAGAGCATGTTGTCGACGCCGTTGATCTGCGCCTCGATCGGGGCGGCGACCGAGTCGGCGAGCGTCTGCGAGTCGGCGCCCGGGTAGGTCGCCTGCACGGTGACCTGCACCGGGGTGATCCCGGGATACTGCTGGACCGGGAGCGCGGTGAGCGCAACCGCGCCGGCGAGCGTGAGCAGGATCGCGACGACGGCCGCGAAGATCGGCCGCTCGATGAAGAACCGCGAGAACACGCGCGTCCCGTTACTTCATCGCGGCGGCCGCGGGGCTGGGCGGGCGCGGCTTGGCCGCCGCGGCCGCCGGTGCCGCGGCGGCGACCTCCTTCGGCGCGAGCGCCGCACCCGGCCCGAGCTTGAGCCCGCCGTCGACGACCACCCGATCGCCCGCGCGCAGACCCTCGGTGATCACCCACGCGTCGCCGGCCCAGTCGCCGACGCTGACCGGGCGGTTTTCAGCCTGGTTGTCCTTGTCGGCCACCCACACGAAGTGGCCCTTCGACCCCTGCAGCACCGCGCGCTGCGGGACGAGGATCGCGTTCGGGCGCGTCGCGCCCTTCACCCTGGCGCGCACGTACTGATTCGGCCGGAGCAGGCCCTGCGGGTTGTCCACGGAAGCGCGGATCAGGAACGTGCCGGTCTGCGCGTTGAACGCCGGATCGGTGAACGTGATGCGGCCGGTGAACGGGAAGACCTGGCCGTCCACCAGCACGATCTCGACGACGTAGCTGTTGTCCGGCGCGCGCGCGAGCCGGCCCTTCTCGATCTGGTCGCGGAAGCCCTGGAGCTCGTTCTCCGACAGGCTGAAGTTCACCCACATCGGCGAGAGCACCGCCACCGTGGTGAGCTGGCTGTTGGTCTGGTTGAGGTAGGTCCCGTCGGCCTGCGCGGCGGCGCCGCTGATGCCGGTCACCGGCGAGGTGATCGTGCAGTAGGAGAGGTTGAGCTGCGCGGTCTCGAGCTGCGCCTTCGCCCCCTCGACCGACGCGGACGCGCTCTCGAAGTTGCCGGTCGCGTCGTCGAGATCCTTCTGCGACAGCGCCTCGGCTTGCGCCAGCGGCTTGACCCGCGCGAGATTCGACTTCGCCACCTCGAGCGCCGCCTGGGTCTTCGAGAGCTGCGCCTTGGCCGCGTCGACCTGCGCCTGGAACGGCTTCTTGTCCATGAGGAAGAGCACCTGCCCTTCCTTCACGATCGAGCCTTCGGTGTAGACGCGCTTGTCGAGGAAGCCGCTGACGCGCGCCTGGATGTTGACCTGGCGCGAACTCTGCGTCTGGGCGACGTACTCGAACACCGCCGGCACGTCGCGCGGGGCGACGATGACCACCGCAACCTCGACCAGCCCGCCCTTCGGGAGCGGCGGGCCCTGCTGCTTGCCGCAGGCAGCCAGGAACGGGAGGGCGAGCGCGACCGCCGGCACGAGCGCGGGCGCGATGCGCATCAGCGTTGCACCCCCCGCGCGCGGTCGAGACGCTCGCGGCTCAGCTTCGCCCAGTTCGTGGCGCCGTTCCGCAGGTCGTCCCAGGTGAGCTGCTTGCCGAGGAAGAGATGGTAGTCGCGGCGCACCGCGACCTCCGCGTAGAGCCGCTCGTCGGTGACGCCGTCGCGCGCGTCCACTTCGCCGGAGACGACGATAACGGTCTTGTCGGTGCCGGTTGCGGCACGGGTCGCGTCGACCGCCATCTTGATCGGCAGCAGGTCGAGGGGCGTGATGCCGGGGCGCTCGGGCGTCACGCCGGTCAGCGCGTAGCGGAGCTTCAGCACGCCGGGCCCGGGCTTGTCGACCACCTCGTAGCCGCCGGTGCGGAACTCCTGCGCGGTGAGCGTGCGGAAGGTGTCGGTCATCTGCTTGTAGAGGTCGGGCTGGATTCCGAGATACTGCGCGCTCGGGTTGAGCCAGACCTCGACGGGCGGGATGAAGACCTTGTTGTACTGGCGCCAGCTCACGCCTGGTCGGACCCACTGCCACGCATCCGGCTGATCCGGCACGCGCGTGAATCCACGGTAGTCGCCGAGGAAACCGGACACCTGCAGGTCGGAGCCCGGCAACACTTCCCGGCCACCCGGAGCCGGGGGTTGCTGGGCACACGCACCGAGGAGCAATGCCGCCGTGGCAACCGAAGCGAACAAGCGCATGCGAGTCCTCCTTCCGAGCGGGGTGCGCGATGTTCGCTCGACGCGCTGGACCGGTGTGTCGCGCCGGGTCCCGCGAGCTCGCGCGCCCGGATAGTAGCGCCTTTGGGCGGCGTGTTAGTGTGCCGCCGCGAACTCACGGGAGGCCAACATGAATCTGCGCGCGGCGTTCGCTCTGCTCGGTCTCGTCGGGTCCCTGGCCGGATGCGGGACGCACGACACCGCCGGCAACAAGCTCACCGGCGGGACGCAGGTCGAGGGCGAGGCGACGACCGCGGCCCTGCCGTCGACGCCCGCACGGCGCGTCTACGTGCAGGACTTCGCGCTCGACGTCGAGGCGACCGAGCCGCGGACGGGTCTCCTCGGCCGGCCGCGGCTCTTCCAGCAGCTGACGAGCGAGGATCCGGCGACGCACGCGCGGCGGATCGTCGACGAGCTCGCAACCGCGCTCGTGAAGGACCTGAACGCCGCCGGCGTTCCCGCGGAGCGGTTGCCGGCCGGCGGCGCCCTGCCGGCCGACGGCTGGCTGGTTCGCGGGGCCTTCACCGAAGCCGATAGCGGCAACACGCTGCGTCGCGCCGTCATCGGGTTCGGCAGCGGCAGGACCGACATGGAGGTGCAGGTCGGGGTGAGCGACCTCGCTGCGGCCCATCCGACCGAGTCGTTTCTCGTGTTCGGCACCATCACCGACCCGAGCCGGCTGCCGGGCGGGGTGGTGACGAGGAACCCTTACGTGGTCGCGGCGAAGTTCGTGCTGGAGAAGGGCGCGCTGCGGCGCGACGTCGAGCACACGGCCAAGACCATTGCCGACGAGCTCGTGAAGTTCCGCGACCAGGTCCGGCGGGGGCAGGTGGTGTTGCCGCCGACGCGCTAGTCGGCGCTACTCCGCGAACCCGATCCCGAGCGACGCGAGCCGATCGACCTCGGCACGCGAGAACCCCCAGTCGGCGAGCGCCTGACGTCCCAGCGCGCCGCGCTCCGGCGGCGCGGATGGGACGGCCGCCGGCGTGCGCGAGAAGCGCGGCGCCGGGGCGGGCTGCGCCACGCCGCCCACTCCGACGTACCCGCCGCGCGCGACGTTGTGTGGATGGCACCGCGCTTCGGAGAACGTCAGCACCGGCGCGAAGCACGCGTCCGACCCGTCGAACACGTGGCACCACTCGTCGCGGGTCTGCGAGCGGAACGCGGCCGCAAAGCGCCGCCGCAGCTCGGGCCAGCCCCGGCGGTCGTGCTGCGCAGGCAGGGGCTCGCCGGCGAGCCCCAGGCGGTCGATCAGCTCCGCGTAGAACTTGGCCTCGATCGCGCCGATCGCGACGAACCGCCCGTCGGCGGTCTCGTAGACGTCGTACCAGGGCGCGCCGGAGTCGAGCGCGTTCGCGCCGCGGGCCTCGGTCCAGGTCGCTTCGTGCAGCATCCCCGAGTACATCGCGGCGAGGAGCGACGACCCTTCCACCATCGCGGCGTCGACGACCTGGCCTTTCCCGGTGCGCTGCGACTCGACGAGCGCGCAAGCGATGCCGAACGCGAGCAGCATCCCGCCGCCGCCGAAGTCGCCGACGAGATTGAGCGGCGGCACCGGCGCACTGCCGGCCCGCCCGATCGCGTTCAGCACCCCGGAGAGCGCGATGTAGTTGATGTCGTGGCCGGCGCGCGGCGCGAGCGGGCCGTCCTGGCCCCAACCGGTCATGCGGCCGTAGACGAGCTTCGGGTTCGCCGGCAGCACGACGTCGGGCCCGAGGCCGAGCCGTTCCATCACGCCGGGGCGGAAGCCCTCGATCAAGGCATCGGCCTTCTGCGCGAGGAGGAGGGCGGCGGCAACGCCATCCCGGGACTTCAGGTCGAGGGTGACGGAGCGGCGGCCGCGCAGCATGACGTCGAATGCCCGGCGCCGCTCGAGGCCGAGACCCGGGTCGCTCGGCCGGTCGACGAGGAGCACGTCGGCGCCCAGGTCCGCGAGCATCATTCCGCAGAACGGCCCCGGGCCGAGCGCCTCGAACTCCAGTACCCGCACGCCCGCGAGCGGTCCCATGCGGGCCGCGCCTAGCTGAGCCCGGTCACCGGCAGGGCCGCGCCGTGGATGGCGCGCGCATCGTCCGACGCGAGGAACAGGATCGCGCTCGCGAGATCCTCGGGCGCCACCCACCGGCGCGGATCGGCCTTCGGCATCGCCTTGCGGTTCTCCGGCGTATCGATCACGGTCGGCAGCACGCAGTTGACGTTGATGTTCTGCTCCCGCAGCTCCGCCGCCATCGCCTCGGTCAATCGGATCACCGCGCTCTTCGCGGCGACGTAGGCACCCATCTGCGCGACGCCTTTCTGGGCGGCGTACGCCCCGACATTGACGATCTTGCCGCCGCCGCTCTCGATCATTCCCGGCACCACCGCCCGGACGGCGTGGAGCACGGTGCGCGCGTTGATGTCGAACAGGAAGTTCCAGGTCTCGTCCGGCGTTTCGTGCACCGGCTGTCCCATGCGGAAGCCGCCCGCGAGGTTGCACAGCACGTCGATGCGCTTGAAGCGCTGAATTGCCTTCTTTACAGTGGCATGGACCTCGTCCTGGTCGAGGAGATTCGTCGGCGCGAGCAGGCGCCGCTCGTCCTCCGCGCCGAAGGCGCGCTCGAGGTGCTCGCGCCGCAGGTCGACGAGCACGAGCTTGGCGCCCCGCTCGGCGAAGGCGTTGGCCACGACGCGGCCGAGATTGCCGGCCGCGCCGGTCACCAGGACGGTGCGGTTGTTGAAGGTCATGCGCGCTCCATGCGACGCCGAGTCTAGGTTCCGATTGTAGGGCCTGCTAGCATCGCGACATGAACGTCCTGCACGCGCCCGAGGCGCTGCTCCCTTCCGGATGGGCGCGCGATGTCCGGATCGAAGTCGACGGCGCGGGGTTCATCGCCGCGGTGACGCCCCGGGCGCCGGCGACCGGCGCCGAACGGCTGCC
>Ga0299906_10003883_pt1 | contig 12297 bp, 15 predicted proteins | sample RVTome_14_FD_200259 | JGI IMG/M metagenome (GOLD analysis project Ga0299906, IMG submission 200259) | Soil microbial communities from uranium-contaminated site in the Upper Colorado River Basin, Wyoming, United States - RVT145D125 (version 2) ...
CGGGGCACCATTGTCGAGCAGGATTTTGTTCACGCCCGAAATGCCGTCAGTGTTGGCCGAGAACAGGTTCGTAGCGATGTACGCGCGTGAGGCACCCGCCGCAGCCGCTGTAGCAACGTCGGTTTCCACCTCGTTGACTAGCGTTCGCATCGCTTGGGCGAACAAGTCGGCACGCACCGACCCAAAACCAGGTCCCGTCGAAAGACCCTTCTGCTCTTCGCCCGTGAAGCCGAACTCCGAGAATCGCGACTTGGAGATTGTGAACGTTCCCGACCCGACGGTCTTGTCTGCCGGCTCTGGTGTTGCCATGGCCGGCGTTACGTCCCCGACGCTTCCTGCAGGAGCGATGTGATAGGTGATCGTTTGTCCGAGTGCCGCGCGTTCGGCAGAGAAGTTCCGACCTACTGCCGGAGCGAATCCTACCAGTTCGCGCGACACGACGTCGAGTCCCGCGTAGACATCCGGATACAATCCGGTGAGAGTGTTTGCCATGTCAGAATGAGGATTAGCAGCGGGCTATGTGGTGGTGCCCACGCAGTTAAATCGAAACCGGACGAACCGATTACTCTAACTCCCCTCCTTCCTTCATGAAAGCCGTTTTGTCCGATGGACTCATTCCCTCGAACTGTTCGCGAGTCATCCGTTTCGACCCGCCCGAACCGTTCGTCCGAAAGCCACTTCCGGTCTGAGTCTCCTTATCGAACCACTCCTCGAACTCGGGTTGCTTCTTCAGTTCGCCGAAGAAGTCCCCGAAACCCGCATAGCGCCGATCCTGCGACGGGTTGGGACTGTACTCAAACTCAACGGTCCCATCCTCGCCACGCTTCTTCACCTGAGCAAACTGCCGCGACTCGGGGTCGTACTCGAAGAAAGACGCCGCGAAGTTCTCGATCGCGGAAGTCCCATTCTTGATGGGCGTCCGCATCGACTTCCTGACGTTCGCCTGTTCGGCGGCCCTGAGCAGCGCAGCGAGCTTGTTCTGATCCCGAAGCTCGGTGAGCGACTTTTCGAGGTTCTGGTTCTTGGTCGTGACCGGTTCGAGATGCTGACGCTTCCAGTCTTCGTGGAGCTTTGCCACGTCGATGTCCTTCGGCTGGACGGGCTTGCCGTCCTTGTCGAGGGTTACACCGCGGTTTCCGGCGAACTCCTTCCAGAAGTCGTCGTCCGCGAACAGATCCTTCTTGTTCACCTTGCCCGACGTTCGCCGCTCCATCTCCTCGTTCATGAACTTGGTCGAGACGAAGCCGTCGGGCGCTTTGTCCGCTTCGTAGAACGCGAGCCGGTGCGAGTCGGGGGCGGTGAGCGACGAGGGATCTACCTCGTGAACCTCTTCTCCGATCTTGACCTTGACCTTCATCAAGTAAAAGGGCTACGCGTCCTTATTGTTACGCGGCTACGCCGGGACATCAGCCGGGACGGGCGTACTGACGGGATCAATCTACGTAGAGGTGCGGCCGTTTCTCCCGGTTCCCATGTCGAATGGGAGCAAAGCAAAGGGCCGCCGCACAATCAAGTACAGCGGCCCTTGCGAGCAGAACCAATCCCGAGAGAAGTGTTCTGCTTAAGCGGCGTTCTCCAGTGCACGGTCAATCTCGTGCACTATGTCATCCAGTTCTTGAAGGTGTTTGTACTTCGCAGCCCAGCGTTCCGCTTCACGAAGAGCCGTCTGCAACACGTAGTTCCTCGTTGCCGGATCGGCCAGCGCTTCATCTTCGGTTGTGTAATACTGCTCCCGCTCACCAGTCGGTGCAGTCACGATCACGTTGACGAACTGAACCTCCTTCTCGTGGTGCTCAACGCGGATCGTGATTTCTCGAATCAGCTTCCGCGCCTGCCACTTGCGGTAACCATCCGCGGCTGCTGAGTCGTTCCACTCAAAGCAGTCGTGCATGGCACTGTCCTCGTTTCGTGCCCTCGCAACAACTTGCTGTGGCTCCAGCTTGCCGTCGAAGGTCTGGCGTATCGACTCAAGTTCCTCCCCTATTGCCTGCGGGTCGCCGTTGTTCGTGGCCCCGGTGCGCCATCCATATAGGTAGCTCATTTCACTCCAGCGATCGCTGGTATTTGCGAACGTCCGACAATCTGTACCGCGTGAACCTGGCACCGTCCTTCAGCTTGCGCAATTTACCCTCCGCCGCCAACTTCCGTACGTAGCGAGTACTGCAACTGAGAAGAGATGCGACCTCCTTCTCGGTCAGAAGCTGGTCTGATGCTCGTTCGGCCATTTCGGCTCTCCACGGTGGTGACGTTGGAATATAGCGGTGCCATAGGTTGCATCAAAGACTAACGGTACCTATAATGGCACTGGCTCTTAGGGGCACACATGAAACCAGAGCGGCACAATGGATATTATCATACCTGACGTTCAGTGCAGCATCCTGCACCTTGAGATTCACGGCATATCGCCGCTAATCACCCATGCCTGGTCTCAAAAGACGATAGACGAAATGATTAGCGAACAGACGGGAGGCGCGAAGAAGCCGAAGAAACCACCCCGCGACCCGGAGGCAGAATACGAGGCAACGAAGTACTTATTGTCGGATGGGAGGCTCGGCATTCCTGCAAGAGCCTTCAAGAAGGCGATGGTACGTGCTGCTAAAGGCAGTGGTACCCACATGACGGATGCGAGACAAGTCTTCTTCGTGCAGGGAATCGGTCCGTATCAACTGGTGCCGATCAATGGCAAGCCGGAACCGCGCACCGATATAGTGCGACTGTCCAAAGGAAAAGTGCAGCCTCGTTTCAGATGCTGTTTTCCCGAGTGGAGCGCAGAACTCGTCATTGAATACGACGCGGAAGCGATCGCGCCCGCTCAAATCGCCAATCTGCTTAACCGGGCCGGCTTTGGCGTGGGTGTGGGTGATTGGCGGCCAGAGAAAGACGGCGACTTCGGCAGGTTTGAGGTCGCCAAGACAAAGACCGAGTAGGCGACAGCGCACGACCGGAAGATCAGTGGGTCCGAGTCCCACCGTGCGCACCAAGCTGCAATAGGCGGCGGGCGGGGAGTGGTAGGGCTGGCGTGGCATGGCACGGTGTGGCACGGCGCGGCGAGGTCAGGCATGGCCGAGCGTGGCCTGGTGCGGCAGGGCTAGCCAAGGGAGCCGGGGTGACTTCGGTTGCCCCGGCTCATTTCGTTTTTCAGAACGACGACACGAGCGGCGTGCGCTTCCGCTCCTGCGGATTCATCAAGCTCTCGTGGTCGCCGTGAGAGACGAGCGTATCGACAACCTGGTACATCTCATACCCGAGACGGTGCAGCTTCATGCTGATGTGGCGCTGGACACCCGACGACCCGAGATAGGGCGGTCGGTGGATATGCGGCAACGGTAAAATGACATCGAGAAACTCAGGCGTTGCGATGAAGCACGTCTCAATCCACTGGCTGTGCCAGAACCGCTCGCCCCCAAACACCACCTGAACGGGCTGCCAATTCGTCCAACTCTTCTTTCCCGCGCGGTCGTCCTGCAGAATCTGTAGCGCGATCTTTTTCTCAGACTCAATCGCGTCCCACAACTTGACCGCTTCGGCGATCGCGCCCGGCTTCAGCCTCACGTCATCCGGGAAGAAGAGCAACCTGTCGAACGAGTGTCGAGCCGCCGCCCGCAGGCCCGCATTCACGACGCGCCAGTATCCGTCTTTTCCCTGCCGCACCGTCATCCGGTGGTAGATGATGCCGTCAGCGCTTTCGCCGTACGGCTCGTCCGAACAGTCGTCTACGACGACGATGCGCGACTCGTGGCCCGACAATTCACGCCGGGTGTCTGAAAGCGTTAGCGCGAACAGCTCCGGCCGGTTGCAGGTCGTTATGACAACGCAGAACCTCACGTCTTGGCATGTCGAGCCGGACTGATCTCGATCGGCATCAGTGAGTAAATCCGCGTCACCTTGCCCCTACCGAACTGCGCCTGAAAGTCGTACTGCCAGTACGCAGGCGGTTTGTAGAGCCGATTCCACTTGTACGTCCCCGGACGCTCTGCGTCATGCAGCACCACAAAGGGCACATCCTCATGCAACGCGATCTGCGCCGATACGCGGCGCGTGTCCGTGTAGCCGTCGACAAAGACAAGATCGGCACCCTTCACGTGAACGCGATCCAGCCTGTCCTCTTCGAGAATCAACCACGCCTTCGGCACAAGTGCCCTGACGCGTTCAATCCATTCTGGATTGTTGTCAACACTGAAGCCCACGCAGTGCGCGGCAAGCAGCGGCGTCGAATACTCGCCGCAGCCATGCTCGACGATGCGTGATACCGGATACGCGTCGAGTAAGGCAGTCAGGACCGCGACATGCGACGCATAGTCCTCCGGCGATGGCCCTACCTGCTTCGTATCCACCGGTTCACCCTCTTGGCGTAGTCCTGCGTCACCCGCCGGCGGGACTGATCGCCGTGCTTGTGGTCGTAGACGTAGAGCACGTCCGGAATGAACACCGGGTTATTCGACCGCTCCAGAATCGGGATCATGAGCGCCATGTCGGTGCATTTGCGAATCCACTCTCCATCCATGATGAACTGATTCGGGTCAGCCACGAACAACGACTGTCTGAACGTCCTGAGCGGCGCACACCGCCACGCCTCACGCCGGTAGTCGCAACCATCGGGATACGGGACCTGCGACCATGCAAGCTCACCGTTGTGAAACTGATACGACCCGTACGTCACATCGGCACCTTTCAGGTACTCCTCGTGCACCCGCTTGACTACACCCGGATGCGCCAGATAATCGTCCATGTCGAGCAGAACAACAATGCCGTACGGGTCCCCGTCCTCCAGTGCCCTGTACCGCGTGTGTGCCGCTCCCATCCCCTCCGCGTCGATCACAGTCTGTACCACGACCTCAGCGTCCTCCGGGACCTCTTGTGACTCAGCAGACGCCAGAGACCGCTCCAGCCAGCCGTTGCGGTCAAGCCCCGTTATGACAATGCGATAGGTCATTCGACGCTGAACGTGTACCCGAACGCCTCGCAGTCGGACTGCATACTCCCGTCAACCACCTCACGCAACCCGGGCGTGTAGTACGTGCTGTAATGTGCATGATCCGTCCGGTTGACGTGAGGAAGAGTCTCTCTCGGTCTACCGATCCGATCACAAATGACATCGAATGAACCCTGCAACTGCTCGAACCGGCCAACATAATCGACGAGACATTTCCCGCCCTCGTAAATCCAGTTGGCAACAGGCATCCAAAACCTTGCCTTCTGTACGGTCAACACGGGCCTCCCGTCAACGAGCTTGCGCCGAACGAACCCTTCGAAATCAAGGCTCCGGTCCAGCATATATCGCTTCCGCCTTACGTAGTGGTAAAATGACACCAGCCGGTCGTAGGGATTGCGCACCACCGTAAACGTGAACGCCTCTCCCCATGCTTCTCTGCCCACGTCATTGATGATCTGGTGCGCAGTTTGGTGACGCAGACCCGTGATATTCAGGCAGTGCCGAATCGACGTTCCGCCGGTCTTGTACGGATGTACTTGATAGAACGACCTCAAGACATGAGTGATGTGCGGCGTTCCCACAACAAAAGCGAGTCCCCTACGGCTTGTTCAATCTTCTCCTTCACAACCTGATAAGTCATCCTAACGACAAAAATATCTCCAGAGGCAACAGATAAGGTCGTGTGGTCGTCAGGCATCTCGAATGACGGTTTAAGCCAACGAACCAGACTACCATCGGCGTCAGCCAGTTGGACCATGACCGTGTCGTACCTGTTGGCGTCCTCGTCGTAGAGGATCGGATCATCACTGTCGGTATCGTTGAATAAGACCTCGAACTCGCAGTAACCAATCATACTACCTCCGTCAGACTTGTCCACCCTATCGAATTGACGAGTCGCGTTTGCTCCTCGTCCCTATTTCTGAGCTTGGCATGAATCGTCGTCGTCAGGTCAATCGGAAGGTGCGTAACCATGCCCTTGGGGTGCGCAAGCGCGATCCTCGGTATTCCGATCTTCTCGCACTTCAATCCCACGTGCAAGTCAGCCATGTTCGGCAGCGGAAAGTCGTCCCCTGAGAATCCGATCGTGTCCGTGTGGTAGCACATCACCCCCGTCCCTGGACAATGCACCGGCTCGTCGTGTAGCTGCTCTGCGAGGCAGTGGAAGCTCTCGCGCGTACCGCGGTAGTAGCTCTCCACCGGGAACGCCGTGAACCGCCTCCCGTGCAGCGAAACGACAGCCTGCCTGCTGTACCGCTCCACGCCGTTGATCATGTGCTCAACGTAGTCCGGGCCATATTCAAGATCGTCGTCGCATGTCAGACGATAGCCGACAAACTCGGGCAGCGACACGAACTTGCCGGCATCGCCAACATTCGGAGTCACGCCATCCACTTTTCGGCCGTGCTCGATCCGAACCTTCGCCGGTAATCGTGGAATCCACTCCGATCGATCCTCTGCACTCCAGCCGTTCAGCCAGACCACTACAGCATCCACCTGCGGCAAGAGGCTGTCCAGCACACGGTGCAGGTACTCGGCCCGGTCAGGCAGTGCCGCGAGCGTAGCAATGACGGGGTCACGCACCGTACAGCACCCTCCGGATCTGCCGCTCAGACAAGCACTGCCCACACCACACGCGGTCGGACAGCCGCCGTATCGACGTGTCACGCCCCACGCCCGACGCCTTGAGCTTCGAGTAGGCTTCCCGGATCTCGCGATTGCGATCGTCCAGTTCCTTCTCCCGGAGAAGAGCATCCTGTACCCGCCGGGTGAACCTCCGCTGCCGGGACGGCGACAGTTCGGATATGTCGAGCGTCAGTTCCATCACGCAGCAACCCGGAGTGACCGGAGCGCATCCGCCTGCGCCGGAAAATGACGATCCAGAAAGTCCTTCGGTTCTGTGCTGCACGTCAGTCGCGTCGACATGGCCTCAAATGACCACATCCCAAGTTCCCGGCTCTCCGACTCCAATGATCGAACCTTTACGTCCAGACAGACGGCGTCAACATCCCGTGCCTTGACATACACCGGGTGCACGAGCGCGGGCCTGTACTCGCCGAGTTTCCGCAGCGCAAACCCCGGTATCCCGAACGTCCAGTACAGCGATCCGTCGAGATTGATGTTGCACTCCGGCTCAAAGGGTGCCCAGTCGACCTTCTCCATGAGGTAATTCGTCAGCACTCGTCCAGCGCCGACGCGCTCTGTCTCTGCATAAACGACCTTGCCGGTCCGGGCATCCATGAAGTAGCAGCCGCGCATCTCGACGTAGTGCGCGTTACGGTGGATCTCGTCTCGCGCGACCTCGAACCACTTCACATTGATCAGGTCATCCGACCCGACGATCATCACCGCGTCCGGCGCGTACTTCCGCGCCTCGTGGGCTATGGCGTTCCACTTCGTCCCGAGCGGATCGTTCGGCACGCTGATTGACAGCCACGCCGACAGGTCGGCAGACTCCTTCAGTGCTTCGTAGTGCGGATCTTCAGGCGAGAGCCCGACGAAAGGAAACAGTGTGACACTGGGTATCCTCAGACGAGCGTAGTAATCGAGCACGATGCTCGTCAGGGCGGGCCGCCCCCAGCAGGGCATGATGAGCGCAAGGCGGATCATGCGGCCACGGCCTCCCTGACCGACTCGGCAGGTCGATCAGTCGGCCTCACCCGCTCATGCACAACCGTACGGCTCCGGCAGAAGTAGTGGTAGTCCGGGAACGCAAGCCGGTAGTCCGTCACCGTGTTACCACGGACCCCAGCCCGAACCTGGTCGATCTTCAGCCACGGCTTGATCGACTTCACGTCCTCCGGATTCTTTGCCTCCAGTAGCTCGTCACGTAGTCGAACCATGAGCGCTATCGGGACGATTTTGCCGTCGAGAAACGTGCAGACTTCGCTTCTCCGATCATCGCCAATCGTCGCAATACGCAACGATTTTACCCCGGCCTTCACGTAGCCCTCAACGCGGCTCATCTCCTGCGACTTCGTCACGACGTTCGCCGAGAACCCCTGCCAGTAACTCTGACTCTGTCCAAGCGTCTCCCCAAGTTCGCGCTGGAACAACTTTCCACCCTCCAAGCGGCCGAGCGTCCCGCGAAACTCTCGCCCCGGTTGCCTTGACGGCATTGTACCGTCGATCACCCTCCGGCCGATCTCGACAATCTTGTCTCGCAGATGCTGGTCGAAATGACTGCGTACCCAATAGACGTTGTAGCGGTCGAGCCACTCGATCGCCCTCCGGTCAATCAGATTCAGCGCGGGTCTGATACCAACCGCTTCAAACTGCGCCGTCTCGTAGGCCACCTGTATGAGATCAAGCAGGTCGGACTGGACGAGCGCTGTAAAGCGCACCGACAGCGAAGCCGAGATCGCCGCCACGGCGTTGTCGATGTCCCCCTGCGTAATCGACCCTTGCCCCGCTGACAGAATCGCGAGCGAATCCCTGAGCGCTCGCTGCGACTCGGCTTCCCACGTCATGAGCAGGATCTCCTGCAACTCGATGACGAGCAGTTCCTCGGCGTCGCCGCGCAGCATGGCATCGATGCGGCGGGACTCTAACAGCGCTATCAGTTCTTCGCGGTTCATGGGATCGGCAGATCTGCCGACGCCGCCGTGTTGTTGTCCGTGAAGTCGTAGCCGTTACCGCTGATGTCGAGGCGGTCGACCTGTACCGTTCCATCGCTTTCCTCGTCGCAGGGCAGAATAAGGGCAATGTCCGTCGCATTGAGTCCACTGATGGTCGAGGCGTCCACATCCTCACCAAGCGCGAAGATGTCGTCGAGGTCAGACCTTATATCCGACAACGCCGTTGCGGGCGTCGCCGAGTAACCCTTCAGTAGAATCAGATTGCGGTAATAAGAATCCAGCCCGTCACTGCCAGTTTGGTTTGCCCCCAAGTTCACGCCGAACGTAACCGGGGCGCCCGGAATGTCGTTGCGGTTGCCAGACTCTGTTGAATCCAAGCGCAGATACATAGTGCCATCGACCGCGTAGACAGACACGAACACCCATGTATCTAAAACAAGAGTACTCCCGTTAATATTAGCACCGCCTGCACCATGAAGAATCCGGCAGAGCAATACGTTGCTGGAGTTTGTCCGGACCGTGAAGCCCTCGTCGCTGTTATCATATCCCCAATTGAGAGCATACCGAACGGCGCCGGGGAGTGCATAGGGATGCATCCAGAAGCACACCCCGCCGTAGTCGGTCCAGAAGTCAAAGTCGGCTTCCCACGACTTCGAGAGGTGGGCCGATGATGCCCCAGCATTCGTCCCGACGATCGCCCGCGCGGTGAACGACGAGGTAACCTCGAGCGTGATCGTGTTACCAGAGGCATGATCGACCCCACCGATCGTCACCACCGCGGCGACGTTCTCGTACACGTCCGGATCGAACTCGTCGGCCAGCTCCCACACACCACCACCCTGATCGACGCCGGCGCCCATCGGCGTGCCCTCGTTGCCAATTTCGACGAAGCCGTGGTAGAACTGCACCGCCGTCGCTGTGTCTTCGAGCGTGACGGATAGCGTCTGTGTCGTTCCCTGTGCGACGACAGCCGTGTCAACAGCGACCGTGATCCCGTCGAACGTAACGTCAACCTTCGTAGGTGTCGCCGACTTGTTGCCCGCGGCGTCTCGGAGCGCGGCGTGTGCGTCCGCCGCGCCGGCGGGCGTGCCCCCCGAAAGCGACACGTTGCCGGAAACGGTTTCCGTCAGCGCGACGCTACCGGCGTCGAGCAATTGGACGGCGCCATAGTCAACACCGGCAATGACCTCATCCGTCGTCGGCGCTGTCGCACCATCCGGCACGAGCACGACGAACATGTCGCAGTCCTCGTTGGCCGTGCCGGCGATCTGACAGGCGGTTTCGGATACATTCTGCGCTGCAGGCCCGGCCGTGAATGCCGGGGTCGTTTCGTCGGGCGGTTCGTCGGGCGGTTCGCCTTCGGCGTCGCTCCCGAACGACGTTGCTCCTGCTGGTGGCGGTGTCAGAAACATTGACATCTCGAATAGATCGACATCACGAATAGATGTGCCAGCAAACAACGTCGTTGCTCTGGGCACCGTCGAAGCGTAGTTGGCCGGGACGAAACGCCAGCGTGATTGCATCACCGGCCGCCAGAACCAGGCCCGTGTTTGCGTCTACCGTACCGTGTGCGTTCCCGACGTACACGTTTCCAGAATTGCCGGGGTGGGCTTGATATACAAATACGTTGCCGTTGACATCAGGACCAGTGGCGGGCGAACCTGCGGTCACCGTGATCTGGCCCGAAATGGGAATTGACACTTTCGTTAACCCCTTCGTTTAAGTTTTAAGTTGCGCCCCCGTTGAGCTGCATCCGTTCCACCTGCTCGCGTAGCGCGGTAGCGCGGTCCGCAGCACGCGGCGTCATCCGGCGCATGTCAACAGCGCCAAGATCATTCACGCTCGCCGGAGGATTCGCGAGCCACTCCTCGATCTCTTTCTGCATCTCTACCTCGTCGTACTGCACGCCGTCAAGCTCCGCGACCTTCTTCAGCACGTTCTCAACACCCGTAGGTCCAAGCGGCAGCCGCTTCTCGATCCAGCGACCAGTCAACTTCTCCGCCATCTTGTCCGGATCCATCGGCTGAAAGTTGTCGCTCCGCTCGACCGTCGCTGTCCCCCAAAGACTCGGATTGTTCGGGAAGTAAATCTGCTCCAGCATCAACAGGGCAAAGTTCTCGGCCTCATCCAGCGTTGTTTTCAACATGCCGAGATATGACTCTGCACCGCTTCGGTTGTCCTGAATAACCTCCGTTGCCGTCTTGAGCCTCGCAGAATCCTCATAACTCCGGAAAAACGTCCGGTAGAAGTTGATCTCCTTGTGCTCCAGCACATCCGTCCCGGCCGACACCCCCGCGACATCCGGACTGGAGTACTGCAAGGACGGAGCCTTGAACCACGTATACCCCTCCTTCAGGCGCTTCTCGATCTGCTCGTCCGTCAGGTCGATGTCCGGATGAATGGCGAGCTTCGGGAACCGCGCCTTGAACATCGACCAGTCCCGCGCCGACTCCTGATTGAAGATCGCGTTCGCCTTCTGGGCCATGATGTAGCCGATCGGCAGATCGAGCGGCACCTCGAACATTCGGAACGGCAACATCTTGCGCTTCTTGCGCCCCGACTCGTAGTAAGCGTGCGTTCCACTTTCGATCTCAACATCCTTCCCATCCTCTCCGCGCTCGTACCGCGTCCAGCCGTCAAGCGTGTAAACCGTGTAGAGCGTGCGGCGCTCAGCCTTCGTCCGCCAGTCGTCACGCTTGTAATCGTAATGGCGAATCTTGACCCATCCATCTCCCCAATCGAGCACGTCGGTCGGCGAGATCAATATCACCCGCGCCTCGTCGTACTCCTTGTCCGAGCCCTCGACGAGCATGCCCCACATGTTGGCGTAGACGAGCTTCGGCGCGAGCTGGCGAAACAGCGTCGGATAATTCGTGCCCTGCCCGTCGATGTTGCCCCAGAGGCGGTGCATGACCGAGTCTTCCGACTTTGGATCACCGAGTCCCTGAATACCCGAATCGGACGACAGGCCCCAACTGCGCTCCGCTTCCGCCTCCAGCGGGAAGATTTGCCCCGCCGTCGAGTTCACGGCGAACGAGAAGTGCGGCGTATAATCGGAGATGTTTACGCGAGCCTGGTACTCGTAGTCCGGCTCACCCTGCACGTAGCGGTACAGGTAGGCCGTGTTCGTCGATGGATTCGCCGTCGCCGATCCCTTGTGCTGGTATGCCTTTTCCAGCACCTTGCACTCGTAGTGGTCGCGCGCGTAGGCGATCTGCATGGACCGCTCAGCGTAGTCCGGGTGCTGTATCTGTAGTGCTTCTGACATTTGTTACGCTGCGTTCAGGCGATCCATCGAACCGATACTGTACTCCGATGCCTTCTTGTTCAGATACGTCGAGATGTAGCGGAGCGCATCGAGGCGGTGATACGTCGCCTTGTCCTCGATCTGCTCGGTCGGCTGGCCCGTCTCGTCGACAACACGCGAGTACGATTCGAGATCGTCGATTACGTCCGCGAGGTCGTCAAACACGAACAGACGATTGCGTTTGAACAGTTCGTACACCCTCTGAATACCGACCTCGACATCCTTCAGGTCGGGCGGGTGCACCGTCAATCCTCCGACCTTGAACTCGAGCCGCCACTGATCCTCCGACATCGACCCGCCGACGGCACGCGTGATCTGTCCGCCAGCGTCGGAGTGCTCGCTGCCGTCGCCGCCCTTTCGTATGTGCTTGCCGTGCTCCTCCGCCGTCCTGCCGCCCTTGTGGTAGCGAGCATACAGGTACAACTGAAGCGTCTCCGGGTGCTCGGCAAGAAACACCGCCGCCGTGTTCGTGCCGCCAAAGT
>Ga0299906_10003884_pt1 | contig 12296 bp, 11 predicted proteins | sample RVTome_14_FD_200259 | JGI IMG/M metagenome (GOLD analysis project Ga0299906, IMG submission 200259) | Soil microbial communities from uranium-contaminated site in the Upper Colorado River Basin, Wyoming, United States - RVT145D125 (version 2) ...
ACGGTGAGGCCCTGGGCGGAGCCGAACGCGGCCTGCGGCGCGCTCGCCGAGTACGCGGGCGCCGCGCCGGTGAAGCCGTTGCCGTGGCCGAGGATCGTGCCGCATTCCTGCTGGGTCTTGTAGGCGCCGTAGCCCGCGCCGAGCGCGCCGCCGGCCAGACCACCGATGATCGCGCCCTTGCCGGCGGCCTTGCCACCGTCGGCGACGGCGCCGCCGGCGGCGCCGAGTCCGGCGCCGAGCAGTGCACCGAGTAGACCGGGCTTGGCGATGCGCAGGGCACGCTCACCCCCGGTGGCGCAGTCCGCCGGGGCGGCGGCGGTCGAGACGGGCGTCACCTGCGGCGGCGGCGCCGTGCGGACGACGGCGGGCGTGACGGCGGCCGTGATCGGCCGCGCCGTCGCCACCGCGTGCCGGACGGCCGGCGCCGGGGGCGTCACCGCCGGAGCCTCGTCGGCGACGGCGGGCGCGGGCGAGCGCATCACCCACGCCGTGGTCAGTCCGGTGCCGAGCGCCGTGGTTCCCACCAGCGCCATGCCGATCGTCGCGATCTTCCACGGGTTGCGTTCCATGGCTCGTTCCTCCTGTCACCGCGTGAGACGGCCGGGCGCGCGCCGCTATTCGGCCGGGCATGTGTTACAAACGCCCCGATGGCACGCATGCTCGCGGCGTTGCTCGCCGGCCTGCTGGCCCTGCTCCTCCGCCTGCCGGCCGCCGCCGACGGGATCATGCTCGTGCAGGCGGGCGCATTCTCGATGGGCCGTGACGACGGCCCGGCGGACGAGGGCCCGCTGCATCGCGTCTACGTGCGCGACTTCTGGATCGAGCGCCACAAGGTCACCAACGCCGAGTTCGCCGCGTTCCTGAACGCGCGCGGCCCGCTCACCGCCGAGGGCGAGCGGCGCTACGACTGGGACGACGCCGACGCCCGCATCCATCGAGGCGAGCAGTGGTCCGCCGACCGCGGCGTCGAGCGCCACCCCGCCGTCGAGGTGTCCTGGTTCGGCGCCCGCGACTACTGCGCCTGGAGGCAGCGCCGGCTGCCCACCGAGGCCGAGTGGGAGAAGGCCGCCCGCGGCGACGATCGTCGCCCCTATCCCTGGGGCGCCGCCGCCCCGACGCCGGCGCTGGCCGTGTTCAGCCGCGGCTACAACGCCACCGAGCCCGGCGACGCGCGGCCGGCGGGCGCCAGTCCCCACCGGGTCGAGGACCTGCTCGGCAACCTGCGGGAATGGACGTCGACGGCGCTCCGAGCGTACCCTTATCGTGCCGACGACGGACGGGAGCCCTTCACCGGCGCGGGCCGCGTGGTCGTCCGCGGCGCCAGCCACGACGACGCCGCCGAGACCCTGCGCGTGACCACGCGCCGCTCCTACGACCGCCGGGGCGCCGCGGCCGGGCACCACCACGTGGGCTTCCGCTGCGCGACGTCCGAGGACCTCGGAGGGTACTGATGACGGCTCCGCTCGACGACCTGATGATGGACTACCCGCTCACCCTCACCCAGTTCTTCGAGCGCAGTCGCCGGCTGTTCGGCGCCAAGACGCTGGCGACGCGCCGGCCCGGCCAGCCGCTGTTCCGGTACACCTACGCCGACTTCGCCGGGCGAACGCTGCGGCTGGCCGGCGTCCTCCGCGACCTCGGCGTCCGCAAGGGGGACCGGGTCGCGACGCTGGCCTGGAACAGCCATCGTCACCTGGAGCTGTACTGGGCGATCCCGCTCAGCGGCGCGGTGCTGCACACGCTGAACTTCCGGCTATCGGCCCAGGACCTCGCCTACATCGTCAACCACGCCGGCGACTCGGTGATCTTCGTGGACGCCAGCGTCTGGCCGGTGTTCGCCGCCATCCGCGACCGGTGCCCGAGCATCCGCGCGGTCGTGGTCATGCCCGACGGCGCGTCGAGCGGGGCGGCGGAGATCCCGTCGGGCCTGCCGGAGTACGAGGCGCTCCTGGCGGCGGCGACGCCGCTCGAGGCGTGGCCGGCCCTGGGCGAGCGGGACGCCGCCGGCATGTGCTACACCTCCGGCACCACCGGCCACCCCAAGGGCGTCGTCTACACGCATCGCGCGCTCTACGTGCACTGCCTGGCCCAGGCCATGACGGACTCGTTCGGCCTCTCGGAGAACGACGTCATCCTGCACATCGTGCCGATGTTCCACGCCAACGCCTGGTGCGTGCCGTTCACGGGCACCATGCTGGGCTCGACCCAGGTCTTCGGCGGTCCGAATCCGCAGCCGCGCGACATCTGCGAGATCGTCCAGGCCGAGAAGGTGACCTTCGTGGGCGCCGTGCCGACCGTGTGGATCGCGGTGAAGGAGCTGGTCGACCGGGAGGGCTACGACATCTCCTCCATCCGCTGCATCCCCATCGGGGGGTCGGCCGCGCCCCGCAGCCTGCTGGAGCACTTCGACAAGAAGGTCGGCGCCTCGATGATGCACGCCTGGGGCATGACGGAGATGAGCCCCCTCGGGACGATGGCGCGGCTCAAGAGCTACATGCGGCAGTGGCCCGAGGACCGGCAGTACGCCGTGCGCGCCAAGCAGGGCTACGTCTCGGTGGGCGTCGACCTGCGCATCGTCGACGACGCGGGGCGCGAGGTGGCCTGGGACGGCGCGTCCATGGGCGAGATCCAGGTGCGCGGCCCCTGGATCATCCGGTCCTACTACGACAACCCCGAGTCGGCCGACCGCTTCACCGCGGACGGCTGGTTCCGCACCGGCGACGTGGCCACCGTCGACCCCGAGGGCTACGTGCAGATCACCGACCGGACCAAGGACCTGATCAAGTCCGGCGGCGAGTGGATCTCCTCCATCGACGTGGAGACCATGATCATGGGCCACCCCAAGGTGCTGGAGGCCGCCGTCATCGCCGTGCCCCATCCCCGGTGGGTGGAGCGCCCGCTGGCGTGCGTGGTGCCCAGGCCGGGCGTCACGCTCGAGCCCCGGGAGATCGTCGAGTACCTGCGGCCCCGGCTGGCCCGGTGGGCGCTGCCCGACGAGGTGGTGCTGCTCGACGCCGTGCCCAAGACCAGCGTCGGGAAGTTCGACAAGAAGGTCCTGCGGGAGCGCTTCCGCGACCGGGTGCCCCGGGAGGGAACCTGACGGCGTGACGCACTGCGCTTGACAGGGTCCGCGCCGCCCCCTACAGTCCGGCCAACGCTTGCTGATTCTGACCGCTCGGACCGCTCCAGGGAGGTGTCCATGCGACACGTGAGCCGCCGTCAGTTCCTCGCCACCACTGCCACCGGCCTGGCCGGGATCCTCGCCACCAGGACGCCGCCCGCGGTGGGGCAGGTCCGCGAGATCTCCTATCTCTGCTGGAACAACTTCGCGCCGAACTCCGACAAGAAGCTGGCCGAGATCGGGCCGCGGTTCACCAAGGACACCGGGATCAAGATCAAGATCGACCACATCGCCCACGCCCAGCAGGCGGCCAAGTACGCCTCCGAGGTGCAGAGCCAGGCCGGCCACGACCTGGTCGAGATGCGCATGCACTTCCCCTGGCTCTACGAGACCCAGCTGGTCGACCTCTCCGACGTGACGGCCGAGCTGGAGAAGAAGTACGGCAAGATTCTCGCCTCGGCCGAGGAGACGGCGAAGGTGAAGGGCGTGTGGCGCGCGGTGCCCCAGTACCACCTGCCCTTCGTGGCCGCCTACCGGGAAGACCTCTTCAAGAAGGCCAGCCTCAAGGTGCCCGACACCTGGGAGGATCTGTACACGGTCGGCAAGGAGCTGAAGAAAATGGGGAACCCGGTCGGGATCCCCATCGCCCAGAACTACGACTCGATCTCGACGGCCGGGCCGGTGCTCTGGTCCAACGGCGGCCTGGAGATCGACAAGGACGGCAAGACGGTCAAGATCAACTCCCCGGCCACCGAGCACACGATCGAGTGGTACAAGAAGATGTACCGCGACTGCATGGAGCCCGAGGTGCTGTCGTGGACGGACGCCAGCAACAACAACTCGATCGTGGCGGGCAAGGCCGGCTGGATCCACAACCCGCTCAGCGCCTACCTCACCGCCCGCAACCGCAAGATGGTGACGGCCGACGGCATCAACCACCACCGGAGCCTGGGCGGGCCCCAGGGCCGCCACGAGACCGACGTGCCGCGGCACATCGGCATCTGGAAGTTCAGCAAGAACGTCGACGCGTCCAAGGAGTGGATCCGCTACCTGCTCGGCAAGCAGGAGGTCTACGACGAGTACATCATGTCGGGCGACGCCTTCCTGCTGCCGGTGTTCGACAAGCTGTCCGACCACGCCGTCCTGAGGACCGATCCGAAGTTCGCCGCCCTGAAGGCGGAGGGGGTCCAGTTTCACACCTACGGCTGGCCGGCTCCACCCAGCGACAAGGTGCAGCGCATCACCAACGAGTTCATCCTGCCCAACATGATCGCCAAGGCCGTCACCGGCACCCCGACCAAGGAGGCCGTGGCCTGGGCCGAGAAGGAAATGAAGCGGATCATCGCCGGCTGACCCGTGGCCATCGGTAACGTCCGCGTCGAACCGGCCGCGCCCCGCGCGGGGCTCCGGGTCCGGGAGCTGCTCGACCACGAGCGGTTCCTGGGCCCGGCCTTCGTCACCCCCGCCCTGCTCCTGCTGGTGCTGCTGGTCGCCTACCCGTTCTGCATGGCCGTCTGGTTCGCGCTGTCCAACTCGTTCATCGGGCGCCCCAGCCACTTCATCGGCCTGCAGAACTTCGTCACGCTGTGGGGCAGCGACTCCTTCCGCCAGACGTTCCAGAACGCCTTCGTGTTCACCGGCATCGCGGTTCTCTTCAAGGTCGTGCTCGGCATCACGCTGGCGCTGCTGCTCAACGAGCAGCTCTGGTTCAAGCGGATGATCCGCGGCGCGGTGCTGCTGCCGTGGGTCATCCCCACCGCGCTGTCCACGCTCGGCTGGTGGTGGATGTTCAACTCGCTCTACAGCGTGGTGAACTGGTCGGGTATCGCGCTGGGCATCATGGATCCGCCGGGGCCGAACTGGCTGGGACAGAAGTACTACGCGATGTCGGCGGTGATCGCGGTCAACGTCTGGCGCGGCCTGCCGTTCTTCGCCATCACCATCCTGGCGGGCCTGGTGTCGATCCCCAAGGAGCTCTACGAGGCGTCCGAGGCGGACGGCGCCGGTCCGGCGGCACGCTTCTGGCACATCACGCTGCCCCTGCTCAAGCCGGTCCTGGCCATCGTCGTGCTGTTCTCGACCATCTTCACGTTCAGCGATTTCAACATCGTGTACGTCCTGACCAACGGCGGCCCCATCAACTCGACCCACCTGTTCGCCACGCTGACCCGGCAGGTGGGGCTCGAGTCCGGCCAGATCGGCCAGGGCGCGGCGATCTCGCTGTACCTGTTCCCGGTCCTGGCCATGGTCGTCTGGGTCCAGCTCAGGTTCGTGCGGCGGCAGCAGTACTGAGATGGCCGTCAGGCGTCAGCCGCTGGTCCGGAAGGTCCTGCTCCACCTGGGGCTGCTGCCGTTCCTGCTCTTCGCGGTGTTCCCCTTCTACCACATGACGCTGACGTCGCTGAAGACCGACCGCGAGCTGTACGACCGCGCGTCGGTGCCGCTGGTGATCAGCCAGGGCCCGACCCTGGAGCACTACCAGAAGCTCCTCTGGGAGAGCGCGTTCCTGACGTGGACGAAGAACAGCCTGATGGTCACCGTGATCGCCACGACCGTCTCGGTGGTCATCGGGACCATCGCCGCCTACGCCCTGGCCCGGATGAAATTCGTCGGGGTGGGGGCGTTCGGCACCGGCATCTTCGTGACCTACCTGGTGCCGACCTCGCTCCTGTTCCTGCCGCTGGCCCAGGTCGTCCACTGGGTGGGCCTGGCCGACTCCAAGTGGTCGCTCGTCCTCACCTACCCGACCTTCCTGGTCCCGTTCTGCACGTGGCTCCTGATGGGCTATTTCCGCACCGTCCCCAAGGAGGTCGAGGAGTGCGCGATGGTCGACGGGGCCACGCGCCTGCAGGCCCTCTGGCGCATCGTGCTGCCCATGGCGATCCCGGGGCTGGTCTGCGCGGTGCTCTTCGCCTTCACGCTGTCCTGGAACGAGTTCATCTACGCGCTGACGTTCACCTCCTCCTCGGAGGAGATCACCGCCAGCGTGGGCGTCACCAGCGAGCTGATCCGCGGCGACATCTACTTCTGGGGCCAGCTGATGGCCGGCGCCGTGCTGGGCTCGGTCCCCATCGTCATCCTCTACGTCTTCTTCCTCGACTACTACGTCTCCGGGCTGACCGCCGGCGCCGTGAAGTAGCCGCTCGGCTCATGCGGGCCGGTGCTCGACTCATCTGTGTTCCGATGAGGAGCACGATGCCAGTGATCGCTGACAGAAGCCCCGTCACCACGCCTCCACCATCACGACGTCCATCGCGCGGCTTCCATGAGTTCTCCGGGCGGCCGACTCCCGCGCTACGCGCCGTTCTCGACAACGGCGCGCGCCGGCTGTCATCGGCCTTGACAAGACGCGTGCCTCGGGAGCAAAGTCACGGCACTCGACGCTCCGGGGACCCGGCCGGTGACGTGCCGGCTGAGGAGGCGCGATGCAGATCGGTCCGATTTCGCTGAAGCGCAAGCGCTGGGAACCGTTCGCGTTCGCGTCCCCCTCGCTGGCCCTGATCGCGCTCGTGATCATCTTCCCCCTCGCCTACTCCTTCTGGCTCTCGTTCCGGAACTTCGACCTGTCGGTCGGTCCGGACAGCGAGTTCGTCGGCGGCGCCAACTACGTCGAGGCGCTGATCCGGGACACCCGCTTCATCAACTCGATCTGGAATACCGCGATCATCATCGGCCCCTCGCTCGTGATCGAGCTGCTCGTCGGCCTCGGCCTCGCCCTGCTCCTCTCGCGCATCGGCCGCGGGCGCGCGATCATCACCGCGCTCCTCGCGATCCCGGCGATGGTGTCGCCGGTGATGGCGGCCATGGCGTGGCGGATGATGTTCGGGGTGAAGTACGGCGCCATCAACAACCTCGGCCGCCAGCTCGGCCTGATCGACGTGTACTTCGACTGGTTCTCGAGCCCCTTCATCTCGATCGTCGCTATCGTGCTGGTCGAGGTCTGGCACAACTCCGCCTTCATGATGCTGGTGCTGCTCGCCGGGCTCCAGTCGATCCCCCAGGAGCTCTACGACGCGGGCAAGGCCGACGGTGCCGAGGGCTGGCGGAGCTTCTGGTACATCACGCTGCCGCTCCTGAAGTTCACGATGGTGGTCGGGCTGATGATCCGGCTCATCGACCTCACGAAGCTCTTCGGCCTGATCTTCGTCCTGACCTTCGGGGGTCCGGGCGGGGCGACCGAGACGGTCGCGTTCTCGACATACCTGGCCGGATTCAACGACTTCCGGATGAGCTACGCGGCCGCGCTCTCGTACGTCATCGTGGGCGGGGTGCTCGTCCTCACGCTGGTGTTCATGTGGATCCAGCGGCTCCGCGAGATGCGGGGGGCCTGATGGCCATCGCGCTCGACCGGCCCCGGGTGGCGGCCCGGAGCGCCCGACTCCTGCGCCTCCGGCGCTGGATCGGCCTCGCGCTCACGTGGGCGACGATCATCGCCGCGCTGATCTTCTTCCTCGGACCGTTCTTCTGGATCCTGACGACGTCCGTCAAGGCCAACGAGGACTACTTCGCCTACCCGCCGGTGTGGCTGCCGGCGGACGCCTCGCTCAAGCACTACGCCGCGCTCTTCACGCGCTCGAGCGGCGCGCGGTACTTCACCAACAGCCTCATGATCTCCACGCTCAGCATGGTGGCGGCGCTGGTGGTGAGCCTGCCCACCGCGTACTCGATCGCCCGCTGGCGCTTCGGGGGCGGCTTCCTCTCCCTGGTCCTCCTCGTGCTCCGCATGCTGCCGGCCATCGCGCTCATCATCCCCCTGTACATCATGTACAAGCTGCTCGGACTGACCAACAGCTACCTGGGACTCGTGCTCGTCTACACCGTGCTGTACGTCCCATTCGCCGTGTGGTTGCTGGTGGGCTTCCTGCGTGATTTCCCGGTGGAAATCGAGGAGGCCGCGCTCATCGACGGCTGCTCGCGGCTGCGCGCGCTGGTGTCGGTGGTCGTGCCCATCATCGCGCCCGGCCTCGCCGTGGTCGCGCTCTTCTCGTTCATCGCGACCTGGAACGAGTTCCTGTTCGCGATCGTGCTCACGGGCATCGAGACGAAGACCATGATGGTGCTCGTCACCTCGTTCACCAGCGGCGGTACCGACATGTTCTACGGCGAGGCGTCGGCGTCGGTGGTGCTCGGCGTGCTGCCCGCGTTCATCGTGGCGTTCATGCTCCAGCGGTACCTGGTCAAGGGATTGGCCCTCGGCGGCACCAAGGGCTAGGGTCCCGGCCCAACGGAGGAGGCTCCGAATGAGAAAGCTGTCGATCCTGGCGGTGGTGCTCGCGGTCGTGGGGCTGGCGGCGTGGCTCGGCCTGCCCGTGGCCGAGGTCAAGGCGGCGCGGCCCTACGAGGGCACCACGATCCGCGCCGTCGTGAACGCGGAGTACGTGAAGTACTCGCTCTCCCTCGTCGAGCAGGCGGTCTACGACAAGCTCGGCATCAAGATCGAGACCGAGGTGATTCCGCTCGATCCCTACGTGGCCAAGACGCTCCTCGAGTTCAACAGCGGCAAGAGCCCGTGGGACCTCGTCATGTTCGGGCCGTCGTTCATGCCCGACTACGGCCGGCACCTGGAGCCGCTGGAGCCCTGGATCCAGAAGCTGAAGCTCGACTTCGTCATGGACGACATCCCCGACGTCTACAAGAAGCTGATGCTCCGGCACGAGGGGAAGATCGTCAGCATGCCGTACGACGGTGACGTCCATATCATGTTCTGGAACAAGGTCGCCTACGAGCGGCCCGAGAACAAGAAGAAGTTCAAGGCGAAGTACGGCTACGAGCTGGCCCCACCGAAGACCTGGAAGCAGTGGGACGAGCAGGCCGAGTTTTTCCACGGCTGGGGTTGGGACGGCACCGATCGAAAGCTCTTCGGCGCCGGCGCCTCGTACAAGGGCAACAACTACTCGTACTACTGGTGGCGCCCGCGGTTCTTCTCGTACGGCGGCCAGTACTTCGACGCCGAGATGAAGCCGCTCATCAACGGCCCGGCGGGGGTCCGCGCCCTCGAGGAGATGGTCAAGACCATCCAGTACTACCCGCCCGGCGTCATGCTGTTCGAGTCCGAGGAGCCCAAGACCATGCTCATCAAGGGCGAGGTGCCGTTCCTCTTCTCGTGGACGTCCACGGGCAAGCGGGTGGGGAACGCCAACGAGTCGCTGATCGTCGGCAAGGCAGGCTTCGGGATCGTGCCGGGCGCCGAGATCGACGGCAAGATCGTCCATCGGCCGGACCTCACGCCCGGCCGATCCATGGCGGTCTCGAAGTACTCGCAGAAGAAGGAAGCGACCATGAAGGTGCTGGAGCTCATCTCGGACCCCGAGCAGAGCCTCAAGATCGTCATGGACCCGAAGACCATCATGGACCCGTGGCGGGTCTCGCACTTCAAGTCCAAGAAGTTCCGCCAGGCGTTTCCGGGTGCTGACGAGTACCTCGACGCCATCCTCAAGACGTTCCCGCACGTGGTGCCCGATCCGATCCTGCCGGGGGCCTCGGAGTACATGCGGAAGCTCTCGTTCGAGATCACCGAGGCGCTGGCCAAGCGCAAGTCGCCCAAGGAGGCGCTCGACTCCGCCGCCGCCGAGTGGGACAAGGTCACCGAGCGGCGCGGCCGCGACAAGCAGAAGGCGCTCTGGAGCGAGAAGCTGGCCGAGATGAAGTCGGTCGGTATCGAGTACCAGCCGGACTGGGCGCAGAAGGCGAAATAGTCAGGCCGCCCGCGGCGGGCGGGGCGTTCCCCGCTCGCCGCGCCGTTCGCGCATCCCGGCAGCGTCATCGCCTCCGCTTGACCCCGCCCGGCGCCGGTGGCCCACTGGAGCCGCCGGCGCCTGGCGCCGGAGAAGCGAGGTGCCCCATGATCGAGCGCAAGACCGTCCCCGTGGACGAGGCCTACAGCGTCCACGTGGTGACCGAGCGGATGAACGACGGGGGCTGGGCGGTGGTGGCCTCCATCACGCACCGCACGCCGACGGGCGAGAAGATCATCGACCTGCCGGTGCGCGACACGCGCTACGCCAGCCAGGCCGAGGCCGAGGAGGCCGGCGTGGGCCAGGCGCGCGACTGGATCGACCGCAACGTGTCCCACGCGGCGTGACTGCCCGGGCGTCGAGCGGGCCGGGCCGGGGGTCGGTGTCCGGCCCGCTCGATGCCCTACCGTCGGCGGCGTCTTGACGCCGCGGTCGACGTCCCCCAGCCGCGGGCGGCGAGCCCGGCGAAGATGCCGATGGCCGCCACCAGCTCCAGCGTCTCTTCCGCGAAATGCGGCGGCAGCGAGCGGATCTGCGCGAAAGGACGCTCGAACGTCTCGACGACGAGGAACAGCGCCGCGCCGGCCGCCGCCACCTGCCCCCACGGCTCGCGCAGCGCCTCGAGTCCGGTCCGCCACAGGTGGCGCCAGCGCGCCAGCAGCCAGACCCCGACCGCGAGCGGCACGCCGACGATCACCGCGACCGCCAGGCCGCGTACCGCGAGCGAATAGCTCTCGTTCACGAAGAAGCGGGTGGCGATCACCTTCGTGCCGAAGATCGCGCGGTCGAGGTCCACCTCGCCGATGGAGACCATGATCATCGACGTCACGACGGCGACCTCGAAGGCGACGGGCCGGCCCGCCGCGAGCGCGCGCCGGCCCTGGAGGGCGCCCAGGCCGGCCGCCGCCGTCGTCAGCACGACCTGCAACCACTCGACGACGTTGGCCTCGGCCACGAGCCGGGCGGTCAGCGCCGGATGCCACCTCGCGAGCGCCAGGAGCGTGGCGACGGTGGCGACGGACAGGACGGCGGCCGTGATCCGGCAGTCGAGACGCCCGGGAGGCGAAGACACGAGGTTCACTTTACGATGTCACGCCAGCGGTCACGGCATCCGGCCGGCGTCACAGCCCGATCCCGTCGAGGAAATCGGCGATCGTGGCCTGGACCTCGGCACGGTGGGTGCGATTGGGGAAGTGGCCGCCGCCGGCGACGACGTGGAACCGCGCGCCGGGGATCGTGTCGGCCAGCCGCCGGGACATCGCGGCCGTCGGGAAGTGGTCCTCGGCGCCCGCGATCACCAGGGCCGGGCAGCGGATGCGGGCGCAATCGGCCAGCCACTCCGCGCGCGAGTAGGTCTCGTCGAGCAGCGCCAGCAGCGACGCTCGCGAGTGACCGCGCAGGCGCTCGAGCGTTTCCGCGTAGCGCTCCGGCCGCGATTTGAAGCGGGCGAGCGCGTCCTCGCCCATGCGGAGGCGGACGTTGGCGTCGAAGTACTCCGCCACGCGGCCGGCCTCGACCAGGTGGCGGTGGGCCCGCCACCACGCCACGTCGTCGGGCAGCGGCGTGTAGGGGGGCCCGCTGATCGAGATCACCGCCCGCACGCGGCCGGGCGCGTGGATCGCCGCCCACAGCGAGAGCGCCCCGCCCATCGATGCCCCGCCCCAGACGGGGCGCTCGATGCCGAGCGCGTCGAGCCACAGCAGCACGTCCTCGGCCTTCTGCGGATATCCGTAGTCCTCCACCCGCTCGAACTTCGAGGACAGGCCGTGGCCGCGGGTATCGGGGAAGAGCGCGCGCACCCGGGGGAAGAGGGGCTCGAGATCCGCCGTCATGAACGAGGAATCCTCGACGGAGCCGCCGTGGATCCAGACCGCCGGCGGCCTCGCCGGGTCGCCCGCCTCCCGCCAGTGCAGGCGCACGCCGTTGGGCAGCAGGCGCTCAGGCACGCGCGCCCCGGTGTCCGGCGCCCGACCGCCGCGGGCCGAGCCTCGTCCCCGAGTCGCGCTGGCCCCGACCCGCCGTCACGCCGTCCGGCGCTCGAAGCGGCGGGCCATGACCGACATCGAGTAGGTGCAGATCCAGTAGACGACCGCGATGAACAGGTACAGCTCGAAGGGCTTGATCTCGCGGTTGTTGACGATCTGGGCGGCCTTGGTGAGATCGACGTAGCCGATGATCGAGGCCAGCGAGGTGTCCTTGAACAGCACGATCATCTGGGTCACCAGCGCGGGCACCATGTTCCTCAGCGCCTGCGGCAGCACCACCCAGACCATGGTCCTGGTCGCGGTCATCCCGAGCGCGGTGGACGCCTCGATCTGGCCGCGCGGCACCGACTGCACCCCCGCCCGCACGATCTCGCCGAAGTAGGCCGCCTCGAAGATCACGAACGCGGTGAGCGCCACGCCGTACTCGGGGATGGGCAGGCCGAGCAGCTGGGGGAT